>Ga0136846_1236509_pt1 | contig 21828 bp, 28 predicted proteins | sample HopSoiMetagenom2_FD_96841 | JGI IMG/M metagenome (GOLD analysis project Ga0136846, IMG submission 96841) | Grasslands soil microbial communities from Hopland, California, USA - 2 Assembly 2016 (version 4) | ecosystem: Environmental > Terrestrial > Soil > Grasslands | place: USA: Hopland... | reverse complement strand
TCATCGAAGCTCCTCATCAGAATAGTCATTGATCAGTTATCCTTTCGCTGCTTTCTCCAGATCAGCAATAACAATCTTTTTCATCTTCATCATCGCCTGCATTACTCTGTTCGCTTTTTCTTTGTCCCTGTCATTCATTAACTGGATCAATTGCTTTGGGATCACCTGCCAGTACATCCCATATTTATCTGACACCCATCCGCACATTGATTCTTTTCCGCCATCTTTAATAAACCTGTTCCAGTAATAATCCACTTCTTCCTGGTCAGCACAATCAATATAAAATGAAACAGACATGGTAAACTCGGCCTTTGGTCCATTCAGTGCAACGAACCTTTCATTTTCCAGCTCAAATGTTACAGCCATTGGATTGCTATTGATGATCTTCGAATTCTTAAATACAGATGTGTAATAAGTAGCGGCTTCCTCTGCATTTCCATCGTATGTGAGAAATGGGAAGATCTTGTGTTCTTTAGAAGTTTGTATAGGCATAATTGAGGTTTTAGAAAAAATGATTTGATTACCACACAAAGATGAAAAGACCAGGTCAAAAATCAGGGCGGCAAATATGTCAGATTTAGGGGTCGGTTGCGACATTAGCTAACTCCCACCCGTCCTGTGAATTTATTCAGCCTGTGGCGAACCAAATAAAGGGAACTTCGTTGATAGGATATACTTTCAATTGTCAAAACCAAATTATATGAACACAAAAGACGGACTCTTCGTAAAAATGGTCATGAATTCCTGGCAGGCCACTCAGAAATCGATCAATAAAAAAATAGCCAGTCTGAGTGAAGAAGAATTGAATTCTCCAATATTACCGGGCAAGAATACACCCGCATGGATCATTGGTCATCTTGCAACGGTTAATGATAATATTGCCACCCTGCTGGAGCTAGGTCCAAAACTCAAACCCGAATATGAAAAAGCATTGATCCATCCGGATGGAACTGTTAAAGCACCTGCCGCCGCTGAAATGATAAAATACTGGCATGATTCAAATGCCTATATTAATGAGAAGATGGCTTCCTTATCAATTGAAGATTGGTTCAGCAGGCATACTGCTGTCTCAGCTGAAGACTTTGCGAAAGAACCACACCGCAACAAGCTGAATGTATTGATGTCACGAACCAACCATCTATCCCATCATCTGGGGCAACTGGTATTAATTAAAAATAAGGTTGAAGCATAAATAAACCGGCCCCGATAGTGATCGGGGCCGGTTTATTATTTTATCAGTAATAATTTATCCTGATTATTCTATACAGGCTTTCGTGTTTCCGGTTTAATATATTTTCGGAGGAACTCCTTTTTAGAATCCTTGTAGGAAGAGACTGCTCTTATTTTGTGCATGCAATAAATGTATATCCAGGCAAGGTCCAGCTGGTAAGGAAGAAACCCTGCACGTGCGCTTCCAGGAAAAAGATGATGATTGTTATGCCATTCGCCGGTAAACATTCCAGGCCTCGTTTGATTCACTGCAAGATTGCTACGATCGAAATCCAGTCCGTCAACATGTTTTTCTTTACCTTTTCCATGACCGGTATAATTGAATGCGCGAACAAGAACAAACCAGAACATGGCACTTGTAAATATGGCACAGGCCAGGCCAGGGCCACCAATCAGGTACAACACCGTAAACCAGAAGGCCCAGTTGACAAACCAGAGAGCAACAGTATAAAACGGCCTTGCAAGCGATCCCCACTTCCTGTATTGCTCAAAATTGTTCAATTGAACTCCAGTATGTGCCATAAAATGATATGCCCGCTTATAATCCTCTTCAGACAGATCTTTCTTTATGCGTTGATGGTTAACATCGGAAAGCATGCAATACATAAAACCGGCTCTTGAATTATAGGGATCACCAGGCTGATCTGATTTGGCATGATGTACATGGTGTGACACCACATAAATTTCTTCAGGGAATGTCTTGATTACAAGATTTTGAGTTATAATTCTCCATATGGGGTGACTAAACTTGTAAGCTTTGTGGGTACAATACCGGTGAAACCAGATGGTACCATGCGTCCCCATAATGATAATACTATAGAATACTGTTACAATAAGTAATTGCCAGGAAAAATATCGTGTAAGAAACAGAATGAAGAATGGAACAAGGCACGCTGCCATTAACCAGCTGATCATGGTTATCCAGTTCTTCCGGCATTTCAATATATTAATATTGGAAAAAGCCTGCTTCCATAACTGTTTTGTAGTAGGGACGATCAACTCTCCCTTTTCATCTGCCCAACCGTAAGACGGCTTTTCCAGGATATAATCAATAAATGCCATTAGATGGATTTAAAAATGGACACGAATATGTATTAGCACAGTGGCCAAACCACTCGTCGGACCAAAGGCAACTAGTAAAAAAAATTAAATTGCAGAATTACCGAGCAGGATAATGATAATTACTAAATGCGAAGGTATTAATCTAAAGATAGCTTATTTAAACGGAAAAGCGAAGGATTTATTGGGCATACCGTTCGTTTACCCAATTTCTTAACATATAACACAAATAAGAACATCAAAGGTCCCTGTAAGCCAGTGACCGAAATGAATGTCTGGAACAATAGAATAATAGAATGGAACGAATTATTGCACTAATTCCAGCCTTGTAAATTCATTGCAATTAAATATACTGGCCAGATTCTCGTTCTTTGTCTGCTTGTAAGAATCAACATGGGTTTCTGTAACAATACGCCAAAGATTCTTCCGGCTCAGTTCATGGTAATCGGGAGTTTGAATAAAAATGCCCCTGATAGCGCTCCTTGTTTTGAAACTTATCTGAACTGTAGGATGCTTTGCAATTTGCTTGTTTATGACTTTTTCAATGTCTTCGTATTTCATATCCGTTTTATTTAAATGGAGCAATTACTTATTAATTGGGCGTGGATGTCTCTACTATGAAAGTGGTATCCAGCAAATGTACTACTCCATTGGAACCCTGTCGGTCCCTGGCCAATATCTTGGCACCATTCAGGTGAATATCTCCGTTTTTTACTTCAACAGTAACCTGGTTCCCGCCAAGCGAAGCTATCTTTTGGTTATTCCGGAAATCCAGTAATAGTTTTTTGCCTGTGAGGACATAGTCCGACAAAAAATCAATGAGTTTACTCTTATTCCCAGGCTGTAACAGGGTCTCATAGAGCTCGCCCATGCGACCAAAGGCCAGGTTTACAGGTCCCAGAATTGTAAAAGGCCCAAAGCCATTCAGTTTCTCTTCCAAACCAGCCAGTTTGATTCCTTTACTAAACTGGCTAAGATTCCTGTCCGCATTCGAAATCTGTATGATTGTAGGCATCCTGTTTTTTAGATTGAACTAACCCGCACGTTCTTTAGAACTTTCTTCTGTCGCTGCGGTTTTCCCTTTCTTTAGCCACTGATACGGAAAGCGCTCTTCCGTCCATCTCTTTGCCGTTCAGTTTGCTTATAGCTGTGTTGGCATCCTTTTCAGAATCCATTTCTACGAAACCGAAACCACGGCTACGGCCAGATTCGCGGTCAGTAATAATTTTGGCAGAAGATACCTGGCCATAACCTTCAAACAATTTACGAAGGTCATTGTCAGAGACGTTAAATCCCAGATTAGAGACATACAAATTCATAATAGAACTTTTAGATTGATTAATGCCTGATAAAAAAAACAGCAGCAAGGAGAGAAGAGAAGAAAAAACTGTTACTGGTCCGAAGAGTAATAATAATTGCCGATCCTGCCTGAATGTTGAAGTAATTTTATCTGAATTGATGAAGGTAGGCCTTTATCGTGGTAATACGAAATCAATTTTGGAAGACTTCCGCCATCTGATTAAAAGAAAAGCCAGCCAGATACTTAATACAATAATAACAGTTTCAAATAGCAGCAATGCATTGATAATCCCAAAATGATCGGCAAAATATCCGAGAAAAACTGCCGGGATTCCAAAGCCGATGTATCCAACAAACATATAACCCGCAACCGCCCTGGCTTTTTGAATTCCTCCCAGATTTGTTACCAGTGCCAGACCACCCAGAAATGAAAAACCATAAGCTGCAAGTCCAATTGTTGCCGTTCCCAATAATACAATAATGATCTGTCCGTAATTACATCCAAGTATGACTAAAGCAAATCCAACTGGCGCCAGCAATAATCCAATTTTTACTGATTTAAGTGGATTCATATTCCGGATGGCAGGTTGAATAAACCCACCGGTCCAGTTAACCAGCACCAGACATACACCCGCATATGGCGTCAATCCGAATTTGGCAAGTTGTGTGGGAATGATCGCAATTACAATACCCGTTGCACCCCAGCAAATGCCTATCGCAGTATTTAAGGGAAGTGATCCATGTGGGAAATAAGGCAACCTGATCATCTTGCCGCCAATCGGTTTCAATGCTGGCAATCGAATTAATAAAACCAGCCCAATCAGGGTTACGATCAACAATAGATAATAGGTTACCGGCAGTAAGGTAAAGCTGATCAACAGCGCAATGCTTGTTGCCAATGCACCTCCTCCAAATCCGAATGCAGTATATAATGAAGCTAGTCCTGCCGCCCTGCTAGCCGCCGCGCCATCAGGAAATAATAATTCGCTCATATAAGCGGTGCCCGCGCCCATGCCCAATGCCACTCCTACTCCCTGGAAAAATCTCGCGAATATCAATGCATATACATTCGGCCAAATCGTTATCGTTGCTGTAGCCAGTAAGGCAGATACCAATGCAATGATCATGACCTGCTTTCTTCCCACCCGATCAGATAAACCACCTAAAAAGATATAACAGGGCAACATACCCAGGATATAAGCTGCAAATACCAGTGAGGTCTGCCCGTTCGTTAAATTGGCTGCAGCAGCATACACTCTGAATAAAGGCATAGACACATTCACTGCAAGTGTAATTAGCAGCAGACTAATGGCAACAATGATGTAAGGAGGAATTTTTTTTGATTTACTCATCAGCAGGAACAACATTCAATCCTGCAAATTTCCGGAAATAAGATCAGAAATAAGTAGAGAATCCGAATTGAATACCTCCTGATCTGAAAGGAGGATTACCTAAAATATCCTTTTGCCGGTTTATGCGGTAGTTTAATCGCAATACAGTTTGCGAACCGGGCCTCCAGCTGATCGCAGGCACCACAGACCATAGTTCATCAGCTATCTTATCACCAGTCGAAATAAATCTTCCTTTGTTCCAGTCAACATATTCCAGTCGCACTGCCACATTCACTACCGACTTTTCAAATCCAAAAATGGATCGCTTCAAGACTGGTTGCACAAGATCAACAAAGCCTCCCTGCTGTTTTCTTCCAAACTGTTCGGTATAGGTTGGTGGTACATTCACCTTTACCCAGGCCCATTCACCGTTAATATAGGTATTGCTGCCTGGTAAAGTAGAATTGAAATCAATGGCAAATATGTCAACGCGCCGTTTTCTGTCGAGCGTCAATCCATCGTCCTTATATTTGTTATACACTCCACCCATATAAGACACCCCCAGTTCTCCAATCTTATTATTCCGAACGGCAAATTTACCTGTCAGCAATGGACTCCCATTAAAACTCTCTTCAAATCGCTCCGGGTTTTCTTTAGCAGCTGGTAAAAAGGTTTTGTTTTCCTGATTGGAAATAATGGAAGCATCAAAGCCATTGGTGAAATAGGCTTCATATCCATAGACCCAGTTATTCGTGTATTTTTTTCCGTACACACCAAAACCCACATTGCTCCAGGTATCGGGCAACATTTGTGTACTGGAGAAGGGCCGGTCTACAAACTCCCATTTTGGCCCATCGTGATTCTGATTGAAAGAACCTATGGGATTTATTACTACCCCGCCACGGAAATTCAATAATGGCGCGAATTCAAAATCTACTGAAGCAAATTCTATATTAATTTCTTTTGTACCATCTTCAAACTCTATTTCTGAAAGAAATTTTATACGCTTCGCGATGGAGGAAGAAACAAACAGACTTAATCTTCGCATCTGGAACTGATGGCCTTCACTGATGCCATTTTCTCCAAGGTACTGGTAGTTCGCTTCCACATAACCACCTATTGCTACTGGTAATTTTCCAACCTGGATAAAAGGGCGACCATACACCGCATCCATATTGAGTTGGCGGCGACTGGTATCACGAGTCGGATCACGCAACAGTTCGGGATCTATCTGCGCAGTAGCGAGATGATGTATGCATAACAATAAACCGAGTATTACAATCTTCTTCATGACTACTTTCTGAGATCAATGAATAGTTCGTTATTGGAAATAGTTACCGGAAAGGTGCGCAGGCTGGTATTAGCGGGACCGCTACGGATATGTCCCCTGTTATTGAATTCACTTCCATGGGCAGGACATTGTAATACATCACCCGAAGCCTGCAGCTCCGCTCCCTGGTGTGTGCACTGCATCCATAGCGCTGAATATTCTGTATCATTGATCCGGTAAACACAGACAGGAAATTTAAGCGCATCATTCCGTACAATAATAAATGAGCGATAGGCCGTATTACCTTTTTGCATGATCTTAAATTCATCGCGGCTCAGTATCAGTCCATCCTTATTCAGTGTTCCGGATATATAGTGACTCAGAGTACAGCTACCCAATAAAGCAGCCATTCCGGTTGCAGAAGCACATAAAGCGCAGGTATTCACAATAAAATCTTTCCGGGTCATCAGACTGATTTATAATGATTCAAGGAATTTTAAAAGGCGGACTTTATCAGTTGCATTGAGTTGTTTAAAACTGCTTTTACTTTGATTGGCTTCACCTCCATGTAACAGGATAGCATCTTCAATGCCCCTGGCTCTTCCATCATGCAGCAGGAAATAGTTACCACCCTGCGAGTTCTTGCTCAAACCTAATCCCCAAAGAGCAGGCGTGCGCCATTCAGCAGTGGAAGCGGATCCTTCCGTATATCCATCATCCAAACCGGTTCCCATATCATGTAATAACAGATCAGTATAGGGAAAGAAAGTTTTATTGGCTATGGCAGCAATGGAAGAAGGACCAGATTGCAATTGCGGTGTGTGACATTTGCTACAGGAAATCGAAACAAATAATTGTTTACCGGTAATTACATCCGGATCACTTTGATTACGCTGAACAGGCGCTTTTAATGTTCGCAGATAAAAAATAACATCCAGCACTGTTTTGTTGGATATTTCAGGGTCAGTTTCCAATCCGGTATACGTATCATAATGTTCATAGGTGGAACTAACACCCATATCCTGGTTATAGGCATTGGCAGTTTGCTGCATCAGGTCATACACCGCGGCCTTTTTTCCAAAACGGCCAATGTATTTACCATTTCTTTCAATAGTTCCGGGTCTGTATATAATATAAGAAGCAGAAGGAATCCAGTTCGGTCTGCCCGAAATGCCATCGCCATTGACATCATTGGGGTCTGCCAGTGCCAGTAGTGTTGCATCAGGTACGGCATCAAGGAAACCAAGTCCAGTATTGGCCGGTGGCATAAACCGGGAAAAAGTAGCACCTGCAGGTATGGATTCAAACTGGTATCCGGGAATAGCGCGATGTTGTAATTGAGGGCCTCCGAGGTGCAGGAATTTATTGCCTGTTGAATCAGTCTGCCCAAAGCGCGTCAGCATTGTGAAGGGATGCCCTTTGCCGTCACCAGCGTGACAGCTGCCACAGGAGGTAGCAACGAATAAGGGGCCCAGTCCTGTTTGCGCAGTAAAGACCTCATCATTAAAAGCGATATCACCCCTGAGGAAAATGGCATTCTGTTCAGGAGTAAGCCCATCTACAGGCCCATCCAGTATCTCATCGTTTCCCGGCGCTTTGGGAATGATCTTCTCGCAGGCGATGATACCTGCGACCAGTAAAAAGACAAAACCCAGGATTACGATCTTCTTCATGTCCGTTAAAACTTAGATAAACGAAAATAATAAATTAGACCGATCTAATTTTATATTTCTGCCAGTTTATTTTACCTGTTCGCAGGGGCTTTACCGCAGAATAATGTCCACCTATGTATTATCTTAGCAGAATGAGTACATCCTATACCGAAGAGAACTACCTGAAAGCCATCTATAAACTGCAGGAAAGTAATGGAGAAACTGTAGCCACTTCTACCCTTGCCCAGGTAATGGGTGTGCATGCCCCTTCGGTAACTGACATGCTGAAACGCATGGCAGGGAAAAAACTGATCAGCTATCAGAAGTCAAAAGGATTCAAGCTCACCGAAAAGGGCAAACAGGTGGCGGTTGATATCATACGCAGGCACCGGTTATGGGAAGTATTCCTGGTAGATAAATTGGGCTTCCGCTGGGATGAGGTACATACCATTGCTGAAGAACTGGAACATATACAGAGTTCTCCACTGGTTGATAAACTCGATGCGTATCTCGGTTATCCCAAGGCTGATCCGCATGGCGATCCTATTCCGGATGCCAATGGTGTGTTGCCAAAATCGAGATCGGTATTATTATCTTCTCTCAAGGCCGGCAAGGCTGGAAAGTTCACGGGCGTTTCTGATCACTCAGTATCCTTTCTGAATTATCTGGATAAGATGGGCATCTCATTAGGTGACACGATTAAAATAAAGCACGTAGAAGACTTTGATAAAACCTATACACTGGAGCTGAAAGGCAAGAAACCGGCAGTTGTGAGCCATAAGGTGGCAAACAGTTTATTGGTGATTGAGCAATAGGTCTTCTCAGTCACTGCCGTTGGTTGCTCAGGACACGGCCTACGGATGTACTGAAAGAAAATGACTGTCTGAGCAACTCACGATATATAGTCCGCATCTTCTCCCATAATAACAACCCGGCTTCAGGGGCTTACACAATCGAAAAATTGTTAATAATTGCCGATAAGCCGTTATTTAGGAATTTCTTAGAAATTAGGTAAATTACATTTACCGTATGAACTAAAACTATAAGTATGAAAACAACAATTCTACGTGCCTTCCTGATCACCTTCTGCCTGATATTGATAATGGATGGCCTGCAGGCGCAATGGGGACGAGGACACGGACATGGCAATCACAGTTACAACAGATATTATTCTTATTCACGTCCGAGAGTTTCAATTGGAATTTATTCACCTGGGTATTACCGTTCACCGCGGTACTACTCTCCGGGATATTATCATTCCCCAGGATATTATCGTCCATCCATTGGATTTTATGGTAGCTGGGTCCGCCCAAGGATTGGCATTCATGTAAGTGTATTGCCTCGGGGATACTGGGGCTTTTATATGGGACCTACACCCTACTACTATTATGGAGGCGCTTATTACCGGCCTGGACCAAGACCTGGGGATTATGAAGTAACTGATGCACCATTAGGAGCTTCCGTTCCTGAACTCCCACAGGGTGCAAAGGTGGTTGTCATTAATGAGCAGAAATTCTATGAATTGGAGGGCACTTATTATAAAGAAGATATCCGTGATAATAATGAGATCTGGTATACGGTAGTTGGAAAGAATGGAAAGGTAGATACTGATTACCTGCCAGCTCCGGATAATGGTCCAAGGGAAGGTGATGTTGTAGATAAATTACCGGAAGGAAGCAGAAAAGTAACATTGAATGGAAAAACATATTATGTATCTCCGGATGATGTGTATTATGAAGAAACCATGGAACATAATTCAGTTAAATACAGAGTAGCAGGTCAATAAAAAGTTTTGTCAACAGATTGTAAGCTGCAGTGTTCACACACTGCAGCTTTTTTTTTCATAAATATTTTCTTATATAAATAGTTGAAAATATTACTTATCTCGTAGTCTTTATACTACACAAATACCGCGATGAAGAAATTTATTCAACATATCTAACCGGTATTTCATTAACAAGACATTGTGATATCAACGATACATCGGTTGAAACTACTCACACTAAGTAGTTTAAGGTTCAACAAAAATCATCATGGATTTTAATCAATGATTCGCGGCACAATGATTGAATGCAACGGGAAAAATTACAATACTTATGACGCAAAACCGGTCGTTGCTAACAAGCAACAGGAGCCTTATGCTTGCCATGCTGATAGGTATCAGCATCCTTGCAGGTTGTCAGAAAAAGCCCGATGCTCTTTCTGCAGACAATGAAGTTACAGCAGCCGAAAGAAGGCGAAGAACACAGCCACCAACCACCACACCTACAGATTCAACAACCACAACTACACCCACTACTGGAGGAACAACAGTTACATTTACCGAGATTCCTTTCTCCAATACCGATCTGATCAATCCCGGAAGAGGAGTTGAACAATGGCATAATGCCAATGAAGTAAATGTGCCAACAGAGGGTGTTAATACTCAGCGACTGGATATGTATTACCGCTTCTCATGGGTACAGTTTGAAGGAGCCACACAGGGTTCTTACAATTTCAGCACTTTCGATAATACCATCAATGCTGCAATTGCAAAAAAACAGAAATTCTCTTTTGGTATCATGCCGTTGAATCCTGATGGTGGCGGTACATCTTATGCAGGTGGTAGCTCTTACTATCCGCAATACCTCCACAATCTCATGCAGTCTGAGTCTGTAAAAGATTTCATGAAAAATGGCGTATGGGTACCGAACTACAACAGCCAGTACTATTACGCTCGCCTGCTGGCGCTTCACCAGGCAATCAATGCTCACCTTGAATCAGGTTCTTACAATGGAGTCCGTTACAAAGACGTGATCAACTATATCGACGTCCGTGGATATGGTAGCTGGGGTGAATGGCATCATGGCTCACTGGTTAGCAACATGAATGAATTCCCCGCAGGTACAATGCCAACATCAGCATCACTGAAAAAGATTATTGATGCACACTTATTGGGATTCCCCAATTACCGGCTGGTTGCAATGATTGCGGGCTACGATGCAGGATCAACTTATATTCCGCTATTTTATAGCCCCGCAGATGTTGCCTACTATCTGCTGACAGCTAAAAATAATGCGGGTGAAATTGGTCTCCGCAGAGATCAGTGGGGTGCAACAGATTCATACTTGTCAGGTCTTTTGGAAAACAATACAGCCAGCTATAATGGAGTTGCGCTGAAAAGCCTGATCATGAGTAAATGGCAGAAGGCACCGGTAGTAGGTGAACCACCATCATGGAATGACAACAATTTCGCTGCTCTGGAAAGCCAGGTGCGTTTGTATCATGCTACATCCTTCGGAAATGGCAACTATGGTGTTGCAGTTAACTCAACTATTTCAAACAATGTAAGAGCAGCATCTAAAGCAGCAGGTTATAGAATTAAGATCTCAACTGCAGAAGCGCCAACTTCTATCACGCGTGGTACAGCATTTGCCACCAAGGCAACCTGGGTGAATGTAGGTATCGCACCTACTTATGAAGACTGGGATATAGCCTATGAATTACAGAACAGTGCTGGTACTGCAGTATGGTCTGGAACCTCTACAATGAAACTGAAACTATTCCTGCCTTCTTCTTCAGGTACTGCCATTACTGATAATTTCACAGTGCCCACAACGGTTGCTGCTGGAACATACAAGCTGGTTGTTCGCGTAAAAGATCCGAAGAACTACAGACCCAACATGCTGTTGGCAATTAATGGAAAGAATACAGATAATAGTTATACAATACAGGGAAGTGTAGCCGTGAAATAAAATGCAGCACTTCTCTTATTAAAGGCTGCGGAGTTAGTCTCCGCTGCTTTTATGAGGACTATCAGGCCGCGGAATTATTCCGCGGCTTTTTTATTTACGGCAGGCAATTTGCGGTCAAACGGGCATATTTATTAAAGCTAAACCCCTGCATTATGCCAAACATTCATCAGGAACTAATAATAGAAGCCACCGCAGAAAAAATATATGATGCCATAACCACCGCAGAAGGGTTATCCAGCTGGTGGACTCCCGGTTCCATTGCCATCCCTAAAGTTGATAGCATTGCCATGTTTCCATTTGGACCAACCTACCATAAGGAAATGAAAATAGAAAAACTTTCTCCTTCAAAGCAGGTAAAATGGAATTGCATCGCAGGTGCAGAAGAATGGATCGGCACTTCCCTTTCATTTACTATTCATCCGGAGGATAACAAATCTTTGCTGGATTCCCACCCGGAAATACTGGGACAATTACAACAACAAAAAGATTTTGAAAAAGGAGCGCTATTGGTATTTCGTCATGATGACTGGAAAGAGTACACTCACATGTTTGCCGAATGCAGTTATACCTGGGGACAATTCCTGAGAAGCCTGAAATTATACTGTGAAACTGGCAAAGGCCGTCCATGGCCCTATCAGCATAGTGTGGAAAAAGATTATCTTCATGCATGACATTTCAAAAACAAAATCAACCGATATGACTTATTCCAAATCCCAAAACCTTTCTTTGTTTATTCTCCGGCTGATAATTGCTTCCATATTTGTCGCGGCCGGTTATGCAAAATTTCCCATGTGGACAAGTAACCCTTATAACCTTGGAAGTTTTGATCTCAACCTGACGAGATTCCTTTCCATTGCAGAACTCCTGGGTGCATTGGGTGTTCTATTGGGTATATTCACAAGACTGGCGGCTGCCTGTCTTGCAATAGTGATGGCGGGAGCCATCTATTATTGCGTGGTAGTTTATAAACTTGGCTTCTTCCCTGCCGGTTCAGCTGGATGGAGTTTTCCCTTATGTATCATGGGAGGCTGTATAATCCTTGCAACTTTTGGTGCGGGTAGCTGGTCAGTTGATGCCTCGCGGGGAAAAAAATAACGCTTCAGTAAATAGAGTAACGAAAAGACCCCCAGTTACGGGGGTCTTTTTCATTAAACATTAACTGTTTAATCTATGAACATTTCCCAGGCAGGCATACTGGCGGGCAGGTCTTCGGACACTCTTTGGAGCATTCCGTGGGACATACCTTTTCAGTAGTTGCTTTCTTTTTGTTCTTTTTGGCTTTTGCGTCGCCATTGGCGTAAGCTACAGCACTACACAACAACATAGAAGTAGTAGCCAATACAAAAATCTTTTTCATATTGTTATTTTGAATGAATTAAAAATTGTGAAAATTAAATAGAAATCCAATTAACCCATATTGGGCGGCTTCCATGCAGAAGAGAGATATTTATACCGGTATCCGGCTATAAATATTGAATAGGGACTTCTATCAGTTTTTGATGGAACAGGAGAAGATTGAGAAGACGGAATTGTTGCAGAATAAAAGAGTGGGCAATTAAAGCAATCTCTTGCTCCGGGACTACATGGCTTCTTTGATTTTGGACATTGTTGCTTTTGCTCCTTCTTTGCCTGCATTGCGCAACTCATTTTCGAAGGGCAAACCTTAGCAGGGGATTCATTCATGCTTACAGATAGCGCAAGAATTTCAGCCGTATAAGCAAAGTAAAAAACAACTAGTATGATTGCCTTTATCTTCATCTGATCCAATATACAGAAAATGTATTGTTAATTCAATGCTGTTAATCACAACTTTTGAATTCCGGAACGCTTATATGTGTACACTTTTTTTTAAAGAATCCACTAAGTCCTTTACTTTGCTCTCGATTAAATTCCTCACCTTTCTAAATTCTTCCGCATCCATATCTCGTGGATCAGGGATTTGCCAGTCAACAAATTGTTTTGCCGGCATCCAGGGACAGGCATCCCCACATCCCATTGTGACAACTACATCAAAAGGAGCCCTTTCTTTCACTTCATCCAGTGTTTTTGAATGATGAGTGGTCAAATCATAATCTAACTCCTTCATGGCGGCAATTGCTTTCGGATTAATTTTCCCGCTTGGCTTTGACCCAGCACTGTAAGCCTCAATTGCTTCACCACCATGAATTTTTGCAAAGGCCTGAGCCATCTGGCTCCTGTTGGAGTTTTCTATACAAACGAACAGAACTTTTTTATTTGATTCCATCAATTATTTTTTTCGTTTAAGTATTTCCATACCGGAATTGCCAATATCGCTCCTATTGTCGTGGCAGTTAAATAAATCCATAAATGTTCTAAATGTCCCGAAATAACAGCCGGAGCCAGTGAGCGTGCCGGATTCATGGATGCGCCACTAATTGGACCGGCAAACATTGCCTCCAACAAAACAGTAGATCCTATTGCCAGACCGGCAAACATGCCCTGCTCCTTACTTCCTGTAGCTACATTAATTATAACCAGCATTAGAAAGAATGTCAAAACAAGTTCGAGGATAAAAGATTGCCAATCACTCCCAAATGGGATAGTAACACCTAACAGGTTATTATGCGGAAACAATACCTTTAAAATAAGGCTTGCTACAAATGCGCCGGCAAGTTGGCTCAAGATGTATGGAATTAGCTGTTTTAGAGGAAACCTGGCTGAGATTGCAAAGGCAATACTTACAGCAGGATTCAAGTGAGCGCCTGAAATATGCCCGAGTGCATATATCATTGCCATAATAATCAAACCGAACGTGAACGCTATTCCCGTATGGGATACGGCACCTCTTGTTTCCTCATTAATTATAATAGCCCCTGTTCCACAAAATACCAAAGCAAAAGTTCCAACTGCTTCAGCTATATATTTCCTCATAAATCTTTTTTTATAAAGAAATTCCGGAGATTAACTGACAAATCCTCCACTGGCAATGTTTCAGATTGCAAAAGGCCCATAACGGACTCTCTTTAATTGGCACCAACTGCAGTTATGGTGATGGCATTTTGCATAAGCTGAACTTAACAGCATCCATTTCCAGGTTCACAGCAATTCCTTTCATCTTTTGAAGGCTTTTCCGCATAAACAGTAATACTTTTTATTCTGCTATTGTCGGCTTTATAGATGGCTATTTCTTCCTGGCTGAAATAATTTCCTAACATATCTTCTGGTAAAATAATTTCTTTTTCTTTCTGGATGCTTATATTGGTAAATCCTGCTTCCTCAATAATGGCCAGGTAATCCGCTTTCTGAATAGCGCCGCTGATACAACCTGCGTACAATTCTGCTACTTCCTTCCAGTTACCAGGTAATGCACCTTCCAGAACTATATCAGAAATAGAAAAATGGGCTCCAGGCTTTAATACGCGGAATATTTCACTAAATACTTTATGCTTGTTGGGAACAAGGTTTAATACACAGTTACTGACGATCACATCCGCCTTATTGCTGGTAACCGGCATGCTTTCAATATCTCCCTGCCTGAATTCAACATTATTGAAGTTTAATTTCTCAGCATTTTGTCTTGCCTTCTCAATCATCTTTTCTGTAAAATCAATTCCTATAACCTTTCCTTCCTCCCCTGCTATTGCCCTTGCAACAAAGCAGTCGTTCCCCGCCCCACTTCCCAGATCAATTACCGTATCACCGTTTTTTATTTTAGCGAATGCAGTGGGTAGTCCACATCCGAGGCCAAGATCCGCATCTGGATTATATCCTTTCATGGAAGTATACTCATCCGCCATCAGGTTCACTATATCATTATCACAACAGGCGGTAGCGCCACAGCAGGAGGAAGCATTCTGAGATTTCGACTGGTCAGCTATGCTGCCGTATTTCTGTTTAACAAGATCCTTAATTTCAGATTCTGATTTCATAAAACCAATGTTTATTGTAATATTACGATGAATAAGAGCAAAAAAATTAACAGCAGTCGTCCTTGTTCACATAAGTAACAAAAAACGATTCAAAGGCTGACCGGTACTGATTCCACACTTTCCCATCAATACAATAACAGACACTTGTACCTTCAATAGTTCCCTTTATCAATCCCACATTTTTTAATTCCTTCAAATGTTGTGAAATGGTAGCCTGGGCCAGTCCCAGTTCTTCCACAAGGTCTCCACATACGCAGGCCTGTGATTTAACCAGCTGCTGAATAATTGCAATACGTGCAGGATGAGCAAGCGCCTTCATCATTTGCGCCAGCCTGTTCTGCCTGTCAGAGAATATTTCCGTTTTTGTTAATCCCATTCCATCGCAATATTACGATGATAGGTTCGTATGTCCAAATAAATTTTCTAGACCACATTAATTCAGGTGCTTTTTGATGACAGGATGCTGGAATACATTTCTATAGCTACTGCGTGGTTTTTTTTATTTCCTTAAACTAAACTTAATACAGCCACTTATCTTTATCAAAATATAATCCATGAAATGGATCACGCGTGAGCGCCCGAAGATCGACAGACTTGCCTGTCCTTGGCTGATAAAACGTTTTATCGACAAAGATGCGGAGATCCTTTATGTTCCTTTTGAGAAAGTTAAAGAACAGGCCAAACGGCTAAACGCCATTCCTTTTGATATACCCGAAGTTGAGTATACTCATTATAATGACCAATGCACTTTTGATTATTTTATTAAAAAGCATGAGCTGAGTGATCCTGCCCTGACTAAAATGGCTGCTGTGGTAAGAGGAGCTGATACTGACCGGCATGATCTGGCCACTCAATGTTCGGGCCTGTGGGCTATCTCGGCAGGACTTGCCTACAATTTCAAAAACGATACTGATCTTTTGAAACAGGGAATGCTAATTTATGATGCGCTGTATAGCTGGGCAAAATATTTGCAAAAAGAAAAACACACGCAGCAACCTGATGAATCCCTGCTACTCGATACCTTTAATAAATTCCTGAAAAGCAAACAAAAGACAGGAAAGAAAATGCCTTCCTGGGCAAAAGAGCTTAAGGAAATGATCCAGGATCATATTGACACCAACCTTACACTTAAGGAACTATCCAGGAACCTGGATATTAATCCATCTTACCTCTCAAGAGAATTTTCCAAGCATTTCGACAATCTTGGATTTGGAGATTATATCCGTAAACAGCGTATTGAAAAAGCAATCGAGCTAATGGCTATACCATCAAACACCTTAACCGATATCGCCTACCTCACCGGATTTTCTGATCAAAGCCATTTTACCCGCATTTTTAAAAGACACACGGGCACCAGCCCTTTAGATTACCGAAAGAAACTGAAGAAAAAGTAAGTTTTATTCAAGTAGTAATTTCTGTTCTATTTCAATTCTTTATTTGTTCATAGGATTGCGGTTCTATTGGAATAATTACAGATCCTTTTATTACATACCTGAATGAAGAAACTATTCGCCGTAGCCCTGGCTATTCTAACAATCAGCTCATCAATTGTGGCGCAGGTTCCTGCTACTTTTCCCAGGATTGTAGCCTATGTTGGTGTTGTTCATCCATTAGTTACTTACAGCAGTAATAATAAACCCCAATATAATTTTGACGGAGTCTATATAGTGGGTCTACCAACGGGTATTAATATTTGGAAAACACCAAAAATCGGGTTCTCCATGGAATTTGTCCCCTATATCCGGTCTGCAAATGGGACGAGCAAAATGAGCAACTTTCTCTTTCATCCGGGAGCGCTATTTGGACTTGGTAAAGGTTTTACACTGGCAACAAGGGCTGCATTTGAAACCTCCGGCAGATATGGATTTACGCCTGTTTTGAATAAGATTGTCAAAAGGAATTCCCAATGCAGTTATTTTATCGCAGTGCCTGTTCCTGCCCGCTTTGGAAACGATCTTCCGGCATCACTGACTATTGGATTTCAATTCGGAATTATTTTTTGAATAAAAGTAACAATCGTTCAAACAGGTAATTTCTATTCTATTCTTCCCTACCTTTTCCAATATAATTTTGTATTCCTTTACCTGCCATGCTCCAATTTGATTTGATTAAATTCCTTCAACCAATAAATATTTAAATATGAAATGGATTACAAGGGAAAGACCCAAGATCGACAGGATAGCCTGTCCGTGGTTGATCAAACGCTTTGTAGATACTGATGCTGAATTTATTTATGTGCCAAAGGAAAGAGTTTTTGATGATGCCAAAACACTCAATGCCATTCCCTATGATATTCCAGGCGCCGAATATTCTCATTATGGAGATGAATGCACGTTCGATTTCATTGTTAAAAAGCACCAGCTTACAGACGAGGCAGTTCTAAAGATCGCTTTAATTGTGCGTGCTGCTGACACCCACCGGTTTGGAATTGCGGAAGAGTCTGCAGGCCTCTGGGCTATTTCCGCTGGCCTCTCCGTTAACTATACAGATGATCATGAACAGCTGGAAACAGGTATGAAAATATATGATGCCCTCTATAGCTGGGCCAAATATGCACAATCTGAAGTTCACACCTGGGAAAACAAAACATAACTATGAATCCATCCTATCGGCTAAAAGAGCTTGTACTATATTTCTTAAAATTGGGAACCATCGGCTTTGGAGGACCAGTTGCCCTGGTAGGCTACATGCATAGAGACCTTGTTGAAAAACGTAAATGGATACTGGAAGAAGACTATAAGGAAGGGATTGCGCTGGCGCAATTAGCGCCGGGTCCATTAGCTGCACAACTCGCTATCTATCTCGGTTATGTACATTATAGAATAATCGGCGCAACACTGGTAGGATTTGCTTTTGTGTTGCCTTCCTTTCTGATGGTCCTTGCTTTGGGGTACGCGTATGTAAGGGCCGGAGGACTTCCATGGATGCAGGCAGTTTTTTATGGAATTGGAGCTGCCGTTATTGGTATTATCGTTATCAGCAGCTACAAACTTTCAAAGAAAAGCCTGGGTAAGGACTGGCTTTTGTGGGGAATTGCCATTGTACTGGCTGCGGCAACTTTCATAACAGAAAAAGAAATACTCTGGCTCATTCTGGCAGCAGGAGTAATTGTATGGTTTTATAAGGCTCCTCCCAGGTTTAAAACCACTAATATGCTTTTTCTTTCTCCATTACTACTTCAGATAACATCGGGCATTTCAGCAAATGAACGGCTATCGCAGATCGGCTGGTTCTTCTTTAAAGCCGGTGCATTTGTTTTTGGTAGCGGACTGGCTATTGTTCCCTTTTTATATGGAGGGGTGGTCAAGGAATACCAATGGCTGAGTGAGCAGCAGTTTCTGGATGCGGTAGCTGTAGCATTGATTACTCCCGGTCCTGTAGTAATCACGGTAGGTTTCATTGGTTACCTCGTTGCCGGGATCCAGGGTGCCTGCGTTGCAGCGCTCGCCACCTTCCTGCCATGTTATCTTTTCACTATCCTTCCAGCACCTTACTTTAAAAAATATGGAAAACTGCCTGCAATAAAAGCATTTGTAGACGGTGTAACAGCTGCCGCCATCGGAGCCATCATAGGGGCGGTATTCGTGCTAGGAAAAAGACAAATAACTGACATAACTTCAGCCATAATAGCAATCATCACCATAGCTTTGCTACTCAGGTTCAAAAAAATTCAGGAGCCGCTCATAATAATTGGTGCGGCAATTGTGGGATTGCTTATCCGGTATTTTAATTAATTACATAAACTATAGATTATATGAAACAGGCCCTGGCTCTCCTTCTTGCTTCTATAACTGTGTTATCCTGTAATCAGCAGGCTACTTCAGACAGCAGTATGACAGATTCTGCTGACCACAAAAATATGGTTATTGCCTGTCCTCCTGGAACTAAACTCGATATAGCAAAGATTGAGCAGATAACTGGAATGAAGGGAACCGAGAAAAATGGAGAATATAAGATCACTGTCCCGCAGAACGATCTGAAAATTGTGGTCGACGGATTCAAAATAATTCCACCGATGGGACTCGGCAGCTGGGCCGCATTTACTTCCTGTGGGGATAGTGCAATGGTAATGGGTGATATAATTTTAACTGAAGCTGATCTGAAGCCCGTGCAGCAGGAAGTGATCCGCCAGGGCTTTGGTATTACTGCCATACATAATCACTTTATCCGAAATCGTCCGAATATAATGTATATGCATATTGATCGCACGGCAGACATCACTACCCTCTCCAATGGTGTGAAGGCGATCTTTGATAAAGTAAAGGAATCCAGGGGAGCAGATCCAAAGGCTGCAAAGCCGGACAGCGTTATCAATACTCTCAATATTGCGCAGCTGGATTCAATTATGGGATATAAAGGAGAATTAGCCAAAGGCGTATATAAATATACCATCGGCAGGCCCGATGTTAAACTCCAGGAACATGGTATCGCTGTAAGTACCTTCATGGGATTTAATACCTGGGCCGCCTGGCAGGGTACTCCTGAACACGCAGCGGTTTGTGGCGACTTCACCATGCTGGAAAACGAAGTAGCTTCGGTGATAAAGGATCTTGTTGAAAATGGCATTGAAGTAGTTGCTGTGCATAATCATATGGTTCACGAAGAACCTAAAATATTCTTCCTCCATTACTGGGGCACAGGCAATGTTCAACAACTGGCCAAAGGATTGAAGGCAGCATTAAACGAAACGGGGAAAAAATAGCTGAAGTGAAGGAAGAAATGCCCAGGATCAGATCTTGTCAAGCGACTTCCGGTTATTGATGGGGTGTTTTTTAATCTGGCTGGGGGTAAAGCCGGTTACTTTCTTAAACTGAGCGGATAAATGGGCCACACTACTGTAACCGAGCTTCCAGGCAATTTCACTTAAGGTAAGTTCATTATAAGCGATCAACTCTTTTACCTTTTCAATTTTCTGATGAATAAAGAACTGCTCGATGGTTACACCTTCCACTTCCGAAAACAACCGGCTTAATTGTGAGTAGTCCTTATTAAATGTCCGGCCAATAAAATCTGAAAGAATGAAATGCTCTTCAATTTCACCCGACTGGATTTTATCGATCAATAGCGTCCTGATCTTTTCAATCAGCTTTTGTTTTTGATCATCCAGAATTTCAAAGCCCAGTTGTTGCAAAGTAGTGCTAATATTTTCCAGTTGAACTGAGGATGGTTTTTCAGGCAATTCAACCTCTCCCATTTTCACTGCATCGGGTTTCAATCCTGCTTTTTCAAATTCCTGAGCTACAACCATTATACATCGGTTGCAAACCATATTTTTTATATAAATACTTTCCTTCATTGTGTGGTTTGCACCAAAGTTACGATGTAAAAAAAATAGTTTTAAGCGTATGTCTGACACTTAAATTCCCTATATTTATACCCCTGATTGCACCTGTTGTCATACGAGGAATAGTATGACTAATTTATTCTTTTAAAAGTAATAAGTATGAAGGTGCATGCCCTTTTGATCCTGCTGTTCTATTCTGTTATTTCTACTGGCATTCAAGCCCAAACCCCGAGATTGACATTGGATCTTACAAAACCCGGCGCCAGTGTGAGCCCGATGCTGTATGGCCTGATGACAGAAGAGATCAATCACTCTTATGACGGAGGCTTATATGCCGAGCTGATACGTAATCGCATATTTAAAGATAATCCTGCCAAACCGGATGGATGGAGCCTTGTGCAGGAAGACACGAATACTTCCAAAGCTTCCATGAAAATCATCGCAGCATCGCAGGACAATGTTCCATTTGATGAACGTCGTAATGCCATCACTGGTGCCTTGCAAAGCTGTTTACGACTTACTGTTGAAAAGGCAAATACCAGAGTTGGTATTGTCAATGAAGGATACTGGGGCATACCGGTTAAACCGAACACAAGTTATAAGGCCTCCTTTTATCTGAAAGGAACCGCCAGCATTCAACCGTTCCGCAGACCAGGGGCACCACAGCCAACTCAACCAGCCGCACCGGTAATTGAGGATAACACTGCCGGTCCTATAACCGTAACGATTGAAAGCAACGATGGTAAAACTGTTTATGCATCCGGAACAGTAAACCTTGTCAAGAGTGCATTCTGGAAAAAATATGAATTGACACTCACCACTGCTGCCAATGTTAAACCAACTACCGATGCCAGGTTTGTGATCTCCACCAACCGCACTGGTCTTTATTACTTCAACCTCGTTTCATTATTTCCTCCTACTTATAAGAACCGAAACAATGGCAACCGAATAGACCTGATGAAGATGATGGTTGACATGAAACCGAAATTCTTACGCTTCCCCGGTGGCAATTTTCTGGAAGGACCCTTGCTCACTGATGCATTTCCATGGAAACAAACATTGGGACCATTGGAAAACAG
>Ga0136846_1239024_pt1 | contig 21831 bp, 20 predicted proteins | sample HopSoiMetagenom2_FD_96841 | JGI IMG/M metagenome (GOLD analysis project Ga0136846, IMG submission 96841) | Grasslands soil microbial communities from Hopland, California, USA - 2 Assembly 2016 (version 4) | ecosystem: Environmental > Terrestrial > Soil > Grasslands | place: USA: Hopland... | reverse complement strand
CTGATTCCTAGCTCCTGATATGATCCCCCCATGTCGGTAGACGCTGCGAAACCGAAAGCGGGTTTGGAAGACGTGGTCGCCGCAACCTCGTCGATCTGTTATCTCGATGGGCAGCGCGGCGTGCTGGCGTACTACGGGTACGACATTCATGATCTCGTGCGCGCCTCGTTCGAGGAGTGCTGCTACCTTCTGTGGCACGGGAGATTGCCAAACCGCGCGGAGCTGGGCGACCTGCAATCGCAGCTGGCGGCGGCGCGCCCGGTCTCGGAGGCGATGCTGCGGCTGATGAAGCAGTTGCCCGCGTCGGACGGCATGGACATGCTGCGCACGCTGACTTCAGCGCTCGGGCAATACGATCCCGAGGCAGGAGACAACTCGCAGGCCGCGAATTATCGCAAGGCCGTGCGTCTCACCGCGCAGATAGCGAGCCTTGTCGCGACCTACGGCCGGCTGCAGGCGGGCGGCGGTCCGATCCAGCCGGATCCCGCGCTCGGGCACGCCGCGAATTTTCTGTACATGCTGAAAGGCGAGCGACCGAACGCGCTCGCCACGCGCGCGTTCGATATCGCGCTCGTGCTGCACGCGGATCATGAATTGAACGCCTCCACGTTTGCCGCGCGTGTGGCCGCCGCAACGCTCACCGACCTGTACTCCGCGACCGTCGGCGCGATTGGCGCGCTGAAGGGTCCCCTGCACGGCGGCGCCAATGCCGACGTGATGCGCCTGCTGATCGAGATCGGCCAGGATGCGCCGGCCGAGCGGATCGACGAGGCCGTTCGCGGAAAGCTTGCGCGGAAGGTGAAGATTCCCGGCTTCGGTCACCGCGTCTATCGCACGGAAGATCCCCGCGCGACGCACCTGCGGAAGATGTCCAGGGAGCTCGGTGAGCGCGCCGGCAACATGCGCTGGTACGAGATGTCGCAACGGATCGAACATCTCGTCACGGCTGAGAAGAAGCTCTATCCGAACGTCGACTTCTACTCGGCGTCGACGTATTACACGCTCGGCATTCCAATCGACCTCTTCACGCCAATCTTTGCCGTCAGCCGCGTGTCGGGCTGGACCGCCCACTGCCTCGAGCAGTACGCGAACAATCGGCTGATCCGTCCGAGAACGGATTACATCGGCCCGTCCTATCCGCAGACGTTTTTGCTGCTGGAGCAGCGCTGACGACCGAGCGTCGCGGTCCGAGGTCCGAGGTCCGAGGTCCCAGGTCCGAAAATGCGAATGCCGGGAACGACGCGACTTCGAAACGCGAATCGGACGTCGGACCTCGCACCTCGGACCGCGGAAATTGCCCGTCCAATTCCCGGTAGCGCACAATAGACAGGCGCCGCTATCCTGCGGCACATGATGATGCTCCCTTCCACCACCGAGATGTATCGCGCGCTCGTCGAGCGCGACCAGTCGTTCGAGGGGCTGTTCTTTGCCTGCGTCAGGACGACGGGCATTTTCTGCAGGCCGACGTGTCGCGCGCGCAAGCCGAAGCCCGAAAACGTCGAATTCGCGGCGACGATCCAGGATGCGCTGCATCGCGGCTACCGGCCGTGCCGTGTCTGCGAGCCGATGGCCGCGGGCGTTGCGGCGCCGAACTGGCTGGACCCGCTGCTCGCCGAGATCCGCACCCATCCTGAGTTGCGGATGCGCGACCACGATCTACGCGTGCGCGGGTTGGACCCCGTGCAGGTGCGCCGTACGTTCAAGCGCAGCTTCGGCATGACGTTTCAGGCCTACCAGCGTGCGTGCCGCCTCGGCACGGCCATGCGCGCGCTGCACGAAGGATCGCCCACACTCGACGCCGGCATGGACGCGGGCTTTGAATCCGACAGCGGGTTCCGGGCGGCATTCGCGCGCGTGTTTGGCGACACGCCGGGACGCGCGCGCGAGACCGCGCTGCTGACCGCCACCTGGATTGAAACGCCCCTGGGCCCGATGCTGGCGATTGCGGGGGATCGCGGACTCGAGCTGCTCGAGTTCGTCGATCGCCGCGCGCTCCAGACCGAGCTCCGCGACCTGCGTGAAAAGCTGGGCGCTATTGTCCCGGGCGATCATCCCATCCTGCGCAAGACCCGCGAGCAGATGCGCGAGTACTTCGAAGGGCGCCGCCGCACGTTCGATATTCCGCTGAATCAGCGCGGTTCGGAGTTTCAATTGAAGGCATGGCGCGCCTTGTGCGACATCCCGTACGGCGAGACGCGGAGCTATGCAGACATGGCGCGCGAGGTTGGTTCCGCCGCCGCCGTGCGCGCAATCGGCCGCGTCAACGGTCAGAACCGGATCGCCATTGTCGTGCCGTGTCATCGCGTGATTCGGTCGGACGGATCACTCTGCGGATATGGTGGTGGACGCTGGCGCAAGCAGTGGCTGCTGGATCATGAGAGGGCTCATGGCTCAAGGCTCATGGCTCAGGGCGGCTCATGACTCACGATGGCTCAGGACGCAGGACTCATGGCTCAGGGCATAAGCCGGCTTAGACCCTGAGCCACCATGAGCCGTGAGACGTAAGTCCTGAGCCTATTCTTGTCGCAGCGCCGTCGCGGGATCCAGCCGCGTCGCGCGGCGCGCCGGAACGTACGACGCGATCATCGTTGCGCCGAACAGCAGTATCGCGACACTCACCAGGGTCAGCGGGTCTGACGGGCTGGTCCTGAACAGCAGCGATTGTACGAGCCGCGTGATCGGGACTGCCAGCACGAGGCCTGCCGCCAGCCCCGTCACCCCCATCACGGCGCCGCCGCCCAGCACGAGACCGAGAATGTCCACCGGTCGCGCACCGAGCGCCTGCCGCACGCCGAACTCGCGGACGCGCTGGCCGACGGCCTGCGCCATCACGCCGTAGACGCCGACAACCGCCAGGAACAAGGCTGACAGACCGAACGCCGCGACGAGCGCGAGCGTAAACCGGCGCGTCGCGACCGCCGCGCCCGCGACCTCGTCGAGGGTGCGCACGCTCGCGAGCGGCAACTCCGGATCGAGGTCGTGCACGATTCGACCAAGCGGCGCGACCAACGATTGGGCGTCACCATCCGTGCGTATTGTGACGAACATGTCCTGCGGGTACCACATCTGCGCCTGCGGGAAGTACACACCACCGGGATTCACGTCAGACCACGGCATGTCCTTCAGATCGCCGATCACGCCGACGACCGTCGCCGGCCGATCGCTCCAGAGGTTGAGCCGCGCGCCAAGTGCGCGCTCGGGATCACCCCAGTACTTGCGCGCGGTCGACTCGTTTATCAACACGACAGGTGGAGCGTCGTGACTGTCGCTTGCCGCGATGTCGCGTCCGGCCCTTAAGGGCAGCCCGAGTGCCCCGACGAATCCCGGTGTCACGAAGTGGTAGCGTGCCTCGGGCTCTTCGTGTTGCGCGAATTGCCGACCGACGATCCCGAAGCCGGTGTTCTCGTCGTATCCAGTCCACGGCAGGTCGCTCGCGAGGCCCGCGCCGCGGACGCCGGGCAGCGCGCGGACCCGGGCGGTCAGCCGATCGAAGAACATCGCGGCGTCCGTGTCCTCGTGATATCGCGCCGCCGGCAGGTTCACCACCGCCGTCAGCACATGTTGGGGTTGGAAGCCGGGGTCGACGCGCAGCAGTGACGCGAAGCTTCGCAGGAGCAGTCCACCGGTGACGACGAGCACGAACGCAAGCGCGACTTCCGCGGTGACGAGCGTGCGGCGAAGACGATGCTGCGCGCCGCCGGGTGCGCCGCGGCCGCCCTGGAGCGCCGGTGCGACGTCGGCACGTGCGAGCTGGATCGCCGGCGCGAGGCCGAAGAAGAGCGCCGTCATCGCCGTCGCGATAACGGTGTAGGCCAGGACCACGCGATCCACGCCGATCATCTGCAGCCGCGGAGTATCCGCCGGTGCTGATGCCAGCAGCGCCGCCACCGCGCCGTACGCGAGTAATGTGCCGATCGCGGCGCCCAGTAATGCCAGCAGCATGCTTTCGATGACGAGTTGCCGGATCAGTCGAAGACGTGTCGCGCCGAGCGCCGCCCGTACGCCGATCTCCCGCGCGCGCCCGGTTGCGCGTCCGAGCAGCAGGCCTGCCACGTTGAGACACGCGATGAACAGCACGACGCCCGCCGCCGCGAGCAGCGCCAGCAACGTGGTCTCCGACGTACCGACAATGTCTGCGCGCAGCGCGCGCACGTGCGTGGACCACCGCTCGTTGGTCGAGGGATACTGCTTCGCGAGCTGCGCCGAGATCCGTTTCGCATCGTCCTGCGCCTGCGCGACCGTGACACCGGGACGAATGCGGCCGACGACACTGAGATAGTGCTGTGCGCGATCGCGCCGCTGTGGCGATGCAGGCAGCGCCTGCGGCCACCAGATGTCCACCGATTCGCCGTGCGGGTACGAGCGGTAGCTGCCACCCACGTGCTGCACTCCCGCCGGCAGCACGCCGATCACCTCGTACGTCTCACGCGAGAGCGTCACGGTTTTTCCGACGATGGACGGGTCGGATCCGAATCGGCGCTTCCACAGCGCGTGCGAGAGGATCGCAACGCGACTCCGTTCTGCCGCCTCGTCGTCGCGCGTGAAGTCGCGTCCGAAGAGCGGCTGGAAGCCGAGGAGCTGGAAGAACCCAGCGGTCACGCGCATCCCGCGCAACTGCTCGGGACGGTCGCCGCCGAGCTGCAGATCGCTGCGCTGGTACGCCGCCAGCGCCTCGCACGCGCGGGTCTGGCTGCGGAGCTCGAGAAACGCCGCAACCGACATCGGAAACTCCGGAACGTCCGGCGGGGATTCCTCGAAGACCCGAACCAGCCGGTCAGGCGACGGATAAGGCAGCGGCTTGAGGAGCACGCCATGCACGACACTGAAGATCGCGGTGTTGGCGCCGATACCGAGCGCCAGCGTGAGCGCGGCAACGATCGTGAATGCCGGTGAGCCGACCAGCAACCGGACCGCGTAACGGATGTCCTGCATGGCGATGCGCATCATGCCGAGTTGGACGGGTCGGTGAGGGGAATGGTTGGTGACTCGTGTCGCTGCTCTTCCGGCCGGGTGTCGCTGACCTTCCGCCTAAAGGCGGAAGCCACATGAGAGCAGAATTGCCGCGAGAGAAGAATTGCCCGCAAAGAAGAATTGCCCGCGGATGCTATAATTTCGTCTCCCTAACTGCATGAACCAGCAATACATCCGCAATTTTTCCGTTATCGCGCACATCGACCACGGAAAGAGCACGCTTGCCGACCGGTTCCTCGAGATCACCGGCGCGCTCCAGCCGCGCGAGATGGAGGCGCAGGTCCTCGACACGATGGACCTCGAGCGGGAGCGCGGCATCACGATCAAGGCGCACGCCGTCCGCCTGACCTACAAGGCAGACAACGGCGAGACGTACATCCTCAATCTGATCGACACGCCGGGGCACGTGGACTTTTCGTACGAAGTCACCAGGTCGCTCGCCGCGAGTGAAGGGGCGCTCCTGATCGTCGATGCGTCGCAGGGCGTCGAGGCGCAGACGCTCGCGAATGCATACCTCGCGGTGGAGAACAATCTCGAGATCGTTCCGGTCATCAACAAAATCGATCTGCCGGGCGCGCAGCCGGACGAAGCAAAGCGGCAGATCGAGGAGATCGTCGGCCTCGATGCGAGTCACGCGATTCTCGCGAGCGCCAAGGAGGGCACGGGCGTCAAGGACATCCTCGAAGCCATTGTCCATCGGCTGCCTGCGCCTGCCGGCAATCCGGATGCGCCGTTGAAAGCGCTGATCTTCGACTCGTGGTACGACGCATATCGCGGCGTGATCATCCTCACGCGCGTGATCGACGGCGTCATGCGCGCGGGGCAGAAGATCCGTTTCATGGCGCTGGGGCAGGAGTACATCGTCGAACAGGTTGGAACGTTCTCGCCGAAGCCACAGACCGTCGAAGAGTTGGGCGTCGGCGAAGTCGGGTTCGTGTTCGCGGGAATCAAGACGGTAGGGGACGCGAAGATTGGCGACACCATGACCGATGCCGCGAATCCCACCCTGGCACCGTTTCCCGGCTTCAAGGAAATGAAGCCGATGGTCTTCGCGGGTCTCTATCCGGTCGAAGGCAGCGAGTACCCCGAGCTTCGGGATGCGCTCGAGAAGCTCCGTCTGAACGATGCGTCATTCTTTTTCGAGCCTGAAACATCAGCCGCGCTCGGGTTCGGGTTCCGCTGCGGATTCCTCGGGCTGCTGCACATGGAAATCGTCCAGGAGCGGCTCGAGCGCGAGTTCAACGTCGATCTGGTGACCACGGCGCCGGGCGTTCTCTACCGAGTAACGACGACCGACAGCCAGGTTCAGGAAATCGACAGCCCCGCCAAGCTTCCGGACACCGGCCGGATCGAGAAGATCGAGGAGCCGATCATCACGGCAATGATCCTGACGCCATCGGCGCACGTGGGCGCCATCCTCGAGCTGTGCCAGGAAAAGCGCGGCGTCCAGAAGGGGCTCGAGTACCTCGCAACGGACCGCGTGCTCGTTACGTACGAGCTGCCGTTCAACGAGGTCGTGCTCGACTTCTACGATCGTCTGAAGACGATTTCACGCGGGTACGCATCGCTCGACTATCATGTGACCGGCTACTGGGAATCGCCGCTGGTGAAGCTCGATATCCTGGTGAACGAGGAGCCGGTCGACGCATTATCGACAATAGTGCATCGCGATTCGGCGTACACTCGAGGCCGGGCGCTGGCCTCGAAGATGCGCGAGCTGATCCCGCGACAGATGTTCGAGATCGCCATTCAGGCCGCCGTCGGAAGTCGCGTCATAGCCCGGGAGTCCGTGAAGGCGCTGCGCAAGAACGTGCTCGCGAAGTGCTACGGCGGCGACATCTCGCGCAAGCGGAAGCTGCTGGAAAAGCAGAAGGAAGGCAAGAAGCGCATGAAACGCGTGGGTCGCGTCGAGATTCCACAGGAGGCGTTTCTCGCGGTTCTCAAGGTCGGACAGGAATGATGTGACGCGATCTCGTGGCTTCCGCCTTCACGCGGAAGAATGGTCCGGATGATCAAAGCCGCCCCGTTCAAGAAATCCGTTCTCCGCGAGTACTTCGAGTCGATCGTCATCGCGGTGATCCTTGCGCTGTTCGTGCGCACGTGGGTCGTGCAGGCGTTCAAGATTCCCACCGGATCGATGGAGAACAACCTGCTGATTGGCGATCACCTGCTGGTCAACAAGTTCATCTTCGGGCCGACGCCGCTGGCGATCGGCCGCGCGGTGCTCCCGGTCCGCGCGCCGCGCCGCGGCGACATCATCGTCTTCAAGTATCCCGACGAGCCGGAGCGCGACTTCATCAAGCGGGTCATCGGACTTCCCGGCGAGACGGTGGAACTTCGCAACAAGAAGGTCTACATCAACGGGCAACCGATTGACGAGCCCTACGTCCATTTCCTCTCGCCACCGTCGAGCGACTATCAGGAAGTGACGTCGTTCGACGTGCGCGAACGCTATGGTCCCGTATCGGTGCCGCAGGACCAGTATTTCGTCATGGGAGACAACCGCGACAACTCCCAGGACAGCCGCTACTGGGGTTTTCTGCCGCGAGGCTACATCAAGGGAAGAGCCGCGCTGATTTACTGGTCCTACGAGTCAGGGCGGGAAGACTACATCGACGAAGGCTGGGCCGCGACCATCAAGCGCCTGGCGTCCGTCGTCGCGCACTTCTTCACGAAAACGCGCTGGGAACGGCTCTTCCACCAGATCCGCTGACATGATCAAGAAGCTGATCAGCCTCGCGATCTTCCTGGGGCTCGCGTATGCAACCGTGAACATCGGGACGGTCTATATCCGGTATCAGCAGTTCAAGGATGCGGTGCGGGAGACCGCGCTCTTTGCCGGCAACAAGACGGACGACCAGTTGAAGGCGCGAGTCATGGACCTCGCGCAGCGCGACAGCGTCCCGCTCGATCCCGAATACGTGCACATCGAACGCGTGGCGGATCGCGTCACGATCACTGCGTCGTATGTCGAGCTGATCAAGCTGCTGCCCGGCTACGAGCGGCAGTGGCAGTTCGACGTCGTCACGCGCTGAGACGCGCTCGGGCGTCGGTGACGGCCTGCGCCGCCGTGCGCTCCAGGGCCGCGACCTCCTCACGGGCGTAGGCCGGATCCTTGACGCTTTCGAGATTGATCTCGACGTTCAGCCGCGCGCCGCGCAATCCCGCCATCAGCAGCTCCAACCCGACCTGCACGTCGCTCGCGGCAGACGGATTGCCGAACGAGGCAATCGCGATTCCCCGCACGCTGGCGCTGGCGCAGGCGCGCATGACGGCGAGCGGCGCGTCGATCGCACCACGTAGCGCAGTCTGGATCGCTGCCGAGCGCGCGGCTTTCTCCTCGTCGGTTCCCTTCGGCCGCTTGTACGCCGTCATCACCTGCTCGTACGCCTCGCTGTCGCGATCGATGAGCGTCGTCAGTTCCTGACTGAGCGCCGCACAGCGCTGTCCCGCTTCGCGCAGCGCCTCTTCGTCCTCTGCATTCGAGGCGCGTGTTTTGGGAAGCGCTGCGACCATGGCGAGCAGCGACGCGCCGACGGCTCCGGCCAGCGCCGACGCCGAGCCGCCGCCAGGCGTGGGGTTCGGCGAGCGGAACGCGGCAAGAAGATCCGTGACGGTCCGTTCGCTCAGCCGCACAGGAGTTTCCCTCGCTTGACGACACCGGCGACGGAGCGGGCGCCGACGCGAATCAGTTCGATCGCGTCACCGGAGACCAGCACCGCGTCCATCAGCTTCCCAGGCTCGAGGCTGCCGACCCGATCCGCGCGATCGAGTGAGTGCGCAGCGTTGATCGTAGCAGCCGCGAGCGATTCCTCGAACGTGAGCCCCATGCCGAAGCACGCGAGCGTCATGGCGAATGGCATCGACGGCGAGAACCCGCCGCCCGGGTTGACGTCGGTGGCGAGCGCGACCGCGACACCCACGTCAATCAGCCGCCGCGCGGGTGCGAACCGTCCGAGCTTCAGGTAGAACGCAGCGTTTGTAAGGAGCGTGGCCACGACGCCGGCGCGCGCCATCGCCTCGATACCCTCATCAGGCACGAAGATCAAGTGGTCTGCCGATCGCGCTCCAACTGCCGCCGCGACCAGTGAGCCCCCGCTCGCGTCCAGCTCGTCGGCGTGGATCCGGGGCTTCAGGCCGCGGCCGCTGCCGGCCTGCAGGATTTCGGTCGATTCCGCCGGTGTGAAGACTCCGGTCTCACAGAACACGTCGCACCATTCGGCGAGACCCTGCTCCGCAACACGCGGCAGCATCTCGTCGACGACGAGGCGGACGTAATCGTCGCGCCGGTGCCGGTACTCCAGCGGGACCTCGTGGGCACCCATGAAGGTGGGCACCACGTCGACGGAGTGCGACGCGGACACGGTTCGGAGCGCGCGAAGCATCTTCAATTCGTTCTCGACGTCCAAGCCGTAGCCGCTCTTCACTTCGGCCGTCGTCGTGCCGGCGGCGAGCATCTCGTCGAGCCGCGCGCGCGTCGCCTCGACGAGCTGCTCCTCGGAGGCCTCCCGGGTCGCGCGCACGGTCGCCACGATCCCGCCACCGCTGGCGGCGATCTCCGCATACGTCGCGCCTGCCAGGCGTCGTCGCAACTCGTCGCGGCGATCGCCGGCAAACATCGCATGCGTATGGGCGTCGACGAATCCTGGTACGACGGAGAGGCTGCGCCCGTCGATGACCTCCCCGTCCACCGCGGCTGTCAGGTGCTGCGGCAGATCCGCATCTCGCCCGGCGAATACGATGCGTTCATCCTCCGCCGCGATCGCGCCGTCGACGATGATCGGAACGTCACGTTGAGAAGACCCGCGGCGTGGGCCTCCGGCGCAGGTGATCAGCTGACGGATGTGCCTGATGATCAGCACGAAACGATGCTACTGCAGGAGACCGCAGTGCCGGGCGCCGGCCGGACGGCGAGAGAACGTAGAGAGCGGAGAGTCCGGGCGTAAGTACTTCATGAAGACCATCGTTGACCCGAGCTCTTCGACCTCTCCGATCTCTCCGTGAAACAGACGAGGGGGACCCACGTCGATCATGCGAGCAGCGCGTTCTGGATGGACTCCGGATCAAGGCCGGTGATTCCGACCACCTTGTCCCGTGACTTACCGCCGGAGATGATGCGGATGTTGCGTCGGGGCAGGTCGAGATGCCCCGCGAGGAATGCGACCAGAGCTTCGTTGGCCGCGCCGTCGACCGGCGGAGCGGCAAGACGGACGAGAAAAGCATCGCCCCGCATCCCGTCGACGCGGGTGCGGGGCGATCGCGGAATCACGCGGATGGCGACGACGGTTTCAGCTGCCCGCTTTTCGCTCATCGCCGCGCACATCGGTCGAACGCGGCAGCGACGGTTGCGCCTCCATCTGACGCGGCCGGTGGAGCAGGACCTTCTCGTCGGCGCGCTGCTGATCCTGGTCGCGGATGAATTCGAGCGCGCGATACAGCGCCTGGATCGTGGCCTCGAGCGATCCCTCGGAGTCACGGCGTCTCAGCTTCATCTCGTTGATGTCGCGCTCCACTTCCTCGAGCCGCAGCTGCGCCTTCTGGAGCAGCAGATCGGCGCGCCCCTGCGCCTCGCGAACGATCAGTTTGGCCTCGTTCTGCGCGGATTCCTTGACCTCGTCGGCGAGCCGCTGGGCAGTCAACAGCGTGTTGCGGAGATTCGCCTCGCGCTCGCGGTGCTCGCCGAGCAGCGCCTCCATGCGCGCGAGATCGCTGCGCATCCGGTCGATTTCGCGCAGCGCGTGCTCGTAATCGTCGGCCGCCTCCGTGAGCAGTGCCACCACCTCGGTCTTGTCGTACCCCCGCATCACCGTATGGAAGCGGTGCTGCCGCATGTCGAGCGGGCTGATGCGCATTACGCGCTCGGGTGGCTGCGGGGCAACGGGATCGTCAGTGGTCGCGGGCCGGGGCGGGGTACGTTCGAACATCAGGTCCTCACTGTTCGTTTGCCGAATATCGCGGTGCCGACGCGCACGATCGTGGCACCCTCCTCGATTGCGACCTCGTAATCGTGGCTCATGCCCATCGACAGCTCGCGCAACTGCGAGCCGTCGATGCCTTCGGTCACGAGCCGGTCGCGCAGCTCGCGGAGCCGTCTGAAATAAGGGCGCGTGGCCTCCGGATCGTCCGACCACGGCGGCAGCAGCATGAGCCCGGCGAGTCGCGCCGCCCGGCACTCGCGGCCCGCCTGCGCGATCGCGGCGACCTCGCCAACCGGAATGCCGTGTTTCGTGCTCTCGCCCGCGAGGTCCACCTGGATCAGAACCTCCGGCGTCACGTTCGCTTCGGCGGCGGCCGCATCGACGCGGCGAAGCAGGTCGACCGAGTCAATCGAATGAATCGAGGCGAAGGCCGGGCCGGCCTTTCGCGCCTTGTTCGATTGCAGGTGGCCGATGAGATGCCACCCGATCGCTAAGTCGGCCGTTGCCGCGATCTTCTGCAGGGCTTCCTGCACCTTGTTCTCGCCGAACTCGCGCTGGCCAGCGGCGTACGCGGCGCGAACGTCTTCGGGAGGAAACGTCTTCGAGACGGCCACCAGGCGGACGCTGTCGGTGCTGCGGCCGGCGTCCCGTGCGGCAGCCGCGATGCGCTCCCGCACCGCGGCAAGATTGCTGGCAATGTGGTTCACTTCGGGACCGTGAACCCGCGTCCACCGCGCGGGCGCGGCGGCGCCGGCCGATCGCTACTTCAGACTCGCGAGAATGTTCTTTGCGGTTTCGGCATACTGACCCGTCGGCGCCAGCTTCAAATACGCTTCGAAGTGCGGCTTGGCGTCAGCGGTCTTTCCCTCGTTGACCGTCGCCATGCCCAGCCAGTAGTGCGCGTCCGCCATGTTCGCGTCGAGCTTCACCGCCTGCTCGAACTGCGCTTTCGCCTCGGCGATCTTGCCGGCATTCCAGAGGATGACCCCCTGGTTGAACGCCGTGGAGGCGCTCGCGCCGCCGCCGGCTGCCCCGGCTGCCGATCCGCCCAGCTCCGCGGCCTTTTTTCCGGCTTCGGCCGCGAGGTCGAACTTCTTTTCGGCGTTGTACACCGTGGCCAGGCCGTTGTAGGCGTCGGCGAAATCCGGCTTTGCTTCAATCGCCTGCTTGAAGGAGGCTTCAGCTTTCTCGTAATCCTTCATGCGCGCCTGAATCATGGCGATGTTCGCGTAGCACTCCGCACATTTCGGGATGATCGTGATCACTTCCTGGAACTTGGCGATCGCTTCTTCGTTCTTGTTCTGGGTGCTCAACTCGACGCCTTCGCCGAACGTCTTCTGGACCGCGGCGTTCTTCGCCTGCATCTTGGCCTGATCTTCCTTCGACATCGCGCCCTGGCCGGGGGCAAGCGTGAAGTTCAGCTCCGACATGTCGAGATGGATCTGGACATCCTTCATGTCCTTGAGATCTGCTTTCTCGACCGTGATCTGATAGTGGCCGGGCGCGAGGCCAATCTGGATGTATTCACCCTTCTTGTTCGTCTTGGTCTCGAGCTTGCGGCCGGCGGTCTCGACGTTTGCAATCGTGACCTTGGCGCCCTCTATCGGCTGCCCTTTCGCGTCGACCACCTTGCCTTTGACCTGACCGCTCTGGGCCGAAGCCGGGCTTGCGAGGAGCGCCACGCCAAGGGCGAGCGTGCCAATCGCGAGGGTCCGGCGGATGATGGCGCCAGTCATGAACTCCTCCTGAGTTAGAAGTGCTGGACAAGTTTAACATCGGCTCGGCGCTTCCGGTTCACGACTTATCACCACGCACGGCTTCAGGCCCGGGGCTCGTGATGTTCGTGATCACGTACTCACACACCGGACCTCGGCTGGCCGCGCGGGAATTGATGGCGCGTCGTGCCGGCACGCTCGTCGTCCGGAGGCCCGCGTTCAGCGCGGCTTCGTCTGATGCGTACAGCCGGCGAATGTCAGGGGCGGAGGAATTGCTGAGCAGAACGAACGCCCCGCGGCAGGCCAGGTGGATGACCGCCTGCTGGAGCCGTTCCTGTTCTGCCTTTCCGAATCCCCCAGCCGTGTACGAAGTGAACCGCGCGGTTTCCGTGAGCGGGGCATACGGCGGGTCGAGATACACGAAATCCGACTGGCCGGCCTGTGCGAGCGCCTTGTCGAAGGCGACGACGTCGAGCGTCAGGCCGGGGCGGGCGAGCGCGGCGCTCAGCAGGCGCAGATTGCTCTCGTCGCAAATGCGCGGGCGGACGTGACGCCCGGCGGGTACGTTGAACTCCCCCCGCGCGTTGACGCGAAACAATCCGTTGTACCCAGTCCGGTTCAGGAACACCAGCATGGCCGCGAGCTCCGGAGTGTATGCCGCCGCCCGATCGCTGGAGGCGGACACGATCCGCCGCGCGGGATTGAATCGGAGGTCGCGAACGTCGTAGAAGAGATCCGATCCCCGCTCGCGATACTCGGATTCGAGCATCCGCAGCGCGTCGATGACCTCCTCGACCGCGTCTCGCACCATGCGATAACAGCCGATGATGTCGGCGTTGATATCGGAGAGGCGCACCTCGCGGTCTTCCAGCATGCCCGCGTTATGCAGATCGAGGAACACCGCGCCGCTGCCCGTGAACGGCTCGAAGTAGCGCCTGAACTGGCCCGGATAGTAGGGACGGAGTCTCGGGAGGAGCTGACGCTTCCCACCAGCCCATTTCAGTATGGGCCTGACGTCCCTGGCGCTCGCGGGTGGGTGGCTCAGGCCCGACCGCTTCGCGTCGGGGTCCCCGTTGCCGCCTTCGCTCCGTCCCTCGCTCGGGCTCGCTTCACTCGCTCGCCGCTTCGCCGCCTCGCTCCGTCCCACTCGCAGCTCACCCATGAGCGCTGAAGTCCTCGTTGAAGAACCGCTCGATTGCGTCCGGATCGTACGTAACCGGCGCGGGCGGCAGCGAGGCGAGGAACCGCCGTCCATAGCCCATCGTCCGCAGGCGCGGGTCGAGAACGGCAAGCACGCCGCGGTCCTGGCGGTGCCGGATCAATCGGCCCAGTCCCTGCTGCAGCGCGAGAATCGCCAGCGGAATCTGGTACTCGCCGAAGGCGGATCCGCCGCGGGCGTTGATGGCATCGATGCGGGCCGACGTGATCGGATCGCCAGGCGAAGCAAATGGGAGCTTGTCGATGATGACGCAGCTCAATGCCTCGCCGACGACATCGACACCCTGCCAGAAGCTGGACGTGGCAAAGAGCACCGCGTGGGGAGTCGACTTGAATTCACGCAGCAACGATGAACGGGGCGCGGTTCCCTGCACCAGGATCGGGTATTCGAGCTCGGCCGACGCGCGCTGATGCACCTGGCGCAGGTTGTTGTAGCTGGTGAACAGCACGAATGCACGGCCCCGCGTCCGCTTCAGGATCTCGATCACTTCGCGCCCGGCCGACGCGACGAACTCCGGCGATCTCGGGTCCGGCATTTTCCTGGGCAGGTAGAGAATCGCCTGACTCCGGTAGTCGAATTCCGAGGCGAGCTTGATCTCGTGCGCCGCCGTGATCCCGAGCCGCCCGCGCACGTACTCGAACGAACCGTCGACGCTCATCGTCGCGGAGGTCAGGATGGTCCCCTTCATCCGATCGAGCAGCAACTCTCGGATGATCTCGGATACGTCGATGGGCGAGCCGCGCAGGAAGATCCCGCGTCCCCGTATCTCGAGGTAATAGACGAATCCGGGGTCGTCCGCGCGGGTCAGGAACCGGAGATCCTTGCGAAGGTCGGCAGCGCGGCGGCCGAGCGCGAGCACGTCCTCCGGCAGGTCCTTGGCCAGCGCGATCGTGGCCTCGACGGCTTCCAGCGCGCTGAGGAGGCCGCCTGTTTCGTGCGCCGCGCGCTCGAGAAGCGCGGGCGTGATCCTGACGCGGCTCTCGGCGCCGGCGCCGGCATCGAAGCGCAGCATCTGCAGCGTGCCGAAGAACAACCGCGCATGATCGCGCACGTGCTCGATGTCGCTCTTCAAGTCGTCCGCGCGGTCCGGATCCGGGACAAGCTTCGCGGCAACGGCCCGATCGACGTCACGCGCCAGATCGTCGAGCCGATAGTTGCTGACCGAAATGCCGAAGTATTGCGTGGCGACGTCTTCGAGCTGGTGCGCTTCGTCGACGATGGCGTAGTCGCACGACGGAATCACCTCGCCGAAGCTGCTCTGTCGCACCGACGCGTCCGCGCACAGCAGATGATGGTTGACGATGACGAGGTCGGATTCAGCGGCGCGCTGCCGCATGCGCGTGACGAAGCAGTCATCGAAGCGCGGGCACTCGCCCCCCAGGCAGTTCTCGCTGGTGGCCGAGATCTCCGACCAGAACGGAAGATCCTCGGGCAAGTCATCCATCTCGGCGCGATCGCCGGTCTCGGTCTCGCGCGACCATTCGTCGATCACCTCGATCGCGATGGCATCCTCGCGCGATCGGATCGCGGGGCTGTCGCGCAGCGCGTCGAACTTGTGCAGGCAGAGATAATTGCCACGTCCTTTCATGTACGTGGCGGTGAACGGTACGCCAAGCGCGTCGCGGAGAACCGGGAGGTCCTTGAAGAAGATCTGCTCCTGCAGGTTCTTCGTGCCGGTCGAGATGAGAACGCGGTGGCGACTGAGAATGGCGGGGATCAGATACGCGAGCGTCTTGCCGGTGCCGGTACCCGCCTGGGCAAGGAGGACGCCGCCGTCCGCGAACACGTCCGATACCGCGGCGGCCATGGCGAGTTGCGCTGGACGCGCTTCGAATCCCTCGAGCGCAGCCGCCAGCGCGCCCCCTGGCGCGAAGACGGCGTCCACGGCCGCGTGAAGCGCTGCGCCGTCGGCACGGGAGGCTACGCCTCGGGATACAGAGGGAACTTCCGGCACAGGGCCTCGACTTCCGTCTTCACTCGGCCGAGCGCCGCCTCGTCGTCCGGCGACGTGAGCGCGCGCGTGATCAGTTCGGCGATACGATCCATTTCCGGCTCGCGCATGCCGCGGCTCGTGACGGCGGGCGTGCCGATGCGGATGCCGCTCGCGACCATCGGCGGATTTTCGTCGAACGGGATGGCGTTCTTGTTGACCGTGATGGCCGCTTTGCCGAGTGCAGCCTCGGCCGCTTTGCCGGTGATGCCGCGCGAGAACACGTTGACCAGCATCAGGTGATTGTCGGTCCCGCCGCTCACCAGCCGGAAGCCGGCCGTCGAGAGACCGGCTGCGAGCCTGCTCGCATTCGCCACGATTTGCTTCTGGTACTCCACGAACCCCGGCTCCATGGCCTCCTTGAGGCACACCGCCTTCGCCGCGATGACGTGCATCAGCGGCCCCCCCTGGATGCCGGGGAAGGTGGTGCGATCGAGGTCCTTCGCGTACTGTCCCCGCGACAGCACCATGCCGCCGCGCGGGCCGCGCAGCGTCTTGTGCGTTGTCGTGGTCACGAAATCGGAGTGAGGGACCGGACTGGGATGCACTTTGGCGGCGACCAGGCCCGCGATGTGCGCCATATCGGTCACGACCGGCGCGCCAACGGCTTTTCCGACCGCGCCGATGCGCTCGAAATCAATGACGCGCGGGTACGCGCTCGCGCCGACCATGATCATCTTCGGCTGGTGCTGATGCGCGAGCCGCTCCAGTTCCTCGTAATCGATCCGCTCGTCGTCGTGACGAACGCCGTAGGGAACGATCGTGTACAGCTTGCCGGAGAAGTTCAGTGGATGCCCGTGGGTGAGGTGGCCGCCATGCGCGAGGTTCATGCCCAGGACGGTGTCCCCCGGCTTCAAGAGGGAGAAGTAGACGGCCATGTTGGCCTGCGCGCCCGAATGCGGCTGCACGTTCGCGTGCTCGGCGCCGAAGAGCGTCTTCGCGCGCGAGATCGCGAGCGATTCCGCGACGTCGACGAATTCGCACCCGCCGTAGTACCGCTTGCCCGGATAGCCTTCGGCGTACTTGTTCGTCATCACGGAACCTGCGGCCTGCAGCACCGCCTGGCTGACGAAGTTCTCCGACGCGATCAGCTCGAGGCCGTTGTTCTGCCGGTGCAACTCGTTCCTGATCGCTGTATCGATCTCGGGATCCGTTGCCGCGAGCGAACGCCAGCGGGACGGGGTCTCAGTGCTAATGGCCATATTGTTCCTGTCGCTGCTTTTCGATTTCGGCGATCTGATCGAGACGCCGCTGGTGACGCCCCCCTTCGAACTTCGTCTCGAGCCACAGCGCGACGATTTCGTCGGCCAGACCGAACCCCACGATGCGGCCGCCGATCGCCAGCACGTTTGCATCGTTGTGCTGGCGGGACAGGCGAGTCGTGTAGAGGTCGTTGCAGAGGGCGGCGCGGATGCCTTCGACCTTGTTCGCGGCCATCTGTTCGCCCTGGCCGCTGCCGCCGATCACAATGCCCCGGTCCGCCTGCCCCGACGTCACGAGCCGCGCCACCTCCGCGCAGATTGGGGGGTAGTCGACCGTCGTCTCGCTGTCGGTGCCCCGGTCGTCGACCGTGTGCCCCAGCCGCGCCAGCGTCTGCAGAAGGTGCTGCTTCAGAGCGAACCCCGCATGATCCGCTCCGATCGCAATGCGCATGATGTGGAATTATACGGTAGATGCCGACCGCCACCATCACACGTAAAGGCGAGGATCGCGTGCGCGCGGGTCACCCGTGGATCTATCGAAGCGACGTGTCCGCGGTGAACGCCGCGGCAGGGGACGTCGTGGCCGTGACGACCCCGCGAGGACGGACCGTGGGGCACGCGCTCTTCAGCGATCGGTCGGAGATCGCGCTGCGCATGATCGCGCACGGCGAGGCCGCCCCCGCCGCCAGCCTGTGGCGCGATCGTCTTGCCGCCGCAATTGCGTATCGCGATTCGCTGGCGATCGATGCGACGGCATATCGGCTCGTCCACGGCGAAGCGGATCGACTGCCGTCCTTGATCGTCGACCGATACGGCGACTACCTGGTCGTACAAGCACTGTCGCAGGCGGTCGATCGGCGGCTGCCCGAGATCACGAAGGCGCTGGTGGATTTGCTGCACCCGGCGGGTATTCTCGCGCGCAACGATCCGCGTGTCCGTCTGCTGGAAGGTCTCGACCAGCGTGTCGAGCCGCTCTACGGTGACGTGCCGGAGGCCATCGACGTGCGCGAAGGCGCGGTCCGCTACCAGGTCGATCCCTGGCGCGGCCAGAAGACGGGGCTGTTCCTGGATCAACGCGAGAACCGCGAGGCTGCGCTGCGTTACGCGAGCGGACGCGTCCTCGATGCGTTCAGCTACAACGGCGGCTTCGCCCTGGCCCTCGCGCCGAAAGCACAGACGGTGCTGGCGGTCGACATCTCGGAGGAGGCGGTGGAGCGGATTCGCGCCAACGCTGCGCGTAACCACCTGTCGAACGTGGATGCGCGCGCGATGAACGTATTCGACGAGCTGCGCGAGCTGGAGCGCGTCGCGGCACGATTCGAAACCATCATCCTCGATCCGCCGGCGTTCGCGAAGAACAAGGCCGCCGTGAACAAAGCGCTGTCCGGCTACAAGGAAATCAACCTTCGTGCGCTGAAGCTGCTGACGCCCGGCGGGTTCCTCGTCACGTGCAGCTGCTCGTATAACGTCTCCGAGGCCGCTTTCCTGGACGTGGTGTCAGATGCCGCCGCTGACGCGCGGGCTGAAGTCTCGATCGTCGAAAAACGAGCGCAAGGGCGCGACCATCCCATCCTGGTTCATGTGCCCGAGACGTACTATCTGAAATGCCTGATCCTCCGGAAGCTGGCGTGAGGGAGATACCGCTGTTCATCGTCTGCATCGCGCTTGTCCTTTTCTGGCCGCCGGTGCTGCATCTGGGCGCGCAGCACCCACAATCGTCAGAGACGGACGTGACGATCGACATGCGCAACGTTCACCTTCACGTCTCGGATGACGCGGCGCTCGACGTCAGCTGGCTTCACGGCCGCCTGCACACCACCTCGCCCGATCGGCCGCCGGTGTTCGACGACCAGTCGTCGTTCACGATGGAAATCGACGATGCGGAGGTTGCGCTCGACGCGGCGAGCCTGACAGCCCTCGTGAATCGGGGCTTTGCGTTCAAGGGGTCCAACCTGTCGGACCTGCGCGTGTCGTTCGAGGGTAGCAACCTCGTGCAGCGCGGCAAGCTCTCGAAGGGGGTCACGGTGCCCTTCACCGTAACGGCGTCGATTGCGACGACGAGCGAAGGGCAGCTTGCGATCCACCCGGTCAAGGTGAAGGCGGCGGGGATTCCGGCCGCGAAGTTGATGGGGCTATTCGGTGTTGAGTTGCAGGACCTGATCAAGGGGCGCCCGGAGGCAGGTATCTCGCTGCACGACAACGACCTCCTGATCGATCCGGCGAAACTGCTGCCGCCTCCCGCCACGCGCGGGCGGGTCGTCAAGGCGTTCGTGCGCGGCGATCGCCTCGTGCAGATTTTCGGGAAGGGCGCGGCCGGGCGGCCGAGGAGCGGCGGCAATTACGTATGGTTTCGTGGCCACTCGATCCGCTTCGGCCGCCTGACGATGTCAAATGCCGATCTGAAGCTCATTGACCAGGATCCGAAGGATCCGTTCGACTTCTACTCCGCGGAATACAATCAGCAGCTCGTTGCCGGATACTCGAAGAACACTCCGGATGGGGCGCTGCGGACATATATGCCGGATTACAACGATCTGAAGCGGTGACGGAGGACGGAGGGGGATTTTCCCCCTGAAGGCGGCAGCTACAAGGGTGGAGGAGAAATCGCAGTACTATTGCGTTGCCACCACGGAATCGATTATGACCACGCGACCCACGTTTACTCCACTTCCTGAGGCGGATTTCAGCAGCGCCTTCCCGAATTCACGCAAGGTGTACGTTGAAGGTGCGCGCGGGGTTCGCGTCCCGATGCGCGAGATCGCGCTCTCGGGCGGTGAACCGCCGCTCCGCGTGTACGACGCGAGCGGGCCCAAGGGGGTCGATGTCCGGGACGGCCTCCCGCAGCTCCGGCGCGAATGGATTCTCGCGCGCGGCGACGTGATCGAAGAGCCGCGTCTGCTCGCCCAGGTCGGATCCGTCGATCGGCCGATGCCGCCGGCACTCGCGCAGCGGACCCGAACGCGTGTGCGCGGCACCCGTGCGGTCACGCAACTCCACTATGCGCGCCGCAACATCATCACGCCCGAGATGGAGTTCATCGCGATCCGCGAGGGCTTCGACGCCGAGTTCGTGCGCAGCGAAGTCGCCCGAGGCCGCGCGATCGTCCCCGCGAACGTCAATCACGCGGAGCTCGAGCCGATGATCATCGGCCGTCATTTCGCCGTGAAGATCAACGCAAACATCGGCAACTCCGCCGTCACGTCCTCAATCGACGAGGAGGTCGAGAAGTTGCGATGGTCGACGCTGTGGGGCGCCGACACCGTCATGGATCTGTCGACCGGACGAGACATCCACGAGACCCGCGAGTGGATCATGCGCAATTCCGCGGTGCCGATCGGCACCGTGCCGATTTACCAGGCGCTCGAGAAGGTGGGGGGGCGGCCCGAGGACCTGACCTGGGAGGTCTACCGCGACACGCTCATCGAGCAGGCAGAGCAGGGCGTCGACTACTTCACGGTCCATGCGGGCGTGCTGCTCCGCTACATCCCGATGACGGCGCGTCGTATGACGGGCATCGTCTCGCGCGGCGGCTCGATCATCGCGAAGTGGTGCCTCGCGCATCACAAGGAGAGCTTCCTCTACACGCACTTCCGCGAGATGTGCGAAATCATGCAGGCGTACGACGTTTCGTTCTCCCTGGGTGACGGGCTGCGTCCCGGATCGATTGCGGATGCAAACGACGAGGCACAGTTCGCGGAGTTGAAGACCCAGGGTGAGCTGACCCGCATCGCCTGGGAGTACGACGTGCAGGTCATGAACGAGGGACCAGGCCACGTGCCGATGCACCTGATTCGCGAGAACATGGAGAAACAGCTCGAGTGGTGCAGCGAAGCGCCGTTCTACACGCTTGGTCCGCTGACCACCGACATCGCGCCCGGCTACGACCACATCACGTCCGCCATCGGCGCCGCGATGATCGGGTGGTACGGCACCGCAATGCTGTGTTACGTCACGCCGAAGGAGCACCTGGGACTGCCCGACCGCGACGACGTGAAGGCCGGCGTTATCGCGTACAAGATTGCCGCGCATGCCGCCGACATCGCCAAGGGACATCCCCGCGCGCAGGCGTGGGACGACGCACTGTCGAAGGCGCGATTCGAGTTCCGCTGGCAGGACCAGTTCAACCTGTCGCTGGATCCCGTCACCGCGCGCGCGTACCACGACGAGACTCTGCCGGCCGACGGCGCCAAGGTCGCGCACTTCTGCTCGATGTGCGGCCCGAAGTTCTGCAGCATGGAGCTGACGCAGCAGCTGCGCGCCGAGGCGGAGAAGGGGATGGAGGAGAAGTCGGTCGAGTTCCGCAAGCGCGGCGAGGTGTATGTCCCGCTGTCGTCTCGCGACCCGCGCTGACGCCGTCGCGATTGCGGCCATCTACAACGAGGGCATCGAGGACAGAGTCGCGACCTTCGAGACCCGCCACCGGTCGGCCGACGACATCCTGACGTGGTTCGGTGCCAACCATCCGATTGTCGTCGTCGAAGACGCAGGACAGATTGTCGCCTTCGCCGGAACGAGCACGTATCGTTCGCGCCCGTGTTACGCCGGCATCGCCGAATTCTCCATCTATGTCGCCCGCGCGCATCGCGGCCGAGGCCACGGCCGGGCGGCGATGGAGGCGCTCTGCGGCGAAGCCGAACGCGCCGGGTTCTGGAAAATCGTCTCGCGCGTGTTCGTCGAAAACACGGCCAGCCGCAGGCTCCTGAAGAAGCTCGGGTTCCGCGAGGTTGGCGTCTATCGCCGTCACGGCAAGCTCGATGGCGTCTGGCGTGACGCCGTCATCGTCGAAAAGCTGCTCGGTGAGGCGGCGGAGTGAACG
>Ga0136846_1227795_pt1 | contig 21836 bp, 20 predicted proteins | sample HopSoiMetagenom2_FD_96841 | JGI IMG/M metagenome (GOLD analysis project Ga0136846, IMG submission 96841) | Grasslands soil microbial communities from Hopland, California, USA - 2 Assembly 2016 (version 4) | ecosystem: Environmental > Terrestrial > Soil > Grasslands | place: USA: Hopland... | reverse complement strand
ACGTTGTCGCGGCCGGCGGACGTCCGACCGCGATGCAGCCCGAGCCTGGGACCTTTCGCGTTTTCCTGGATCCGGCCGGACACCCGTTCTGTCTCACCACGTCGCGCACCCCGAGCGGCCCATCCCAATCTCGCTGATCGTCAGACCTCGACGGGGCGAAATCGCGCTGAGGAGTCAGACTTCGGCGGGCTCAAGGTGCGCCTGGGTGCGCCGGGTCAGGGGAAGCTTGCGCCGAGTCTCCTCGTCGGCCGGGGTCTCGACGAACATCACCAGATCCGGGTGCGCCGGCACCGCTAGTTCGGTGATGGTGAACTGGAGGTCCCCGGCGGTGGGGTGCACGATCTGCCGCAATCTCGGCGTACACGCAGCAACCTCGTGCCGTGACCACAGCTGGGCGAACTCGGGGCTGATCGCCTGCAGCCGCTCGAGGTCGGTCTCCCAGTCCGGGTCGCCGACGTGTTCGCCGTACGCCGATCGCAGCCGGCCGACCAGGTACGGCACCTCGGTCTCGTAGTTGCGCAACTGGGCCCGAGCGGTCGGCTCGGTGATGATGCACCACAACAGGTTCTTGTGGACGCAGGGCAGCTGATGCCAGTCGTGGAACAGGTCGCTGAACGCCGGATTCGACCGCACGATGTCGAACCGCTTGTTCGTGATCACCGCCGGCAGCGGGTCGAGCGCATCGAGGATCTCCCCGAAGACCGCTTCGCTCCCGCAGTCCGTCGTAGGCGGCAGCCTCGCCGGGGTCGCTTCAGCCAGCCGATACAGATGTTCCCGCTCGACCGCCGTCAGCCCGAGCGTCGCCGCCACCGCATCCAGCACCTGCCCACTGACGTTGATCGGCCGCCCCTGCTCGAGCCAGGTGTACCAAGTGACCCCGACGCCCGCAAGCTGTGCCAACTCCTCCCGGCGCAGCCCAGGCGTCCTCCGCCGCCCACCTCCGGGCAGCCCGACATCCTCAGGCGCCACCCGCGCACGCCGCGCCCTGAGAAACTCCCCCAGCTCACTCCGCCGGCTACTCACCCCACAATTCTCCCCACCCCCACCGACAATTCCCGCCTGTGGATAACTCCACGGCGAATCCACCCCTCGCCGATAGACTCGAAGCGGAAAGGACAGGGGCGAGGCACAGGTCGACGCGCAAACCGCCGGAACGCCCGCACAACGCAGGGCGGGGGCAGCGGGCAGGGTCAGCCGGCGAGGGCTTGGACTACTCGGCTGGGTGAGGGCTTGCCTAGTTGTTGCGCCATCCAGGTGCTGGTGGCGACCAGTTTCTCCAAGTCGACGCCGGTCTGGATGCCGAGGCCGTCGAGCTGCCAGAGGAGGTCCTCGGTGGCGAGGTTGCCGGTGGCGCTCTCGGCGTACGGACAACCGCCCAGCCCGCCGGCCGAGCTGTCGACCGTCGTCACGCCCATCCGCAGCGCGGTCAGGGTGTTGGCGAGCGCCTGCCCGTAGGTGTCGTGGAAGTGCACCGCCAGCTTGTCGACGCCCACGCCTGCAGCGCCGAATGCGGCGATCAGCGCGCCGACCTGCCCCGGCGTCGCCACGCCGATCGTGTCGCCGAGCGACAGCTCGTGACACCCGAGATCCACCAGCCGGGCTCCGACCTTGACCACCTGGTCGATCGGTACGTCGCCCTCCCAGGGGTCGCCGTAACACATCGACACGTACCCACGGACCGCCAGACCCGCATCCACCGCCCGCTGGATCGTCGGGCTGAACATCGCGAACTGATCGTCGAGCGTCGAGTTCAGGTTCTTCGCCGCGAAGGTCTCCGTCGCACTGGCAAAGATCGCGATCTCACGCACGCCAGCGGCCAGGGCACGGTCCAGTCCGCGCTCGTTCGGGACCAGGACGGGCGCCCGTACGCCGTCCGGCAGCTCCAACTGCTCCAGCAGCTCGGCCGCGTCGGCCAGCTGCGGAACCCACTTCGGATGCACGAAGCTCGTCATCTCGACGGTCGTCAGCCCCGCGTCGACCAGCCGCCGGATGAACTCGGCCTTGACCGTGACGTCGACGATCGCCGCCTCGTTCTGCAACCCGTCCCGCGGCCCGACCTCGTAGATCGTGACCCGCGCAGGCAGCCCCTCGCCCTTCACCAACTGCGGCTTCCGCACAGCGCTACCTCCTCAGGCCGGTCCCCGCCATACCGTTCGCGAAGACACCGCTGCTGTCAACTCCCCCGAGCAGACGCCGTCGGATCGTCGGAGCGGCGGCCTCAGAGGGGGTGGTTCGTCAGCCGGCGGTCCGAACCGTTCGTGCACCAGCCGGCCGGCGGCTGACCGTGGCACGGGTCTCCGTGACAATGCTCATGATGACAACTCTTACTGCCATTCTGCGGGACGTCGAACGCGGTACATTCCCGGCCGCGGATCTTGGGCTCACCGTCGTTCCCGCGCCGTCGGAGCGCGAATCGTGCGTGGTCGCGTTCACCGGGCACATCGTGATCGCCGCGGACGTCGACCCGGCTTGGGTCGCGGAGCGGGTGCCGGAAGGTGATCTCGCCGCACCGACCAACCCGCCGTTCCTCGCGGCGCTCGAGGAGTTCACCGGCCGCCGCGTCAATGCCATCGACGCGATGCTGCTCGCACCGGCCCTCACCGATCCCGCCGAACGTACTGCGGCGACCGCCGACTTGACCGAGCTGACCGACCACGAGCATCCGCGGGTCGAGCGCGCGTGGCGATACCGCGACGAGGTCCGGGTGTACGGCGACGCGCACGGCGGACTCGTGGTGGTCGGGCGCGGCCTGGCCGAGCGGCTCGAGTGCGCGATCGAGGTACCACCGGAGGCTCGCGGTCAGGGGTACGGGCGCCAGCTCGCGTTGGCCGCCCGCGCATTGATCCCGCCAGACACCTCCGTCTGGGCGCAGGTCACACCAGGCAATGCGGCATCGTTGCGGACCTTCTTGGCGGCCGGCTATCAGCCCGTCGGATCCGAAGCCCTGCTGGTCAAGTGACCGGCAGGTGAACAGGTAGCGGGTTGTTGCTAACAGCATCTAATACACACAGCTGTGGATAACCCTGTGGGAAACCCAACGGATAGGCCACGATTGCCGAAGGAGCGCCCCGTGCCTCGCAGTCAGGCGTGCGTCTTGCGGCCGTGATAAGTGGCAGAGGTGCCGGCGTAGAAGTCGGTGCGGTATATACCGTTGAGGATTTCGGACTCGTAGCCGTCGAGTTCGGGCATGGCGAGGTCGCGGGCGACGGCCAGTTCGGCGGGGGCGTCGTACGGGACCCGGACGAACTGGATCGAGAACGGTGCCGGATCGGGTGAGTCCAGGACGCCTTCGAGGATCACGTACACCGGCGTCGGGTCCCCGAGACAGTTGCCGACCGAACCGGTGTTGAAGAGCGTCCGCCCGCCGTCCTCCTCCAAGAACGGGTCGTGGATGTCGGCGTACCCCACGACCGTCGGGACCGGCCCGTCGCCTGTGGCCGGGGTGTTCTCGAAGAAGCTGAGGTACTCCGCTTCGTCGTGGTCGAAGACGATCCGGTGGTGAACGCTCGTCGACGACGCGTGGAACAGGCGCACCTGACGCCCGCTGATCAGGAAGTCATGGCAGAACGGGAGGCCGCGCAACCAGGCCCATTGGTCCTCGCGCAGTTCGTTCTTCCACCACCGCAGGCCCTCGCGGTCCTCGGTGCGGTTCGGGTCGGGGAGGAAGTCGTCCCAGTTGCCGAGGAGATTCACCTCGCAGACCTCCCGGCACCGATCCACCACCGCCTGCCCGCGCGGCCCCTTGCCCACGTAGTCGCCCAGGTTGAAGATCCGCCGGATCCCTCGTCGCTCGATGTCCGCAAGCACCGCCTCCAACGCGGTGAGGTTGCCATGGACGTCCGACATCAGCGCGATCTGATCCATGGGAGGCGATGCTTTCACAGGCCTGTGGATAACTTCCGCGGGAGTCGGCGGGTTTTTGACAGCCTGGTCAGGTGCGATTTCCAGCCACCAGATCGGGGACCAGGATGAGTGAGAACGACGACACCAAATCACCCTTCGGCCCAGGCTTCATCGCCGCCTGCATCGTCGTGGGCGCGATCCTGATCTGCGGTGTCGCGCTCGTCTTCGGTGGCGCGACTTCCGCTCATTCCGGCGCCACCACCGCGACTACCGGCGGAGGACCGGCCGCCGGCACTGGGGATCGCAACTCGAGCGGCACCGCAAACGACGCGGCCGAGGCAGACCAGGCGGACCAGGCGGACGAGGCGGCGCACGGTACGGCGAACGGCTCAGCGGCCACCCCGACAGTGGCCACACCGCGCGCCCCGGATCGATCCGGCGCATCGCAAGCCGCGGAGCGCGGGACCAACTCCTGCGCCCTGGCCGACGGCGATCAGAAGGTGCCGGACAAGGCGCCTCCCGTCGAGGGTTGGGAGGTGAGCCGGAGGGTCGTCGTACCGAAGTCGGCAATCTTCGGCCCGGCGAAGACCGATCCGGACGGATTCCGGCGGTGCTTCGCCCACTCGCCCACTGGCGCGCTGTTCGCCGCCTACAACGCCCTCGCCGCGCTCGCCGACCAGCGTCAAGCGGTGCCGACCGTGCGGAAGTTGATGGTGCCCGGGGCGAACACCGATGCCTTGATCCAGGAACTGCGGGACGAATCGTCGTCGGACGACGGAGCCGTAACCCAGCTGGCGGGATTTCGGATTCTCGACGCCGACCGCGACCGGGCGACGATCATGCTGGCGTTGCCGGTCGAGACGCAGTACATGAGCGTCACCCTCACGCTGGTCTGGGAGGACGGCGACTGGCGGGTGCAACCGCCGTTGCCGGGAAACCCGGTCGGCGCTCCCTTCAGCCAGCACCGTGATCTCTCCGACTTCGTGCCTTGGAGTGGTGTGTGATGTGTGGACCGACTGATGTGGCCTGTCATGTCACCAATGGCTTCGAGGGCGTCATCAACGACAGCCTGGGCCGCTTGGCCGAATCCATCGGCGACAGCGCAATGCAGGCGATGAACGCCGTGGCCACGTTCTGGGTCAAGCTCCCGACGCCTGCCGTCGCGACGGGAGCGGAGACCGCCCACCCGCAGAACACCCAGATCGTGGCGTTCCTGCAGGAGAACGTTCTAGGCCTCTCGGCGACACTTTTCACCGTTGCGGTGCTGGTGGCAGGCATGCGAACGGCTTGGGAGCAACGTGCCCGGCCTCTGCAGGAGCTCCTGAAGGCCACCCTGATCTTCATCGCGGTCAGCGCAGCCGGATCGGCCACCCTGCAACTGCTGATCCAGTGGTCGGACGAGCTCTCGGCAGCGATCATCGAGAAGGCCGCTCCGAAGGACACCACTCTCGGTTCTGCGCTCGGCGGAATGATTCTGCAAGGTCTGGGAGGGAATCAGGCGAGCGGCCTGTTGCTGATGTTCGCCGGGGTGTTCGTGATGCTGGCTGGGCTGGTGCAGGTTGTGCTGATGCTGATCCGGTCGGCGATGCTGATCCTGCTCGCCGGCACGTTCCCGCTCGCGGCCGCGGCGACCAACACCGAAATCGGCCGGACCTGGTTCCGCAAGTTCTGCAGCTGGGCGCTGGCGTTCGTGGCGTACAAGCCCGCCGCGGCGCTGATCTATGCGACCGCGCTGAAGATGAACGCGAAGGGCGTCGCGACGTCGGACAACCTGTTCGTGCAGGCTGCCAGCGGGATGATGATGCTGCTGCTCGCGATTTTCGCGCTGCCGGCATTGCTGCGGTTCATTGTCCCGGTGACCGCCGCGGTCGCAGGTGGGAGCTCGGGGATGGGTGCGGCCGCCGCCGATCCAGGCGGTATGGCCACCGGCGCCGTCAATGTCGGCCGTTCGAGCTTCGGCGGAGGCGGGGCCGGCCGCGGCTCGAGTCAGGGTGCAGCCAGTGCCGCATCCGGCGGTGGCGCATCCGGAGCGGCTGCCGCCGGCCCGGCGGGTGCTGGGTTGGTTGTGGCCGGCGGCGTGGTCAACGGAGCGCGCAAGGCGGCAGGCGGCGTGGCCGGCGCTGCGGCGCACTCGGCCGGGGAGGCCGGTGGTGGCTCCACCACCCCGACCTCGTCGTTCGGTTCGATGTCCCGCGGCGGTTCCAGCCCGCGGTCGGCCCGCTCATCCGGCTCGACATCGTCCGGTTCGTCCGCTTCGTCGGGTTCATCGGGTTCGGGCGCGCACGGTGCGCGGGCGAGCGGATCGCGGCCGAGCGCCGGCCAGACCTCGATGCGTCAGGAGCACGCCGTCGGTCCGACGGGCAGTTGGTAGCCGGGCAGGAACGCGCCGAAAGCCCAGTGGTTAGGCTCAAACAGGCTGCGGTTGTGGGTCGAGGCGTAGCCGAAAGGTCACCCCGTGTAGCGAAGTGACCTAGTCAGCTAATAGAGTCCGCGCATGACCATCGCGCCTTCGCTTTGCTCGCCCCTAGCGCTCGCCGATGCAGAACCCACTCGCGCCGCTGAACCTTGGGAAAGCGACGTGCTGACGGCCTACGGTCTGCTGCGAGAAGCAGCAGCCGAACTGGATCACCTGATGCGCCATTCCCTGAAGCGCAGTGGACTGCAAATGGCAATGTTCGAACTGTTGCTGCGGCTGGCCCGCAGCCACGGTGAGAAGCAGCGTCTCACCTCGCTCGCCCGGGAGCTGACCGTCACCACCGGCGGCATCACCCGACTGGTCGACCGTGCCGAGAACCTCGGCCTGGTCCGCCGCGAGCCGTGCCCGGACGACGCCCGGGGATCGTTCGCCGTGCTCACCGAGGAGGGGAAGCGCCGGCTGCGCGAAGCACTGCCGGACCACCTCATCGAGATCGACAGCCTCTGGATGTCCCAGCTGTCCGACGAGCGCGACGTCGTCCTCGGCAAGCTCCGCCGGGTGCGGGACAACGCCCGCCGCTGGCCGAACGGCCGCCCGGGCCTCGGGCCGATCACGCCCGACCGGATCTGACGCAGCGCCGGACAGGAGCCGCAGACAACTCGACAAGCATTACCCGCGACTAACGGAAGGGGCGCTCGACTGGTGTCGGGCGCCCCGCCGCGTAATGGTTGAGACGTGAAACAAGCCTCGGATCAGCTGCGCACGGGCGGACCAGGCGCCGGCGAGCCCAGTGGCCCCGATGACGGCGGCCGGTTGCCTGAGCGGACGGCGAACCCGACGCCGCGGGCGGTTCTCTGGCGCGGCGCGGTCGGCGGGATTCTTGCCGCGTTGGCCGGCCTGGCGGTCGGCAGTGTGGCTGCAGGCGTGCTCGGAACGCCGCAGACGCCCGTGGTGGCGATCGGATCGGCAGTGATCGACCGTGTACCGCCGTGGCTCAAGGACCTCGCGATCTCCTGGTTCGGCACCCACGACAAGACGGCGCTCCGGATCGGCATCCTGATCGTGGTCAGCGCCCTCGCCGCTCTCGGCGGAGTTCTGGCGGTACGGCGTTACTGGGCCGGCGCACTGATCACCGTCGTACTCAGCGGCGTTGCGGTCGCGGCGGCGCTGACCCGAGCGGACTCCGGACAGACCGGGTTCCTGCCCTCGGCCCTCGCCGGGGTCACTGCACTGCTCGTGCTCCGCCTGTTCAGCCGCAGGCTCGAGCCGCTTCTCGACTTCCCCGACGACGCGGTCAGTCGCCGGGGGTTCTTGCAGTTGTCGGCCGGTGTCGCGCTCGGCTCAGCCGCGGTCGGTCTTCTCGGCAAGGTCGTCGGTGGGAACCGAGCGGCCGTAGCCGACGCTCGCAAGCAACTCCGGCTTCCTCAGCCGCCGACTCTCGATCCGCCGGCCGGTGTCCAGGCCGATGGCGCCGTACCGTGGGCGACGGCGAACGAGGACTTCTACCGGATCGACACGGCGCTGTCGGTGCCTCAGATCGTGCCCGCTGACTGGAAGCTGCGCATCCACGGCATGGTCGATCGCGAGCTCGAGCTGACCTTCGACGACCTGCTGAAGCGCCAGGTGATGCACAAGTGGGTCACGCTCACCTGCGTGAGCAACGAGGTCGGTGGCGACCTGATCGGGAACGCCTTGTGGAGCGGCGTACTGCTGAAGGACCTGCTCGAGGAGGCTGGTCCGTCGAAGGATGCGGACGCGATCCAGTCGAAGTCGAAGGACGGGTTCACGGCCGGTACGCCGCTGCCGACACTGCTCGACGACCGGCAGGCGATGCTCGCGTTCGCGATGAACGGGCAGCCGTTGCCGGTCGAGCACGGGTTCCCGGTGCGCATCGTCGTACCCGGGCTGTACGGGTACGTGTCGGCGACGAAGTGGCTGGTGGACATCGAGGTCACGCGGTTCGACCGGTTCGAGGCGTACTGGACACCGCGTGGATGGTCCGCGCTCGGGCCGATCAAGCTGTCGTCGCGGATCGACGTACCGCTGGGCAAGAAGGTGGAGCCTGGTCCGGTCACTGTGGCCGGCGTCGCGTGGGACCAGCACGTCGGCGTGTCGAAGGTCGAGGTCCGGGTCGATGGGGGCCCTTGGCAACAAGCGACACTGGCGGCGGACGGGTCGATCGACACCTGGCGGCAGTGGCACTGGACCTGGGACGCGACCCGCGGCACGCACCTGTTGCAGGTACGGGCGTTCGACGACGAGGGGCATCCCCAGGTCGAGTCCTCGGCGCCACCCGCCCCGAACGGCGCCACCGGATTGCACACGATCAGCGTGAAGGTCGGCTGACCGCCTCCAGCACCATCGGCAGGAACGTGTGCTCGAGCGATCCGGACGGCACCAGCTTCGGCTCGAGCAGGCTCTGCGACCGGGCACCTTCGTGCAGCGCGATCACCACTCGTACGAACTGCTCCGCCGGGACGCTGAGCTCGAGTCCGCTGGTCTCGGTGATCTGCTCGACCAGCTTGGTCAGGCTGTCGCGGAACATCGCGCGCTGCGTGTTCAGCGCCTCCGCCGCCTCGGGATCGCGCAGCGCGTGCAGGGTGAACTCGGTCGAGATCAAGTGCCACTGCCGCCGATCCGGCGCCGTCTCGTCGAGCAGTCCGAGGACGGCGTCCAGCAAGGTGCCGGGCTGGTTCGCCAGGTCGGGCAGCAGCGCCTCGATCTGCTCCAGCAACCGGTCCGTGGTGGCCTGGAACAGCGCCAGGACCAGCTCGTCCTTGGACGCGAAGTTCGAGTAGAAGGCGCCGCGGGTGAATCCGGCGCGCTCGCAGATGTCCTCCACGGAGGCGCCGTGGAACCCGCGCTCGGCAAAGACCTCCAGTGCGCCTTCGAGCAGGCGGGCCCGGGTGTTGGAGCGGCGTCGCTTGAGCGGTTCCATGGGAGTAGGATACAGTTCTGTATTGGATACACAACCGTATTGAACGGGGAGCAGCATGGACCTCGAAGCCATCGGAATCAGCGTGCAGGGTCCGCATGCGCCGATGCTGAACGCGACATCGGTCCGGGTCGCGGATCATCAGGTGGTCCTGCTGATGGGCTACCCAGGCCCAGGACATGTGGCCGCCTCGCTCGGCCTGTCCGGTCGACTCAAGCCGGACACCGGCACGGTCCGCCTGGACGGCACACTCGACCCGGCTCTCCTGCGCCGACGGATCGCAGTGGTCGACGCGCCCGGCATCACCGAGCCGGACGGCGCGCTGCCCGTTCAGACCGTCGTTGGCGAGGAGCTGGCGATCGCTGGTCGCAAGGCCGGGCGGAAGGCCGTTCTGGAGTGGCTGGACGAGCAAGGCCTTGCTGAGCACGCCGGGAAGCGGTTCGAGCACCTGCCGGTCGCCGTACGGACCAGACTGCTCGCCGAGCTCACTGTCGCGCGTCCCGACGTACAGGGCGTCATTCTGACGATGCCGGACCGGCACGGTGGGGATCCGCAGGGCTGGTACGAGCTGGGGCGGGAGCTGGCGGCGCAGGGCTACGGCGTGATCATCACGTGCGCCGAGGCATCCGCCCGGTTGCTGGACGTCAAGGCCGCACGGCTGGGCGAGACGGACCAGCCTGACCCCCTGCAGGTCGCCCCCATTGCTCCGGTGGAGCCCGTCACCACGATCGATGAAGAAGAAGACGTAGAGGAGAAGAAGGCGTGACCGCGCTGCGGATGGCCTTGAGTGAGTTACGGCGCCTGACGGCCGGGCGGCTGCCCAAACTGGCGGTGATCGCGCTGCTGCTGGTGCCGGTGCTGTACGGCGGCCTGTACCTCTACGCGAACCACGACCCGTACGGTCGGCTGAACAGAATCCCGACCGCGGTGGTGGTCGAGGACACCGGGACGACGCTCGCGACCGGAGAGAAGCTGAACGTCGGACCGCAGGTGGCCGACGAGCTGGTGAAGTCGAAGAGCTTCGACTGGCATCAGGTCGACCGGGCGGACGCCATGGCCGGGGTCGCGGACGGGACGTACGAGTTCGCGCTGGTACTGCCGAAGTCGTTCTCGGCGGATCTTGCGTCCAGTGCGGATTTCACGCCGCGACAGGCCCAGCTGGAGTTGCTGACCAACGACGCGAACAACTACATCGCGCACACGATCGCGAACCAGGTCGTGGCGCAGGTGACGAAGGCAGTCGCGTCGGAGGTGAGCGAGACGGCGGCGAGCCAGTTGCTGGCCGGGTTCAACACCATCCACCAGCAGGTCAGCTCGGCGGCTGCCGGTGCTGCGAAGCTGGAGACCGGACTGACATCGGCGGCTACCGGGGTTGGGAAGTTGCAGACGGGTGCATCGCAGCTCAACACCGCACAGAAGCAACTCTCGGCTGGTGCGACGACGCTGGCGACAGGGGTCGGTCAGGCTTCGCAGGGCGCGAACTCGCTGGCTGCTGGTGCTTCGACGCTCGACAGCGGACTGGGTACGCTCAAGCGGAGCACTGCCGCGTTGCCGAAGCAGACGAGGACGTTGGCTTCGGGCGCCGACCAAGTTGCCGACGGCAACGAGCAGGTCGCTGCCGCCGGGCAGGAGGTCGCCACTGCCTCCAGCACGTTGGTGGAGGATCTCAGCACGCTGGATGCCGGATTGGCTCAGCGGCTGAAGGCGCGTGGGTTCAGCCAGAGCCAGATCAACGAGGTGCTGGCCGAGACGGCCAAGTTGCGTGCTCCCGTCGTACGCGCGAATACGAAGGTCCAGTCGACGTCCAAGCAGCTCAATCAGTTGGCCGTCGGGGCGCGGAAGGTGTCGGACGGTGCTGCTGCGCTGGCCGACGCTACGCCGGCGTTGACTCGTGGGATCAGCTCTGCGGCCACTGGCGCGCATCAGCTGAACACAGGGGCCGGAAAGCTGAAGACTGGGCTGGGGAGTTTGCAGACTGGTGCTCAGCAGCTCGCCGCTGGTGAGAAGCAGGCTGTTGTTGGTCAGGGACAGTTGCTGACCGGTGTGAACAGTCTTGCGACCGGAATGGGTCAGCTGAAGGCTGGTGCGACGCAGCTGAGCACCGGACTGGCCAATGGACTGAAGCAGATCCCGAATCCGTCGGCCGCCCAGCGGAAGGCGGTTGCTCAGACGCTTGGCGCGCCCGTCACGCTGCAGAACGTGTCGCAGGCGACCGCCGACAGCTACGGGGCTGGACTGGCGCCGTTCTTCCTCAGTCTGGCGTGCTGGATCGGTGCCTATGTCCTGTTCCTGTTGGTCCGTCCGCTCTCACCGCGGGCGCTGGCCGCGCTGCAGTCACCCTTCCGGGTCGCACTGGGCGGTTGGCTGGTGCCGGCGTTGTTCGGCGCGATTCAGGCCACGCTGCTGTTCGTCGCGGTCGTCATCGGGCTGGGTATCCACGCCGTACATCCGTGGCTCACGGTCGGATTCCTGATCCTCACGTCGTTCACCTTTGTCGCCATCCTGCACGCGTTGTCCGCGTGGTTCGGCGCTATCGGCAAGTTCCTGGGGCTGGTCCTGATGGTCGTCCAGTTGGTGAGCGCGGGCGGTACGTTCCCCTGGCAGACGATCCCGCAACCGCTCTACTTCTTCCACCACGTCCTGCCGATGAGCTACGCCATCGACGGCGTCCGCCACCTCATGTACGGCGGCCCCGGCACCTCCCTCGGCCGAGACCTCCTAGCCCTGGCCGCCTGGTTCGCCATAGCCCTCGCAGCCTCCACCCTCGCCGCCCGCAACCAACGCGTCTGGCCCGCCAAAAAACTCCAACCAGAACTGGCGTTGTAAGACAGGTGGCGACCGCGAGCCCGGACGGGCCACTCGAACCCCCGAGACACCAGCACTACGCTGAGTTTGCGCGCGACCACTTATCTGTCTCAAGATCACGGAATGACACCGCCGGCCGGACCAGGGCAGCGCAACGTCCTGAAGGTTCACTACGAGCGCGCCGGTGCCGGTCCGGTTGCCTACCTCGACGAGACCTACCACGTCGAGTACGACGGTCGTCGCCGCTTTTATGTGATGGCGGCAGTAGTCGTACTCGAGCATGACCGGGACCCACTCCGAAACGAGTTGGACGAGCTCGTCCCGTCCGGTTGGTGGCACACGACGAACCAGTTGCGGACCGAGGAGGGTCGCGACCAGGCTCGCGAGCTCCTCCAGACCTTCCGTGTCCCGGACGAGACCTGCGTGATCGTCGACAAGGTTTCGATCGAGCCGACCGACAAGGACGGCACCCGAGCCCGCGGAGCGGTCCTGGGCCGCCTTCTGACCGCCTTGCACACTGGCGAGCACGGCACGCACCCTCGGGTCGGGCTCACTGTCATCGAAGAACACCGGACCGCTCGCATCAACAACTACGACCGTGCTGTGCGTGCAGAGCTCATCAAGTCCGGAACGATCGCCGACACGGCGCCGTTTGTCGCCGTGTCGCCTGGCACAGAGCATCTGCTCTGGCTGCCTGACCTGGTCTGCAGCGCCTACCGTCAGAAGACAGTCTTCGGACGTGATGAGCTGTTCGAAGTGATCGAGAAGCTGACTCACGTCGTACAGCTGCCTTGAAAACAGCAAACCCTCGGCTGCCGTAGCTACACCGAGGGCCAACCTGGCTCACGAACCACGAGGGCAAGAAGCCGAAGTCTTTGCTGGTCTCCAGGTTACTAGGGCGCTTGAACCGTGTCCAGGAGCGGCTACGGCGCCTGGGATTTGGTCGCAATCGCCGTACACACAGGCCATCCGTACGGATCGTCAGCTGTTGACGAAGGTGGTTGTTTGGGTGAGGAGTTGGGTGGTGGTGGGTTGGTCGAAGTAGGTGATGAGGGCTTCGTAGGTGCCCGCCGCGGCGGCGGAGGGGTCTACTACGTAGCCGAAGTAGCCGTCGGTGTAGCCGATGACTCGGGTGATGGGGTGGGTGCTGTCGGATTGCAGGCAGGCGCCGTGGAGGGCGAAGAGCTCTACCGGGAGGTTGATCCAGCAGACGTCGCCCATGGTGACGGCACTGACCGGGAGCGCCAGGCAGGGCGGCAGGGACGCGGCGGCCATCAGGGCTTGGCCGCGGGCGCCGTCGAGGCGGGTTTGGGACATGCGGCCGGAGGGGTCGTCGGTGCCGTTGACTCGGCTTTCGGCGACGGCGACGAGTTCCTCGGACTCGTCGGCGGGTGGTACCACGCGGACAGGCAGGTTCAGCGTCGTACGGCGGATAACCGGAGCAGCCTGCGGTAGCTCCAGACCGGGACCGGCGAGGGCCTCGCGTACCCGGCCGGCCAACAGACCGCCAAGACGCGCGACCTCGGCAGCACCACGGCCTTGACGGGTGAAGCGCGGGCTGACGTCACCAGCCGCTCCCTGCAGGAAGCCCACGACGGCAGGAGCCAACGCGGCGCGGGCAGCGCCCGGCCAGTCGGCGGAGTACTGCAAGTTCTCGGGACCGTACGTCGTCGGGTGACAAGCGAAATCCAGCAGTACAGCTTCGAGCGAGCCGGACGGCGAGTGCAACGCGAGAATGCCGGCAGTGTTGTCATGCGGCCCGTTGCGGCGGTGGCGGTTCGTGCCGACGCCGACCACCTCGATCGAGCGCCACGACGCCTTCACCGGCCGCCGCTGGAGCGACGCCGCGCGAACGGCGCTCAGCAAACTCTCGACAAGATCGGACTCCTGCTCGGCCGGGATGATCGGATGGATCTCGCCGGTCCAGCCGGACGGTCCGGAGTGCGTATGCGACGCGGAAACCACGACGTGCGACGGCGGGATGCCGGCCGCAGCACCAGCAGCGGCAGCGAGCTCGGCACTGAGGGCGGCGCCGGTTGCGATCGCATCAAGTGACAGCCACAGCACACCCGGGTCGTCCTGGGTAGACAGCCAGATCAGCGTGGCCTGGAGCGGGTCGGCTGTGCCGATCGCGACACCGGTGCGCGCGGCGTACCCGTCGAGACGGTGGCCGGGCGGCGGGCTGACGTCCAGGGATGTCGCGGCCAGGAGGAGTTCGGTCACTTGAGGGCTCCAACGGTCGTACCGGCACTGATCTGTCGGTGAAGCAAAGATAAATGGCCAGTACCGGAATTATCGAGACGGTCAGTCCCGCATAGTGCCCGGAGAAGTTGCTGAGATATCCCTGGCTGGTTGAGATATTGGTCGAGCCTTGGATGACCGTGCCGGCAGATCAGCGACCGCCGATGGACCAGACCTCTGGTCAAGGGCTATGGGATCGCGCCGGCCAGGCGGGCGGTGAGGTCCATCGGATTCGTGATCGCGTTCCCGACCACGACGGCGTACGCGCCCGCATCGCAGACCGCGCGGACGTCGTCGGGCGTCCGGATCCTGCCTTCGGCAACGATCGGGCAGTCCAGCTTGGCGGCGAGTTGCCGAACCAGTTCGACATCAGGTCCGGTCGGCGTACGGCCGTCGGTATAGCCCGAGAGGGTGGTCGCGACCACGTCGGCTCCCACATCCCGGGCCGCGACCCCGGCCTCGAACGTGTCGATGTCGGCCATCACAGGTACGCCGAGTTCGTCGTGGATCCGGGCGATCTGTTGGGCCACCTGCTGGCCGTCCGGGCGTGGGCGCAGGGTCGCGTCGAGGGCGACCAGATCTGCGCCGGCGGCGACGACACCGGCCGCCGCGTCGTACGTCGGCGTGATGTAGACGCCGGCCGGGTCACCGAGCTTGTGCAGCCCGATGATCGGCAGATCGGTCACCGCCCGGATCGCGGCGATATCGTCCGGGCCGTTGGCCCGGATCCCGCCAGCGCCGCCGGCCTCGGCCGCCTGAGCCATCAGGGCCATCGACGCGGGTCCGAACAACGGGTTCTCGCGACCTGCCTGGCAGGACACCACCAGGGTGCCGCGGCGGAGAGCTCTCATCGGCGATGCACCACAATCAGGTCGGCGTACGTTCCAGCAGGTCCGGTGGCGAGGCGCTCCGCGCCGTCGAGCGAGTTGCCGGCCGCTGGAGTCAGCTGCGCCCGTGACGGCAGCGCGGCGCGGACGGGAGTCAGTAGCTGGTCGCCAGCTCCCTGGAACAGGCCTCCGACACAGGCAACCGGTACGTCTCCTTCGCCGGCGAGCAGGCCTACGGCCGCACCGATCGTCTCGGCGATATCGTCGGCGGCGCGGACGACGATGTTCTGCGCGACTGGATCGCCTTCGGCGGCACAGCGCAGTACTTCGGGTGCGAACCGCGCGACGTCGTCGACCAGTGTGGGCGATCGATAGAGCGTGACCGGGTCCAGCGGGGTCTCCGCCAGCTTGGTCACCGGGCCGCGGCCGTCTCGCGCGCGGTGCACGGCGACCAGGCCGGCCCGGCCGATGGCGAACGCACTGCCGGCGTCGCCGAAGAGGTAGCCGTGGCCGTCGAGCTTCCGCCACGTCCCGTCGCGGTCGACCGCGAGGCAGACCAACCCGGTGCCGGCGGCAACTACTACGCCGTACCCGTCCGGCAGCGCGCCGGCGTGGGCGGTGACCATGTCCTGGGCCAGCCGCACCTCCTCGGCGTTCAGCAACTCACCAATGTCCGCGGCCAACGCCTGCGCCGCACCTGGAGCCTGGGGATAGCCGGTGAGTCCGAGCGCGACGACCTCGACCGGACCGGCGACGTCGGCTTCGGCCGCAGCGCTGCGGATCGCGTCGAGTTGGCGGTCGAGGGCGTCGGGGCCGTGGGTGTAACCGGGTCCATTGCCGGTCCGGCCGGACGGGAGGACCCGTAGCCGGAGAGCCGACTGGCCGCCGTCGACGGCTATGCGGGTCGGGCCGCTCGAAAACAACCTCATGCTGTGATCCAGTGGGAGTAGCCTGCGCCGGTGAAGTGCAGCGTACCTACAGGTTCCCATGGCGGGCCCGCCGCGAACTGTTGATCAATACTCGATGTTCGACATGACGTGTTTGATGCGGGTGTAGTCCTCGAGGCCGTACAAAGAGAGGTCTTTGCCGTACCCCGAGTGCTTGAAGCCGCCATGGGGCATTTCGGCGACGATGGGGATGTGCGTGTTGATCCACACGCAGCCGAAGTCGAGGCGCCGGCTCATGCGCATCGCGCGGGCGTGGTCGCGGGTGAAGACCGACGACGCCAGACCGTACTCGACCCCGTTCGCCCAGCGGAGCGCCTCGGCCTCGTCGGTGAAGCGTTGAACGGTGATGACCGGGCCGAAGATCTCCTGCTGGATCGCGGCGTCGTTCTGCCGGAGACCTGAGACGACCGTCGGCGCGTAGAAGTATCCGCGTTCACCAACGACCGCGCCACCCGTGCGGACGTTCGCGTGGTCAGGCAGGTCGCGGATGAACCCGCTGACCCGACGCAGCTGCGCCTCGTTGTTCAGCGCGCCGTACGTCGCCCCAGGATCGTCCGGCTGCCCCGTGTGGGTGTGGTTCGCCCGATCCGTCAACGCGTCCACGAAGTCGTCATGGATCTGCGGCCCGGCGAGCACCCGCGTGGCCGCCGTACAGTCCTGACCGGCATTGAAGTACCCGGCATCCGCGATCGCCTGCGCCGCCTTCTCCAGGTCCGCATCGTCGAACACCACGACCGGCGCCTTCCCGCCGAGCTCAAGATGCGTGCGCTTCAACCTTCGTGCGGCCGTCGACGCGACCTCCATCCCGGCGCGCACCGACCCGGTGATCGCCACCAGTTGAGGTACGTCGTGATCCACGATCGCCCGCCCGGTGTCCCGATCGCCGCACACCACGTTCAGCACGCCCGGCGGCAGGAACTCGTTGCACACCTCGGCCAGCAGCACCGTCGACATCGGCGTCGTGTCGCTCGGCTTCAGCACCACCGTGTTCCCGGCGGCCAACGCCGGCGCGATCTTCCAGACCGCCATCATCAGCGGGTAGTTCCACGGCGTCACCTGCCCGACGACGCCGATCGGCTCGCGCCGAATCCACGATGTGTGGCCCGCCAGGTACTCACCCGCCGACCGCCCCTCCAACATGCGCGCCGCCCCGGCGAAGAACCGCAGCTGGTCGACACACGGCGGCACCTCGTCGGTCACCGTGATTGCCAGCGGTTTCCCGGTGTTCCGGCTCTCCACCGCGACGAACTCGTCCGCCCGCCGCTCCATCGCATCCGCAATCCGCAGCAGCGCCAACTGCCGCTCGGCCGGCGTTGTGTCCCGCCAACTTTCGAACGCTCGCGCCGCGGCGTTCATCGCCTGGTCGACGTCCTCGCGGCCGGACAGCGGCGCACGGGCGTACGCCTCACCGGTCGCCGGTGCGATCACGTCGTACGTCGCTCCACTGAGCGCACCCACCGGCTTGCCGTCCACGAGGTTGGTGATCGTGTCCATGAGGGTCCTATCTGCTTGATTCAGTACTGAAAACGGGTTCTCCGCCGACGTACGTCGCCCGCACCCGAGCGCTCCCGATCTCGTCCGGCGGGCCGGCGAACGGATCGCGGTCGAGGACTACCAGGTCCGCGAGCGCGCCCACTTCGATCCGCCCGGTGTCGTCCGCGTGATTGAGCCGCGCGCTTCCTGAGGTGTAGGCGGCGAGCGCTGTGGCCAGGTCGAGCGCCTGCTCTGGCAAGAACGCTTCGGCGTCCGCGGAGTCGCGCCGATTCACCGCGACGTGGACAGCCGCCAAGGGGTCCGGACTCGACACCGGCCAGTCCGACCCGGCCGCGAGCCGCGCACCGGACCGAGCCAGCTCACCGAACGGGTACTGCCACCGCGTCCGCTCCGGCCCGAGAAACGGCACGGTCAGATCGACCATCTGCTCGTCGTACATTGCCCACAAAGCCTGCAGATTCGCCGTCACCCCGAGCTTCGCGAAGCGCTTGATGTCGTCTGGATGGATCACCTGCAGGTGCGCGATGTGGTGCCGGAGATCGCTGTCGCCGTTCTCGTTCAATGCTGTTTCGAATGCATCGAGCGCTTCCCGGACCGCACGGTCGCCGATCGCGTGCACATGGACCTGGAATCCCGCCGCGTCGAGCTGGGTGATGTTGCGGCGCAAGTCGGCCGGGTCCACGAACGACAGGCCGGCGTTCGTGGTGCGGCACCCGCAGGCGTCGAAGTACGGTTCGAGCATCCCGGCGGTGAAGTTCTCCGCGACGCCGTCCTGCATGATCTTCACGGTGCCGGCGCGGAACCGTGGGTGGTTAACCGCGTCCCGCCGTACGACGAGCTCGGGGATCTGCTCGGCGCCGCGATCGCGCTGCCACCACAGTGCGCCGTTGACCCTTGCGGTCAGGCGGCCGTCGCGGGCGAGTTCGACGTACGCCGCGGTCGCGTCCGGCAGGTTGGCGTAGTCCCCGAGGATCGCGTCCTGCCAGCCGGTGATGCCGAGTGAGTGCAGGTACGCCTGCGCGTCGAGCAGTGCGGCGACCATCTCGGCGTGGGTGGTCGGCGGGAGGAGCCGGCCGACGAGGTCCATCGCGCCTTCGTGCAAGGTGCCGGTCGGCGCGCCGTCGGGTCCGCGTTCGATCCGGCCGTCGGGCGGGTCCGGCGTCCGGGCGTTGATGCCGGCGCGGGCGAGCGCTGCCGAGTTGACCCAGGCGCCGTGATGGTCGGCGTTCACCAGGAACGCCGGGCGACCGCCGGTGACCGGGTCCAGATCGGTCGCCCGGGGAGCGCCACCTGGGAAGTCCGGTTGGTGCCAGCCGCCGCCGACGATCCAGGGGACGTCCGGGTGCTGTACGAGGTACTGCTGGATCGTCTGCTGGTACGCCGGAAGGCCGTGCGCCGGCGCGAGGTCGCAGCGCCCGCGCTCGAGGCCGCCCTGCACCGGGTGGACGTGCGCGTCGATGAAGCCCGGCAGCAGGAGGCCGCCGTCCAGATCGACGACCTCGGTCGCGGCGGTCCTGTCGCCGGCGGTTCTGTCGCTGGCGCCGACGGAAACGATCCGGCCGGAGCGGACGCCAACGGTCAGGCCGGGGCGGTACGAAACCCCGTCGAAGACCGGCCCGTTGACGAACATCGTGTCCATCCCGCCGAACCTCCTCGGATACTGATTCCGCATCAGATGCTGATCCAGGCTGCTGACATCGACAGACTATCGGGCCGCTCGGAACGAAATCACTTGCCTACCTGCATTTTTCCAGGCACGATGGCGGCAACCGGCCAGCCTCCAGACAGGAACCCCTATGCCGTCCGAGACGCCCGACTACGCGCACCTCCAGCAGTCGGCGCGCGACCACCTGTGGATGCACTTCACCCGGTTGTCGAGCTACTCCTCCGGCGAGGTTCCGATCATCGTCCGCGGTGACGGCGTCTACATCTACGACGCCCGCGGCAAGCGGTACCTGGACGGTCTCGCCGGGCTCTTCGTCAACCAGCTCGGCCACGGCCGGACGGAGCTCGCCGAGGCAGCTGCCAAGCAGGCCGCGGAGCTGGCGTTCTTCCCGCTCTGGTCCTACGCCCATCCCAAGTCCATCGAGCTCGCCGAGCGGGTGGCGTCGTACGCACCCGGCGATCTCAACCGGGTGTTCTTCACCAGCGGCGGCGGCGAAGCGGTCGAGTCGGCGTGGAAGTTGGCCAAGCAGTACTTCAAGCTCACCGGCAAACCCGGCAAGCACAAGGTGATCAGCCGCGCGATCGCGTACCACGGTACGACGCAGGGGGCGCTCTCGATCACCGGTCTGCCCGAGTTGAAAGCGCCGTTCGAGCCCCTCGTGCCCAGCACCTTCCGGGTGCCGAACACGAACATCTACCGCGCCCCGATCCACGGCGACGACCCGGCCGCGTTCGGCCGCTGGGCCGCCGACCAGATCGCGGTCGCGATCGAGAACGAAGGCGCGGACACAGTCGCCGCGGTCTTCCTGGAACCGGTGCAGAACGCGGGCGGTTGCTTCCCGCCACCACCTGGGTACTTCGAGCGCGTCCGGGAGATCTGCGACGCCTACGACGTACTGCTCGTGAGCGACGAGGTGATCTGCGCGTTCGGCCGGCTGGGACACATGTTCGGCGCGGAGCGGTACGGATACCAGCCGGACATCATCACCTGCGCGAAAGGCATCACCTCGGGCTACTCGCCACTGGGCGCGATGATCGCGACCGACCGCCTGATCGAGCCGTTCCTGCACGGTGACACCACATTCGCCCACGGCTACACCTTCGGTGGCCACCCTGTATCCGCCGCGGTCGCGCTGACCAATCTGGACATCTTCGAGCGCGAAGGCATCAACGAGCACGTCCGGAGCCGGGAGGGGGATTTCCGGACGACGCTCGAGAAGCTGCTCGACCTGCCCATGGTCGGCGACGTCCGCGGCGCGGGCTACTTCTACGGAATCGAGCTGGTCAAGGACAAAGCCACCAAGGAAACCTTCAACGACGAGGAGTCCGAGCGACTGCTGCGCGGCTTCCTCTCCAAGGCCCTCTTCGACGCCGGCCTCTACTGCCGGGCCGACGACCGAGGCGACCCTGTCATCCAACTCTCCCCACCGCTGATCTGCGACCAGGTCCACTTCGACGAAATAGAGTCGATCCTCCGCACCGTCCTCACCGAAGCCCAATCCAAGCTCTAGGTTCGGCCGTTGGCATCATGCGGTTGCTGGTTCGGTGGGTTCAGACACGAGACTCGGCCAGTAGGGTCACGCGTAGCAGCGCTGGCCGGCCTGCAGCGGCTTCGACGCGTGGAGCTTCAGATGGACGTGAAACATCGGATGATCGTGTTCGACGCCGCGGACATCGACGCCGAGAGTGCCTTCTGGGCGGGGCTGCTTGGCGGAACGGTGGTTGAAGACGGCCCGCGCTGGCGCAACATCTGGGTTGACGGCGAGTGGCAGCTAGGCGTTCAACTGGCTCCAGATCATGTCCAGCCGGAGTGGCCTGACGGCACGCCGCAGCAGGTCCACTTCGACTTCTACGTCGTTGGCATCGAAGGGCTCGATGCGGCTCACACCGAGATCACCGGGCTGGGAGGTCGGTTGTTGAAGGCAGCCGGCGATCGTACGGCCGCGCGAGGAGTCCAGACGTACGCCGACCCTGCCGGCCATCCCTTCTGCATCTGCTGGCTGCCGGCCGAGTGACACCGGGAGATCTCCGAGTTGGATGGCCGCCGAGCCTCGTACGAAGCTCTCGGTTCGTCGCCTTCCGCGACGTCGGTGTATGAGACCGGGCTGATGTGATTCGGTCGTACGGTAGGCCGAGAGCCTGCACCTGGATGACGTACCGCTGCCGGATCAGTGCGCGACTACCTCGTCGCGGGCTTCCACGCGCGCGGTCACCGGCGAGCGGCTCCGGTAGATGCTGTCGTTCTCGAGCTCGAACCCCCTCGCTGCTCCCGTGCCGCCTGGGCCCGCGTTCGCACCTCCAATTGGTCGAGAGCGGGCTGCGTTCATGCTCGCGATCGCGTCTTGGCGGCGGCCTTGCCCTCGCTGGGCCGCGATGATGGTGCCGACGGCAAGGCGGTCACGAGTCGCGGGCTGGTCGCTCATCTCGAACTCGACGGCGAACAGTTGCCCTCACCACCGACTTCCGCCCCGTGCCTTCGAACACCCCATCCGTGCGTGCCACACCCGGAGTCGCGCAGTTGTCTGGTGTGACGCTCCTCAGCAGCGGTCGTTGGTGTAGCCGGTCCACGTTGTCGGTGGCCGCTGGTAGATCTGGTATCCGCCCGCCGGCGAGCCGAAGGAGGCTGTGATGCAGCAGCGACCACGCGTGGTGGTCAGTGTGGT
>Ga0136846_1230446_pt1 | contig 21841 bp, 12 predicted proteins | sample HopSoiMetagenom2_FD_96841 | JGI IMG/M metagenome (GOLD analysis project Ga0136846, IMG submission 96841) | Grasslands soil microbial communities from Hopland, California, USA - 2 Assembly 2016 (version 4) | ecosystem: Environmental > Terrestrial > Soil > Grasslands | place: USA: Hopland... | reverse complement strand
TCGTGAACTCCAGAGGCGAGCCGCCGGACGATGCACCGGCACCGTCCGGTGAGTTCCTGGCGAGGAGCGCGATCGATGGCTCCGCGGGCATCGCTTACAGATACGCGCTGCGCGAACTCAATCCGTTTGCTTTAATCGACAACGGCTCCGGACTCTACTCGCGGTTCCAGTCGGGCGGTGCGGAGGCCGGGGCGCTTGACCTTTACGACAGCGCTACGCATACGGGGGCGATGACGCGGTCGTATCTAGACGATCGCGCGGCGATGCTCGAGCGCAAGCTGTATTTCGCAATAAATGGCCTAAATAACGACTATGCCAATCCACTAAATTCGAATGGCCGATCCTCCCCAATTGATGCTGCTCAGAACCGCTATGTAGACGAAGCGACCTTATATGACGATCTCGCCTCTGGTTACCGCATCCTCCAGGCCGCAGCCGCACCTCAGGAGCGATTGATTTTTGGAGGCGACGGGGCTGACGTGCTGGTCGGCCGCGGGTTAGCGGATCACCTCTACGGTGCCGCTGGCACGGACTACACGATTGGCGGCGCGTCCGACGATTACATCGAGGGCGGCGTCGGCCTCGACATTTATAACTTCGGCGCACGCACTGGAATTCTTGGTTCGGGAAACGACGGCCACGACACGATTCTCGACCTCGATGGCAAAGGCGTTCTGCGCTATACGTTCAATAACTCGAGCACGATCATCGTAGATGCGAGCATCAACGTCTCGGATGATGAGTGGCGAAGCGCAAACAATAGATTCGTATACACGAGGCACGGCAGTAATCTAGTCGTCTCGATCAATGGAGAAGCAGGCGGCAGCATTACGCTGAAGGATTGGCGCGAAGGCGACTTCGGCATCCACCTTCTGCGTTCTCGCTCAGAGCCGCAATTCTCGAACAATCAGTTGCTGCTGGCCGGTGCGGACAACCAGTCGAACACGCTGACCGGATCGGCTGGCGCCGATTTCGTCGATGGCCTCGGCGGAAACGACGTCGTTAAAGGCGGAGCGGGCGACGACATTATTCATGGCGGAACCGGCAACGATGCGCTCGACGGCGAAAGCGACAACGATCGCATCTACGGCGACATAGGTGACGATGGAATTGCCGGCGGAAGTGGAAGCGATGAGCTTTATGGCGGCGACGGCAAAGATCTCATCTCCGACTCCGGCGGCCTGAACCTCCTCGAGGGCAATGGCGACACCGACATCCTTTTCGCCTGGGGGGCCGGCCGGGACGAGTTGTATGCGGACGCCAGAATGCTTCTTTCCACGGCCATCATCAATGGCGAGGAACCCGGGCTAGCGGGGGTGAAGGGCGATTGGCTGATGGCCGGCGCCGACGACGATGTCGAAATTGGCAGCAATGGGGACGATGTTCTTATGGGAGGGGGAGGTGCGGACATCATCGTCGGCGGCGCCGGCGACGACACCATCGAAGGCGATCTCGGATGGGTAGCCGCAAACTTCGACTGGACAGTGAGCCGCACGTCGACGACCCGGGCAGACGGCACCACCTCATATCAGTTGAGTTATTCGGGTGCGGCAGAGCTGGATCGGTCGCCTGAGGGCAACGACGTCATCTACGGCGGGGGCGGCGAAGACTGGGTTAGAGCTGGGGCGGGCGAGGACTTCGTGGACGCCGGCAGCAGCGACGACAAGGTTTGGGGCGAAGCGGGCTCCGATGTGTTGGTCGGTGGCCTTGGCGATGATGTTCTCGTAGGAGACAACCCTGGCACGGTGACGGCGTCCGCGGAGGGCGGCGACTACCTAGAGGGCGGCGCTGGGAACGATATCTTGGAAGGCGACGGCGGTGACGATGTCCTGATAGGCGGCGCCGGTAGCGACCGCCTTTACGGCGGGACGGGCAGAGACATCTATGTCTTCGGCAGAGGCGACGGCCAAGACGTCATCTTCGATCCGGATGATGAGACGCCTAACGGGCCGAACGCGAGCATCCTTGTGCTCGGCGACGGCATTTCCCGAAGCGATATCAAGTTCCGAGTTGGCAGTCTCGCGGTGGACATCGGGCCGGCTAATCCTGATGACTTGAGCTCCCCCCATGACGTCGTTCACTTCGCCGGCTTCGATCAGGTCACACCTACGAATACGACGCCGATCGGCGAGCTGCGGTTCGCTGATGGTTCGTCGATGACGTACAAAGACATTCTCGCGCAAGGATTTGATGTCGATGGAACGACCGATGACGACGACGGCCATGACGCCGGGCACCCGATGCTCATTGGAACGGGAGTTGTCGATCGCATAACGGGGTTTGCCGGCAACGACGTGTTAGCGGGCCTCGGCGGTGACGACATCCTGAACGGTGGGTCAGGTACCGACGAGCTGCAAGGCGGCGAAGGGAACGACCGTCTTATCGGCGATGGCCCCGACGCATTCTCGGCCGGCCAGGGAAATGATCTGCTGTTCGGCGGCGCCGGCGACGACGTGATACAGGGCGATGGCGGCAATGATCAACTGAACGGAGATCAGGGCGAAGACTTGCTGGTCGGCGGGCTTGGCGATGATTTCATGGCAGGCGGCCTGGGCAACGATCGCCTGTTTGGCGAATCTGGTACCGACACGCTTTTAGGGGGCGAGGGCGACGATTTCGCTGCAGGCGGCGACGGCAGCGACTCGATTTCCGGTGAGACCGGAGACGATGAGTTATTTGGCGGCGCGGGGAACGATGCATTGGACGGTGGTTACGGTGACGACCAACTGTCCGGTAACGACGGAAACGATCTCGTCACGGGCGGCACAGGTGACGACGTCTTGTTCGGAGGCGCGGGTAATGACGTCTATGTTTTCAACCAAGGCGATGGTCGCGACTATATCGACGATACTTCGGGCACGAATGCCATCCGCTTCGGGGCGGGCATAACGCAAGCGTCGCTGCACATCACGCATATCGGCACGTCACACTCGGCAAGCTATGTCTTTATCACGTATGGAGCAGACGGCACGATCACGATCAAGGACGGTGCAAACCCAAGCACTATCCAGTCCTATCAGTTTGCAGACGGGACCGTCAGAACGCAGGCTCAGATCCTCGCTCTGGCGCTAGCGGTCCCGATAGAGACGGAGTATTCCCTTTATGGTACGTCTGCGGACGACTTTCTCTCGCCGAACATCGCCGGCGGTTTTCGGATTTACGGCGAAGGAGGCAACGACGTTATATATGGCGGGAGTGGCAACGACCGGATCGACGGCGGCGCGGGCGACGACATCCTCAACGGACTGGCGGGCAGTAACGCGTACGTATTTGGTCGCGGCGGCGGCCACGACACGATCGCAAACGCATTCTCCGACGGAATCGACACGTTGGAATTTGCGCCCGATATCTCGCAGCAGGAGGTTCAAGTAACCCATGAACCGAACGGTGACCTTCGACTTCGGATAACCGGTACTGACGCTGATGTAACTGTGCGCGATTTCTTCGGCGCCGTGGCGTCTCACCTCGAGGCCGTCCGATATGGGGATGGAACCTTCGAAGACATGCGAAGCGTGCGTGACTTAAAAATCGCGCCGTTCATCGCAGGCGATGACGGAACGGTAACAGGCACCGAGTTCGCGGACACCTTGCTTGGCGACCCTGGGCCCAATGTGCTGGACGGGCAACGCGGAAACGACTTTCTGCAAGGTGACTTGGGCGCGGACTTCTATGTGGTGAAACCCGGAATGGGGCGCGACACCATCGTCGATGACGGTGAGGGCGACGCCCTCAAGCTCGCCCCTGGACTTGCCTTTCGCCACCTAACCGTGGCGAAGGAAGGGGACGATCTTCTGGTTGGAATCTTGGGAACGGAAGATGGAGTGCGGCTCAAGGATTACTACCTCAGTAACCAGCCCTGGCAACTGGAAGACGATGCTGGGCAATCGAAGAGCCTGGCGCAGCTCTTGGCCGAAGCCGGTAGCTCGTCTTCGCGAGACTCCATTGATTTGGCGCGCGACGCTTGGCTGGCTGGGATAAGAAACTTTGCGTTTTCGCAGCTGGGCGACTACGCCTCAGTCAGCGGAGACTTGGTATTGCAAGACAACGGGGAGTTTCAGAACTACTACACCGTGCGGATGCGCTCGAGCGCGAGCAATTCGCCGACGATCTCCAACGTCTATCAGTGGCACGACGTCGGCGATCTCGGCGACTTTGGAATTGATCCAGTCGTACGCAAAGTCCGCAACGTGGAGATTTCTGCCGAGAATATAGGCTTGCAGCCCGCGTCGGCCATTGCAGGCGGATTCGGCAATGGGTTCTATGATCAGTTCCTCGTTGACTATAGCCGCACTGATGCACAGGGCAATCCGCTCGTCTTAGGGCTGCCGGACGGGTCGGGGCACTGGAGCGCAAGTTATGTGCATCTCCAGGCGCTCAGTGCTCAGACACCGCCCGAAAATAGAGTGGGCACGTCCTTCACGGCGCAGGTGTCGATTGACCAGACGAATTCAATTTCCGGCCTTGCCGCCGAGCTCATCGCTGGCGGAGCCGGCAATAACCTTTTCACGGTTTTCGGTTTCGTTGCGATCGACGCGGGCGCTGGGGATGACGTTCTCAATGCAACCGGCTGGCTGTTCTGGGACTGGGATTCGCCTGCCGGGGGTGACTTCCTTTATGGCGCCGACGGCAACGACAACATATTCGGCAGCGATGCCCCGGACGTTTTGATAGGGGGCAACGGCATCGATTACCTGGCCGGAACGGGCGGGCACGACACGTACAAGATCTTTGCGACCGATACGGGCACGAAGATCATCGACGAATCCGTCGTTCATTACTCGGTACCCGCCAGCTTCGTGTCCGGTTGGAGCAACAGCGGCTGGTTCAGCCACGACGTGGTGGAGTTCTCTGCCGGTATCGCTTTGAACGATCTGCAATTCGAGTGGGGTGAGTTCGATTCCACCAGCGTCGACGACAGTGGCGTGGGGAGACGCTATGACACGCTGAACCTGAGTTGGGCTCCCGGTAAAGAAGTGCAGATTGTCCTTCCGGATTTCAGCAATCCCGACGTCGTTCAGCGCGCGGCTCAGTATTCGGAGCAGTCTTTCGGCATCGAGGAGTTCAAGTTTGCCGACGGTACTGTCGTCTCCGTGGGCGACATGCTGGCGCGCGCGATTGCAGCGATAGGCGCCGAGCGCGACCAGAGTCCGGCGCTTCTATCACCGATCACCGACCAGCCGGCGTATGAAGACTCGCGCTTCGAGTTCACCGTTCCTGCCGGCACATTCTTTGTTCCGGAAGAGGCGAACTACTCGGCGAACCTTGCCAGCGGGAACGACCTGCCGGCATGGCTACATTTCGATCCAGCGACGCTGATCTTCAGCGGCACGCCGGTGCAGGGCGATGTTGGGACAATTGACGTGCGGCTAACCGCAACAGTCGGCGGATTGTCGGCTGACGATACGTTCGTCATCGAAGTCGCGAACGTGAACGACGCACCTCATTCGACTGGCTCTCTTGGGCAGCGCGCGGCCACGCAAGACCAGCCCTTTGCCTTCATCATTTCCGACGACGCATTTACGGACGAGGATCCCGCCGACCATCTTTCTTTTGCCGCGCCGGACGTTCCGGCTTGGCTGGACTTCGACCCCATTACGCGAAGCTTTACCGGGACTCCGGGCAACGCCGACGCGGGCACGACTACGATTTTCGTGACGGCAAGGGATGACGCTGGCGCCTCGGTGAGCAACTCCTTCGACGTCATAGTCGCAAACGTGAACGACGCACCGACGCCTGCTGATGATCTGGCATTCGTCACCGAAGACGATGCAGTCGAGGCCTTCGGAAACGTTCTGTCGAATGACGGCGATATCGATTCAGGCACCCAGCTGGCAGTCCATAATCCGGGAATCCTGCAGGGACGGTACGGATCCCTCGATCTCACGGTGGACGGTTCGTTCCGCTATACGCTGAACAATGATTTGGTTCAATCCCTGCGCGAAAGCGAAATCGCATTCGATGATTTTGGCTACACCGCGTGGGATGGAATGGCTGCTTCAACGCCCGCCACCCTGCGCATCGCGATCGGCGGGAGAAACGATGCGCCAATCACCGCGGCGGACATGGCGATGGTGGTGGAGGACGTTAGGCCGTTCGCATCGGGAAACGTTCTCGCGAACGATTTCGATGTCGATGCCGATTCAACTCTGGCGTTGGCCGATGCCGGCAATTACGAGGACCCGACGACCCTGCTGGGCCGGCTTACGCTTCATTCCGACGGGACATATGAGTACGTCCTGAACAACGCAGCGGCGCAGATGCTCGGGGAGGGGGAGGTCGTCCATGAGCGTTTCTCCTATGTCGCGACTGACGGCTTCCTGGCTGGCCGCGATGGGAAGGCCACCGGTACGTTGGAGGTGGCCATCCGTGGCGCAAATGACGCACCTTTGGTGTCGCAACTCATCTCGGAATTGCTCGCGACCGAAGATCGCCCCTTCAATTCCTCGCTTCCCGCCGGTGCTTTCGTCGACGTCGATCGGCATGACGAGCTGACTTACGCAGCAACGCGTCCGGACGGCACAAGCCTTCCCGATTGGCTCTCGTTCGACGAGGGCACCCTCACATTGCGCGGTACCCCATCGAATCAGGACGTCGGTCTGGCGAGCTTGCAAGTGGTCGCAACGGATAAGGCTGGCGCTTCGGCGTCACAGTCCTTTGTTCTGTTGGTCGCAAACATCAACGACGCGCCGATAGTCGAAAACGAAATCGCAGACCACTTCGTCGAAGCGGGGACAGCGTTCAACTTCACAGTCCCGCAAGCGACCTTCCGCGATATCGATGCGGCCGATGCGCTGACTTTATCGGCACGTGCTATGGGTGGTGGCGCGCTGCCGTCGTGGCTGAACTTCAATCCGACTACATCGTCGTTCAGCGGCACGCCGCAGACCGCAGATATTGGTGTCTCGGGCGTGAACCTGAGGGCTACCGACCGGAGCGGCGCCTCGGTCTCCTCCGATTTCGTGCTCGCGGTGACAGCTAAAGCGGGGACCAGGGCGAGCGGCGGCGCTGGCGCGGACGTGATCTTCGGCAGCAATGGCGACGAAACGCTGAGCGGAGGGAACGGCGGCGATGCTCTCTTCGGGCTCGGCGGTAGCGACGTTCTCCGCGGCGGTACGGGCAACGACGTGTTACAGGGCGGCGAGGGCGTGGACGTTCTGCACGGCGGCAAGGGGAACAATGTGCTCGATGGCGGCACCGGCAGCGATGTCATCTTCGACGCCGCCGGCAGCGCGTTCATTACCGGGGGTGCCGGGGCCGACACGATTCGTGTCGGTCGCGGGCGAGACGTTCTCTCCTACAACCGTGGCGACGGTTCCGACACGATCATCGGTGGCAGTGACGGCGGCAATACACTTTCACTCGGCGGCGGCATCCGTTATTCCGATCTGACCCTCGCGCGGGCCGGACGCGATCTAATCGTGAACACCGGCGGAGACGATCACATCACCCTGAAGGATTGGTACGGCAGCGGCGGTGGCAAGCATTCCCTGCTCACGCTGCAGATGATTATCGATGCATCGCAGGATTTCGATGCATCATCCAGCGATCCGTTACGCAACCGTCGCGTGGAGACCTTTGACTTCCTTGGCCTCGTGGGGGCTTTCGATCAGGCGCGTGTCCAGACTCCTGGGCTAACCAGCTGGGCCGTGACGAATGCGCTGCTGCAGTCCCATCTCGCTGGCTCCGACGACGCGGCCCTGGGCGGCGATTTGGCTTATTGGTTCGCCAAGCGAGGTACCTTGGCTGGCATAAGTCTTTCGGCAGCGCAGCAGGTGATCGGGGCAGCGGGCTTTGGGACGGACGCGCAGCAGCTCCACTCATTCATGGGACTGCAGGACGGACTCGTGAAGCTGAGCTAACCGCCGCAGGACGTCACCGTCCGACGGCTTGCCTTGAGCAATCCCTTCGCCCTTAGCATTTGCATCTGCGAGCAAAGCCGCCCGATGGCGTTGCCGGCCGTACACCTGATCGAACCTGACATAAACTTCCACCACGGCGTGCGGCTTTTCTAACAGCACGCAAGAAATGGTGAAAAGCGCACCGTCAGACGCGTTTTCCGCCACGATAGCGCCCATACCACGGGGGGAGCGAGCATGAGCACCATGACGAGCCTGATCCTGGACCGAAATCTCGTCGCCGACATCCGGCGCATCGAGCAGGCCACCGGCCGCCACGGCATCTTCTCCGGTTGCGTGCAGAAGCTCGAGGAAAACCTCGCCGACTTTGCCCCGACCTTTTCCGCATGCCTCGCGAGCGGAGATATCGTGGGCGCCTCCCGCGCCGCGCATACCTTGAAGGGATCGTGCCGGCAACTGGGCGCCCAGGCGCTCGGCGATCTGTTTGCAGATATCGAACGCTGGGCGAAGGCCGGAGACTACGAGCAGGCGAAGCGCACCTTCGAAGGCGGCGCCAGCCTCGTCGCCGAGTCGATCGAGGCCCTGCGGAGCGCTTAGCTACCCGCCGGCACGGCGCGGCGCGCCTGAGCCCCTGATCTGCGTGCGATGCATCACGCGACGCGCCTTGGGGTCGAAGGCATCGCGGCGGTGCATGGTGGTGCGGTTATCCCACAGGACCAGGTCACCCACCGCCCAGCGGTGGCGATAGATCGCGGCCTCGGCGTAGGACCAAAGCTCGTCCAACAGGCGCTCGGAATCCGCGAGCTCAAGGCCCATTACATAAGCATTGCGTCGGCGTCCGAGGTATAGCGCCCGCTCGCCCGATACCGGGTGCTCTATGACCACTGGGTGCGGCGTGCCCACGGAGGCGCACGGGTTGTTACTCGGGATTAGGCCTTTTCGCACATAACCACCCGAATCGTACGTACCGTCGTGCTTGATGTTCAGGTGTCTGATGCGCTGCACGAGCCTGGCCGGCAGGCTAGCGAGCGCGGCCTTCATGCTGCAGAACGAGGTATCGCCGCCGCTCGGAGGTATCTCGAGCGCGTAGAGCATCGACGCGTCCGGCGGCTGCGGCGCATAGCTCATATCCGTATGCCAGGCGGCCTCGCCGTCACCGAGCGCCCCGATCGGCTCGCCTGCCGCGTCGAGCACGTTGGACACGATGTAAACCTCCGGATAACCGGCGGGCGACTTGCGCCCTGCGCCTTGATTGGGCGGCGAGTCGAGGACGCCGAAGTGACGTGAGAACGAAAGCAGGTGGTTGTCCGTGAGGCGCTGTTCGCGAAAGAGCAGCACGTCGTGCCGATACCAGGCCCGCGTGATCGCCTCCACTTCCAACTTCGTGACGCGCGCGAGATCGATGCCACGCACCTCGGCGCCAATGGTGCCGAGCGATCGGACCTCCAGCTCTACGACAGCAACCATTTTTTCTCCTAAGCGGCTTTAGTGTGACTTTTTTGCGATGTTATACAAAGAGATGCGCTTAGGATCGCAAAAGTACGTGAAGTTCTCCGAGGCGCGCCGCCGGCAAGGGATACTGCGGCCGCCCTACAACAACTTCAAAGCTGGAGGACGAAATCGTGGCGGACATGGTGCTCGTGCTGTGCATACTGATGAGCGCGTACTTCATACGCGGCATCACCGGATTTGGCTCTGGCCTCATTTCCGTGCCGCTACTCGCGTTATCCCAGCCGCTGCACTTTGCGATACCGCTCGTGCTCGCGCTCGACTTTACTGCGTCGGTCGTGCTCGGTGCCACCAACAACCGGAAAGCGAATTGGAGCGAGATCAAGGTGCTCCTGCCCGCCGGAATGATCGGCGCGTGCATAGGCGCGTTCGCCCTGATCAGCCTGCCGACGCAACCGGTGCTGGTCGCGCTAGGCGCGTTCACCATGTTCTTCGGTTTCCGCAACATCTTCGGCATGCAGGCAGCGGGGCAACTGTCGCGCTCGTGGGCCGTGCCGGCCGGCTTAGCCGGCGGCGGTGCGGGCGCGCTGTTCGGGGTTGGCTCGCCGCCGTACATCATCTATCTAACGCGCCGGCTCCATGACAAGAGCGAGGTTCGTGCGACTTTCTCGTGGCTGATCGCGATCGACGGCGGCTTCCGCCTCGGGCTATTCCTTATCGCCGGTCTTCTCTTTGAGCCGAAGCTGCAGGTCGCCTATGTGCTGGGCTTGATCCCGATGGCGGCAGGCCTCTACATGGGCAACAAGGTGCACATGGACATCACGAGCGAAGGCATGTTGCGCGTGGTTGGCGCGCTGCTTGTCCTGAGCGGCGGGATGCTGTTCCTCAAGGTTGCGACGTAAGCGAAGGAGAGGCCCATGCTTTCCAACTCGATCCGCCGCGCCGCTTTGCTGCTGGCTGCGAGCATCGCGCTCCATGCACCGCACGCGGGGGCGCAGCAGAAGCCGTACACCTTCTACGTCCTGCACCAGCGTACGATCTCGCTCACCGCGCAATATTGGAATCCGATTCTTACATTCGTAAGCGCGAAGAGCGGCGTGCCGCTCGAGCTGAAGCTCGCCAAGAACGCACGCGACGGCAACGCCATTGCGGAGGCCGGCGGCTACGACTTCCAGTACACAAACCACTTCTTTACGCCGGAGCGGGACCGTCTGCATTGGAAAGTCATAGCGCGACCCGCCGGGCCGGGCATCCGCTCGCAGATCGTGGTGCCGGTCGATTCTCCGATCCAGTCGCTGCAGGAGCTGCAGGGCAAGGAAGTCGCTTTCGTGACACCGGACGGTTTCACGGGCTACTGGCTGCCGATGGATGCCCTTCTGCGCTCCAAGGTGGACGTTAAAGTGGTCTTCACTGGAAACCAGGAAGCGTCCTCCGCGCAGCTTCGGATCAACAAAGTGGCCGCCGCCGGCGTCAACAGCTCTGTCATGGCGCGCTATGGAAGGCGCGAGAACTTCGAATACCGGGCCCTCTGGACCTCCGACATCTACCAGGATCTCTGCATCATGGCGCACCCGAAGGTGCCGCGCGAAAAAGTCGCCGCCGTGCGCGCCGCGCTAGTGGCCATGTCGAACGATCCGGAAGGCCGCAAAGTGCTGCAGGACGGCGCCGATCTCCTGAAGATGAACAGCGATTTGGGCTTCGTCGCCGCGGACGACCGCGACTACGACAACTACCGGAAGTTCTACAAGTCGACGCAGGTCAAATAGGAAACCCCGTGGCAAGGGCCGCCAACATGATGCGCGTGCTGGGATTCTGGAAGAATCTGGGTCTCATTTCCCGTCTGATGCTGGCCGTCGGCGTCGCGATCGTGGCGGGCGGCGGCGTACAGACGGCACTGCTCGTCGCTGAAGGCGCGGCCGAGCACTCGGCGCGACTCGTCGTGGTGCAGAAGGAAACCCTCGTCTTCTTGGCGCCTCTCGTAGCGGACCAGGCGCTGGTCGGCGACTATGCGGCGATCAGCCAGCTGCTCAATCAGCAGGTGAAGAAAGGCGAGGTCGACAGCTTCACGTGGACTGATCGCGAGGGCAAGCGCATCGTCGCGCAAGACTCGCCGGACAAGCTCGACGCGCCGGCTTGGTTCGCGCGCGTGGCCGCCATCGAACACGAGCCCCACAGCGTCGACGTGACCGCGGGCGGGGTCGGCTACGGCACGCTCAGCGCCAATATGACGCCCGTCAAGGCGACTAACCGGCTCTGGTACCAGTTCGTCAAGCAGCTGCAGATCGTCGCGGTGACGCTGTTCCTGATGCTGCAGTTCATCTGGCTCATCTTCCGCGGCAACCTCGGCACGCTGCGCATGCTGGCGGAGGGCGCGAACCGCTTCAGTCAGGGCGATCACGCGGTACGGATCGAAGCGGAAGGGGCGCCTGAGGTCGGCCTCGCGGCCGAGGCGTTCAACAACATGGCGAACAACATCGAGAACTTGATCGCCTCCTTGGGAAAAAGCGAGTCGAAGAACAAGCTGCTTGCCACGATCGTCGAACAGTCGAGCGAGGCGATTTGGACGACGGACCTCTCTGGCGTCATCACCACGTGGAACTCGGGTGCTGCCACCATGTTTGGCTATCAACCCGGCGAAGCGATCGGACGCTCACTCAAGCTCTCCGACTCCACGCCGATGGAAGAAGAGGCCCGCATGCGGCGCCTCATCGCCGGCGAGAAATTCTCCTACGATGCGCGCGCAACCACCCGAGCCGGCACATTGCTGGATATCCAAGTTGCGGTCGCGCCGTTGCTCGACGACGCCAACCGGTGTATCGGACGCATTGCCGTCGCCCGTGACGTTACGCAGCACAAGCGTAGCGAGGAAGCGCTGCGCCTGGCACGCGAGGCCGCCGAGGCGGCGAACCATGCGAAGAGCTCCTTCCTCGCGCGCATGAGCCATGAAATTCGCACACCGATGAATGGTGTTCTTGGCATGACCGAGCTCCTTCTGGAAACGGGACTTACGGCCACGCAGCGCAAGTATGCAGAAACCGTACAGCGCTCGGGCCGCAACCTGCTAAGCATCATCAATGACCTGCTGGACTTTTCCAAGATCGAGGCCGGCAAGCTCGAGCTCGAGCACGTCGACATGGATGTGCGGCGCACCATCGAAGATATCGTCGAGCTTCTCGCCGAGCGCGCGCATAGCAAGGGTCTTGAGCTCGCGTGCAGCATTCCGGGCGACCTTGCCACGCATGTGAAGGGCGACCCGCTGCGCGTCGGTCAGGTGCTCACCAATCTCGTCGGCAACGCCATCAAGTTCACCGAGCGCGGCTCAGTGGTCGTGCGCGTTGAAAGCGTCGCCGATACGTCGCGCGAGGTCACGCTGCGGTTCGAAGTGGCCGATACGGGCGTGGGCATCAGCGTTGGCGCCCAATCACGGATTTTCAAGGAGTTCTCGCAAGCCGACGGTTCGACTACCCGAAAGCACGGCGGCTCGGGACTCGGCCTCGCCATTAGCAAGCAGCTGGTCGAGATGATGGGCGGCACCATCCACGCCAAGTCCGAGGTTGGCGTTGGATCCACGTTCTGGTTCACGGTGACCTTCGAGAAGCAGTCTCTGGCCGCTGCGGATCGCGGCGCTCCAATCGGGCTTCTCACGGGCGCGCGCGCGCTGCTCGTCGAGTCGAGCGCCATGCATCGCGGCATCCTGCACGCGCAACTTACCAACTGGCAGATGAGCGTTCGCCTGGCGGAGACGCCGAAGCAGGCGATCGAACTCCTCACCGAAGCGGCGGCGCGCAGCGTGCCGTACGACATGGCGGTGATTGATTTGGGCGTGCCCGGCATGGACGCCATCGAGCTAGCTCGTGAGATCCGGGCTAGGGCGGATATCGGCAACGTACGCCTGGTCATGATGACGCGTCGGCACGCCGACATTCGTACGGCGCACGACGCGGGCTTCAATGCTTGTCTCGTAAAACCGGTTCGCCAGACCGTGCTCTACGAGTCGCTGGTCAACGTCATGGCTGGCCGGACGCAGGAAGCTTTGCTCACACCGACCGTGTCTAACGCGGCCGCTGCGACGCCCGCCGCCGTCCGCGGCCAGGTCCTGCTCGTCGAGGACAATGTCATCAACCAGCAAGTCGCGCTCGGCATCCTGCAGATTTCCGGATACAGCGTGACGGTGGTCAGCAACGGCCGCGAGGCGGTCGAGGCGCACGCCCAGGGGGGCTTCGACCTCATCCTCATGGATTGCCACATGCCAGAAATGGACGGCTACGAGGCCACGCGCGCCATCCGGCAACGCGAGGCAGCCGCCGACGCGAAGCGCATCCCGATCATCGCGCTCACGGCGAACGCCATGGCGCGCGACCGCGAGGAATGCCTCGAGGCCGGCATGGACGACCATCTAAGCAAGCCCTTCAACATGCTCGCGCTCCAGGAGCTTCTCGAGCGCTGGATGACTCGCGATGCCGCTGGAGCCACGCATGCCGCGGCGCTCGCTGCACAGGCGACCGCCAAGGCGGCGCAGGTGCTCGACCGCGCCGTGCTCGAGCAGCTTAGTCGCGTTCGAACGAACGGCAAGCCGGAGCTCCTCACGCGGGTGATCAAGCTCTATGTTTCGGAGTCCCCGGTTCTTATCGAGAAACTGAAGGATGCCGCGCGGGCGGGCGATGCCGCACGCATGTCAAGCGCCGCCCACACGCTCAAGTCGAGCAGCGCGAACGTCGGTGCGTCGGTCCTTTCCCGCTACTGCGCCGACGTGGAAGCGCATGCGCGCGATGGAGAGACCGAACAAGCCCGGCGCTGCATCGCCAAGATCGAAACCGAGCACCGCTCGGTTCAGAGCGCGCTCGTATCGGAAATCGAGTCGCTCGCCGCAAGCAACGCCTAAGGAGAATCAAATGAAACCAATAATCGTCCTGCTGCTGGGTCTTGCGTCGGCCTTCGGCGCGTCGGCGCAGGAATGGCCCGCGAAGCCGGTTCGCTTCGTCGTTCCGTACCCGCCTGGCGGCGGCACGGACGTCATTGCCCGCATCGTGCAGCCTCGGCTTGCCGAGGCGCTCGGCCAACCGGTGGTGATCGAAAACCGCGGCGGCGCCGGTGGAGCGCTCGGAACCGCGGAGGCCGCCAAGGCGGCGGCGGACGGCTACACGTTCCTGTTCACGCTTTCGTCCCACACCATCAATCCGCTGCTGTACAAGCTTTCCTTCGACATCGAGCGCGACTTCACGCCCGTAACCCTGGTGGTTAGCGTGCCGCAGCTCATCGTGGCGTATCCGGGTTCGAAGATCGAAACCATGAGTGACGTGGTGACAATGGCGCGCGCGAATCCCGGTATGCTCGCCTTCGCCTCGGTCGGGAACGGCACGCCATCCCATATTGCGGGCGAGCTCCTCAAGCTGCGCGCCGGTATCGACCTGGTCCATGTGCCGTACAAGGGCGGCGGCCCGGCGGTGGCAGACACGCTCGGCGGGCAGGTGCCCCTCCTGATGGTCTCCATGCCGGCCGCGATCGCGCAAGTGCGCGCGGGCAAGCTGCGCCCCCTCGCGGTGACGACGGCGCGCCGTAACCCAGGTGCCCCGGAGATCCCCACGGTTGCCGAGGCATTGAAGATCCCGGATTACGAGGTCGATTCCTGGTACGCGATTTTCGCGCCAACCAAGACCCCCGCAGCCATCGTGTCGCGCATGCAGAAGGCGGTCGCCCGCGTGATCGAGCTGCCGGAAGTGAAGGCTAAGCTTCTTGAGCAGGGCGGCGACACGGTCGGCTCGACCCCCGAGGTGCTCGACAAGATCGTGAAGAGCGAGCTGCATCGCTGGTCGGAAGTGATCCGCGACGCCAATATCCACGTGGAGTGAGACTCAAGGGCAAGGTCGCGCTCGTCGCGGGCGCCGGTGCGAGCGGCGCCGTCATCGGCAACGGGCAGGCAAGCGCCATCCTCTTCGCCCGCCAGGGCGCACACGTGCTCTGCGTTGATGCCCTTGCCGAGCGGGCCCAGGCGACCGTCGACTCGATTACGAAAGAGGGCGGCTCCGCTACCGCCTTCCGTGCCGATGTTTCCAAAGCGGGCGACTGTCGGGCGATGGTCGAAGCCGCCATGGAGCGCTACGGCCGCCTCGACATTCTTCACAACAACGTCGGCATCTCCGTGCGCGCCGACGTTGTGGAAGTCACCGAAGAGCAGTGGGACAAGGTGATGGCGGTGAACGTGAAGAGCATCGTGCTAGCCGCGAAGCACGCCATCCCTGAAATGAAAAAGGCCGGCGGCGGCTCGATCATCAACGTCTCCTCGGTGGCCGGCTTGCGCGCGAACCAAAGCACGCCCTACTCGACCTCGAAAGCGGCCGTAGTCGGGCTGACGCGCTCCATGGCCGGCGACCACGGCCGGGACGGCATCCGCGTGAATTGCATCCTGCCCGGCCTCATCTATGGCCCCATGACTGCGCCGCGAATGGACGAAGAGATCCGCCGCAAGCGCCGAGAAGCGGGCGCGCTCGGCACCGAGGGTACGGGCTGGGACGTTGCATGGGCGGCGGTGTTCCTCGCGAGCGATGAGGCGCGCTGGATCACCGGCGTTGCGCTGCCGGTGGATGCGGGCTTCCTGGTGATGAGCCCGACGACGAGCGTGCGGCTCGCGCAGCAGAAGTTCTAGGTCACCAGGATCGCACGGTAGTCGTTGACGTTGGTGCGCGTCGGTCCAGTGATGACCAGGTCGCCAAGGGCGGCGAAGAAACCATAGCTGTCGTGCCGGGCAAGCATCGTCTTCGCGTCGCGTCCGTGCCGCATGCTGTCCGGCGTGAGGATTGCGCCGGCGTTGTTTTCCGACCCGTCGATGCCGTCGGTGTCGCAAGCGATAGCCCACACGCCGTTCGTTTCGATCGCCAGGGAAAGAAGGAATTCGGCGCAGCGCCCGCCCCGGCCTCCATCGCCGGTGATCGTCACGGTGCATTCGCCTTCGGAGATGAGCGCGACCGGGGGCTTCCAGGGTTTGCCGTGGGCTCGAACCTCGTGCACGAGTGCCGCCAGGACCTTCGCGACCTCGGCTGCCTCGCCGGTGACTGTGTCACCCAGGATCACCGCGGGGACTCCTGCGCGCTCGAAAACGGCCGCCGCTGCTTCTAGCGAGCGATGTGCCGTCGCAATGACCTTGTTCTGCACATGTTCAAACACCGGATCGCCGGGCTTGGGTGTCTCGTCGCTCCCGTGGCCGAGCCTTCCCCTGACCGAGTCCGGCGGCACCACGTGGTAACGCTGCAGGACTCCTCGCGCGTCCTCATAGGTGGTCGGGTCGGGTGCGCAAGGGCCCGACGCGATGTGCGTCGGGTCATCGCCGGTGACGTCGGAAATGATGAGCGCCATCACCGGTGCACGCGAGGCGGCGGCGAGGCGCCCTCCATGGATAGCCGAGAGGTGCTTCCTTACCGTGTTCATCTCCTGAATCGCGGCGCCGCTCTTTAGCAGCTGGCTGGTTACCCTCTGGAGGTCGGCCATCGGCACATCCACCGCAGGCAGCGACAGGAGGCTGGATCCGCCGCCGGAGAGAAGCGCTAGGAGGAGGTCGTCCGGGCCGAGGCGCCTCACATTCTCAAGAATCTCCCGCGCCGCGTTTTCCCCCGCCTCGTCCGGCACGGGATGACCGGCTTCGACAACCCGGATGCGCTGGGTTGGTACGCCGTGCCCGTACCGGGTGATGGCGATGCCTTCTAACGGTCCCGTCCAACTGGCCTCGACGGCGGCCGCCATCGAGGCGGCGGCCTTGCCTGCCGCGGCGACGTACGTCTTCCCCTTGGGCGCAGGTGGGAGGTGCGGCTCCAGTATGTGCTGCGGATCGGCCGCTGCCACCGCGGCGTGGAAGCTCGCCTCGAGGAGCGAGCGCATATCAGGCGGGCTCGAACTTTTCCTTGCGCGCGTCCGGCCCGAGGTTGAAGTAGCGCGGATAGGTCTCGGCGAAAACGCGGCGGATCTCGTCCGCCGGCACGTCCGCATAGGTGCCGCGGAACTTGAGGTACTCCATGTGCCGCCGGTTATCCGCGTCGAACGGATGGAAGATGGAGTCTTCGCGCCCGTCAAACTCGAGCGGCTTGACACGGAAGCGGGTGCACATCGCGAGGTTGAACGCCGGCGTTGCCTTCACCCATTTTCCATCCAGGAAGAGATCGGTGTACCCGTGGAAGACGAAGAGATCGGTGCCCATCTTGGCAGTCAGCGCCGGCGTGGTGAGGTGGTTTTTCACGTCGGCATAGCCCACGCGGGCCGGAATGCCCGCGGCCCGCGCACAAGCGGCGAGGAGCGCCGCCTTAGGCACGCACCAGCCTTCGTTGCGTTCCAGGCAGGTGGAGCCGCGATACGCGTCGTCCAGCGTGAAATTCTGGAACGGGTTGTAGCGCACGCCATCGCGCACGGCGTAGTAGAGCGCCACGGCCTTTTCCCGATCATCGGCGCCGACCGCGTGCTTGCGGGCGAAGTCGATCACCTCCGGGTGGCCGCTGTCGATAAAGCGGCCGGGCTGGAGGAATTCGTTCATCGGTCGAGTTTCATAAGCTTTCGCGCGCCCTGGTAAAGCGCGCCTTTTTCGGACGCCATCGCGTCCATCACCGAGAAATGGTTTGCGCCCTTGATGGTGAGATCGCCGGCGAAGGCGCTCCTCCACCGCTCGCCGATGAGCGCGTTCTGGCGCAGGAACTCGCTCGACTCGTCGCCGCCCACCGCGGTCATCACCGGCGCGCGGGTGGCCGGCGGCAAGAACGCGGGGGAGAGGCGCTGCGCCGCATCTGCGTCGAGCCGCAGGTCGACGTTCAGCCAGTCGACGCTGAGGAGCGGCCGCAGATCGTAGACGCCGCTGATGGCGAGGCCGCCCTTCCACAGGTCTTTCGGCAGGCGCGGGTCGAACACCGGCCAAAGGGCCGTCATCAGCATCGCCGTCAGATGCCCGCCAGCGGAGTGTCCGCTCACGTAAAGCCGGTCCTGGTCCATGCCGTAGTCCTCGGCGTGCAGCCAGAGCCAACGGCTCGCACGCAGCATCTGACGCACGATCTCCTCCATCGACACCTTTGGACACAGGTCGTAATTGACGACCGCGAGCGAGATACCGCCGCTCACGAATGTGGGCGCGAGAAACGAGAAATCGCGCTTGTCGAGCGAACGCCAATAGCCGCCGTGGATGAACATCACGCAACTGCCGTCGCCGCGGCGCGAGGGAAAGAGATCGATCGTCTCGCCCGGAGCCTCGCCGTAGCGCAGATCGAGGTGGCACGTCATCGTCGCTCGCGCTTTCTGCGAGCCTTCGGCCCAGCGCGCGAAGTACTGCGGGTGGTCGGGCACCAGATCCCGGTTGTTGTACAGCTTGCCGAGGAGCGCGGGGTCGCGCAGTGCATCCATGGGCGCGTTCATCAGCCCTTCTTCTCGCGCCATAGTCCCATCGACTCCTGCCCCGGCCGGTCGGAAAACGAGAACAGCACCGTCTCGCTCGTCGCCTCTACCTGCATCGGCAGCCAGGAGGGCACCACGAACGTATCGCGCGGCTCGAAGGTGAAGCTGTCATTGCCGACCGTGACGCGCCCACCGCCTTCCACCACCGAGTAGATCGTGCCGTCGGTGGCGCGATAGGCCTGCGACTTGAAGCCTGCCGGCAGCAGCTGGATGAACGCCGCGATGGTCGGCATGGCATGGCTACCGGTGAGCGGATTGATGAAGGTCATCTTCCAGCCGTGATGCGGGTCGGGGTCTTGGTCTTTCGACAGCAGCTCGAGTGACTCGCGGCTTCTCGCATACGGGTAGTTGAAGATCGGCGTGGTCTTGCCGAAGGGCGATTGCGCGTTGATCGGCGCAAGGCCGTTGCCGAAGCGCGCCGTCGCGGCGCCTTCGCTTCGCACTACGGGCTGCACCTCTTCGGGATAGACCTCGTGGAACTGCGCCGCGAAGAGCTCGACGATGCGGATGTCGAGACCGTCCATCCACACCACCGGCTCGTTTCCGGGGTTGCCATGATCGTGAAACGTCCACGAGGGGGTGATGATGAAGTCGCCGGGATACATGGTGGTGCGCTCCCCGTCCACCGCGGTATAGGCGCCCGAGCCTTCGACAATGAAGCGCAGCGCCGATTGGCTGTGGCGGTGCGACGGCGCGATCTCGCCCGGCAGGATGAGCTGCAGACCGGCGTAGAGGCTTTGCGTGATGCAAGATTCGCCGCGCATGCCCGGATTCTCGAGCACCAGCACGCGGCGGATCGCTTCCTTCGCGGTAATGAGCTTGCCGGCCTCGGTGATGTAAGGCCGCACGTCCTTGTACTTCCAGAGGTACGGCTTGCAGCATGTCGCCGGCTCGTTGGGAATCAAGGCGTGCAACACCTCCCATAGCGGAGCGGTGTTGTGCCGGTCCATCCGCTTATAGAGGTCCTGCCGGGCGCTGCTGGGTTTCGTCTCTGGAACGCTGGCCATGGGGTGTTTCCTTTAGGCGGATTTTACGGGCTTCATCCAGACGACGGGCTTGCCGAGCGTCGTGCCGAGCGCTTTTCCTTCGGGGTCGGCGAGCGCGGCGTCGCGCGCCTTGCGGATCGCGGACGCCTGTTCGCGCGCGTCGGACGTCGCGGGGTTCTCGATCAACGCGTCGGCAATGGCGTCGAAATTGCCCCTGCCGCGGCGGTGCGTCTCGCCGTAGCCCTTGATGAGGCGCGCGCACTCGGCCACTTCATAGGCGAGCCCCGCATCGCGCTTGGCCGCTTCGGCGACCATGGCGAGCCAGCGCTCGATCAGCGCCTGCTCCTCGACATAGCGGTAGCTCATCGGCCGCAGCGGCCGCAGCCATGCGAGCGAGCGCACCAGGAGGTAACCGAAGATACCCGAGGTCTTGATATGCATGCCAACGTTGTAGGCGTCCATCTTCCCGCGGCGCTCGGCCCATGAGACCAGCCGCCGACCGAGGAAATGCGGCATCACCGAAGCGAACTCCTCGACGCCCGGTTTCAGGAAGTCGATGACCACCACCGGCTCGTCGGGTTTCGCGCCGACCTCCTTGCGGACTCTTGCGAACCGGGAGCGGCGCGTCTTAAGGTCGGCCACCCGGATGATGTCTTCGTACGTCATCCACGTCGCAAGATGGCGCGCCACGGTGGCCGCGACGTTGGCGTCCGCGCCTCGGAATGGCGCCAACCGCTTTCGGTATAGCGCGACGTATGGCTCGCCCTGGTAGTCGCGCAGCCTCTCTTCGGCCAGGCGGATGATCTCGGCGAGCTCCGTGGCGCGCTTGGGCTTCGCCGCCGCGCCCGGCGGCTGCCGCTGGCCGAGCGCGATCTCGTAGCCGGCCGTGAAGCCGCGCAAGCTTGCCTCTGCGCCGCGCCCGCTCTTCCGGATCGCGGCCTCGCACGCCTCCCGCCGCAGCGGTAGCGCGCCGCTGCCGGCCATCGCACCGAACAGGACCGCATTGATCACGGTGCCGCTTTCCTGCGCGAGCTGGCGCATGTCGAAGAGGAACGCCCGCTTGGCGAGTTGCTTGCCGGCCTCGAGGACCTTGTCGCTCTCGAAGCGGCCGTCGGCCATCTGCATCTTCTCCACCGTGGCGTAGATGCGATGCGTGGAGGCAATGAGCGTGGTGCGCTCCGGGCTTACGTATCCGTTGGTCATGGCGCGGCCAGCCTCGATCAGCTCGGAGGCCACCATTACATCGACGTTGCCCGGGCTCGGCGTGAGCGACATCACCGGCTCGCGGCCGCCGAGCTCAGTGCGCTGCGCCGGATAGATCTCCAGGTAGTACGTCGTCGCACCGGTTCTTTGGGCGACGCCCGGAATCGAAGTCGCCTGCGCTGGCAGGTCGCTCGACGTCGCGGCCTCCATCAGCCAATCGGCCATCACGCCGCCGCCTTCGCCGCCGAGCGCGGCGATGAGGATCGTTATCGGCCTCTCGGGGAGATTCATAGCTTGGCTTTCAGTTTGTCCCATGCGCTCGCGTTCTGGATCACTTCGGCCCGATAGAAGGATGGGCACAGCACCGCGGCATGCGCGTTCTCGCCGCACAGGCCGCAGCCGACGCAACCGTCGATCACGGTAGCGACCGGATCCCTGCGCAATGGATCCGGATTCTCCTTGACCGTGAGCGTCGGGCAGCCGGAGAGGCGGATGCACGAGTGGTCGCCGGTGCACGTGTCCTCGTCGACGCCATATTTCACGCGCACGTATCGATCGCCCTTCGCGAGCTTCTGCGCGACCTGGGGCTTCAGGCGCCGCTGACGCTCCAGCTGGCATTCGCCTTCGGCGATGATGACTTTCAAGCCCGGGTAGTCGGTCTGCATCGCCTCCTTGTAGACCTTGGAGACCTCGCCGACCTTGTAGTTGTTCACCGTGCGCAGCCACTTCACGCCCAGCCCACTCAATGTGTCCTCAATGGTGCGGTCCGCGCCTGCCGCGCTCTGGCCGACCGCCACCATGCGCGCGTCCTCCGGCGGCGAGGAAAGGAGCTCCTGCGTTCCTGTCGCCGACGCATAGCCGTTCTTCATGATGACGAGCACGCCATCGCCCTTGTTGAGCAAGTTGGAGGCGACACCGGAGAGAAGT
>Ga0136846_1214198_pt1 | contig 21843 bp, 19 predicted proteins | sample HopSoiMetagenom2_FD_96841 | JGI IMG/M metagenome (GOLD analysis project Ga0136846, IMG submission 96841) | Grasslands soil microbial communities from Hopland, California, USA - 2 Assembly 2016 (version 4) | ecosystem: Environmental > Terrestrial > Soil > Grasslands | place: USA: Hopland... | reverse complement strand
CCTCGACGGTGATGACACCTTCCTTGCCGACCTTGTCCATGGCCTCGGCGATCATCTCGCCGATGGCCGTGTCACCGGCCGAGATGGAGGCGGTGGAGGCGATCTGCTCCTTCGTCTCCACGTCCTTGGCGAGCTTGGACAGTTCCTCGCTCACCCGCTCGACGGCCGACTCGATGCCGCGCTTGAGCGACATCGGGTTCGCACCCGCCGCGACGTTGCGCAGGCCCTCGCGCACCAGCGCCTGGGCCAGCACGGTGGCCGTCGTCGTGCCGTCGCCGGCCACGTCGTCGGTCTTCTTGGCTACTTCCTTGACAAGCTCGGCGCCGATCTTCTCCCACGGGTCCTCGAGCTCGATCTCCTTGGCGATGGATACACCATCGTTGGTGATCGTGGGGGCTCCCCACTTCTTCTCGAGCACCACGTTGCGGCCCTTAGGGCCGAGAGTTACCTTCACGGCGTCGGCGAGCTGGTTCATACCGCGTTCGAGGCCGCGCCGGGCTTCCTCGTCAAACGCGATCATCTTCGCTGCCATAGGCTCCAGTCCTCTGTGGCGTACAAGCGGATCGAGCCGATGCCCGCGACGGACGGCATCCCGCGCGTCAGTCCTTTCCTGCCGCGCGACGGTGCCTCATCGCCCGATCCCGCCGTAATGCTGGCACTCGCGTGTGGAGAGTGCCAAAACCATGTTTAGCACTCTCATAGGGAGAGTGCAAACGCCCGGACTCCCCGCGGGCCGGCCCGGCCGCTGGACCAGCGCACTCGTGCGATACGCACTCTCGGCAGGAACCAGGAACCAGGAGCCGACGCCACCGGCCCTGTTTTCGGGCATGCGAAAGAGACGCCGTGACAGGGTTGCTTGCCGCTAGAAGCCGCCAGGTCCGGTACGGAGAGGCGGCGGATCAGGCCTGAAAGTACGTCGGCCCGGCCCCGGTGGGGCCGGGCCGGCCGGCAGAACCCGGCAGATCTGTGGTCCCCGCTATCAGCCGGGGCCACGAGCGAACTAAGAGACCACGATAACCTTGTCGGCCTGCGCGCCCCGGTCGCTCTGCGTGATCTCGAACTCGACCCGCTGTCCCTCTTCGAGGGTGCGGTACCCATCCGACTGGATCGCGGAGAAGTGGACGAAAACGTCCTTGCCACCGTCGACGGCAATGAAGCCGTATCCCTTGTCCGGGTTAAACCACTTGACGGTGCCCTGAGCCATTCCAAACAACTCCCTAACTTCGCTCGGGCCTCGAGCTCCGCCCTTGCAACCGCGGAACCCGTCGATCGACAACGGCGGATGAGGTTAAATGCGCTAACGCAAAACCTGTCCCCGTCCGACGGCGACCGGAACCGACCTTACCCTGTGCGGAGGGTGCCTGCCGCCACTTACCCACCAATCACGTCATCTGGCCCGTGTTCTCTGCCGTCGCAAGCCCCGCCAGCCACTGCGGGGATGACGGAAACCCTTTCCCCGGCCGGTACGGGCGTATCGAGTCCCTGCGCGAATCGCACGTCCTCATCGCCCACGTAGACGTTGACGAAACGGCGCAGTTTCCCGGTGTCGTCGATGATCCGGCCGCTCAGCCCGGGATAGGCGGCGTCCAGGCCGGCCAGGACCTCGCGGAGGGTCCCCTCCGTCGCGGTCACCTCCGCCGCGCCGTCGGTGTAAGTCCGCAAGATGGTGGGGATGCGCACCTGCACAGCCACGACATTGCCTCCGTGGTTCGAGAAGCCCGTATTCGAGAGAAGTCCGCGTCACCCGGCGCGCTAGCCGACGGCCGGATACCGCTCGGTGAATGCTTCGAGGGTGGGCCGGATCGGGTCGGGCACGTCCACTGCCCCGGCGACCGCGTCGAGGGTCTTCAGCCCGTCGCCGGAGTTGATGATCACCGTCTCGGCGTCCGGGTCGAGCAGGCCATCCTTGAGCAGCTTGCGCAGCACGCCGAGGGTGACGCCGCCGGCGGTCTCGCCGAAGATGCCCTCGGTGGCCGCGAGCAGCCGGATGGAGTCGACCACCTCGTCGTCGCTCACGTCGGCGATCGACCCGCCGGTGCGCCGCACCACGTCGAGCACGTAGGGACCGTCGGCCGGGTTGCCGATGGCCAGCGACTTGGCGATGGTGTCCGGGCGGACCGGGCGGACCACGTCATGGCCGGCCGCGAAGGCGGCCGACACCGGCGAGCAGCCAGTCGCCTGCGCCCCGAATACCCGCCACGGGGACGGCGGCACCAGGCCCAGCGAGGCCAGCTCGGTGAAGCCCTTGTCCACCTTCACCAGCTGCGCACCCGACGCGATCGGTACCACCACCTGCCCGGGGATTCGCCAGCCGAGCTGCTCGGCGATCTCGAAGCCGAGCGTCTTGGACCCCTCGGCGTAGTAGGGCCGGACGTTGACGTTGACGAAGGCCCAGTCCGGATGCTCGCCGGCCAGTTCGGAGGCCAGCCGGTTCACGTCGTCGTAGGTACCGTCCACGGTGATGAACGTGCCGCCGTAGACCGAGGTGGTGATGATCTTCTGCAGCTCCAGGTCAGCAGGCACCATGACCACCGAGCGGACCCCGGCCCGGGCCGCCGCGGCGGCCACCGCGTTGGCCAGGTTGCCGGTGGACGGGCAGGCCAGCACCTTGAAGCCCATCTCGGTGGCGGCGGACAGGGCCACCGCGACCACCCGGTCCTTGAACGAGTGGGTCGGGTTGCCCCGGTCGTCCTTGATCCACAGCCGGCGCATGCCCAGCGCGTGGGCCAGGTTGTCGGCGCGGATCAGCTTGGCGTAGCCGGGCTCGGTGGTCGGCCGGGAGGCGATGTCGGCCGGGACCGGGAGCAGCGGCGCGTAGCGCCACATGTTCGGCGGGCCGGCTTCGATGTCCTCCCGGGTCAGCGCCGGGTAGTCGTAGCGGACTTCCAGCGGGCCGAAGCACTCTTCGCAGGCGTAGAACGGGCCGAGTTCGTACAAGTGGCCGCATTCGCGGCAGGAGAGCCCGGTGGCGTAGCCGAACCCGGACGACGTGGGAGCTGTGCGTGTCGCTGCTGTGGTCACCGGCGAGGACTTCCTTCCCATCTTTCCCAGTGGTCACCCTGACCACGGGTCGGAGTTGGCACCATGCCGCGCGCCTCGCCGTTCACGACGGGCATACGTGCGCGCTAGGTTGCCGGGGCTTCGCAGGGCCGATCCCTCCACCCCTCTGGATGAGCGTTATTCAGTTTTGTTCGAGCTGTCTTCAGAATACCTCAGGGGGCGCCGTGTGGGCCGCCTAGGGATGCTCTAGCCTGCCGGACTATGAACCAGCGCGTGCTCGTGGCGTCCAACCGCGGCCCGATCTCGTACCAGTTCGGCGCCGACGGCTCGCTGACCGGGCGGCGGGGCGGCGGCGGCATGATCGCCGGGGTCACCGACGGGCTGGCCGCGCTCGGACCCGGTTCCAGCGCCACCTGGATCTGCGCCGCGCTCAGCGACGCGGACCGCGTGGTCGCCCGCCAGGGCGGCGCCGGCCTCGGCGAGGGCCTGCGGGCCGGCGTCCCGGTGCGGATGCTGGACATCCCGCCCGGCATTTTCGGCCGCGCCTACAACAACGTGGCCAACTCGACCCTGTGGTTCCTGCTGCACCAGCTTTTCGACACCCCCAACCAGCCGCAGTTCGGGGCCGGGTTCCGCCGCGACTGGGAGTCCTACGTTGCCTACAACGAGATGTTCGCCGACGCCCTGGCTCAGGAAGCGGGGGCTCAGGAAGCGGAGGCCCATCAGGCCGCCCAGGACCGGCCTGCCTCCCCCGGCCTGCGGATCCTGGTCCAGGATTACCACCTGTGCCTGGTCCCGCGGCTGCTGCGGGACCGGCTGGGCGACGCGGCGCGCGGGGCGGGCGTGGGGTACTTCTGCCACACGCCCTGGGCCCCGCCGGATTACTACCGGATGCTCCCGGCCGATACGGCCCGGGCGCTGCTCGACGGCATCCTCGGCGCGGACCGGGCCGGCTTCCACGCCGGGCGGTGGGCCACGGCGTTCATGGACTGCTGTGCCGCGCTGCTCGGCGCTGACGTCGTGCGGGCTGACGTAGAGCCGGACGGCGTGGAGCGGGCCAGCGCGAACCGGCCCGGCGGGACGGCCGGGTGGGTGACCTACCGCGGGCACGTCACCGAGGTCGCCGTCCACCCGCTCGGCGTGGACGCGTCCGCCCTGCGGGAGCGCGACCGGGCCGGGGACGTCCAGGCTCACGCCGGCATCCTGCGCCAGGCCGCGGGCGGCCGCAAGCTGATCGTCCGGGTGGACCGCACCGAGCTGTCCAAGAACATCGTCCGCGGCCTCGCCGCCTACCGCGAGCTGCTCACGACCCGGCCGCAGTGGCGGGGCCGGGTCGTCCACCTGGCCTTCGCCTACCCGTCCCGCTCCGACCTGGCGGAGTACCGCGCCTACACCGAACGGGTGCGGCAGCTCGCCCTCGAGATCACCGGGGAGTTCGGCACCGCGGACTGGAACCCGCTGATCCTGGAGGTGAAGGACGACTACCCGCGGTCGCTGGCCGCGTGCGCGCTCGCCGACGTGCTGCTGGTCAACCCGATCAGGGACGGCATGAACCTGGTCGCCCAGGAGGGCCCGGTGCTCTCCGAGCGCGGCTGCGCGCTGGTGCTCTCCCGCGAGGCCGGCGCGGCCGCGACCCTGGCCGGCGACGCCCTGCTGGTCAACCCGTACGACATCACCGAGACGGCCGAGGCCCTGCACCAGGCGCTGACCATGTCCGAGGCCGAGCGCCAGCGGCGCAGCACCGCGCTCGCCGCCACCGCCGCCGCGGACCCGCCCGCCCGGTGGCTGGGCGACCAGCTCGCGTCGCTCGGGTCCTGACCGGGTGGGCGACCAGCTCGCGTCGCCCGGGGCCTGACCGGGGCGGGGACACCCCACCCATTTGATTCAGGTTGTGAGCTGGCCGGCCAGCCCCGTGAGCAGCTCCACCACCCCGTCAGGTCCGGCTACCACCAGGTCGGCCGCGTCGGCGACGGCCGGCGATTCCGCGCTGGCGCTGGCCACGGCGCAGCCGGGGACGCCGTCGGCCCGCAGCGCGCGCACCGCGGCGAAGGCGGGCAGGTCCCCGAGGTCATCCCCGCAGAACAGGACCGAACGGGCGGCCCGCTCCTTGGCCAGGCCCGTCAGCGCGGTCCCCTTGTCCACGCCCGGCGGGCGCAGCTCGATGACCAGGCGGCCAGGTTCGGCGGCCAGGCCCAGCCGTTCGGCGAGCTCGCCGAGCGGGTTGCGCAGGCGATCCAGCGCCTGCTCCGGGTCGGCCGCGCCGCGGGTGTGCACGGCCACCGCGTGCCCCTTGTCCTCGACCCAGGCGCCGTCGGGGGCGCCCGCCGCGCGGAGCACGGCGGGCAGGGCCGCGCGGGCGGCCTCCACCGCGGCCGGAGCGGGCGCGTCCGCCAGCCGGCCGTCCTGCCAGCGCTGCCAGCCGTAGTGGCCGATCACCACCAGGCCGGGGATGCCCGCCAGGCCGCCCAGGGTCACCGCATCCGCCGCCGGCCTGCCGGTGATGACCGCGACCGTACCGGCCAGCCCGGCCAGCGCGGTCAGGGCGGCCACCGCGCCCGGGTGGGCCCGGGCGTCGCCCGGGCGGGCGACGATCGGGGACAGCGTGCCGTCGAAGTCCGCGGCGATCAGCGCGTGCCGCGGGTCCGCCAGCAGCGCGTCCAGCCCGGCCTGGCCGGCCGCGGTGCGGGGCCGGGGCGCGGTCACCGGGCCTGCCGCGGTGACCGTATCCGCTGACGCCGGGCCCGCTGCGCCTGCAGCCGCTTGACCAGCACCGGGTCGGCGGCGAGCGCTTCCGGCCGGTCGATGAGCTCGTTCAGCAGCTGGTAGTACCGGGTGGCTGACATGCCGAACACTTCGGCGATGGCCTGCTCCTTCACCCCGGACGAGCGCCAGCCGCGCCGCTCGAACGCCAGGATCCGCAAGTCAGCCTCGGACAGCCCGGACATATGACCTCCTCCGGCCCGGTTACTGCTGACCGTACCCGACGGCGGCGGGCATCCCCGAAACTATTCGCCGGGGACGCATTCCACGGGCGGCGGCGACATGGCACGATTACAGAGGCCGGGTCGGAAACTTCGCTACCGCAGGCCTGCTCGGCCAGCCGCCGGAGGAGATATCTGACCAAGTGTCACACCCATCGCTTCGCAGCACCCTGATCCCGGTTGCCGCCGGGCTGGCCGCCGTCGTCGCCGTTTCCTGGCCGGCCTCCGCCGGTGCCGCGGGTTACGCGCGCGCCGGTGACACTGTGCTGGCTGGCGACACGGTGCAGGCTGGCGACACGGTGCAGGCTGGCGACACGGTGCAGGCTCACGAATGGTGGCTGGGCGGCCTGCACGTGACCCAGGCCTGGAAGTCCGCCCAGGGCGCCGGGATCACCGTGGCCGTGCTCGGCACGGGCGTCGATACCCGGCATCCCGATCTGGCCGGGTCGGTGACGACGGGCCCGGACCTGTCCGGCTCGGGCCGGACCGCGGGCGGGCCGTTCTGGGGCGTCAACGGGACCGAGGCGGCGGGGGTCATCGCCGGGCACGGGCACGGCAGCGGCCACACGGACGGCATCCTCGGCGTCGCTCCCGCGGCGAAGATCCTGTCCATCCGGGTCACCCTGGAATTCAACGACCCGCTGAACGCCGACCAGGCCGTCGCCAGCAAGCTGCCCGGGGCCATCGCCGCGGGCATCACCTACGCGGTCGGCCACGGCGCCCGGATCATCGAGCTGCCGATGGACCCGGGGACGGGCGGCGTGACCGGCCAGGGCGACCTGGCCGCGGCCGGCGGCAGCCCGGCCGAGCAGGCGGCGGTCGCGAACGCGCTGAGCAAGGACGTAGTCCTGATCGCCCCGGCGGGCGACGACGGTGAGGGAGCCGACCTGGTGGACTACCCGGCCGCCTACCCCGGCGTCATCGCGGTCGGGGCCGTCGCCCGGAACGGGCAGGTCGCCCCGTTCAGCAGCAGGCACTCCTTCGTGACGCTGACCGCGCCGGGCGTCAGCCTGACGGCCGCGACGCCGTCCGGCAGCTACGCGCCGATCAGCTCCACCAGCATGTCCAGCAGCATCGTGTCCGGCGTGGCCGCGCTCATCCTGTCCAGGTTCCCGCACCTCACCGGCGCCCAGGTGAGCCAGGTGCTGGCCGAGAGCGTGACCCCGGCCCGCGCCAACGCCCCCGGTGCCGGGCTCGGCACCATCGACGCGGCCCGGGCGGTCAGCCTGGCCGCGAACCTCAACGCCACCAGCGAGTCCGCCGCGGCCGCCGCCACGGCCGCCGCCGCGCCGGCTCCGCCGCACCAGCCCGAGCGGCTGTCGACCACCGCGACGCATCAGGCCAGCGCCAGTTCCGTGGCCAGCTCGCTGGTCCGCTACGCGGTGGCCGGCCTGGGCGGGCTGATCGCGCTGCTCATCGTGCTGCTCCTGGTCATGCGGTCCCGGCGGGAAAAGGCCCGGGCGGCGGCGGAAACGGCGTCGAATCCGGCCCGGCCCCGCGGCCTGCACGAGCACCGCAAGCCCGAGCTGGCGCCCGGGTCGCCGATGGCCATCGCCGGGCTGGGCGGGCTGAACCGGGCGCAGCCGCCTCCCGTGTCCCCGGGGTCTCCGGGGGACCCTGGCTCCCGGCCGGCGCCGCCGGAGCCGCCCGCCAGCTGGACGGCCACCGGGGGCTTTACCGGCGGCGGCCTGGGTGAGATGCAGGCCTCGGCCAGCGGGCCGCACGCTCCGGGCGCCCCGTTCCGCCCGGCCATGACCCCGGCGCCCAAGGCCGCCAAGGCGGTCAAGGGGCCGGCCCACGGCGACCCCGGGCCGCCGTGGGCGCCCGCGTCGGAGCCCGGGCGCACGTTCGGGTCGCTGCCGATGATGGCGAACAGCGCGCTCCCGCCGGACCCGGGACCCGGCATCCGGGTCCCCGGCGACATGGCGGACCTGCCGGCGGTGCCGCCCGACGCCATGCTGCCCGCGCCGTTCGAGTTCGGTACGTCGCCGGACCCGGATTTCCCGCCGCGGCCGCTCGCCCGCGAGGGCGACGACTTCCCCGACTTCCCGGCGCGGGCGCAGCTGCCGACCCGGGCGAGCCTCGGCTTCGCGGCAGCCCCGGTTCCCCTCGACTACGCGCCGCCGCAGGCGCCCGACTTCACCGTGCCGTCACGCGCGGCCGGCCTGGTCCTCAGTGCTGGCTCAACTGCGGCTGGCTCAACTGCGGCTGGCTCAACTGCGGCTGGCTCAACGGCGGCTGGTTCAGCCAATGCGCGTTCGGCCGGGGCTGCCGGGACCGGTGCGGTCCCGGCAGCCCCGGCCGACTCGCGTACTCCCAGAACCGCCGAGCCCGGCTTCATCTGGAATCTGTCCGGCACGGACGTGTTCCCGGCCGCCGACCCGACGGACGAGCCGCTGGCACCGGGCGCCGTCCCGGAGGACGGCGAACCCGGCGCCAGCGCCAGCTAGGGCGGTACCGTCAGGCCGCTACTCCGGCGGCCTGCGGGATCTGGGCGGGCTCGAGCGCGAGCTCGAGCACGTCGCGGACATCGCTCATGACGTGCACGTCCAGCTTCTCGAGCACCTCGGCCGGAACGTCATCCAGGTCCGGCTCGTTCCGCTGCGGGATCAGCACGGTGGTGATCCCGGCCCGGTGGGCGGCCAGCAGCTTCTGCTTGACGCCGCCGATGGGCAGCACCCGCCCGGTCAGCGAGACCTCACCGGTCATCGCCACGTCGGACCGCACCGCGCGGCCGGATAGCAGCGACGCGAGCGCGGTGGTCATGGTGACGCCCGCACTCGGCCCGTCCTTGGGCACCGCGCCGGCCGGCACGTGCACGTGCACGCCGCGGTCCTTGAGGTCGCCCACCGGCAGGCCGAGCTCGGCACCGTGCGAGCGCAGGTAGGACAGCGCGATCCGGACCGACTCCTTCATCACGTCACCGAGCTGGCCGGTGAGCGTGAGGCCGGTCTCGCCGGTCTCGGCGTCCGCCAGGGACGCCTCGATGTAGAGCACGTCGCCGCCCGCGCCGGTCACCGCCAGGCCAGTCGCCACGCCGGGCACCGCCGTGCGGCGGTCGCTCGACGTCAGCTTGGTCTCCGGGGTGAACCGGGGCCGCCCCAGGTAGTCCTTGAGGTTGACGGCGCTGACCGTGATCGGCAGCGCGCCCTCCCCCAGGGCCTCCTTGGCGGTGACCTTGCGCAGCACCCGGGCGATGGCCCGCTCCAGCGACCGGACGCCCGCCTCGCGGGTGTACTCGGCCGCGATGAGCCGCAGCGCGTCGTCGGTCAGGGTGACCTCCTCGGCGTTCAGGCCCGCCTTGGACAGCTGCCTGAGCAGCAGGTGGTCCCGGCCGATGGCGACCTTCTCGTCCTCGGTGTAACCGTCGAGCTGAACCAGTTCCATCCGGTCGATCAGCGGCCCGGGGATCGAGTCGAGCACGTTCGCCGTGGCCAGGAACACCACGTCGGACAGGTCGAGGTCGACCTCGAGGTAGTGGTCGCGGAAGGTGTGGTTCTGGGCCGGGTCGAGCACCTCGAGCAGCGCGGCCGCCGGGTCACCCCGGAAGTCGCTGCCGATCTTGTCGACCTCGTCCAGCAGCACGACCGGGTTCATCGTGCCCGCCTCGCGGATGGCCCGGACGATGCGGCCGGGCAGCGCGCCGACGTAGGTACGCCGGTGACCGCGGATCTCCGCCTCGTCCCGCACGCCGCCGAGCGCGACCCGGACGAACTTGCGGTCCATGGCCCGCGCGACCGACTCGCCGAGCGACGTCTTGCCGACGCCGGGCGGGCCGACCAGGGCGAGCACGGCACCGGAACGCCGGCCGCCGATGACCCCGAGGCCGCGGTCGCTGCGCCGCTTGCGCACGGCCAGGTACTCGATGATCCGGTCCTTCACGTCGTCGAGCCCGGTGTGGTCCTCATCGAGGATCCGCCGCGCGCCGGCGATGTCGTAGGCGTCCTCGGTCCGCCCGTTCCACGGGATGTCGAGGATGGTGTCGAGCCAGGTCCTGATCCAGCCGACTTCCGGCGACTGGTCCGAGGTCCGCTCGAGCTTGTCGACCTCGCGCATGGCGGCCTCGTGGACCTTCTCCGGCAGGTTCGCCGCCTCCACCCGGGCCCGGTAGTCATCCTCCTCGGTGCCCTTGTCGCCGCCGGTCAGCTCGTTGAGCTCCTTGCGGACGGCGGAGAGCTGCTGGCGGAGCAGGAATTCCTTCTGCTGCTTCTCCATGCCCTCGGAGACGTCCTTGCGGATGGACTCGGCCACCTCCAGCTCGGCCAGCTGGTCCTTGGCCCAGCCGACCACCAGCTCGAGGCGCTCGACCAGGTCGGCGGTCTCGAGCAGCTGCAGCTTCTGCGTGGTCGAGAGGTAGCTCGAGTAGCCCGCCCGGTCCGCGATCGCGGACGCGTCGGTGAGCTGCTGGATCGCGTCGATGACCTGCCAGGCGCCGCGCTGCTGCAGCATGCTGGTGATCAGGGACTTGTACTGACCGGCGAGTTCGTCGGCCCGCGGTCCGGCACCGGTCTCCTCGACCACGGTGCCTTCCACCCACAGCGCCGCACCGGGGCCGGTGGTCCCCGAGCCGATCTTGACCCGGGACGTGCCGCGCACCACCGCGCCGGGCTGGCCGCCGGGCAGTCGCCCGACCTGCTCCACCACGGCGAGGGTGCCGACGCCCGCGAGCCCGCGGTCAGCCAGTCGCGGCACGAGCAGTACCCGTGCCTTTATCTCCGAACGCATGCCGGGAACCTGCCGGGACGGCATCCGGGCCGCGTCGATCGCGGCGCCAACTTCCGTCTGCGATGTCTCCAGCGGCACCACCATCCCCGGCAGCACCACCTCGTCATCGAGGGGCAGCACCGGCAGCGTGAGTGTTTCACTCATTGAGTGGCCTCCAAAGCTTGAGTCATACACACTCAAGAAAAAAGAGCCCGATTTTGTTTCCGTCGCCCGTTCGCCCGCAGCGATCACCCCGGAACCCCGGTCGCGCCGCTAGTTCCAGCCACCGACGCGGCGGTCCTGTTCCCGCTTCCGGCACGGCTTACGTGGTCGGGGGGCCACAGACCACGCAAGAGGGTGGCCTGTGTGCCACCGACCACGTATGACGGCACCCGGGAAGCGGGGGTCCGGGCGGACGAGGTAAGGCAGCGATTCACGCCTCGGCGATCAGGACGTGCAGGTTGCGGGGGCCGTGGACGCCTTCGACCCGGATGAGCTCGATGTCGCTGGTGGCCGAAGGGCCGGAGATGAGGGTGTGCGGGCGGCCCGGGTCGAGCCGGCCGAACGCGTCGGCGAGGTCGGCCGCGACCTGGCTGGCCTGGACGACGACCAGGTGGAAGTCCGGGACCAGGGTGAGCGCGCGGCGCCCCTGGGCCGGGCCGTGGTCCAGGATGATCGTGCCGGTCTCGGCGATGGCGACCGCGCAGCCGGTGACGACGCCCGCTAGCTGGTCGAGCTCGGCCGGGGGCAGCGGGGGCTCGTCGCGGGCCAGCGTGATCCCCGCGGGCAGCCCGGCCAGCCACTCACCGGGGAGCCCGTCCGGGATGACGAACGAGCCGGAGGCGGCGGCGGCCCGGCCGGCCAGCACGCGGGCGATGCCGGCGGGCAGGCCGGATTCGGGGACGCGCTCGACGACGGCGCGGTAGTCGGCGGCGCGCTCGGCGAACAGGCCGGTGATGTCGTTCGTCCCGGCGTCGTGGTGGGCCCGCAGGTACTCCCGCGACAGCGCCGCGTACGCCGCATCGGCGTCCGCCGGGGCGACCTGGCCCGCGGCCCGGTTGGCGGTGCGGATCCGGGACAGGATCCGGTCCCTGGCGGAGGTGCTCATGACCGGTTGCCCCGGGTCCTGGCCCACCAGGCGCGGAAGGATTCCGGCGGCGGGACGGGGGCGTCGCGGGTCTCGGTCCAGCCGCTCAGCGGCGGCGGCAGCAGCCTGATCCGGCCTTTCCGGGCGACCACGCGGCGGCTGGCCGAGGCGGCCCGCTGGGCGGCGGCGAGCAGCCGGGGTGAGCGAAGGACGCGGCCGGACAGGGTGAAAGCCACTCGTTCGGGGGAAAAGTTCTTTTCTCGTTTCGCGTCGACGACCTTGGCGCGCAGGTGGACCAGGGCCTCGGGGATGTTGATGGCGACCGGGCACACCTCGTAGCAGGCACCGCACAAGGTGGAGGCGAAGGGCAGCGACGCGTCCACCGGGTCGGCGATGCCGCGCAGCTGCGGGGAGATGATCGCGCCGATGGGCCCCGGGTAGGGCGAGCCGTAGGCGTGCCCGCCGACCCGTTCGTACACCGGGCACACGTTCAGGCAGGCCGAGCACCGGATGCAGCGCAGCGCCTGGCGGCCGGTCGGGTCGGCCAGCGCCGAGGTGCGGCCGTTGTCCAGCAGCACCAGGTGGAAGTTCTCCGGACCGTCGCCCGGCGTGATCCCGGTCCAGGTCGAGGTGTACGGGTTCATCCGCTCGGCGGTGGACGAACGCGGCAGCAGGGCCAGGAACACTTCCAGGTCGCGCCACGACGGCAGGATCTTCTCGACCCCCACCACCGAGATCAGGGTGCGCGGCAGCGTCACGCACATCCGGCCGTTGCCCTCGGACTCGACCACCACCAGCGACCCGGTCTCGGCGATGGCGAAATTCGCGCCGGACACGCCGACCTGGGCGGACAGGAACGCCTGGCGCAGGTGCGAGCGCGCCGCGGCGGCCAGGGCCGGCGGGTCGTCGGTCAGCCCGGCCGGGGCGTCCGGCATCTCGGTGCGGAAGATCTCCCTGATCTCGGCCCGGTTCCGGTGGATGGCCGGCACCAGGATGTGGCTGGGCCGGTCGTGGCCGAGCTGGACGATCAGCTCGGCCAGGTCGGTCTCCAGCGCGCTGATCCCGTCGGCGGCCAGCGCCTCGTTAAGTCCGGTTTCCTGGGTGGCCATCGACTTCACCTTGACCACGCTGTCGGCGCCCGCCGCGCGGACCAGGCCGGCCACGATCGCGTTGGCCTCGCCGGCGTCCTGGGCCCAGTGGACCTGGCCGCCCGCCCGGGTGACGTTCTCCTCCAGCCGGAGCAGGTAGGTGTCCAGGTGGGCCAGGGTGTGGTCCTTGATCGCCTTGGCCGCCTGGCGGAGCTGCTCCCAGTCGGCCAGCTCGGCGACCGCGCCGGCCCGCTTGGCCCGGATGGTGTGGGTGGCGTGGGTCAGGTTGGCCCGCAGCTGCGAGTCGGCCACCGCGATCCTGGCCGCGTCCGGGAACGAGGGCATGCCCAGGTAGGTGGGCATGCCAGGATGCGGCTCGCCCGCGGCCAGCTGACCGGGCTGGCCCGGCGCCGTCATCGGGTCTCCTCGGTACGGGCCAGGATCTCCGCCAGGTGCATGACGGCCACCCCGGACCGCTGCCGCTGCAGCGCCCCGCCGATGTGCATCAGGCACGAATTGTCCGCCGCGCACAGCACCTCGGCTCCGCTCTGCCGGACCGCCGCCACCTTGTCGGCGCAGATGGCCGCCGACACCTCGGCGTTCTTGACCGCGAACGTGCCGCCGAACCCGCAGCACGCCTCGGCGTCGGGCAGGTCGGTCAGGTTCAGGCCGCGCACCGCGCGGAGCAGCCGCAGCGGGGCGTCGCCCACCTTCAGCATGCGCAGCCCATGGCAGGTCGGATGGTAGGTCACCTTGTGCGGGAAGTAGGCGCCCACGTCGGTCACCCCGAGCACGTCGGCCAGGAACACGGACAGCTCGTAGGTGCGCGGCGCCACCTCGGCCACCGCCCGGGCCAGCCCCGCGTCGCCCGCCTCGGACGCCAGCGCCGGGTAGTACTCCCGGATCATCGAGGCACAGGAGGCCGACGGGGTGACCACCGCCTCGTAGCCGCCGAAGGCGGCCGTGAACCCGCGTGCCATCGGCACCGCCTCGCGCCGGTACCCGGTGTTGAAGTGCATCTGGCCGCAGCACGCCTGCGCAGCGGGGAAATCCACCTGGTGGCCCAGCCGTTCCAGCACCGCCACCACGGCCCGGCCGGTGTCCGGGTACAGCGTGTCGGTCAGGCACGTCACGAACAAGCCGATCCGCATCAAGCCGCCTCCGCCCGCCACGGTACAAGACCGCGCCCCGGCCGCGGCACCGCCCCCCGGCCGATCAGGGGCCCGGCGATCAGGCCCGGGGCGTCAGGCCAGTCCGGCCAGCAGCGCCGAGCCGTCCCGGCGCGTCACCGCCGTGCAGGGGCCGAGGACCGCGAGCGCCGCCACGTACCCGGCCGCCGCGTCCAGGTCGAGCAGGGTCACCTCCCGCGGCGAGCGCTCGTAGGGCCAGGACACCAGCCGGGGCGGCCCGGCGCCGGCGGCCACGACGACCTCGCTGAACGCGGCCCGCAGGCCGTCGCCGGTCGCCTTGGTCACCGCTTCCTTCCTGGTCCAGGCGACGAGGAAGGCCCGCGGGCGATCAGGCGGAGGCAGGGCGGCGAGCGCCGACTGCTCGGTGCCGGACATGACGAGGCGGGCCAGGGCAGCCGGGTCGCCGTCCCCGCCCAGCGGATGCGGGCGCTCGTCGAACTGCTCGACGTCTACCCCGACCGGGTCCGGGGCCACGGCCACCGCGACCAGGTCACCGGAGTGCGCGACCGAGTGCTGCAGGGTCCCGCCCCGCATGGACGGCTTGCCGTGCGGCTCGCCGCACTGGCCGCAGGTCCGGTCGAAGCGCACGTCGGCCGGGCGCAGGCCGGCGTACCGGGCCAGCGCCGCCTTGGCCAGCACGCACCCGGCCAGGAACCGCTCGCGGTCCGCGTCGCGCCGGTATGCCGTCCAGCGCCGCCGCTCGGTCTCGTCCAGCAGCGCGACGTGCCCGGCCGACGCGTCCTGCCGGCGGGCCCACCAGACGTCGGCGGTGCCGTCTTCCTTAGTCACGGGCCACGGGGCCGGCGCCGCTGGCGGCCAGGCGGGCGGCGATGCCGTCCAGGACGCAGTCCAGGCTGAACTGGAAGCGCTCCTCGCGGGTGTCCGGGTCGTCCGGGTCGACGCCGGACTCCATCAGCTTCGCGATGTGCGGGAAATCGCCGGAGGCCGCGAACCAGGCGCGGTAGCGCTCGTGCTCGGCCTGGACCTCCTCGGGGGTCAGGCTGGCCTCGGCCAGTTCCTGCTCGCGCTGGAAGTGCACCTCCTGGGCCTCGCGGATGACCGCGCCGATCACGAAGGTGGCGACGGTCATGAAGATGCCGAAGATCAGCCGGACATCCTCCACGCCGAGCCCGTCGAGCAGGCTGAGCAGGCGTTCGAGGTTCCGTACGTCGTTCGGGCTCGAGGGCGGCCGGCTGCCGATGAAATCCACCGCCCACTGGTGCTGGCGCAGCGCGGCGCGGGTCCGGTGGGCGAACGCGCCGAGGTCGGCGCGCCAGTCACCGGTCGGCTCGGGCACCTCGATCTCCGCCTCGATCGCGTCCAGCATCAGGTCGAGCAGTTCTTCCTTGGACGAGACGTACCAGTACAGGGACATCACGCCCGCGCCGACCTCGCGGGCGATCCGGCGCATGCTGATCGCCTCGGGTCCCTCGGCGTCGGCCATCGCGATGGCGGCCCTGACGATCTCGGTCCGGGACAGCCCGCGGTCACGGCGCGGCGGCTGTGCCCCGCGGTCCCGGTGCTTCTGCACGTGCCCGGCGATCCGCCGCTCGTGAGCTTCCTCCCGGGACACCTGGCCGGGAAGCGGGCGCGGGTACCGGTAGAACGGCCACTGGTCCTCGTCGCGCTCGCCGGGGCCGGGTGCCTGGCCCGCTTCGCGAGCCCCGGCCGTCCCGGCCGCTTTCACCTCGGCCACCTTCACCTCGGTCGCTTCGGCCGCCTTCGCCTCGGAAGCTTCGCCTTTCGCCTCGAGTGCTTCGCGCGGGGCACGAGACCCGCGCGCTCCTGTCGCCTCGCGCGCCTCCGGGACCCCCTCCGTCTTCACCGCTGGTGCCCCTCCTGGTCGCTCACTACCTGCTCCCTCCGCCGCCCAGCATGCCCGACGCGGGCCGGCCCCGTAAACCAGCCGGGCCGTCGCTTAACGGCTTGCCCCTCGTACACTGTACTGCTATGGTACATCGTACTAGGACGTACGATGTACGGGTAACGGGGAGTAATCATGAGTCAAACTCCCGCCATCGAGGCGGAAGGGCTAGTCAAGAACTACGGGAAGACGAAAGCGCTGGCCGGGTTCGATCTCGCTGTGCCGGCCGGCACGGTCTACGGCCTGCTCGGGCCGAACGGCGCGGGCAAGACCACCGCGGTCCGGGTTTTCGCCACGCTCCTGAGCCCGGACGGGGGCCGGGCGCAGGTGCTGGGCCACGACGTGGCCACCGAGGCGGACGCCGTACGGCGGCAGATCGGGCTGACCGGGCAGTACGCGGCGCTGGACGAGTACCTCACCGGCCGCGCCAACCTGATCATGATCGGCCAGCTCAGCCGGCTCACCGCGGCCGCGGCCAGGCGCCGCGCCGACGAGATGCTCGAGCAGTTCAGCCTGACCGAGGCGGCGGGGCGCGCGGTCAAGACCTACTCGGGCGGCATGCGGCGGCGCCTGGACCTGGCCGCCAGCCTGATCGGCTACCCGGCGGTGCTGTTCCTGGACGAGCCGACCACCGGCCTGGACCCGAACGCCCGCGCCATGACCTGGGAGATCGTGCGGGAGCTGGCCAACTCGGGCACCACGCTGCTGCTCACCACGCAGTACCTGGACGAGGCGGACCAGCTGGCCGGCCGGATCGCCGTGATCGACGGCGGCACGGTCATCGCCGAGGGCACGCCGGACCAGCTCAAGTCCTCCCTGGGCGGTGAGCACCTCGACATCGCACTGGCCGCGGGGGCCGATGTCGAGGCGGCGATCATCGCGGTCAAGCCGTTCGCGGCCGGCGGCATCCAGCCGGACGAGGAGGGACGGCGCCTTTCGGTGCCGGTCGCCGCCGCCGAAGGGCTGACTACGCAGGTCGTGCGGGCGCTCGACCAGGCCGGGGTCCCGGTCAACGACGTCACCATGGAGCGCGCGTCGCTGGACGACGTGTTCCTGGCCCTGACCGGCCATAAGACCAGCGACGACAGCGAAAGGAGTGAGGCGGCGTGACCACGATCACGACGGAACTCGCGCCATCGAGCACCGATGTCACCTACGGGCGCGGCCCGATCTCGCACTTCGCCGCCGACGTGTGGGTGCTGACCAGGCGCAGCATCGCGCGGATCCGGCGGGAGCCGGAGACGCTGGCCGACGTGACGATCATGCCGGTCATCTTCATCTTGATGTTCGCCTACGTGTTCGGCGGCGCGATCCTGCTACCGGGCCACGGCAGCTACCACGAGTACCTGATCGGCGGGATGCTCGGGATGGGCCTGGCCCAGACGGCCCCCGGCGTGGCCGTCGCGCTGGTCACGGACATGTCCACCGGGCTGATGGACCGGTTCAGGTCGCTGCCCATGTCGCGCTGGGCGGTGCTGGTGGCGCGTTCGGTCGCCGAGTTGCTGACCCAGCTCATCGGCGCGGCCGTGGTGGTCTGCGTCGGGCTGGCCATCGGCTGGCGGGTGCACACCGGGGCCGGGGACGTGGCCGAGGCGCTCGCGCTGTCGCTGCTGTTCGGCTACGCGTTCACCTGGGCCGGGGTCTGCCTCGGCATGATCTTGCGCAGCCCGGAGTCGGCGCAGGCGACCGGGTTCATCTTCTTCCTGCCGCTGACGTTCATCTCCAGCGCGTTCGTGCCGACCCAGGGCATGCCCGGCTGGCTGCAGCCGGTGGCGAACTGGAACCCGATGTCCGCGCTGGCGGTCGCGTCCCGCAAGCTGTTCGGCAACCCGAACCCGGCCGCCGCCGTGCACGCCTGGCCGATGCAGCACCCGGAGCTGGCCGTGATCGGCTGGTCCGCGATCATGCTGCTGGTCTTCGCGCCGCTGGCGGTCCGCCAGTACCGCCGCAAGGTCCTCGGCTAGCGGTGTGATACCTCAGGCGTATGACCAATCAATCAGCTGAATTCGGCGGGCTGGCCGCCCTGGTCACCGGGGGCGCGTCAGGGATCGGGCTGGCCACGGCGCGGCTGCTGGCCGTCCGCGGGGCCCGGGTGGCCGTGCTGGACCGCCCCGACGGGATGGAGGCTCTCAAGGCCGCCGGGGACAGTGCCGTCGGGGAATGGCCCGACCTTTACCCGGTCGCGGCCGACGTGACCGACGACGCCGAGGTCCGCGCCGCCGTGGCCGAGGCCGGGCGGACGCTCGGCCGGCTGGACATCGTGGTGAACAACGCCGGCATCGGCGCGGCCGGGACGGTCGAGGACAACGACGACGCTGAGTGGCACCGGGTGCTGGACGTGAACGTACTCGGCATGGTCCGCGTCACCCGGGCGGCGCTGCCGCTGCTCCGCGAGGCGGCGCGGGACCGCGGCCAGGCGGCGATCGTCAACACCTGCTCGGTCGCGGCCATCGCGGGCCTGCCCCAGCGGGCGGTCTACAGCGCGAGCAAGGGCGCCGTCTACGCGCTCACGCTGGCCATGGCGGCCGACCACGTGGCCGAGGGGATCAGGGTGAACTGCGTGACTCCGGGCACGGCGGACACCCCCTGGGTCGGCCGCCTGCTGAACGCCGCGCCCGATCCGGCCGCCGAACGCGCCGCGCTCAACGCCCGGCAGCCGATGGGCCGCCTGGTCACCGCGGACGAGGTCGCCGGGGCCATCGCCTACCTGGCCAGTCCGCTGGCCAGCGCCACCACCGGTACGACGCTGGCCGTGGACGGCGGCATGGAGAGCCTGCGGCTCAGGCCGCGTCCAGCTCAGTAGTTCACATAGATCGGATGACATCACATGTCTCAGTTGGGTATCGGCTGGCTGCGGCCGGGTTTTACCCCATTGACACGACCTAGACATCCGAAGGAATGCTGCCCGGGGAAAGGCCTGTCCATGAAAATGTCACTTCGGGAGGGACGACCCCCCCGAACCCCTCCGCACATCGGCAAGAACCGCCGATGACGAAGATCACCGGGTTCGATACCTATGACGTGCGGTTTCCCACGTCCCGGACGCTGGCCGGGTCGGACGCGATGAACCCGGCGCCGGACTACTCGGCCGCGTACGTGGTCATCCGGACCGACGCGCCCGATCCGGCGCTGGCCGGCCACGGGTTCGCGTTCACCATCGGCCCCGGCAACGACGTCCAGCTCGCGGCGATCCGCCTGCTCGAGCCGTTCCTGGCGGGCCGGGACCTGGACGAGGTGCTGGCCGACCTCGGCGGCCTCGGGCGGCGCCTGGTCAGCGACAGCCCGCTGCACTGGCTCGGCCCGTCCTGCGGCGTGGTGCACATGGCCACCGGCGCGGTCCTCAACGCGTGCTGGGACCTGGCCGCCCGCCGCGCGGGCCAGCCGCTGTGGCTGCTGCTCGCGCGGATGAGCCCGGAGGAACTCGCGGGCCTGGTCGACTTCCGCTACCTAGCCGACGCGCTCACCCCGGACGAGGCGGTGGAACTGCTCGAGCGCGGGGCGGCCGGCCGGGAGGACCGGATCGCCGCGCTGCGCCGGGACGGCTACCCGGCCTACTCCACCGGGCCCGGCTGGCTCGGCTATTCCGACCAGCAGCTGGCCGCGCTGTGCGCCGAGGCGGTCGCCGACGGTTTCGGCCAGGTGAAGATCAAGGTCGGCGCGGCGCTGGCGGACGACAAGCGCCGGTGCGCGATCGCCCGCGAGGCCCTCGGCGAGGAAGCCGGCCTCGCCATCGACGCGAACCAGGTCTGGGACGTGCCGACCGCGATCGGGTGGATCACCGAGCTCGCCTCGTTCCGGCCCGCCTGGGTGGAGGAGCCGACCGCGCCGTTCGACATCCTCGGCACCGCGGCCATCCGCCGCGGCATCCGGCCGGTCCCGGTGGCCACCGGCGAGCACGTCGCCAACCCGGTCATGTTCAAGCAGCTGCTGCAGGCCGGGGCGCTGGACATCATGCAGATCGACGCCTGCCGCGTAGCCGGGGTGAACGAGAACATCGCCAACCTGCTGCTGGCGGCCAAGTTCGGCGTGCCGGTCTGCCCGCACGCCGGCGGCGTCGGCCTGTGCGAGATCGTCCAGCACCTGTCGATGTTCGACTACGTGGCGCTGGCCGGCACGACCGAAGGCCGCCAGATCGAGTGGATCGACCACCTGCACGAGCACTTCGCGGCGCCCGCCGTGGTGACGGGCGGCCGTTACCGCGCACCCGGGACCCCGGGGGCGTCGACCGAGATCCGGCCGGAGTCACTGGCGGAATTCGCCTACCCGTCGGGGCCCGCCTGGCGCGGTGGGAAGATCTGAGCGTGAGTTTCTCTCCCTTTATCCCGGGCCCACTCATGTTCGGCGCCGCGCCCATCGCCGGGCTCTACGCCCCCGTCAGCGCGGCGGCGGCCGCCAGGACGTTGGCCGCGGCCTGGGCCGCGGGGATCCGCGCCTTCGACACCGCGCCGCACTACGGCGTCGGCGTGTCCGAGCGGCGGCTCGGCTCGTTCCTGGCCGGGCACCCCCGCGACGAGTTCACCGTGTGCACCAAGGTTGGCCGACTGCTGGTGCCCGCGGCCGGGGACGTCCAGGGCGAGGAGGGGTTCTACGGCATCCCGCCGCTGACCCGGGTCCGCGACTACAGCCGAGACGGGGTACGGCGCAGCCTGGAGGAGAGCCTGGACCGGCTCGGGCTCGACCGGGTGGACATCGTGCTCATCCACGACCCCGATGACTACATGGAGCAGGCGGCCGGCGAGACCTACCCGGCGCTCGCGTCGCTCCGCGACCAGGGAGTGATCCGCGCCGTCGGGGCCGGGATGAACTCCGCGTCCGCGCTGGCCTGGCTGGCGGAGCGCTGCCACCTGGACTGCGTGCTGGTCGCGGGCCGCTACACGCTGCTCGACCAGTCGGCCGCCGAGGTGCTGTTCCCGGTGTGCCAGCGGCGCGGCGTGGCCGTGCTGGCGGCCGGCGTGTTCAACAGCGGCATCCTGGCCAGCCCGGTCGACGGCGGCACCTACGAGTACGCCCCGGCCCCGGCCGCCGTGGCGGCCCGCGCCCGCCGGCTGCACGACGCCTGCGCCCGGCACGGCGTCCCGCTGCCCGCCGCCGCCCTCCAGTTCCCCCTGCGGCATCCCGCGGTAACCGCGGCCGTGGTCGGCGCTCGCAGCGCCGACGAGATAACACAAGACGTCTCCTACCTCTCCACCCCCATCCCCGACGCTCTGTGGACCGAGCTGGAATCCCTCTTACATGACGCGCTGTGGGCCGGGCTAGAAGCGCTATTACATGATCACCAAAGATCAGGGACGGCTAGCAGTACCACATCGTTAGTGATCATGAAACGACACCGCGAAGGCGACCCCATCTGCCAGTGACGCCTCAACACTTCCTTGCCGTCCGCACCTGAGTTACGCAGCCATGATCATGAAGGGTTTACTACGCTATTTGATATAAAACCCTTCGTGATCATTGGATTTCGCGCGAACGTTCGATGGTGATGACGGCGGTGTAGCCGCCGTCGGCGATGGGCTTGCGGAGTTCCAGGCGCAGGCTCGCTACCGGGAACGCGGCCAGCAGGTGCCCGGCGACGCGCTCGGCGGCGGTTTCGATGAGGCGGAACCTGCCCTCGCGGACGACCGTGGCGATGGCCGTGGCCACGGCGGAGTAGTCCAGGGCGTCCGCGAGATCGTCGGTGGCGGCGGCGCGGCGCACGTCGGCGTCCATGTCGACGTCGAAGACGAGGGTCTGCTCGATCTCGCGTTCCCAGGGGTGCCAGCCGATGACCGCGGCGACGCCGAGATCCCTGATCGAAACGTTGTCGGTCACGGGACCAAGGCTAGCCACTGCTCGACGCCGGCGATGTGCACGGTGGCCCAGGACCGGGCTACCTCGGCGTCGTGGGCGGCCAGCGCGTCCAGGATGGCGCGGTGCTCGGCCAGCGTCTGGG
>Ga0136846_1236478_pt1 | contig 21867 bp, 24 predicted proteins | sample HopSoiMetagenom2_FD_96841 | JGI IMG/M metagenome (GOLD analysis project Ga0136846, IMG submission 96841) | Grasslands soil microbial communities from Hopland, California, USA - 2 Assembly 2016 (version 4) | ecosystem: Environmental > Terrestrial > Soil > Grasslands | place: USA: Hopland... | reverse complement strand
TTACTGGCATTATTGATGAGTAAAGCGGGATAAATCCCGTGTAAAGGATACTTAAATTATGAATTGGGCAGTGAGTGAAAATCAAAGACAGAAATTACATCCACACAAGTTCACCTTGTGGATAGCCATAGCAAGCATTTTAATGATGTTTGCAGGATTGACGAGTGCGTTCATAGTCAAGAGTAACCTGGTTGGATGGAGAAATATTGATATGCCCAAAGTATTCTGGGCGTCCACAGCGGCGATTGTGTCAAGCAGCATAACCATTCAATTGGCGCTACGAGCGTTCCGGCAGCGTGATATGCGATTGTACAGATCTTTAATATTGACCACTTTATTGCTGGGTATTGTCTTTGTGGTGTTGCAGTGGATAGGGTTTAAGAATCTCTGGTACCAGCAGAAGATTACTTTCAAAGGATCAGCCGGCGCAGGCCAGTTCCTGTATGTGATCTTTGGACTGCATGCCTTGCATGTGATTGCTGGGGTGATTGCGTTACTGGTTTTATTTATTAAAGCGTTCTTTGGTAAAACGAAAGTATATAGTCCTGTTCCGACTGAAGTGACAGCTACCTACTGGCATTTTGTGGACCTGCTATGGATATACCTGCTGGTCTTCTTTATCGTGATAGGGTAACATAATAACGAATTAAAAATTAGAATTAACTGACATGGCTAATACAGCTACAGCGCAACAAACGAAATGGTGGAGTGGAGGGAAAAGCCCATTCAACCTGGAGTATGGCAAAGTGATGATGTGGTATTTTCTGATGAGTGATGCTTTTACGTTTGGCGCTTTCCTGATCTCTTATGGAACCATCCGTTTCAGCCAGAACTTCTGGCCTGACCCAAACGTGGTCTTTAACGCGTTTCCCGGAACAGGTCATACTAATTTGCCACTGGCATTTGTGAGTGTAATGACCTTTATTTTGATCATTAGCTCTGTTACCATGGTGCTGGCTGTGCATGCGGGTCATAATGGGGACAAGAATGGAGTGATGAAATGGCTGGCCTGGACAATTGTTGGTGGACTCGCGTTCCTGGGTTGTCAGGCATGGGAATGGCATCACCTGATCACTGGTGAGCACATTACCTTGATTGATGGTAAACTTGAATTGATTGGCCAAACGACGCGCCACAATCCCTGGGGACAGTTAGTTGACCATAATGAAATGCTGGATGCTATAAAAAATACGCCAGCAAATGTATTGGCGGAAATAGTTCATGAGCAGAAGCATGATTCCAACCTTGCTGAATTGCTTAAACTGCCGAAAGATCAGTTGGCCGGGATGCTGAATACCGCTGAAATGCACGTACGTGAAAAAGGACCAGTTGCCTTTGGAGGTTATTTCTTTGGTATCACCGGTTTCCACGGTTTCCACGTATTCTCTGGTGTGATCATCAATATCATTATGCTGCTCATGACAAGGAATAATGTTTTCCAGAATAAAGGACATTACCTGATGATTGAGAAAGCCGGATTGTACTGGCACTTTGTGGACCTGGTATGGGTATTCGTATTCCTTTGTTTCTATCTGATCTGATTAATCCGGAATAATCCGCAACCAACATTTGATAATTTGTAATAGGTATATATGGAACATCGAGCAATGTCTGAAGTAACATTTCATCATCACATAGAGGATGCTGAATTCAAGAAGAGGGTAAGGAAGACAACGATCCTGCTTTCGGTCATTACCGCCATTGAACTGGGTATTGGTCTCACCATCTATACCATTCATAAGGGAGAGAACCCCAGCCATTTACTGGTGCTGATGTTCAAAGGCCTGGTTTGTATCCTCACTCTGGCAAAAGCCTATTACATTGTTTCTGTGTTTATGCACCTGGGTGATGAGATACGTAATATGATCATGACAATTGTGGTGCCGCTTATGTTGTTTATCTGGTTTATTGCTGCGTTCATCATAGACGGAAATTCATATAAGAACCTTCGCAATAATTATGATCGGCATTTTAAAGAGTCCACAATGCCCAGGCCGCATCATGCAGAGCCTGCAGCGCCGGAAGAACCAAAGCCGGGTAAGCAGTAGGTGGGGGCCGCGATTTATTTTACAGACAGCAAACTTCTTATTGCTACTGCTGTTGTAGCTTTGCCACCGGTTTTACCGTTAAAAAAGAAGTTTGAGTAAGAAAGCATTATATGCACTGATGCTGGCGATCCTGATGCCACTCACGGGCTACCTGATTGTAAAGAAATATAGCTCTACTGCGGTTGTAATGCCCCGCCATTATTTTGCCGATACCGTTATTTCTTCCATAGACAAGGGCAAATCAGAATCTGATACCGTCTGGCACCAGCTGGCTAATTTTACGCTCACCAATCAAATGGGTCAAAAGGTATCTCTGGATTCACTGAAAGGCAAGGTAATAGTGGCCGATTTTTTCTTTACCCATTGTCCTACGATCTGCCCGAAGATGACCATGAACATGAAGCGCCTGCAGGAGTCCATCAATAATTCCCGGCGTGTGGGTGATAAAACACCTGACTGGCTGTTCTTCCTTTCCTTCAGCATTGATCCAGAACGGGATTCCGTACAGCGGCTAAAGCACTGGGCTGACCGATTCCAGGTGAACCCGGAACAATGGTGGTTACTTACAGGGGATAAGAAAGTGATCTATGATATGGCGATCAATGAAATGAAATTACCATTGATCGATGGCAATGGAGTAGATACGAGTTTCTACCATACTGATCGTTTTGTATTGATTGATGGGAAAAGACAGGTGCGCGGTTATTACCATGGACTGGATACCTTGGCGATTCGACAGTTATCCAGTGATATCATTTTCCTGTCTATGGAAAAAGATCCATCACGCGATACATTTTTGGAAGGGCAATTACCAGTGGTTGCCGTTGCCTTCCTGGCGGCGATACTTGGCGTTGGTATTTTAGTATTCATATTAAAAAAGAAGAAAAATGCTGGCTCCTAGCTGGAAAAAGAATGACCGAAAGGCATCGATCCTGATCATTACTTTTTCCTTAATTGTATTTGTGCTTATTACATTGCTGAGCCGTTACAAGCTGGATATTGAGCTGGGTTTTGATGTACATTTTTTTGCAAGGGCAAATGCGGTAATAAATTCCATTGTATCGGTACTATTGGTTGTGGCTCTGGTTGCGGTTAAGCAAAAGAAGTACGAAACCCATAAAAAGATCATGTTGTTTGCCATGGTCCTTTCCATACTTTTCCTGGTCAGTTATATATGCCATCACCTTTTTGCAGGGGAGTCAAGATTTGGAGATGTAAATCACGATAATATACTGAGTGACGCAGAGAAACTTGCCGCAGGAAATACCAGGATTGCTTATTATTTCCTGCTGGGAACACATATTATGCTGGCTGGAATTATAATGCCTTTTGTATTGTTTACTGCGTACCGGTCATTGATCGGAGAGTATGCACGGCATAAGAAACTTGCGAGGATCACTTTTCCCATCTGGTTGTATGTAACTGTTACCGGTGTGATTGTTTATTTTATGATCAGCCCTTATTATTAAAAGCCCAATTCTTTAACGGGATCCCAGAATACTTTTGCAAAGTCAACCACCTTGTCATCCTTCACTTTTATTCCTTCCTTCTTCAGGCGTTTTTCCATTTCATCCGGCTTTCCAAAATGATGTTTGCCGCTTAATAAGCCAACGCGATTAACCACTCGATGTGCAGGCACTGCCGGTCTTGTTTTGTCTGCGCCATTCATAGCCCATCCAACCATTCTTGCTGAAAGTTTAGTGCCAAGGCAGGCTGCAATTGCACCATAAGAAGTCACCCGCCCTTTGGGAATTTGTCTGGCTACCTGGTATACCAGTTCAAAGAAATTTTCATCTCTTTTGCCGGAAGGTTTAACAGCAGTTGGTTTTGCAGATTTCTTGCCTGTTGCCATTCCATGAAGATAAGCAACTTAGCGCGCGGTTGCCACTGTTGTGGTAACAGCATTAGACCTTGCTTTTCTCAGGTAGTACACTTCGCCTTTAGATGTAGTAAAATAAGGAGATCTGTCTTCGTCAATAAAGAGTTGCCATTTTAACACGTCATCTCCTACCTTTTGCAGAATACTTTTTACCTGGAATGTATCGGTGCTATCTGAGGCAGTGAAATCAAGCCAGTACGGAGATTTGTTATAATCTATAGTATAGTTTGATATCGTTTTTTTCTCTCCCATATAGGAGAATTCAATGGTGCTGCTATCGATAATTGTCAGTGTTGCATTTGCATTTGGATCACCTACTACTTCCCATTTGCCGGCGATGTCTTTGAATTTGGTATTTTGTCCATACCCACTAACGGATAATAAAAATAGGCCCCCAATTGCAATTATCCTTAAAATCGTTTTCATACTCACATTTTTAATGATCACTTCTACACTTATCAGAATCTAAGTTTATGCCAATATTGTAGAAGGGCCAAAAGGGGTAAACGGGGAATTACCAGATGGAGGAAAATGAAGAAAAATAACCACAGGGGCTGACGGTATATTAGGAAGAAACCGAATATTCAGGGTTCCTTTTTCCGTTCTTCTCTTTTTTTCAATAAAACAGATTTGTAAGGTTCGCTTACATTCTCATAATTGAAAGGGCAATGGAGACATCCGTTTCCGCAACAATAACCGCGGAGTAAATGATACTTTTCGGTCAGTACCATCAGGCCCTGTTCGTTGAGATAATAGTGTATGCCTTCAATCAACTCCTTCATCTTTCAAAAGCTGTTTTAGCTCATCATCTTTTTCTTTGCCTGCCAATTGTGGAGGCAGTGAAAAACTTAGATAATGAATGCGATTGCTGCCCGCAATATCCAACCCTTCATAATGAGTTTTTATACGGAGCTCCGGAGATATATCATTGTTACTGAAAACATCGGCAAGGTCAGTATACAATTTGCATCCGTAGAGAAGGATGACAAGTTTGGTAAAATTGTAGAGATCCGGACTATCGGTCTTCAAATTGATCCTTCCTCCGGGCTTGAGGAATTGCTGATATAAACGAAGGAATTTGGGATGGGTTAATCGTTTCTTCGCCTTGGACATCCGCAATTGAGGGTCAGGGAAAGTAATCCATATCCCATCCACTTCACCCGGAGCGAAATAGCCAGTGATCTGATCAATCTGTGTGCGTAGGAAAGCAACATTGCTGAGATCCTGCTGTAATGCCTTTTTAGCGCCAACCCAGATACGGTTTCCTTTCAGATCAATTCCTATAAAATTCTGATCGGGATATAATTGCCCAAGTCCTACGGCATATTCTCCTTTTCCACAGGCTAGTTCAAGGGTAATCGGGTGCTGATTCTTAAAGAACCTATGCCATTGTCCAGGCATTCCCTCTGGAAATTGCAGGACATTGGGGAATGTCTTTAACTCTTCAAAACGGATCAGCTTTTTTTGTCCCATGCATCAAATGCGCGAAGTTAAATCATATTAAAGAAGGGATAGGTCTCAAAATTTAACCAGTAAGCCAATGCCTACCAGTGATTTCAGCTGCAGACGTGCACCTTTACCAGTTGGGCCGAACAGCTTTACATCATCATCATAGATCATGTCTACGCTCCAGGTGGCTGATAAAACTTTTGAAAGTTTCACATTTAATATATTGGTGAAGTAGAGATCAATGTTTTGAGGATCTTCCTGGTAATTGGAAAACAGGTCCAGCCTTCCTTTATAGCTTACAATCTTATTGAACTCTTTGAGGTAATTGATGGACATAAATGCTCCCACTTCCGTTTCGATGTGTTCACCTGGGTCCACACCATATAATCCTTTGGCGGAAAGCGTGTCATCTTTTACGATGATTATACGCATGGTGGCTGGTGATACAAATACGGAAAATTCAGGAAAGGGTTTCCAGTCGAGGCCCGGGCTTACCAGTATATAAGCGGGTGAAAGAAATGCAGAAGAGAAGGTCTTCACTTTACCCGGATAGGTATAGCCCTTAAAAAGCTGGGAGCGAAAATTAAATAATCCGGCAACGTTCAACTTCGATGTAAGTGCATAACCATATTTGGATAGAAAATCAAGGCGATCGTCGTTCTTGCGGCCACCCAGGCTGGTTGTGCGTACGTAACCAACATTAAAGTCAAGTGTATTATCCCAGCTATGCCGGTCCTTTTTGTAAAAGGCATACATACTGAGAATGGAATTGATGGAAAGCGAAAAATCATCACCACCTGCTGCCCAGTTGTCCAATGAGCCCTGGGATAGGTTAATACTATAAATGCCGCCCTTTTTCCAGGTTTTGATAGCAGTATCTGCGGGATCCTTTTTGATAGATTGTTCAGCGTTTTCTTTAAGTTTCTTTACTGTAGCGTCCTGAGAATACAGGCAATAAGAGATAAGGAGTAAGGGGAGTAAAATTATTTTTCTCATAATACTGTTTAATTGGCAAAGGAAAGAATTTCAAAAGAAGTGCCAGACAGTGTTTCGAGGAGCAGTAAGTCTATTTTGGAAAGTCAGAGGCAAAAAAAAGCCCGTAATAAAAATTACAGGCGCAATCACACTCACATGAGAAAAATTAAGCTGTAGGGGGAGGAGTCGAACCTCCACGGGGCAGTTAGCTGCAACACAAAGATTAGTGGTCAACCCTGGTCGGCCTTACCAACGGTAACGTCGGCTCTATGCTGCGTTTGTCCTGTGATCCCCACCCCCGAGACGAGAGGGCATGTCTGCCAAAGATTTCATCACCCCACAGTGTATACAAGGAATATTTTGAATAAAGGCCAGTCTAAACCGACTTTTATCCTAAATCCCTTATTCAAAGAACTTTGCGTCATATTGGCTCTAAAGGAGTTACCCAATTTTCCGCGCTTTGATAGAGTAAAATTAAGCAAACAGGCCATTTTGTTCCAAATTTTTCAATAAATATTTTGAAAATATAGAAAATATTCAAATATTTGACATTATTTCTAAAAATAATCAAAATTGCTTTGCCATATGGGGGTTAAATTAAATCTCGACAAGCTCGACCTGGAAATCATTCACCATATGATGGATGATGCTGCCATATCCTACGCAGACCTGGGAAAGAAGCTGTTTGTTTCCGGAGGTACTATCCATGTGCGCATCAAAAAACTTCAGGAAGCGGGAGTGGTTAAAGGTACAAAACTAAATACAGACCTGAAGTTGCTGGGATATGACGTGATTGCCTTTATTGGCATCTACCTGAAAGAAAGTTCCCTTTATGATAATGTGGCCAGGGAATTACAGAAAATGCCAGAGATCGTAAGGCTCAATTATACCACTGGAAATTATAGCATGTTTGCGGAAGTGGTTTGCAAGGATATCACCCAGCTCCGGTTTGTATTGCATGATCAACTTCAAAAGATAAAGGGCATAGAACGTACAGAAACATTCATTTCTCTCGAAGAAAGTTTTAACCGCAATGTAAAAGTGGTCAATTAATGAAAAAACCACCAGGGTTTTATTCATCACTGGGATTGCTGGTATTGCTTAATGCCATAATTAAACCACTATGGATATTTGCTATTGACAGACAGGTGCAGAATGTGGTAGGTACCGAAAACTATGGTGTTTATTTTTCTCTGTTAAGTCTTTCTGTTGTTTTAAGTTTTTTAGCTGACTGGGGATTTACCCCTTTTTTCAATCAGCGCCTGGCGGCAGACAGATCCTTCTTTGAAAAACTGTCAGGTAATTTCCTGTTATGGAAATTATTGTTTGCCCTGCTCTACTGCCTGATCTTATTTACTGCAGGTTTTATTTCAGGTATCAGGCGATGGGATATATTGATCTATGTAACCCTGATCCAGGTATTCACTTCTCTCTTTGTTTTTCTCCGGTCTATTATTACTGCCAGCCAGTGGTTCAGGGCAGATGCATGGTTATCTATTACAGACAAAACATTGATGATAATTGGTTGTGGCACTTTTCTGTATTTCCCAGCCCTTGCAGGACATATGAATATTGACAGATTCCTGCTGTTGCAAACAGTTTTTTTAGGATCATCCACGATCATTGCTTTCCTGTTTCTTGTAAAGAAAGGGATCAAATTCATTCCGCAATCCAACTGGCTACCTTCCAGGAATATCATCATGCAGGCATTGCCATTTGGGATGGTATACCTGTTAATGTCAACGCATTCCCGCATAGACGCCTTTCTGCTGGAAAGGATTCATAGTAATGGTGCCTATGAATCCGGTATTTATGCTGGCGCTTTTCGTTTACTTGATGCCTCCAATATGTGTGGTTACCTGGTTGCTTCCTTTATGTTGCCTTATATTGCCAGGCGCTGGAGCAGCCAAACTGAGATCAATAGTGTGATACTGCGCTGCCGGCACTTTTTGATGATGGTGGCAATAGGGGTTATTGCAACTGGTATTTTCCTGGGTCCCTGGATTCAGCGTGTATTGTATCATCACAATGATGATTATGCGGTGGAAGTGCTCCGGTATTGCCTTGCCGCCATGCTTGGGTACTCACTTGTTCATATTTATGGTACAGCACTGACTGCAACTGGAAGAGTAGTTGATTTTTCCTGGATTGTATTGATTTCAGTATTGATCAATTCCACACTTAACCTGGTTCTCATACCTGCTTACGGAGCAAAAGGATCATGCCTGGCAGCTTTATGCAGCCAGCTGTTTTGCGGTATTGTTACCATGTTATATGCCCGTCAAAAAATACATACTGCTGTCAATATCCGGTCGCTCTTAATTTATATTTTTACCGGATTGTTGCTGGCAGCATTTTATTATACCTTCCGTAGTGGGCCCATACCAGAATGGCTGCTAATAATAGCTGCCGCAGGAATTGTGACGAGTATTATGTTGCTTACAAGGTTGGCTGGAATTGCCCAATTGATCAAAGCAGTACGAAAACAGGACTAACTAATTAAAAAGGATTTTATGCCTGATATTTTTAATCTTTTGGCGAGATGGTGGAAGCAGATGATACTTGTGATCATTGTAGCAGTGGCAATTGTTGCAGCTATAGTATTTAGCGAGAAACCTCTTTATCTTTCCATAACCACGGCGCTCCCTGCTTCAGGAATATTAACAGATAAGGGAAAGATCTTTAATAATAATATTGAAGGCCTTTACTCCAGTTTAGGTAATCCTGATGATCTTGATAAAATACTGGGGACTGCACAACTGGATACGGTTTATTTGGCGGTAGCCATTGCCTATAATCTCTGGGACCATTATAAAATCGAAGAAAAGGAAGAACAGGTTCGTCGCTCTGCTGCCATATTGAAAAGCAATAGTAAAGTATTTCGCAGTGAATATGGCGAGCTGAAAATAAAAGTATGGGATACAGATAAAAACCTGGCACCCCAATTAGCGAATGCGATCCGTGAGAAATTGAATAGTATTCACCAGTCGGTGGCTGCAATCAGCAACGAAAAAGTACTGGAAAGCCTGAAGGCGGGAAAGCAAATACTGGCAAAACGGATCGACAGTGCAAGGTCCAGTGAGTCACCCCGGCAAATTCCTGAGACATCAGCTTCTGCCAATACAAGCATATTATTGGGGCAATTGCAACAATATGAAGAGTTGATAGGAGAATATCAGCTAACTCTTGACACGAAACCTCCAGTACTTGTTGTTGTTGAAAAGGCAAGAGTTTCAGAAAACCCCGATAAACCACAAAGAGTCAAGCTTCTCATTGCAACTGTAGTAATAAGTTTCCTGTTTTCATTTCTGTTGGCGCTTTTCCTTGAAAGAAGAAAAAGACGTGCCTTGTGATTACTGCTGTCAAAAATAATAACTGGTTGTTCTTCGGACTGTGCCTGCTTTTTTTTGCATTGATTGGGTGGGCGGCATTTTCTGGTGATTATTTCTTTGCACTGCTTCCATTTGCCGGTCTGTTTTTACTGGCTGGATGGCAATCCATTCAACTGGTATTTCTGCTACTGTTATTCTCCCTGCCTTTTTCAATGGAATACCAGGTAACAGAAACATTGGGAACCGATCTTCCAGATGAATTACTAATGTGGCTGGTAACTGTATTATTCTTTTGTTACTGGCTTTATAAACCCAGGGCCATTTCCAGGCAGGTATGGGGCCATCCGCTAATAATCTTTTTATTGCTCGGTATTATCTGGGCCATAATATGCAGCTTATTTTCCACTCAACCGCTACTATCGCTCAAATACCTGCTGTCAAAAGGCTGGTATATCGGGGCGTTTGTTATTGCTCCTTTAATTCTTTTCCGCAGGAAGCAGATGATACGCATGGCCGCCTGGGCCTTATCGCTGGCAATGATCATTGTTTCGCTTATCACACTGGTAAGGCATGGATTCTATGGATATAGTTTTGCTACTATTAACCGTGCACTTGAACCATTTTTCCGCAACCATGTGAACTATTCAGCCATGCTGGTTTGCATAATAGCCATACTTGCCGGTTACCGGTCAGCCGTTACATCCATTTCTAAAAAAAGGATAACCACTGTTATTCTCATTCTGTTATTACTCGCTTTATTCCTCTCTTATGCAAGAGGAGCCTGGCTGGCATTGTTTGTGGGTATATTCATTTCGTGGGTGATCCGCAAAAAGCGAATTCTCGTTGCCTACATTAGTGTCATTGGAATAGTGATAGCTGCCTTATTCTGGATTAAATCAAATGATCGTTACCTGGATTTTGCACATGATTACAATACCACTATCTGGCATTCAAATTTCGGAGAGCACCTGGCTGCTACCTACCAGGGGAAGGATGTTTCTACAGAAGAACGCTTTTATAGATGGATAGCAGGCATTCGGATGATCAAAGACAACTGGCTTACCGGTTATGGCCCCAATTCATTTTATCATAATTATAAATCGTATACCATTCCAGCCTTCAAGACCTGGGTCAGTAATAACCCGGAGCATTCAACGGTACATAATTATTTTTTATTAACTGCAGTTGAACAGGGTATTCCCGGTTTGCTGCTCTTTATTTTACTGGCGGGTTGTCTATTGTATTATGCACAATACCTGTATCACCGAATCACTGATGATTTTTATAAACGAGTGACTATGACAACTGGAATAATAATGGGTATGATCCTGACAGTGAATTTCCTTAGTGATTTGATTGAGACTGACAAGATCGGCAGTCTATTCTTTCTTTCCCTTTCAATGCTGGTTATAGTGGATCTGAACACAAGGTCAAATCCTGCCTCTGACGTTGAGAGCATCCCTCAGCCCATTCCCCAATAAATTAAAGGCGAGTACCAGTAACATGATCGCAAAACCTGGTGCAAGTGCCAGCATTGGATTCTGGGTAATAATAAAATTATAATTCTCTTTGATCATCAATCCCCAGCTGGGTTGAGGAGGTTGTACCCCTATTCCCAAAAAGCTTAACCCTGCTTCTATAACAATGGCTGAGGCAAAGTTGGAAGCTGCTATGACCATTACAGGTCCCATAATATTCGGCCAAATATGCCGAACAATGGTTCTTGAAGTGGAACACCCCCAGGCCCGCGTTGCATCCACATATTCTAATCCTCTAGCAGCAATTACCTGTCCGCGCACCAGCCTCGCCACGCTTACCCACATGGTAAGTCCAATTGCAATAAAAACCTGCCAAAACCCTTTGCCAAGCGCCAGCGTTATGGCGAATACCAGCAATAAAGTGGGAATGCTCCAGATCACGTTGATGAACCAGGTAATGGCTGCATCAGTTTTGCCTCCGAAGTAACCAGCAAGAGAACCGAGTATCAATCCGATGGAAAGAGAGATCAATATAGTAATCAGGCCTACGCTGAGACTAATGCGGGTCCCGATAATTATACGGCTCAATATATCACGACCGAATTTATCTGTTCCCAAAAGGAAACGGGTTGTTATTATTGGATTGGGTGCCAAATCATTTTTATGATAGGACTGTCTTTCGGAAAGACCTTCATCAATAAATTTTTGAACGATGATGCTATCTCCCTGTTCCCTGTGACTGACTATAGGTATGTAAAAATAAATGTCTTCTTTTCCATTTGCCAGTTGTTCGAAAAAACCGGTTGATTTTGGATTCTTTTTTTTCAGGAGAATAAAATCCTGTTTGAAGCCTGGCTTACCGCTTCCGATCTCAAGTATGATGCGGTTGGCATAGGGAGAATGATCAGGTGAAATGAAATAACCAAATAGCGCAACCATTATGGAAATAATGATAATGAACAGGCCAAACACTGCTCCCTTATTTTTCTTCAGCCTCTTCCAGGCTGCCTGCTGAAAAGAAAAATTCTCATTCACCAAAAATCGCAAGATTTAGCTGTTAAGATAAGTGAATAATGCATAGCTACCATTACTATTTGACCCTTCTTCCCTTCCATTCATATTTTCCGAATTGTCCAAACAGACCGGAGATAATCGTGTAAATAATATGCAATGGCTGAAAGAAGAAAAACCAGAATAGCAAGCCCGGATTGCCAAAAAAGCGAGCTACTGAATACACAAAAGGAATTTCAATAAGCGTTTTTGCTGCCCATGATCCTGCCAGCCAAAGCCAGTATTCATAATTGAAGAAACCTGCAATGAACAGCGCTAGAAAGGAAAGGTTAAATAAATAAACGAGCAATAATACGGAGAAAATACGCCAGTCCTTATAATAGGTGGCTTTACTGGCCCAACGGATACGCTGATTAAAAAAGCTGCTCCATGTTTTCATCGGTTGAGTCAATACAATAGCATCTTGTGACTTAAGAAAACTGACAGCCGTTGGATATTTCTTCCAGACCTTATGCATTAGCAGCATATCATCTCCTGAGGCAATATGATCAATGCCTTCAAAACCATTTACTTCATAAAAAACTTTTTTGTCATAAGCGAGATTCGCCCCATTGCACATGGAATGAATGTTTTTATAAACGGAGGCGCCTGTTATCCCCTGCAATACTAAAAAATCGAGTTCCTGGAATGCGGCAAGGATGATATTGTCTGATTGTTGAAGATTGTCCTTTAAAGTCGTTATCTCTGGATATAGACCAGAATAATCAGATTTCTTTAGAGTTTTAACACTTACAGGGGCGGCGATAAAAACCGAATTTGTTTTATACTTACACTTTGCGATGGTTTCCAGCCAACGGGGCTGAGGAATACAATCAGCATCCGTGGTAACTATCAGATCGCCGGTTGCTGCGGCAATGCCTGTTTCGATTGCTTTCTTTTTATAAGAATTACCAGTGTCATTCTTTAATTCAACAAGCTTAACGGCAGGAAATTCTTTTACAATTTCTGATGTTCTGTCTGTGCTATGGTCATCTACCACAATGATTTCAGTTAATTCGGCGGAATAGGATTGCCTGGTTACTGAGTTTAAAAGCAGGGCTATATTTTCCTCTTCATTTCTTGCTGCAATTATTACGGAGATCTTTATGGAAGGATAACTGGTGTCTGGGACAAATAATGGAATTGAATTCCATGAAATATGATAATAAAATATCAGGGCCGTATAAAGAATGAAAAGTACTATGACAGCATAAATGATCGGCATTGTTGGTTTAGTCCTTTAAGCTTTGCAGAATTTCATTGCTATGTTTTTCATGTAAAACCTGGTGGCCTGATGCAATTACCGTCAATGTACAGTAAGCTTCAATACCTTCTTTGAATTTTTCTCCCCGAATGGGTAAAATAATTCGATCATGACGTCCGTAGATCATTCTGACCGTAGTCTTATTTTGAAGAATGCTGGCTTTGATACGTTTGATATTGGGTTTAAGGCGTCGCAGAGTTGTCCATCTTTCATATAACTGGATCCTTGCTTCTTTATTGCCGATATAGAAGTTGACGAATTTGAAAATACTGGTGTTTACCATGCCCAGTTTATTGATGATCTTCAAAAAAAGGAAGAACCAGCCAGGATATTTCATGGTGAAATCAAATAATTTATTTCCTGGCCAGGTGCGGGTAGATAACCAGTACCAGAAATTAACTTTTAATCCATCAGGAGCCATCAATACCAGCCTTTGTGTAAGTTGTGGCCAGGCCTGATACAGACTAAGTGCAACTCTGCCTCCCAGACTAAAGCCCATTAATACAAGTTCCCTGTGGGGTTTAGGAGCGTCAACCAGCAGGTTTATATTGTTGGCAAGAAGCAGGTCATGAATGATCTGCTGCAGATCTGTATGTGTAAAATTCAGGTCTTCTTTCCAGCTTGTTTGTCCGTGAAATGGCAGGTCAATAGCATAGAAAGTGTATTGAGTTCCAGCCAGATCTTCCAGGAAAGCAAAACTGGTAGCATCCTCGCCATATCCATGGAAACACAGGCCCAGCCTGGGTCCTGTGCCAATACGATAATAGCAGATATGTGAAGACTTATATGTAACTACCTGTTTATCCATGCATCCGACAGACAACAAATTTTTACCAAAAAAAGATTTGAGTCCAACAAAAATAATATTAATTTTGGATAGTTGCAGAAACAACTATATGCCAAACAACCAATTTAAAAAGGGCGAACTCTACAGCTTCATTACCGGGAAAGCGTCCACGGCAATAGCTCGAAGATTGCAGAAAAGGTTTAATAATGCCGGTTTGAACCTTACCATTGAACAATGGAGTGTACTTTATCATTTATGGAAAGAGGATGGGAGAAGCCAGCAGCAGTTGTGTAATGCTACCTTTCGGGATAAGCCGAGTATTACCCGTCTGGTAGATAATATGGAGAAACTGAATCTTGTTAAACGGGTCGCTTCAGAACATGACCGCCGGATCAACCTTATTTATTTGACCAAACAGGCTCAGAAACTGGAAGAGGAGACTATGCGAATTGCAGATGAAACACTGAGCGAAGCTTTAAAAACTGTTTCTGCAGACAGGATTGACATATGTAAGGAAGTTTTGCAGATTGTATACGATAACCTTAAATAATCCCGATAGCTATCGGGATGCCACGTAAACCAGATCACTTTAAACCTAAGATTAAACTATTAAACTATGAGTGCTGCCACAGATACCAAGACCCTCCTGAAAGGAGGTGAATGGCTGACAAAAGAATCATTGCCATCCGATATTTATACAGCAGAAGATTTTACTGAAGAGGAAAAGATGATCCGTGATATGTGTGATCAGTTCCTGGATGCTGAAGTATACCCTATACTTGACAGGATCGATAACCTGGAACCTGGGTTAATGAAATCATTGTTGACAAAAGCAGGTGAGCAGGGACTACTGGCGGTAGCTTTCCCTGAAGAATATGGTGGACTCGGAAAAGATTTTGTGACAGCCACAATTGTGAATGAATACCTGGGCGCCGGCCACTCATTTTCAGTTGCCATTGCGGCGCATACCGGAATTGGTACACTACCCATTCTATATTTTGGAACACCCGAACAAAAACAGAAATACATTCCCAAACTGATCACAGGTGAATGGGCGGGTGCGTACGGTCTTACAGAACCCAATAGCGGAAGCGATGCGCTTGGTGCAAAAACCACAGCCAAATTGAGCGATGATGGAAAGTACTATTTGCTAAATGGGCAGAAATGCTGGATCACTAACGGAGGTTTTGCACAGGTATACACTGTGTTTGCAAAAGTAGATGGAGATAAATTCACCGGTTTTATTGTAGAAAGAGGAACGGAAGGATTTACGCAGGGACCCGAAGAGCACAAGATGGGTATCAAAGGATCTTCCACTGTGCAGCTTTATTTCCAGGATGCAAAAGTGCCAGTTGAAAATGTGCTGGGCGAGATAGGAAAAGGTCATAGAATTGCCTTTAATATTTTAAATATCGGCCGTTTGAAATTATGTGCCGCCGCCGTTGGTGGTGCAAGAAGGGCCCTGAATGATTCTGTGGTATATTCCAAGACCAGGGAGCAGTTCAAACAGCCTATTGCCAATTTCGGTGCCATCAAGCACAAGCTGGCTGATATGGCCATAAGGATATTTGTAGGTGAATCATCCCTGTACCGTACGGCCAAATGGATAGATGAAAAAGAAAAACAGTCTGTGGCAGCAGGCAGGGCTTACAATGAATCATTATTGGGCGCTGCAGAAGAATATGCCATTGAATGCGCCATGCTGAAAGTATTTGGAAGTGAGGTGCTGGATTTTGTAGTGGATGAAGGGGTGCAGATCCATGGTGGCAATGGATTCAGTGCAGAATATAATATCTCGAGAGCTTATCGTGACAGTCGAATTAACCGGATATATGAAGGAACCAATGAGATCAATCGCCTGCTTACGCTGGATATGACATTGAAGAGAGCCATGCAGGGAAGACTGGACCTTATGGGGCCTGCAATGAATGTTCAGAAGGAACTCATGAGCATTCCTGATTTCGGTGCAGAAGATGAATCATTATTCGCTAAAGAAAGAAAACTGGTCACCAATCTTAAGAAATCTATCCTGATCACTGCCGGCGCCGCCGTTCAGAAATTGATGATGAAGATAGAAGGGGAACAGGAGATACTGATGAACCTGGCAGATATGGCCATCGAAACCTTCAATGCTGAAAGCGTATTGTTGCGTGTAATGAAGATGACTGAGCAAAGCGGAGAAGCTGCTACTGCTCTTCAGCAGGATATTATGCGGGTTTATCTGTACGACGCAGCTGATAAAGTAAATAAAAGTGGAAAGGATGCCATCAACTCTTTTGCAGAAGGAGATGAGCAGCGAATGATGCTGATGGGATTAAAACGATTTACAAAAGCTGAGCCGTTCAATACAAAGGATGCAAGAAGAAGGATTGCGGATAAAATGATTGCGACTGGAAAATATACGTTTTAATGGCTGGCAGGATCAGGGCAGTTGATTAATTAATTCCACTGCTCTTTATCATAATTCAAAGCCACCCGTCCGAAGGGGTTGTTTGGTGCAGCATCTTCCTCGCCATAAATTTTCTTCAATTCCTCACGGGTGGTTTGTAGTTCAGATAAATGGCGAACTCGCTTACGCTCAAAATAGATACCCACACACATAGGTATTGAAGTAATGATGGTTACCAGGTAATAGATCAGGTAAACATCCATTATATATTGGGTTTCTATTACATGATTAACGATGTATACGAAGCTGAAGCCTGCATAGGCAAACAGAAAGGCGGCGATCATTATAGCCTTCCCAATCGCCTTAAGATAGATCACGGCAATCTTCACCTGGTGAATAAAAAACAGCGTGGAAAGGATCAGAACGGCCAATAAACCCGGTGCCAGGATAATGGTAGTAGTCTTGTGGCTGAAACCACAAATGGCAACGGTAACTACTTCAAAGGCCAGAAAAGCGATTATTGACGCGATCAGCTTTTTCCTGAACTCTGCCGTTCGGCTGAAATAGGTAAAGAATAAAAGCACCAGGGGTACCTCCAGCAGGTTATTGATCACTTTTTGAGATTCAAGGACGGAGTGGCCGAAAGAAGTAAAATAGTTGAGGCTGGTGATATTATAGCCGGCCAAAATAATATAATAGAATAAAAGTGCAGGGAAGCTTTTATACCAGGCAAGTCTGAAAACCAACAGTAAAATGATGGGTATAAGTAAAGCAATCGTTGATATAAGACCCATCGAGTTTAGCAAAGTCATACGGTCATTTTTCTTTAGGATAGGGAATCATTGGTCGACACATTTAGAAACAATTCACCTCATAAAAATAACGTCTGATACTAATATATAGTGCTAAAATCTAATGGTTTATACTAAAATTCAGTAAAAGCAAGGTTATATTCAGTAAAACTACTGGAGGAGGCAACGAGTGTTTTTTGGCTGATAATCTGCGATGTTACGATTTGCTTTTTTTATGCTTATGTACATGCTTTGCAAAGCAATGTGATAGGGTACAGCTGATAAATACATAGTGCTTGTACTGATCCTATCTGCGGGTTTCAGGGTATTTATTGATTCTGATTCTACTCTCATTCGACTCCTGTTCGCAAACCGGCGAACTGAATTGGATGTCATTAAGTCAGTAATCGATCTGATATAAAATGAGAGTCGAATGAGAGTCGAACAAGAGTCGAACAAGCCCACAAGAAACAGCAACAGGTATGCGAGCCAACTGGGAGAAAGTTTTAAATCACGGGAAGAAAATTGTACTGATCAATGTTTCTTCTTCTTCCTCTTTTCATTTTTCTCATCAGGTTCAGGGGGAAATGCTTCGCCACGATGGCAGGTGTTGCAGTGAACCATATTCAGGTATTCAGGCCTTTCCTCTTTTTTATGGTAGAAATAAGTCTTGTTGATATTGATCACCATTTTAATCATATCCCTTGCATTACGCTTCATCGGTAAACTGTCGTTGGCATAATCGAACTTGTCTGTAGAATTTTCAATAGGAACGTGGCAAAATTTACAGCCCTCTCCTAACGCGTTATTATAAGATTCCATGATGCTATCAAGCTTTTCTTCGCTGATATCCTCTGGCAGTACCTGTAGATTCTTCCAGGGTCCTTTTGGAGGCTTAACAGCAGCTACTCCCCCTATTATTAGCAAAGTTAAAACACTAATGGCTGTCAGGATTTTACGAGGCAAATGCATAAACCGGGTGTTTGGGTATAATAGACTTGCAATAACGCAAATCGGTTGCCTTTATGGCCTTCCGAAATTATATATTTTCCTGGCGGATTTTCCTTCCATTTGACCAAATTCAATAAACGCGGGATAAATTGTAATGATTGAAGACTGCAAGCGTCAGATTACTTCCTGAAGGTCACTGGCAGCGGCCTTATCTGAAAACCAGTATAATTCACCATTTAAAGGTTTAATAATTTGTGCGGGATGATTGGCGGGATCATATTTTCCAGTGAGTACCAGTCGCATTGCTTCCGATTTATCCTTCCCGGCTACAAGAAATGCAATACGACCTGCTGTATTTACAATGGCTGATGTCAGTGTGATACGATACATGTCCTGTTCTTTCAGGTAAAAGGATCTTACCCAATTCTCTCTATCAAATATGATATCATCATAACCGGGAAAGAGAGAAAGTGTGTGCGAATTATCGCCCAGACCCAACAACACCAGATCAAAAGTGTAAAGTTGCTTATCGAAATAATTATGGAGTAATTGCTGGTAATCAGCTGCGGCATCAACCGGATCTATATCAGTCCGCATTATGTGGATCTGATCTTTCGGAACTGGTACATGGGAAAGCAATTCATCAAAAGCCATCTTGGCATTATTGCTTTTATCGGTAAATGGAACTGCACGTTCATCGCCCCAGAATACATGGACCTGTTTCCAGTTGATCTTTGTTCTGTACTTTTCTGAGGCAAGTTGCTCAAATAATTTTTTTGGAGTGTTGCCACCTGATAAAGCAATTGTAAAGCGGTTGTGAGTAGCCAATACTTCCCTGGCATAGTTGACGATCCAGCCAGCAACGGTTTCACTTAATTCCTCGAGGTCTTTTGAAACATGCAATTTCATGCGGCTCATATTTTGCCTGGATGAATGGAATTCTTATCCCTTATTATTATTGGAGGGTAATGTTACCCAATGGTGACCATCCTTGGCAATTAAGGCTTCTGCATCCTCAGGTCCCCAGGTTCCAGGAGCATAATTAGGGAAATCAACCGGCGGCCTTTTCTGCCATGCTTCTAAAATCGGCATAATCACTTTCCAGGCTGCTTCTACCTGGTCTGCTCTCATAAATAATGTAGGATTGCCTTCTATCACATCTTCTAGCAATGTTTCATAGGCTTCAGGTTCTTCACCATCATATGCTTCTGCAAAATTAAAATCCATATCAACAGGATCAAGCGACATGTGCGGTCCGGGATGTTTGGCCTGGAAACGTATGCGTATATCCGTCTGAGGCTGTATGCTGAAGATAAGACGGTTGGAACGCCAGGTTTCAGCAGCTTCTCTTGGAAATGCGAAATGCGGCGCTTCCTTGAATTGAATAACTACCAGTGTTGACTTTTCATAAAGATGCTTTCCTGTACGTACATAAAAGGGAACATTCTGCCAGCGCCAGTTGTCTACATAGAATTTTGCCGCTACGAATGTGTCCACCGGTGAATGGGGATCAACATTTTTTTCTTTGCGATAACCTGGAACTTCTTTTCCTTTCATCCATCCGCCGGCATATTGTCCGCGTGCTGTTAATGCATGTACATCTTCTACACTGAACTTGCGGAGAGCATTTAATACATCTACTTTCTTATTACGAATTTCATCAGCATCAAATGAAGTAGGAGCCTCCATGGCAATCATGCATAACAATTGCAGGATATGGTTTTGCACCATATCGCGCAATGCACCTGATTGTTCATAATAACCTCCCCTGTCTTCAACCCCTACTGTCTCTGCTGCGGTGATCTGGATATGATCTATATAATTACTGTTCCATATGGGTTCAAAGAGTGCGTTGGCAAAACGGAATGCCAGGATATTCTGCACTGTTTCCTTGCCCAGGTAGTGATCAATCCTGAATATCTGGTTCTCTTCAAACATTCCTTTAAGCAGGTTATTTAATTCACGTGCACTCTGCAGATCATGGCCAAATGGTTTTTCAAATACAATCCTGGTATGAGTACTGTCATCACAGATCTTTTTAGCGGATAATTTCTTTGCAATATCCGGGGCCAGTTGCGGTGCAACAGCCAGGTAAAATATAATAGTTGGCTGGGCCTTCCATTCTGTTGCCTTTTCTTTTATCCAGTTCATTATCTGATCGTAGGCCTTATCATCCATCAGGTCCATTTCAAAATACCTGATATTGGAAGAAAAGGTTTTCCAGGTGCCGTTCGCTTCATCTTTGCGGCGTGAGAATTGCTGAACTCCTTCCAGTAATTTATCACGATATGCCTCCTGTGAAGGAAAGGGACTACGGCCAATGCCGATAATATCAAACTTTTCGGGAAGATAATTATCGATATATAAATTATAAAGTGCGGGGATCAGTTTTCGGTTAGTGAGATCACCGCTTCCACCAAATATGAAAAGTAAAGTAGGATTAGTATTTTTCTTTGAGGCCATTGTTCAGGGTTTAAAAATTAAGTTGCCAGTGAATTATTCCCAGTCGGTATGGAAGCTTCCTTCTTTGTCGATCCGCTGATAAGTGTGTGCGCCAAAGAAATCACGTTGGGCCTGAATCAGGTTCACTGGTAACTGCTCTGAAGTGTAACTGTCCAGGTAGGCAAGAGAGCTCATCAATCCTGCAGCTGGTATCTTACTGGTAGCTGCAAGCCGGATGATCTTCCGGAAACTGGATGATTTCCTTTTGACCAGCGCAGCAATTTTTTTATGGAGTAAAATATTGGAAGGAGCCTGCCTGCCGGAGTAGACCTGTGCAAATATTTCCAGCAGGGAAGAGCGAATAATACATCCGCCTCTCCATATCTTAACGACATCCTTCAATGGTATATCCATTTTCAATTCTGTAGATGCACGGTACAGCATTTCCAATCCCTGTGCATAACAGATAATAGTAGCAGAATAGAGGGCATCATGTAATTGGTCAACGATCTTTTCTTTGTCTTTAACCGCTTTTTTTATAAAAGGTTTGTAAATAGCTGCTGCAGCCGTACGTTCATCCTTTATGGCTGAAATTGATCGCATGATCACTGCCATATCAATAACCGGTACTGGTACGCCAAGGTCCATGGCATCCTGTGATGTCCATTTGCCTGTGCCTTTAGCACCCGCTTTGTCCAATATCAGATCAACCAATCGTTTTTTTGTATCAGGATCATCAATCAGGAAGATGGCAGCTGTAATTTCTATCAGGTAGGATTGCAGTTCACCTTCATTCCATTTTTTGAATATGGCATGCAATTCATCATTGCTGAGACCAAGGTGCCGCTTCATTACATCATATACCTCGCTGATGAGTTGCATGATGGCATATTCAATCCCATTATGGACCATTTTTACGTAATGACCGGCAGCGGCCTTCCCCATATAGGCAACGCAGGGCTCATTCAGGGGGCCAGCCTTGGCTGAAATGGCTTCCAGCACGGGTTTTAGCTGCTGCCAGGCTTCCTGGTC
>Ga0136846_1235468_pt1 | contig 21867 bp, 18 predicted proteins | sample HopSoiMetagenom2_FD_96841 | JGI IMG/M metagenome (GOLD analysis project Ga0136846, IMG submission 96841) | Grasslands soil microbial communities from Hopland, California, USA - 2 Assembly 2016 (version 4) | ecosystem: Environmental > Terrestrial > Soil > Grasslands | place: USA: Hopland... | reverse complement strand
GCTCGTCCGTCTGCACCACACCAAGCGGCAATTTTAGTTCCACGAACGGAGCAACGAGCCAACCGCCGTCACGTCACGTGAACCACCGGCTGTAGTACTAGGGCGTCGCAAGGCGCCTGGGCGGCACCGCTGGACCCGCGTCCCGGCGCCCCCGACCGGTACGGGCGACGCCCCCGTCTGCGAGAGCGAGGATCGCAGGCGGGGGCAATCTTGCAAACGGGTGGGTGGGAAACACGACCTGGGCCGGACCGGCGTCGCCGTCAGACTCCGGACGCTCGACCCGCATGCGCGAGCTCAGGCTTCTCGGCCGCGTCCGCCGCGTCCGCCGCGTCCGCCGGTTCCACCGCGACCTCGGGGTCGGACTCCGCGCGCCCCTTGCCCGGCAGCAGTGCGGCGACCAGTACCGTCCCCACTCCCAGGATCACCGCTCCGATCAGGCTGGTGTGGGCCACCGCGTCCGAGAAGGACGAGCCGACCGCGTCCGCCATCTGGCGTGCCCCCTGGGCGAGTTGGCTGGCCTGCGTCTTCAGCTCGGCCGCCTGTTCCGGCTTCCCGGCGCTCGCCGCCTGCGACGCCTGTGCCGCGAGCTGCCGTGCCTGCGTACCGATCGCCTGGGCCACCTGGTAGCCCGCGCCGACCGAGTCCTGGGCCTTGCTCAGCGCGCCCGCCGGCAGTTTGCTGCCGTTCGTCGCGTCGGTGAGGTGGGCGGCGTACGACGTCGAGAGCAGTGAGCCGAGGATCGCGATGCCGAGCGAGCCGCCCAGCTCCAGCGAGGTGTCGTTCACCGCGCCGCCGACGCCCAGTTCCGCCTCGGGAAACGCCCCCATGATCGCGTCCGTGCACGGGGAGAGCGCGAGGCCGATCGCGAGGCCGAGGATGACGAGAGGGGCGACGAAATCCCCGTACGCCGAGCCGGCGTCCACCTGCGAGAGCAGCACGAGGGCCGCCGTACCGCCGACCATGCCCGCCGTGACCGTGATCCTCATGCCGATGCGCGGGGTGAGGTAGCCGGTGAGGGCCGAGCCGACGAAGACCGCGCCGGCCAGGGGCAGCATGCGCAGGCCGGTGTCCAGGGCGTCGTAGCCGAGGACGAACTGGAGGTGCTGGGTGAGGTAGTAGAAGGCGCCGAAGACCGCCAGGAAGAACAGGGCGACCGCGAGGTTGGAGCCCGCGAACCGGCGCTGTGTGAAGCGGCGTACGTCGAGGACGGGACGCGGGTGGCGCAGCTCCCAGACGACGAAGAGGACCAGGCCGAGGCCCGCGACGACCGCCGCCGTGACCGCCTTGACGCCCCAGCCGAAGTGCGGACCCTCGATGATCATGTAGACCAGCGCGCCGATCCACACCACGGACAGCAGCCCGCCGACGTAGTCGATCCGGTCGTGGTGGCCCGCCTTGGACGGCGGTACGAGGACGAGGGCGCCGATGATCGCGAGCACCGCGATCGGCACGTTGATCAGGAACGTCGAGGCCCAGCCGTGGTCCTCCAGCAGCGCGCCCGCGACCAGCGGGCCGGCCGCGATGGCGAGTCCGGCGGTGGCGGTCCACAGGGTGATCGCCTTGGCGCGTTCGGCGCGGGGGAAGGTCGCGGCGAGGAGGGAGAGCGTCGCGGGCATGATCAGCGCGGCGCCCACACCCATGACGGCGCGCGCGGCGATGACCCCGGTGGCCGAGCCGACGAGTGAGCCCGCGACCGACCCGGCGCCGAAGACGACCAGACCGAGGACGAGCGCCCCACGCCGGCTGTACTTGTCGCCGATCGCGCCGAGCAGCAGCATCAGCGCGGCGTACGGGACGGTGTAGCCGTCTATGACCCACTGCAGGTCGGCGCTGGACAGGCCCAGGTCCTGGGTCATGTCGGGGGCGGCGACGGTGAGGGCGGTGTTCGCCATCACGATGATCAGCAGGCTCAGGCAGAGCACCAGAAGGGCCCACCAGCGCCGGGCGTAGGGGCCGCCCATCCTCTCGACGGGTTCTGTCCTGACGAGTCGCATGGCCACGGGGTTCGCCTTCCTTCCTGAGCGGCTTGCCATTGATCATTTTGCACAGCGACGTGCAGTTGCACAACGATGTGCAATGTACTCCGCTGCACAGCGCTGTGCAAATAAAAGGAAGGGAGGCACAATGTCAGCCATGACCACGGGCACCACCAGCCGCGCCGACGCGAACCGGCGCCGCATCCTCGACATCGCCCTCGCCGAACTGCTGCGCGACCCCGACGCCTCGATGGACCAGATCGCGCGCGCCGCAGGTGTCGTACGACGGACCGTGTACGGGCACTTCCCCAGCCGGGAGGCGCTGATCAGCACGCTGCTCGACGGCGCGGTGGAGGCGGTGGCCGCCGCGTACACCGAGGGGCTCGAGGGCGCCGAGGGCCCCGCGGAGAGCGTCGCCCGGACCACGCTCGCGGTCTGGCAGGTCGCGGACCGCTACCGCATACTCGTCGGGCTCGCCCAGCGCAGCGTCACCGTGCAGGGCATCCGTGACCGGTTCGCGCCGGTCCGCGAGGCCTGCGTCGAGGTGCTCCGGCAGGGCCTGGAGGAGGGCGTGTTCAGCTCACCGCTGCCGGCGCCGGCGCTGGCGTACATGCACGAGCAGATGCTGTTCGCGCTGATGGAGGCGGTGAACGACGGGCTCCTGGCGGCGGAGGAAGCGGGTCCCTCCGCCGCGGTCACCCTGCTGACCACGGCGGGCGTGTCCGTCTCCCGGGCCACCGCACTGGTGTCCGAGCTGAGCAGAAGAGAAGCAGACCGGCTCAGCACTGGCGCGGCGCGGGCGTAGAGACGCGCGGGCGTAAGACGCGCGGGCATACAGCGGCGCACGAGTGGTGCGGCACCCAAGCGGAGAGAACGCAGAGGCAGCGCGGCGTGAACGCGGAAATGGCCGAGCGGCCAGGCTACGGGGGAGAGCCTGGCCGCTCGGCGCGTTTTCGAGGCCCTGGGGATCCGGCGGACCTGCCGGGCGCCCAGGCCGGGTGGCTGGACTACGGGGGAGTGTCCAGCCGCCCGGAGTCGGTGTCAGGCCTTGGCGAGTTCCTTCTCGCCGCCCTGCTCGGGGACGTCCGCGGAGTCGGAGCCGCCGTCGGTGTCCGGGTGGAAGCCGTCGTTCTCGTCGATGAGCGTCTTCTCGTCGAACGGGTGCTGACCGGCGAGGACCTCCGCGACGCGCTCCTTGTCGATCTCCTTGGTCCAGGTGCCGATCAGGACCGTGGCGACCGCGTTGCCCGCGAAGTTGGTGACGGCGCGGGCCTCGCTCATGAAGCGGTCGATGCCGACGATCAGGCCGAGGCCGTCCACCAGCGCGGGCTTGTGCGACTGGAGGCCGCCGGCCAGGGTCGCGAGACCGGCGCCGGTGACACCCGCCGCGCCCTTGGAGGCGACGAGCAGGAAGAGCAGCAGCGGGATCTGCTCCCCGATCGACATCGGCGTACCCATGGCGTCGGCGATGAACAGGGACGACATGGTCATGTAGATCATGGTGCCGTCGAGGTTGAAGGAGTAGCCGGTCGGGACGGTGATGCCGACGACCGGCTTGCTGACGCCCAGGTGCTCCATCTTCGCGATGAGCCGCGGCAGCGCGGACTCGGAGGACGAGGTCGACAGGATCAGCAGGAACTCGCGGCCGAGGTACTTGAGCAGCGAGAAGATGTTGAGGCCCGTGCAGAGCTTCAGCAGTGCGCCGAGCACGACGAAGACGAAGAGGAAACAGGTGAGGTAGAAGGCGAGCATCAGGACGGCGAGCTTCTTGAGCGCGTCCACACCGGCGGACCCGGTCACCGCGGCCATGGCGCCGAACGCGCCGACGGGCGCGGCCCACATGACCATGCCGAGGATGCGGAAGACCAGGCGCTGGATGTGCTCCACACCGCGCATGATCGGCTGGCCGGCCGAGCCCATGGCCTGCAGGGCGAACCCGGCGAGCAGGGCGACCAGCAGCGTCTGGAGGACCTCGCCGCCGGTGAAGGCGGAGACGAACGTCATCGGGATGATCCCGAGCAGGAACTCGGTGGTGTCCTTGGCCTCGGCCGAGACCTGCGCGTGGCCGGCCTCCTTGGCGGCGTCGGTCAGCGCGAGGCCAGTGCCCGGCTCGATGATGTTGCCGACGACGAGGCCGATGCCGAGGGCGACGAACGACATGAGCACGAAGTAGCCGAGCGCGATCCCGCCGACCTTGCCGACCTTCGCTGCCTTACGTACCGAGCCGATACCGAGCACGATCGTGCAGAAGATGATCGGCGAGATCATCATCTTGATCAGGTTCACGAAGCCGGTACCGAGCGGCTTCAGTTCGACGGCGAAGTCCGGGGCGATCAGACCAACGGCGATACCGGCGGCCACCGCGGCGATGACCGCGATGTAGAGGTAGTGGGTACGGTCCCGCTTGGCGGCGGGTGCGGCAGGTGCCGTTGAGGATGAGGTGGCCACGGCTGCCCTCCTTGACGTCGTCGTCGGCATCACCGGCGTGCGGCTCACGTCCGGGGGATGGGGAGAAAGTTGTGCTGGGGACTGGCGGTGCTGCGGGGTCGCGGGCGGCGACCGAAAACAGGCCACGGCCCGTGAATCGCGTCCCTGCGATGCCGTGACTATCCCCCGGCCTGTGAGGGCGGTCACCCTTCCGTTCATTTAGTTCACGCTTATAAGGAGAGGCAGACTGGCACCATGCGTTTCCCCCGCGTCCCCGGACCCCGCAGTCTGGCCGCCCAGCTGTTCGCGATGCAGGCCGTGCTGATCGCGGTCGTGGTGGCCGGATGTGCGCTGTTCACCTATCTCAGCGACCGCAGCCAGGCCGAGGACGCGGCCGGCCGGCAGGCGATGGCCGTGGCCCGTTCCGTCGCGGACGCCCCCTCGGTGCGCGAGGCGATCCGTACCACCGCCGAGCCGACGAAGCTCCTCCAGCCGTACGCCCTTCAGGTGCAGCACCACACGGACGTCGACTTCGTCACGATCATGGACCCCGAGGGCATCCGCTGGACCCACCCGGACAAGGACCAGATCGGGCAGCGCTTCCTCGGGCACAGGGAACGCGCGCTGCGCGGCGAGTCGTTCACGGAGGTCTTCTCCGGCACGCTCGGCCCGTCCGTCCGCGCGGTCACCCCGATCCGCGCGGGCGGCGCCGACAGCCAGATCATCGGGCTGGTCAGCGCGGGGATCCGGGTCGAGGAGATCAGTGCTCGGGTCCAGGGCCAGGTCACGGCCCTGTTCGGGGTCGCGGTGACCGCGCTGGCGCTGGGCGCGGTCGGCACGTACGTCATCAACGCGCGCCTGCGCCGGCACACGCACGGGATGAACGCGGCCGAACTGAGCCGCATGCACGACTACCACCAGGCAGCCCTGCACGCCGTACGGGAGGGGCTGCTGATGCTCGACGGGCAGTACAGGGTGGCGCTGATGAACGACGGCGGGCGGGAACTGCTGGGCGTCGTCGACGAGGGCGAGGTCGTCGGCCGGTCCGTGGCCGAACTGGGGCTGCCCGCGCCCCTGACGGGCGCGCTGCTGTCGGCGGAGCCGCGCGTCGACGAGGTGCATCTGACCGCCGACCGGGTGCTGGTCGTCAACACCTCCCCCGTGTCGAGCGGCGAGCGTCGGGGTACGGTAGTCACCCTGCGCGATGTGACGGAACTCCAGTCCCTGATGGGCGAGTTGGACTCCGAGCGCGGTTTCACACAGGCGCTGCGCTCGCAGGCGCACGAGGCGGCGAACCGCCTCCACACTGTCGTCTCCCTGATCGAGCTGGGCCGGGCGGAGGAGGCCGTGGACTTCGCGACCGCCGAACTGGAACTGGCCCAGGCGCTCACCGACCAGGTGGTCGCGGCGGTCAGCGAACCGGTGCTGGCCGCCCTGCTGCTCGGCAAGACGGCGCAGGCGAACGAGCGGGGCGTGGAGCTGGTGGTGTCCGAGGAGAGCAGTCTCGACGACGGCCTCCTCCCCGACACGCTCCCCGCCCGCGACCTGGTCACCATCCTGGGCAACCTCATCGACAACGCGGTGGACGCGGCGCAGGGAAGCGTGGAGAGCGGGGTGGGGGCGTCGCGGGTGACGGTGACGGCCCTGACGGAGGACTCCCTGCTGGTGCTGCGGGTCTCGGACACGGGCGCGGGCGTCGACCCGGCCCACGCGGAGGCGGTCTTCCAGCGGGGCTTCACGACCAAACCGGCGGGACCGGGCGGCCGGGGGCTCGGCCTGGCGCTCGTACGGCAGGCGGTGGCCCGTCACGAGGGCACGCTGACGGTGGCCGAGGCGGCGGGTGGCGGGGCGGAGTTCGAGGTACGGCTGCCGTTGCCTAAGGTGGCGGCGCCCGCGGTGGCCCCGTCGGCCACCAATGCCCCTACGGTGGCCTCGGCGCACGCTCCCACTGAGCCCGCCTTGCCTGGAGGCGACGTATGACCGATCCCCGAGACACGACACCCAGAGGTACGACGGCTGCCCCCATCCGCGTTCTCGTCGTGGAGGACGACCCGGTCGCCGCCGACGCGCACGTCATGTACGTGGGCCGGGTGCCCGGGTTCACCGCCGTCGGCAAGGCGCACACGGGCGCGGAGGCGCGGCGCGCGCTGGACCGTACGCCGGTGGACCTGCTCCTGCTCGACCTCCATCTCCCGGACGGCCACGGACTGCAGCTGGCCCGCTCACTGCGGGCGGCCGGCTACCACGCGGACGTGATAGCGGTGACGTCGGCGCGGGACCTCGCGGTGGTGCGGGAGGGGGTCTCGCTTGGGGTCGTGCAGTACGTACTGAAGCCGTTCACCTTCGCGACCCTCCGGGACCGCCTGGTCCGGTACGCCGAGTTCCACGCGTCGGCGGGCGAGGCGAGCGGCCAGGACGAGGTCGACCGCGCCCTGGCGACCCTGCGCGCCCCGGGCCCCGCCGCCCTCCCCAAGGGCCTGAGCGCCCCCACCCTGGAACGGGTCACGGTGACCCTGCGGGCCAGCACCGAGGGGCTCACCGCGGCCGGGGTCGCCGAGGAGGTCGGCATCTCGCGCATCACGGCCCGGCGTTACCTGGAGCACCTGGTGGACTCGGGCCGGGCGGCGCGGAGTCCGCAGTACGGGCAGGTGGGACGGCCGGAGTTGCAGTACCGGTGGGTGAAGGGCTAGCGGGCGAAGGGAAGTTGACCGGGTCCCACCTCATCAGGCGTGTGCGGAGCACCGGAAGACCGGGATCGCGCTCGACTGCTCGGCCGGCCGATGAGCACGGATCGCTGCAAGGTCATTGACCTGACTAGACCACTCCTCTTACGTTCGCCGGGCAGCCGTACAGGCTTTCAGGCCCGTAGGAGGTCGTGCTCGTGCGCCCCACCGCCGCTCGCCCAACTGCCCTATTCTCTCTGCTCGTTGCCACCACCGTCACCGTCGCCGCCGGTTCGCTCACCGCGTGCGGCGGCGGTTCCGGAAGTGATCCGGACACGGTGAAGATCTCGTTCAAGCAGTCGACCGACAACTCCGTCAAGGTGATGGACACCTACCTGGCGGACATCAAGAAACAGTTCGAGAAGGCCAACCCGGGCAAGAAGGTGGAGCTGGTCCCGATCAAGGCCCCGGACTCGGAGTACTACACCAAGGTCCAGCAGATGCTCCGCTCCCCCAAGACGGCCCCCGACCTGGTCTACGAGGACACGTTCCTCATCAACTCGGACATCACCAGCGGGTACTTGAAGCCGCTCGACACCTACCTCGCCAAGTGGCCGGACTGGAACCAGTTCGTCGACACGGCGAAGACGGCCGCCAAGGCGGAGGACGGCAAGACGTACGGCGTCCCGGACGGCACGGACACCCGGGGGCTGTGGTTCGACAAGGGCATCTTCAAGAAGGCGGGCCTGTCTGCCAGTTGGCAGCCGAAGACGTGGGCGGAGGTGTTGTCCGCGGCCCGCACGATCAAGGAGAAGGTGCCGGACGTCATCCCTCTGAACGTCTATACGGGCAAGCCGGTGGGTGAAGGGGCCACCATGCAGGGCTTCGAGATGCTTCTCTACGGGACGCCGGGCGCGGCGAACTCGGACCCCCTGTACGACGGCTCGTCGAAGAAGTGGATCACGGGGAGTCAGGCGTTCAAGGACGCGTTGACGTTCGTCGAGACGGTGTACAAGGAGAAGCTGGGCCCGGACGTCGAGGACGCCCTCGACCCCAACATCGGCACCCGGGTACGCGGCGAACTGCTGCCCGAGGGCAAGCTGGGCATCAACCTCGACGGCTCCTGGCTCCCCCAGGACTGGCTGCCGGGCAGCGGTCACGAATGGCCCGAGTGGTCGACGAAGCTGGGCCTGGCGGCGATGCCGACCCAGCACGGCCAGGCGCCGGGCAAGGTGAGCATGTCGGGCGGCTGGACCTGGGCGATCCCGTCGAAGGCGGCCAACCCCGACCTGTCGTTCGCGTTCATCAAGGCGATGCAGACGAAGGCGAACGCCCAGAAGTGGTACATCGCCAACTCGGGCATCGCGGTCCGCAAGGACGTGGCGGCGGACCCGGCGTACGTCGGCGCCCAGCCCGGCATCAGGTTCTTCACGGACCTGGTCGCGAGCACGCACTACCGCCCGGCGTATCCGGCGTACCCGAAGGTCTCGACGGCCGTCCAGGAGGCGATGGAGGGCGTGACGACGGGCGACGCGTCGGTGGCGGAGGCGGCGCGCGCGTACGACGACGCGCTGAAGTCGGCGACGGACGACCAGGTAATAGAGAAGCGGTGAGTACGGGTGCGGGTGCGGCCAGGCGTCGCGCCCTGACGCGGGCGCTTCCGGTCACACCGGCGGTGGTTCTCCTTGCCCTCTTCCTCGCCGGCCCGATCGCGTACTGCGCCTACATCGCCTTCACCGACCTGCAGTTGACCGGTCAGGCCACCTCGTCCTTCGTCGGCTTCGACAACTTCCGTACGGCGTTCAAGGACAAGGCGTTCCTCAACGCCGTATGGCTGACTCTCGTCTTCACGGTCATCTCGTCCCTGCTCGGACAGAACACCCTGGGACTGACGCTGGCGGCCCTGATGCAGCGCGCGTCGAAGCCGGTGCGGACGCTGGTGGGCGGGATCGTGATCACGGCGTGGGTGCTGCCGGAGGTGGTGGCGGGGTTCCTGCTGTACGCGTTCTTCCGGCGGGAGGGCACCCTCAACGCCATCCTGGACTGGCTCCATCTCCCGTCCCAGAACTGGCTGTTCACGCTGCCGATCCTGGCGGTGTCGTTCGCGAACGTGTGGCGGGGTACGGCGTTCTCGATGCTGGTGTACTCGGCGGCGCTGAACGAGATCCCGAAGGAGATCACGGAGGCGGCGGAGGTCGACGGCGCGGGCGGCTGGCGCCGGATGTGGCACATCACGCTGCCGATGATCCGGCGCTCGATCGGCACGAACCTGATGCTGAACACGCTCCAGACCCTGTCGGTCTTCGGGCTGATCTGGGTGATGACGAGGGGCGGCCCGGGGAATAGGAGCCAGACGCTCCCCCTCTTCATGTACGAACAGGCCTTCCAGAAAAGCATGATCGGGTACGGGACGGCGGTGGCGTTGCTGTTGCTGGTCGTCGGCTCACTGTTCTCGATGGTGTACATGCGGCTGCTGCGAACGGAGGTGTGAGATGCCCGGGGTCACGACGATGACGGCGAAGTCCCGGCGCGCGAACCGCCGACTGGCAGCCGACGCGGGCCTCTTGACCGTCGCGGCAGCCTTCGTACTCCCCCTCGCGTGGGTGGTCCTGTCGGCGCTGGATCCGCACGCGGACTTGCGGGTGAGGGTCCCGGACGGTCTGACGTTCGGAAACTTCGACGCGGTACTGACGGACGAGATCACCTTCACGCCGCTGCTCAACAGCCTGATCCTGTGCGGAGGCGGGACACTGCTGACGGTGGTGTGCGCGGCGCTGGCCGCGTATCCGTTGTCGCGGTTCCGGTCGCGGTTCAACCGGCCGTTTCTGCTGGCGGTGCTGTTCGCCACGTGTCTCCCGATCACGGCGATCATGGTGCCGGTGTACGCGCTGTTCGTACGGGTGAACCTGATCGACACGACGCAGGGCACGATCTTCTTCTTCGCGGCGTCGCAACTTCCGTTCGCCATCTGGCTGATGAAGAACTTCATGGACGGCGTACCGAGGGAACTGGAGGAGGCCGCCTGGACGGACGGGGCGTCGGCGTTCCAGTCGCTGGTGCGGATCGTGCTGCCGCTGATGGGCCCGGGAGTGGCTGTGGTGACGGTGTTCTCGTTCGTGATGATGTGGGGCAACTTCTTCGTCCCGTTCATGCTGCTGCTCACACCGGACCAGATGCCGGCGAGCGTGAGTATCAACGATTTCTTCGGGAATCGGGGGACGGTTGTCTATGGGCAGTTGGCCGCGTTCTCGGTCATCTATTCGACGCCGGTGATTTTGCTGTATGTGCTGGTGGCGCGGAAGGTGGGTGGGGGGTTCGCGCTCGGTGGAGCCGTGAAGGGGTGAGTCGACCCCTGAGGGAGGGACGGTCACCAGGGCGCGGGGCCCTGAAGACCGGTAGGCCCGAGCCCCGAGCTCGTCGTCTATGTGCTCGTGCGCCTGCGGACCAGTTGCCTGCCCTCCTCGTTCAGCGCATCAGCGACCAGCAGTCGCGGCAGCAGGTCCGGTTCGAGGGTCATCGCGCGGAAAACGAGCGCGACGGTCACGTCATGGTCGGGACGGTGCACGATCTCGACGGGGTCACCGGCGCGGATGTCTCCCGGCTCGATCACCCGGAGATAGGCGCCCGGCAGCGCGGCCCGCGTAAACCGCTTGATCCAGCCCTCGCGCTCCAGCCAGCCCTGGAACGTCGCGCACGGGATCCGCGCGCATGACACCTCCAGGACGACATCCGGCCCGATGCGCCAACGCTCCCCGATCAGGGCGCCGTTGACGTCGAGACCACGGGTCGTGAGGTTCTCCCCGAAGACGCCGTTGGTGAGCGGCCCGCCCAGCTCGGCCTCCCAGCCGTCGAGATCCTCGCGGGCATAGGCGTAGACGGCCTGATCAGAACCGCCGTGATGCTTCACGTCGTAGACGCGGTCGCCGGCGAGCCCCACCTCACCGGTTCCCTTGGGTCCGGGCGCGATGACGGCGACGGGGCCGTCGACGGGCCGCTTGTCGATGCCTGTCGCGCTGAGGCCCTTCCAGGGGTTGGGCCGGGGCTTGCCCACATTGACGGAGAGCAGCTTCATACGCGCGACGGTACGGTCCTCCGCCTGCCGGCGCGACACATTTCAGGCAGCACCCCGGGCCGGAGCGGCTCCACCCCCGCCCCCGCACCGCAAGGATCGCGCCGCGACTACTCGCCAGTTACCCGCTCGACCGAGCCACCGACCGTACCGCAGAGACCTTCGACCCCCGCCCGGACAGTCGATACCCCAGGCACCCCGAAGGCACTCCCGGTACCGCACACGTAACCGACGGACAAGCGCGCATATGCCCCACCACCTTGCCGTTCGCACGATCGGACGCCCGCAACAGGCCCCGACCATCTCCGCCCGGCAACCAGCCCACGGTCCTCAGCCAATCCGGAACGAACCGGAACCACTTCCCGCCCCCGTAGCTTCCTACAATCCGTAATTGTGGCCGAACAGGCTGTAGTCAACGCCGCCCCGCACCCTTAGCTTGTGGCGCGTGCGCCGACCTCCAGTCCCTCCCCCACCGCCCACGCCGCCGACCCCGCCCTTCGACACCCACGCCGCCCGCAGACTCCGTATGGCCCTGGGAATGGGCCCCGAGCACGTCGCGTACGGGATGCAGGTGTCGTACGGGCTGCCGTACATCACGGCCGACCATGTGATCGCCTGGGAACGCGGCATCATGGCCCCCGGAAAGAACGAACTCACCGCTCTCGCGGGCGTGTTGTGGTGCGCCCCCTGTGAACTCATCGGCCGCCCCCGCACCTTGCGCGAACACCGTGCCGCGCGCGGGCTCAGTGCCGAGGACGTCGCCGGGGCCGTCGGGCTCGAACTCCTCGTCTACGTACGGATGGAGGAGAGCGGCGAGTGGCGCGGCACCGAGCGGCAGTCCGCAATTCTCGCCGAGGTGCTCGAACTGTCCCTCGCCGACTTCATGGCCCTCACCGGCCTCGACGGCAAGCTCGCCGGCCTGTTGCGCAGCGCCGTCACGACACGCTGGCAGGCGTACGTCCGCCCCGTCGGCAAGATGGTGCCGCTGAACCGGCGCCTCCTGGAGGGCACCCTCCAGGAGCTGCACCGCTCCTACCAGGGGCAGATGGCCGCCACCCTGACCTGGTCGGACGGCTCCGCGGCGACCGAGGCGAGCCATACCGGAGGTGACTTCCTCGAACGGATCGTGGAGCACTTCTGGGCGAGGATCGACACCATCGCCCCCTGACCGCCTCGACAAGCCAACAAGACAACAACCCGACGACCCGACGGCCCGACGGCCCAATGAGCCGGCGACCGGGCAGCCGGGCAACCAGAGTTGGACGCTAGAAAACCGACTCCGCCTCGTCCATCCGGTCCTTCGGGACCGTCTTCAGTTCGGTGACCGCCTCCGCCAGCGGCACCATCACCACGTCCGTCCCGCGCAGTGCCGTCATCCGTCCGAACTCGCCCTGGTGCGCGGCCTCCACCGCGTGCCAGCCGAACCGGGTCGCGAGGACGCGGTCGTACGCGGTGGGCGTGCCGCCGCGCTGGATGTGGCCGAGGATGACCGACTTGGCCTCCTTGCCGAGCCGGCGTTCCAGCTCGTACGCCAGTGCCGTGCCGATGCCCTGGAAGCGCTCGTGGCCGAACTGGTCGATGTCGCCGTGGCCGTAGTCCATGCTGCCCTCGGCGGGGTGCGCGCCCTCGGCGACGCAGATGACGGCGAACTTCTTGCCGCGCGCGAACCGTTCCTCGACCATCTTCACCAGGTGATCGGGGTCGAAGGGGCGCTCGGGGAGGCAGATGCCGTGGGCGCCGGCCGCCATGCCGGACTCCAGGGCGATCCAGCCCGCGTGGCGGCCCATGACCTCGACGACCATCACCCGCTGATGCGACTCGGCGGTGGTCTTCAGGCGGTCCATCGCCTCCGTCGCGACACCCACCGCCGTGTCGAAGCCGAACGTACGGTCCGTCGACGAGATGTCGTTGTCGATGGTCTTGGGGACGCCGACGACGGGCAGGCGCGCGTCGCTCAGCATCCGGGCCGCCGTCAGCGTGCCCTCGCCGCCGATCGGGATCAGGACGTCGATACCGAACTCGCGGGCCATGTCCTGCGCGTTCTCGCAGGCCTCGCGCAGCCGGTCGCGCTGGAGACGGGACGAGCCGAGAATGGTGCCGCCGCGGGCGAGGATGCCGCTGACCGCGTCGAGGTCGAGGGTGCGGTAGCGGCCGTCGAGCAGCCCCGCGTAACCGTCCTCGAAGCCGATGACCTCGTCGTCGTACTGGGTGACCGCCCGGTGGACCACCGACCGGATCACTGCGTTCAGGCCCGGACAGTCGCCGCCTGCGGTGAGAACTCCGATACGCATCGTGCTGTGTCTCCTGCTCGCTGTGATCGCGGTGATCGTTCTGCTCGCTCGTGATGCCGGTGGGGCCACTCCAATTGTTCCACGCCCTGGCCCGGCCCTCGATCCCGAGACCCGCCCGACCGGCCTGACCGGCGCCTGAACCAGCCGCGCGGGTAGTGTCGAGAGGCCCGAACAGTCCAGCTTGGAACGGAGAGCACGCGTGACGACCCGCAGCGTGTACGTGACCGGGATCGACCGGGGTGACGGCCGCCAGGTCGTCGAGCTGGGAGTCATGGAACTCCTGACCCGGCAGGTCGACCGCGTGGGCGTCTTCCGCCCCCTGGTGCACGACGACCCGGACCGTCTCTTCGAGCTGCTGCGCGCCCGCTACCGCCTCTCCCAGGACCCGGCGACCGTGTACGGCATGGACTACCCGGAGGCGTCCGCGCTCCAGGCCGAGCAGGGCACCGACGAGCTCGTGTCGACCCTCGTCGACCGCTTCCTGCTCGTCGCCCGCGAGTACGACGTCGTCCTCGTCCTCGGCACCGACTTCGCCGACACCCAGTTCCCGGACGAGCTGGCCCTCAACGCCCGCCTCGCGAACGAGTTCGGCGCGTCCGTCGTCGCGGTCGTCGGCGGACGCGACCAGACCGCCGAGTCGGTGCTCGCGGAGACCCGAAACGCCTACCGCGCGTACGAGGCGCGGGGCTGCGACGTCCTCGCCATGGTCGCCAACCGCGTCGCCCGCGAGGACCGCACCGCGATCGCCGAGGGCCTCGACTCCCGTCTCCCCGTGCCCTGTTACGTCCTGCCCGACGAACCCGCCCTGTCCGCGCCGACGGTCGCCCAGATCACCCACGCGCTCGGCGGCAAGGTGGTCCTCGGCGACGACTCGGGCCTCGCCCGCGACGCGCTGGACTTCGTCTTCGGCGGCGCGATGCTGCCCAACTTCCTGACCGCGCTGACCCCGGGCTGCCTGGTCGTCACCCCCGGTGACCGCGCCGATCTCGTGGTCGGCGCCCTCGCCGCGCACAGCGCCGGTACGCCGCCCATCGCGGGCGTCCTGCTGACCCTGAACGAGCGCCCCAGCGACGAGGTCCTCACCCTCGCCGCCCGGCTCGCCCCGGGCACCCCCGTCATCTCCGTCGCCGGGACAAGCTTCCCCACCGCCGCCCAGCTCTTCTCCCTGGAGGGGAAGTTGAACGCGGCCACCCCGCGCAAGGCGGAGACGGCCCTCGGCCTCTTCGAGCGCCACGTCGACACGACGGAACTGCTCGGGCGTATCTCCGCGCCCAGCAGCGACCGGGTCACGCCCATGATGTTCGAGCACAAGCTCCTCGAGCGCGCCCGCGCCGACAAGCGCCGGGTCGTCCTCCCCGAGGGCACCGAGGAACGCGTCCTGCACGCCGCCGAGGTGCTGCTGCGCCGGGGCGTGTGCGACCTGACGCTGCTCGGCCCGGCCGACGTCATCCGCAAGAAGGCCGCCGACCTGGGCATAGACCTCAGCGGCTGCCAGGTGATCGACCCGCAGACCTCCGAACTGCGGGACAGGTTCGCCGAGAAGTACGCCCAGCTGCGCGCGCACCGGGGCGTCACGGTCGAGCTGGCGTACGACGTCGTCTCGGACGTCAACTACTTCGGCACCCTGATGGTCCAGGAGGGCCTGGCCGACGGCATGGTGTCGGGCTCCGTCCACTCGACGGCCGCGACGATCCGCCCCGCCTTCGAGATCATCAAGACCAATCCCGACGCCTCGATCGTCTCCTCCGTCTTCTTCATGTGCCTCGCCGACAAGGTCCTCGTCTACGGCGACTGCGCGGTCAACCCCGTCCCGAACGCCGAGCAGTTGGCCGACATCGCCATACAGTCGGCCGCCACCGCCGAGCAGTTCGGTGTGGAGCCGAGGATCGCGATGCTGTCGTACTCGACGGGTACGTCCGGTTCGGGCGCGGACGTCGACAAGGTGCGCGAGGCGACGCGACTGGTGCGCTCCCGGCGCCCGGACCTGCGTATCGAGGGTCCGATCCAGTACGACGCGGCCGTGGAGCCGACGGTGGCCGCCACCAAGCTCCCCGGCTCCGACGTCGCGGGCCAGGCAAGCGTGTTGATCTTCCCGGACCTCAACACCGGCAACAACACCTACAAGGCCGTGCAGCGTTCGGCCGGCGCGATCGCCGTCGGCCCGGTCCTCCAGGGCCTGCGCAAGCCGGTCAACGACCTGTCCCGGGGCGCCCTGGTCCCGGACATCGTCACCACCGTCGCGATCACGGCGATCCAGGCCCAGACCGCCACCGCTCTCACGCCCCCTACCGAAAAGGCCTCCGCGCAGTGACCGCGACCCGCGTCCTCGTCCTCAACTCCGGCTCGTCGTCGGTGAAGTACCAGCTGCTCGACATGCGCGACAGCAGCCGCCTCGCCGTGGGCCTGGTGGAACGCATCGGCGAGGAGACGTCCCGTCTGAAGCACACCCCGCTGGCGACCGGCGGCGCGTCCCGCGAGCGTACGGGCCCGATCGCCGACCACGAGGCAGCCCTGAAGGCGGTGGCGGAGGAGCTGGCAAGCGATGAACTCGGCCTTGACTCACCCGAGTTGGCGGCCATCGGACACCGGGTCGTGCACGGCGGCCAGGCCTTCACCGAGCCCACGGTCGTCGACGACACGGTCCTCGCGGAGATCGAGCGCCTGATCCCGGTGGCCCCGCTGCACAACCCGGCCAACCTCACCGGCATCCGTACCGCCCAGTCCCTGCGCCCCGACCTCCCCCAGGTCGCGGTCTTCGACACCGCGTTCCACACGACGATGCCGGAGTCGGCGGCCCGCTACGCGATCGACGTCGCGACGGCCGACGAGCACCGCATCAGGCGGTACGGGTTCCACGGCACGTCCCACGCGTACGTGTCGCGGGAGACGGCGCGGCTCCTGGGCCGGGCACCCGAGGACGTGAACGTGATCGTGCTGCACCTGGGCAACGGGGCGTCCGCGTCGGCGGTGCGGGGCGGGAGGTGCGTGGACACCTCGATGGGGCTGACGCCGCTGGAGGGGCTGGTCATGGGAACCCGCTCCGGGGACCTGGATCCGGCTGTCATCTTCCATTTGGCGCGTGTTGGCGGAATGTCCACGGACGAGATCGACACTCTTCTCAACAAGAAGAGCGGCTTGATCGGCCTGTGCGGAGACAACGACATGCGGGAAATCCGCCGCCGTATCGACGAGGGCGGCGCGGACGCCCCCGCGGCCCGGCTGGCCTTCGACATCTACATCCACCGCCTGAAGAAGTACATCGGCGCCTATTACGCGGTACTCGGCCGGGTGGACGCCATCGCGTTCACGGCCGGTGTCGGCGAGAACGCGGCGCCGGTGCGCGAGGCGGCGGTGGCCGGCCTGGAGGGCCTCGGCGTGGCCGTGGACGGCGCCCTGAACGCCGTACGCGGCCAGGAGGCCCGGCTGATCTCGCCCGCGGGCTCCCGGGTCGCGGTGGCGGTCGTGCCGACGGACGAGGAGCTGGAGATCGCGACACAGACGTACGCGCTGGTGAGATCGGCGAGACCGGACAACTGAAGACACTTAACGGATAAAGGACGAACATTGGGAAGACATCGGCCGACTCCGATGGAAGAGCCTCACTTGAGCGCTATCCCGCCCCTTTGTGTCCACTAGGTGCTTCTACGTCGTCCACCAGGCGGAATATTCCGAAGCGAAACAAACCGATAGGATCGCCCCATGCGCCGTTCGAAAATCGTTTGTACTCTCGGCCCCGCGGTCGACTCCCATGAAATGCTCGTGTCTCTGATCGAGGCCGGCATGAACGTGGCCCGGTTCAACTTCAGCCACGGCAGCCACGCCGAGCACCAGGGCCGGTACGACCGGGTCCGGGCCGCCGCCAAGGAAACCGGCCGCGCCGTCGGTGTCCTCGCCGACCTGCAGGGTCCGAAGATCCGCCTGGAGACCTTCGCGGAGGGCCCCGTCGAGCTGGTACGGGGCGACGAGTTCGTCATCACCACCGAGGACGTCCCCGGTGACAAGACCATCTGCGGTACGACGTACAAGGGCCTCCCGGGCGATGTCTCGCGCGGCGACCAGATCCTGATCAACGACGGCAACGTCGAGCTGAAGGTCCTGGACGTCGAGGGTGCGCGGGTGAAGTCGATCGTCATCGAGGGCGGCGTCATCTCGGACCACAAGGGCATCAACCTGCCCGGCGCGGCCGTGAACGTCCCGGCCCTCTCCGAGAAGGACATCGACGACCTGCGCTTCGCCCTGCGCATGGGCTGCGACATGGTCGCCCTGTCCTTCGTCCGCGACGCCGCCGACGTGGACGACGTCCACAAGATCATGGACGAGGAGGGGCGCCGCGTCCCGGTCATCGCCAAGGTGGAGAAGCCGCAGGCGGTCGACAACATGGACGCCGTCGTCGCGGCCTTCGACGGTGTGATGGTGGCCCGCGGTGACCTCGCCGTCGAGTACCCCCTCGAGAAGGTCCCGATGGTGCAGAAGCGCCTCGTGGAGCTGTGCCGGCGCAACGCCAAGCCGGTGATCGTCGCGACCCAGATGATGGAGTCGATGATCACCAACTCGCGCCCGACGCGCGCCGAGGCGTCCGACGTGGCGAACGCGATCCTGGACGGCGCCGACGCGGTCATGCTGTCCGCGGAGTCGTCGGTCGGCGCCTACCCGCTCGAGACGGTCCGCACGATGTCGAAGATCGTGGTGGCGGCGGAGCAGGAGCTCCTCTCCAAGGGCCTGCAGCCCCTGGTCCCCGGCAAGAAGCCGAAGACGCAGGGTGGCTCGGTCGCCCGCGCGGCCTGCGAGATCGCCGACTTCCTCGGCGGCACGGGCCTGGTCGCCTTCACCAAGTCCGGCGACACGGCCCGCCGCCTCTCCCGCTACCGCGCGGCCCAGCCGATCGTCGCCTTCACGACGGACGAGGGCACCCGCAACCAGCTCGCCCTGAGCTGGGGCGTCGACTCGTACGTCGTCCCGTTCGTCAACAGCACGGACGAGATGGTCTCCCTGGTCGACCAGGAGATGCTGAAGCTGGGCCGCTTCAGGGTGGGCGAGATCGTCGTCATGACGGCCGGCTCCCCGCCCGGCGTCCCGGGCACGACGAACATGGTCCGGGTACATCACTTGGGCGAGGGCGAGCACGCCTGACGTGGCGGTTGTACGGCTGTGAGGGCGTCCCCTTTGGGAGGGGGCGCCCTCTCGTCATTTCGCACAGTCAGTGGCTGCCGCACGAGAACCACGAGAGCCTCCACGGCAGCCTGTCTGATCCTCTTGGTCCGACCCTTTTGGGAGACAACGCACAGGGTGTCCTGGTCGGCGGTCACACGAGTCGCTCTCCATTGAAGCCAGTCGGACCATCCGCCGATGAGCTCGCCGACAGACTCTGCCGACACGGCACCCTGCCTGAGCGCTTCCAGGACGCCGAGCTCACGCGCCCGCCGCGCGGAGAACTCACGTACGGCCGGCGGCAGGATCCGCACCCATCGCTCGCGCTCGTCCCCTGGAACACGTTCGAGCACCTCACCGACCACTCCAGACGCAAGGGAGCCGTCCGGCTCCAGGGAGACTGCCTCGAACAGCAGCGGCAGTGCGGCGGGGGTGTCCGTCGCCACACGGTAGAGGGACCAGCGCTCGTGACCATCGGCGAACGAGGCGTCGGCACCCTCGTACCGCCCGACAGCCTGGGCGAGCCGGCGCAGCACCTCGCCCAGAGCGGCGGAGGGATCAGCAGCCACGTGCCTCGCACCCTTCCATGGCGACTCGCATGTTCTCCCCGATCGTACGAATGTTGTCGGTGACCACGGCCTCTTGGCGCCTGACAGTTCCTTCTCCTCGGGTCATGGATGGGGGAGGTTACGAGGTTCAAGGGCGTGGTCAGAGGAGGTGGTCGGCCTTGCCGGCCTTGATGTCCTGGATGAGGGTGCGGAGGGCGTCTCGGGTGTCGGTGAGGTAGGCGTCTTCGTGGCCTGCGACGGCGATGTAGGCGTTGCCGGTGGGGTCGGTGCCTATGCGGAAGCAGTTGGCGCCTTCGCCGCAGTAGGGCTCTTCCCAGGTGATGTCGGGCACGGGGTCTCCTAGAGGTCGTTGGCGAGGGTACGGATGAAGTCCCGCGAGGGCGCGGGGGCGAGCGCCACGGCTTCGGCCGCGTCGAGGTGGGCGCGGTATTTGTTGAGCTGCGCCTCGGTGTCGATGAACTCCGGGCCGTGCGTGCTGTCGAGTTCCACGGTGTCGAGGCGGGGGACGCTCGACTCGGCGTAGACGACGGACTGTCCGGCGCCAGGGAAGCCGCCCGCCTTGAACGGGATGACGCGTATCGTCACGGCCTCGCGGTCGGACACGTGCAGCAGGTGCTCCAACTGCCGCCGCGCTACGGAGGATCCGCCGAACTCCATACGGAGCGCGGCCTCGTGCAGGATGACGTCGAGGGCCGGGGGCTCCGGCCGGTCGAGCACCTGTTGCCGGTCAACCCGGTGCGCCAACCGGGCGTCGAGGTCGGGGACCGACAGCGGCGGAATCACGGCTTTGAACACGGCGCGGGCGTGGTCCGCTGTCTGGAGCAGTCCGGGCAGGTGCACGCTGACGGTGATCCGCAGCCGGTTGGCGTGCCACTCCATCTCGGCGATGTCGAGGAAACCGTCCGGCAGCCGGTCCCGGTACTCCTCCCACCAGCCCTTGTCGCGCCCGGCGGCCATGGCGGCGAGTGCCTCGATGAACTCCTCGTCCGCGCAACCGTAGTTGGCGGCGAGAGTGCGCACACGCTCGGCGCTGATCCCGGAGCGACCCGACTCCATGTTGGGCACGTTCGTACGGGGGACGTTCAGCAGCCGGGCCGCGTGCTCCGTCTTGATCCCGGCGGAGGTACGCATCCTGCGCAGTTCCGCGCCCAAGCGCCTCTGACGCTCCGTCGGTTTGCTCCTCGGCGGCATGTGCCCACTCCCCGTTCGTCTGCGTGACGTGGGTCAGTCTGCCGCTGTGGTGCGCCTGTGGTCCACCGGGGATCCCGAGAAGAGTAGTACACGTACTCCCTAGATGCTCTACAGTCAGTGATGCATCGCTTACGCCCAGCACTGAACGGAAGTGCATCGCGCGAGCCTGCCCAGGTTCTCTTTTCTCTGGGAGGGGTGGGCTCGCGCCAGGGAGACAGGCCACTGGCCGGGTGCAGGCGCGCACGTCAAGTCCGTTGCCCAACAAGGGAGTCAGCCATGTCCGCATCGGCCACCGTCTCGGCCTGCCCCATCTCCACCGACCCGACGGAGACACCACCGCCGTCTCCGGACGCGCTCGCCTACAGCTTCACCTTGCCCGCCGGGACGGTGAGTTCACGGGTGGCACGGGATACGACACGGGTCGTCCTTCGGGCACACGGGCTGGCGGACATGACGGAGGCCGCCGTGCAGGTCGTCGCGGAACTGACCGCCTGTGCCTGCCGGTTCGCCGCGAACGCCTCGGTGTATGTGTCGCTGCGTTTTCGGGACGGGGAGTTGCGGGTGATCCTCTACGACGGTCACCAACTGCACGATCATCCCCGGCTGGCTGCGGCTTGCGATGAGCGGAGGGGGGACGCGCTGCGGGTGTTGGGGTGCGTGGTGGAGGCGTGCGGTGGGGAGTGGGGGTTCGGGGAAGCGCGGGAGCCGGGGGGTGGGACGCGGATGTGGGCCGTGCTGCCTTGGGCAGGAGCTCGGGAGTTTGCGGGGGCGGGGAGGCTGTGACGTAGGGACGGCGCGATAATTGGCGCTGCCTGCAACCTCGCCGACCTCACCGAAACACCTCGGGCTCACGCCTGCCGCTTCGCAGCACTTCGCCCCGCCGAGCGTCAGCTCGACAAGGCAATGCAGCCGCGCCAGTCGGCGGGGATGGGGGTGCCCCGGCAGGACGCGACGGTGCACCAGGGGCGGTTCGGGGTCGCCGCCGCACCGGGGCCCGGCCGAGCACGCCTCGGCAGAGGCCGCCGGAGGCGCGGTGAGTAGGCGGCTCGGGCCGAGGAATGCGCTCGCGTGAACAGCGCCCTCACGATGCACACCACGCACTGATGACTTGGGTGGTCCGATAGACGCCGGGAGCGGCAGGACGGCATCGGGAGGCCCTCCTCGAAGGGGCCTCCCGACCAGTCTCAGTACGTTCCGCACAGGGGGCCGAACCATGAGGAATCGCCCATCTCACCCTCGTCCTCATGCCACTGCAGAGGCGCTGAAACGACCAAACTTCTCATGCCGCCGACCAGCAAGAACAGACGCCTGGCTCGACTTCCACCCCCGCATTCGAGGCCCACCCTCCGGCATTCCCTCGTCGTCCGCCCGGCGGACCGTGAGCTTCTCGCCGGGGACGATGTCGTAGATGAGGTGGGAGTAGACGGGGGCCGTGACCTCGTCCTTGCCCGCCTTGATGTCCGCCACGAAGCGGGTCAGGGCCCGGCGGTCGTACGACTCGGGGAAACCCTTACGGGACATCAGGCCACGGGC
>Ga0136846_1238352_pt1 | contig 21868 bp, 19 predicted proteins | sample HopSoiMetagenom2_FD_96841 | JGI IMG/M metagenome (GOLD analysis project Ga0136846, IMG submission 96841) | Grasslands soil microbial communities from Hopland, California, USA - 2 Assembly 2016 (version 4) | ecosystem: Environmental > Terrestrial > Soil > Grasslands | place: USA: Hopland... | reverse complement strand
CGCTGGGCGGGATGCGATGCAAGGCGCTCCGAGCGCCGTGTGGCGAGCCACACAAGTGAGGAGCAACGCCGCAGCGCGCCCGCCCAGCGCCCCCAAAACGGTAAGTTGTTTCGGGCCATGTCCTCAGCTCAGCATCTCCGAATGCGGCGACCGGCCTCCAGTGGGCCGACAGAGTCAAGAGACAACTGGTCACGTACATTCCGGTGGTTGCGAACTTCGTGATCCGAGACCCGACCAGTGACGTCAGATAGCAATCTTCTCGACAGCATCGATGACCCGTTCGTCGCCATCGATGCAACATGCCGTGTGATCCGATTGAACCGCGCCTTCGAACGCCTGTTCGGTTTGCGGGCTTCAAGCTCGGTAGGTCGCGAGCTTTTTTCTCTCGCCGAAAGCTTGCAGGATGCACCGCTCGAGGCCGAAATTCATGCTGCATTGGCCAAGGACGTTGCTGGCCGTTCCATGGATTCAATGACGATCGATGGGCGGGCTTTCGAGCTCAGAGCCAGCCCGCTGAACGACGGCGGACTCGCGTTGCTGTTCCTCGATGTCACTCACCGAGTCGAAGACGATCGGCGTACGGCCAACGCTCTCGGCAGGATCGCGCACGATTTTCGCAACCGGCTGGCCCCTCTGCTGACTTCTCTCGAATTACTGAAGCGCCCCAACATTGCCGAAGAGACCAAGACGAAGGCGCGGGCCATCATGGGTCGGCAGGTGGATCAGATGGTTGGCCTGATCGACGAAGTGCAGGACATTGCTCGCGGCGGTAGAGGCGCGACGCGATCAGCGGGGTTGGGGAGGGCGGAAGCCGGGAATGGGGCGTCGAAAGAGGTCGATTCACTGGGTGAACTGGAGCCACGAGAAGTGGAACCACGAGACTCGACCGACAAGGGTGCCCGGGTGCTCGTGGCAGACGACAGTGATCTCGTGCAGCAGTCCGTCGTCGCGCTGCTGGTCGCCGAAGGATACGAAGTGCGAACCGTGTCCGATGGCATCGAGGCCGTGGCCGCCGCCGAGGATTGGAGGCCACGCTACGTCCTGCTCGACCTGCACATGCCGCGACTGGGCGGCATGGAGGCCGCCAAGCGGCTGCGGCAGTCGCCTTTGGCCGACGACATGGTGTTGCTGATGATGAGTGGCGTGACGCTCGACGATTCTTGGCGCGAACACGCCCGCCAGGCGGGCTTCGACGTCTGCGTCGACAAGACGGCCGACCCGGCCGAGTGGCTCGCTGCGATGAGGCAGGCCGGGAAGCGTCGCGCGGGAGGGCTCAGAGGCTGAGAGTATTTCGATCATGCCCGCTCATCACGCCAAAAGCCCCCTGCTCGTCGTTGCCCAAGCTATGGCTGCGCTTTGCGCCTGGATCAGGCGCCTTTTGACGTGCTGCTCGGACACGTTCGAAATACTCTCAGCCTCTCAGAGGCTGAGCCTCTTCAGGTCCGGCGGACCGGCCGTCTCAGTGCCGTCCTGATCGCCGGCAACTCAGGCTGCCCGCCCACAAGGCGGTGAATGTTGAGCACGTCGAGCGCCCGCTTCGGGCCTGCGACAGCGCCCATCAGCACCACCAGGATCTTTCTCCCTGCTGCTTCGAGCCGCATGCTCAGGCAGCGACCGGCTTCGTTCGTGAAGCCGGTCTTGGAGACCGAGATGTTCCAGCCGGGGCGACCGACGAAATGATTGGTGTTGTGAAAGACGCGCCCGCGCCCGCGCACTGCAATGCGGCTGCTGGACTGGCTGGTGGCTCTCACGATCTCCGGGTAGGTGGATGCCGCCGTCAGTATCTTCGCCATGTCATGCGCCGTCGCATGGTTATCGGGCGACAAACCTGTCGGCTCGACCAAAGCGGTGTTCTCGAGCTTCAGCTCGGTGATCTTGTGTTGCGTGGCCAGCAGGAAAGCCTCATTGCCGCCCGGGTATGTGCGTGCGAGCGCGGCGGCGGCATGGTTGTCGGAGGACATCAGCGCGATTTCGATGAGCGTGCTGCGCGGAAGCACAGTGCCCACAGATAGCCCCGAGCGCGTGTGCTTGAGCGTGTCGAGATCGGCCTTGTCGATGCGGATGGCGTCGGTGGGCGAAAGATGCGCGTCGAGGACCACCATCGCCGTCATCAGCTTGGTCATTGATGCAATGGGCGCCGCGGTGGCGGCATCCTTCTCGAGGAGTATCTCGCCGCTCTCTTCATCAATCACCAGTGCGTGGGCGGACTCGATCGTGACAGCATGCGACGCGACGCAGCACAGGCAGAAGGCGAGAGAAATGAGGGCGTTCTTGAGCATCGTGTTGGAGAGGAGTTGAAAAAATGACAAGGCTTTGCTCACGCGATCACTGGGCAACGTGCGCGCGGCCCGTTCCGACTACAGGTCGTTGCGCTTGTTCCATGAATCTCAAAAAAAGTTTGCATTTGTTCCGAACATTGTTTGCCATATGTAAAACATGCACGCTCGGGCGAGGGCTGCAAAGCGAGGCATGGACGATTTGGGGCGGTCGCTTCGACACCATCAACCAGAACGACTTCAGCATTTGGGGCTTGGTCGCGTCCCTGTTCCTGATGTGTAGGAATGCCGTCGATTCACATCTTCACGGCGCGACCCCACAGTAACCCTGTACCTGGCCAGATGCAGTGTGGGCATACTGCGCCGACGTTTTTCATGATAGTTACGAAGGTCACTATGACACTGTCCCGTTCCGCTTTTGCCGGCGTTGCCATCGCCTCCACAATCCTGCTCGGCGCGTGCAACCGGATCCCCGATACCGTGAAAATCGGCGTCGCGCAGCCTCTAAGCGGGCCGCTCGCCCCACTCGGCGCCGACATGAAGAACGGGGTGCAACTGGCCGTGGACGAGCTCAACGCCAAAGGCTTCACGATCAATGGCAAGCCGGTCAAGCTTGAAGTCGTGGCGGTGGATGACAAGGCCAATGCGGAGACGGGCATGGCGGTGGCGCAGACGCTTGTCGACGCCAAGGTGGTCGCAGTCGTGGGGCATCTGAACTCGGGCGTCAGCATTGCGGCGGCGCCCATTTACGCGCAGCACAACATTGCGGAGCTTGCCATCTCAACCAAGCCCGAATACACGCAGCTCGACCTGCCCACGACGCTGCGCCTGGTGGCCAACGACGCCATGCAATCCAAGGCTCTTGGCTCGTACGCGGCGACGCAGATCGACGGCAAGCGCTTTGCGGTAGTGGATGACAACACGCCCTACGGCAAGGGTCTGGCCGATCTGGCCGCGGTCGAGATGAAGAAGAACAAGAAGGAAGTCATCTTGCGCGCGAGCCTCGATGACAAGACAACTGATTTCTCCAAGCTCATCCCTGAACTGAAGAGCAAGAATATCGATGTGTTCGTGACGACGCTCGCCGACTTCCAGGTAGCGGCGCTGATCGAGCAAATTGTCAAGGCTGGCATGTCCGAAATGACGATCATCGGCGGCGACACGATCAAGACGGACAAGCTGTCGGGGGCGTCGGCTGGCATCCGTGCGGTGTACGCCACCACACCGATCGTTGATGCGCGCGAGTTCATAGCCGGCCCGCAATTCCTGAGCAGATTTCGTGATGCTTTCAAGGGCGAACCGGTCTATGGTGCGCACTACGCCTACGACGCGGTGTACGTTCTGGCCGCCGCGATGCAGCGCGGCGCCACTGCCGACCCGAAGAATGTGCTCAATGAATTGAAGCACATCGACGCGCTGGCGCCCGTCACGAGCAACGTTCGCTTCCGCGGCGACGGCGAGCAGCACTATGGCGTGGTCAGTGTGTATCGCGCCCGCGGCGGCAAGTGGGACCCAGTGACGCGCAGCGATACCTGGTAATTCGTGAGGCCCGGATTGAGAGGCTACGAGTGCGATAGCGCCCGTTGAATGAAGTGCCGCGCAACGGTAGTGCGCGGCACCTTTCCCGTGAACCAGCTCCGCACGTCGGCTTCCAGGCCGACACCGTGCATGTAGTTGTAGAGCGCCTTCTTCAGGCCCACGCCCAATGCATCGTGATCGACACCGGTCGGGTCGATGAAGCCCACATCGTTTTTTGCGAACGACACCGGGGGCAACGGCTGCAGGCTCACGCCGTATTGTTCAGGGTTCTTGCCCACGGGCGAATGCACCGTGCAAGCAAAGCGGTGAAAGAAGCCCGACTGGATGCAGCCCTGCTCGAAAAGCTGCCGCACGTATTCCAGCGCGTCCACCGTGTCTTGCACCGTCTGCGTCGGAAAGCCATACATCAGATAGGCGTGGACCAGGATGCCGGCGTCGGTGAAAGCGCGCGTGACGCGTGCCACCTGCTCGACCGACACACCTTTCTTCATCAACTGCAGCAGGCGGTCGGAAGCCACTTCGAGCCCTCCCGAGATTGCGATGCAGCCGCTGTCGGCGAGCTCCTGGCACAGCTCGGGTGTGAATGATTTTTCGAAGCGGATGTTGCCCCACCACGAAATCGAGAGATTGCGCTTTTGCAGCTCAGCCGCCAGCGTCCTGAGCGCCTTGGGCGGAGCGGCCTCATCGACAAAGTGAAAGCCCGTCTGGCCGGTCTCGTCGATGATGGCCTGGATGCGGTCGACCAGTGTGGTGGCGGCCACGCCTTCATAGCGCGAGATGTAGTCGAGGCTGACGTCGCAGAAACTGCACTTCTTCCAGTAGCAGCCGTGCGCCACGGTGAGCTTGTTCCACCGCCCGTCGGACCATAGCCGGTGCATGGGGTTGAGCATGTCCAGCAGTGACAGATAGTCATTGAGCGGCAGGCCGTCCCAGGTGGGTGTGCCGACTTCGGCGAACGCAATGTCCGATTCGCCGAGATTGAGGTTGACGTAGCGAACTGCACCTTCGGGTGTGCGAACGAAGGTGCGCACGAGGCGGCCCTGGGCTCGCTCGCCACGCAGATGTTCGAGCAAGGCGAGGATGGGCCGCTCGCCGTCGTCGAGCGTCACATAGTCGAAGTAGTCGAACACGCGCGGCTCGGCGAGTTCGCGCAGCTCGGTGTTGACGAAGCCGCCGCCCAGCGCGGTGAGGATGTTCGGATGCTTTGCCTTGATGGCCTGCGCGATGCGAAAGGCGGCATAGACGGAGCCGGGGAAGGGCACGGACACGAGCACCAGATCGGGCTGGTGGCCTTCGATGGATCGCAGCGTGAGCTCGATCAGCGTGCGGTCGACGAGGTTGAGCGGCGCGGACAAGGCGTCGGCAAGCGGATCGAAGGTTGGCTGGCTTTGCGCCAGTGACTCGGCATAGCGCACGAACTCGAAACGCGGATCGATGGCGTCACGCAAGACGTCGGCGATGTCATTGAGATAGAGCGTGGCAAGGTGCCTCGCGCGGTCTTGCATGCCCAGCGCGCCGAAAGCCCAGGCGAGCGGATCGCCGCCGTCTTCGTCGATGTAGACGTCGAGCGATGCGAAGCGCGGTCCTTCGGGGAGAAAGCTGCGCGAGGCGATGCGATGGCCGATGGTCGGGTCGCGTCCTTGAAGGAAGGCGATGACCGGGCCGATCGTGCACGCATAGCGGTCGAACTGCTCATGGAACGTACTCACGAGTGCTGTTCGCGTGCGCGCAGGCATCGCGTCGATGCACTTGCGAATCGACGCGATGCCATCGACGGAGAACAGCTTGAGCACCAGCGCGAGCGCCAGGTCTTCCTGCGCTGCGTCCACGCCCCGGGAACGAAGAAACCCGGTGATGTACGCAGTGGACGGATACGGGGTGTTGAGCTGCGTCATCGGCGGGATGAGCGACAGGACGCGAAGAGACTTGGCGGACATGCCGCGATTGTCGCCGTTGCGCCGTGCTCGCCGGACGATCCCGGCATCCGGTCTGCGCGACGACGGGTCGTCAGCGGTGCGACGCGAGCAGGCGGCACGATCGCACGCATCGCGTCGTCACGTCCGTTTGTGTGGGCTGTGCGCAGCCCAGCTGTGGCAAGCTCTCGTTTTGCCTTTTTGCCGTTCCATTTGGAGATTGATCATGAAGCGCGTGTTGTCCACTTTCATCCTCACCGGCGTGGCGCTCGCCGTGCAACCTGCCTTCGCTGCCGACCATGCCCGTGCGCACGACGCTCCCAAGCTCGTGAGCGGCGTGAAGCTCTCGTCGATTTGCGATGGCTGCGGCGTGGTGTCGAATGCGCACACCGAAACCCGCAAGGGCAAGGCCAGCGGCGTTGGTGCGGTGGGCGGCGCAGTCGCGGGCGGGGTGGTCGGCCACCAGTTCGGCGGCGGCGGCGGCAAGACGGCCTTGACCGTGCTCGGTGCCGTCGGCGGTGGCGTGGCCGGCAACGAGATCGAGAAAGACATGAAGAAGTACACCGTCTGGGTTACCACCGTGACCTTCAAGGACGGCACCAAGAAAAAGTACGAACGCACCACCAACTCAGGGCTCAAGTCGGGGGATGTGGTGCACATCGAGAACGGGCATCCGGTGAGGAAGGCGGCAGCCTGATAGCCGCGCGCGAAGCCGGCGCGCTGGACTGCTGGACCAAGGCAGCCGAGGACGCGGCACCGCGTCCCAGGCCTGCTGCAGGCTTAGGACATGGCCCGGAACAAGTTCCCGTTTTGGGGGGCTGGGCGGGCGCGCTGCGGCATTGCTCCTCACTTGTGTGGCTCGCCACACGGCGCTCGGAGCGCCTTGCATCGCATCCCGCCCAGCGCCCCCAAAACGGGAACTTGTTCCGGGCCATGTCCTTACCGATTCGTTTCCTGATACCAGTAGATCCGGCTGCGCGGCACGTTGATGACCGGATTCACGCGGGAAGCCTCGAGGCCCGATTGCTTGGAGTTCGGGCACCCGATGCAGAAGGCGACTTGTTGGGCCATCTGGCATGGCGTAGGTCTTCGCCACGCCCAGGTCGGCCGTGCAGACATTGCCCGACGTCACCGCGCTGGAGGGGCGGTTGGTGCCGAAGTAGGAGGCACCGGCAATCGAGGTCGCGGCGTTCACGACCTTTTCTCCCGGTTCCAGCGCCACGTAGCAGCCTCGCCCCGCAATGCTGGACGCCGAACTTGCAGCGGTGAGGTCGTTCCAGACGGTGACGACCGGGTTCGCCGGCGCACCCTTGCCTCTGTAAGTGTCGAAGATCTGGAAGAAGTGGTCCCGGGTTGCGTTCAGCAGTGGCTTCTCGCGATCGCCCGAGCCGAACATCAAGGCAGCGAACGAGCGGGTGACCACGACATCGGGCGCAAAGAAGAACTTGCGGCCCGTGCTCGTTCCTCCAGACAGATCGGCGATCGTGTCGATGGACCAGGCGCTCGGTGCAGTGCTGGTACTCGTCTCGAAGTCGATCCGGTAGACCTTGCCGCCCAGATCGACGGCGTAGGCGCGGTCGATCTGGCCGTTGAGATCCGCGTCCACCAGCGCGACGTCGGCTGCGACGCTGCGTTCCGTGGAGAAAGCCTTCAGCAAGACGCCGCTGATGGCGTCGAGCACGTAGACCCGGTTCCCCATCGTCGTGGCGCCTGGCGTGCCGATGTCTTCGGCATCTGCGTCGTAACCTGCGCCGAAGACCAGAACGGGGTTGGCGTTGCCGAGGATCCTCGCAACTTTCGGCTCCGACCATGTCTGCCCGAGCTGTGCCAGGTCGCTGCTGGTCTTCTTCCAGAGGTACTGCGGCGCTTCGGGGTCGGTGACGTCGAACGCGTACAAGAGCCGGCCGCCGCGGCGCATGCCGATGTAGATGATGACCCGGCTCATCGTCTGGTCGGCATTGACTTTCTGGTAGACCCCGATGGGGCCGTCCACGAAGTAGCCGCGTGGCGTGGCGGTGGTGGACGCGGTCGTCGACAGCCTCACGGTCGGGTAATTCGCGCGCAGGCGGTTGAGCTTGGGAAACATCTCCTGTGGAATGAAGCCCCACAGCTCGTCGCCAGCGCCGGCGCCGGAGGGATTGCCGTTGATCGCGTGGAGCATGCCGTCGTTGGCGCCGTAGAACACCACCACGCCGCGCGAACCGCCATAGTTCACAACAGCCGAGCGCGAATGCAGCACGTCGCCATGGACCGATGGGCGAATGGTGGTCGCAGGACTGGTGGTGGGGCCGGCTTCGTCGCCGGCGTTGCTGGTGCCGCGCAGCCAGTCGATCAGGTCGGCGCGGCCCGAGGTGGCAACACCCAGCGAGGCGTCGGTGACGAGCGCGTTGGCCGCTTTGAACTCGGTGCTGCCCGTGCCGCCGAGGACGGTATTGGGGCTGCATCCGACGCAGGTCAGCACCTTGCGGGAAGCCTGCGATGTGGCGTAGACGGTACGCAATCGTTGTGCCGCCGCGCCTTTTTCGACCACCTCACCGTCGGGCGAGTCGCTGGCCGAAGCTGGCGTACCCAGGGGCTGGTTGCTCCAGAACGTGCTGCCGGCGGTCCAGGCCGAGGTGGCGCTAGTGCTGATGAAACCCGTCGTCGAACTGACCGCCGCTGCGCCGTTCGAATCGACGAGTTGCAAGAGCCCCAGGTTGTCCAGGGCAAAGTGGTATTGCTTCAGGTTGCCGCGCCAGCGCGGATGGGCATCGGCGTCCGGTCGGAACATGCCCATGTAGATCTGGTTCAGGTAGGTGCCGCGTGCGTTCACCGCGACCGGCAGGCTGGCCGCGGCAAACACGCTGTTGACGGCCTGGATTTCGTTGAACACGACCAGCAATGAATCCAGCAGCGAATCGGCGCTGCCCGCGCTGTGGAACGTGCCGCCGGAGGCCGTTGCGATGGCCTGAATGAAGTTCGGGTAGAGCCCGTCGCTCGGGTCGCCCGTCACTGCCAAACCATGCGTGACGATGCCTTGCGCACCGTCCTTGCCGCTCACGTCGATGCCGCGCATGAAGCGCGAGAATTCGTCGGCCCAGTTGGCCTGGTCGACGCTCTTGACGTAGGACGTCGCGTAGGTGATCTGCGAAGTGTCCCCGCCCGCGTCCGCCAGCAGCGTTTGCGCGCTGCCGTTCTCCGACGATTGGGGCGATCCGTTGGCGATGAAGATCACATGGTTGCGTGCGCAAGAGGCCTGCGAGGGGCTGACGTACTTGCCGCCGGACACCGCCGCATGGTCCCACTTGCCGCCCTGGGTCCCCTGGTAGGGCGTGGCCCCCTTGAAGTACAGATAGGCCTCGTACATCGCCTTCGCGAAATCGCCGTTCGTTGCTCTGTCGGCCTCGATACTGAGTGCACTGATGAGCGCCTTCAGCGCGGCCTTGTTGTTGGTGGTGAGCGCGGTGAACGCCCTGCGCGGATAGGCGCCGTTGCCGGGCGATTCGTTCAGCAGCATGATGCCCACGTTGAACAGTGCGTTGTTCGACGGATCGCTGGCGCCGGGTCTGACCGGCAGGGCGTCGATCAGGTTGTACAGCGCGCACTTCTCGATCCCCATCTTCGTGCCCTGTTCCTTGTCGGGGCTCGATGTCTTGGGGCCTGCGGCGGTGACGACGCCGTTTTCCTTGTAGAAGCAACTGGCTGCGGACGTGCTGCTCGACCAGTTGGCAGAGTTATCGAGAATCACCAGCACGTTCGGCAGCGCGCCGCCGCTGTTGGCGCCCGAGTAGATGTCGATGTCCTCCGCCCACGCGGGGATCATGAACCCGGCCATGGCCAGCAGGAGGACCGCGCGAAGCTGCTTTGAAAGTCTGTTCATGGTCGTGAGGCTCCAAAGCGTGGTCATGGACAGGCAACGTGGTCATGGACAGGCATTGGCCGTGTCGGTACTCAACGAGCGAACGGCGATGCCCTGGTTCACCGCAACGCTGGCGTTGCGGCGGCTGTCGGTCACCACGGCGCGAACATTCCATTGGCTGTCGGCACACAAGGAGTCGCCTGTGGGCAGCGCGGAGCCTTGCACCTCGATGCCGGAGTTCTGGACCGAACTGGAGCCCAGGCATTTGATGTCGTCCGGGGAGGCAGGATCGAGTTCGGTGACCTTCAGGACACCAACGCGATAGCAGGCAGGCGCCGGCGACAGGCGTGCGCTGTAGTCGGCGACGCCGTCGCCATCGACATCGACCGGGATCGGGGCGGCGGCCACGGCGGCCGACTGCTGCACGAACAGTGGCGAGCTGATGGTCAGCTCCACGGCCGCCTGAGCCGCGGACAAGACCTCATGTCGCGCTTGCGTGTTGCCGACGATGCGCATGTTGCTCATGCTCGTGTTGACGGCCGACATGGCGAGCATCGCCAGCGCCGCCAGCATGATCAGCGACAAGATGAGCGTGATGCCGCGATGGTGGAATCCGCAGTGGCTCTTCGGCGAACCGTCATGTCGCGCGCTGCCGATTTCGCGGGCAGCGAGTCGTGGGCTCATTGAACTTCCCTCGAACTGCTGGGATTGACGAGCCGGATGGTGATGCCGTAGACCCGGCGCGTGTATCCATCGGAGGGCGTGTTGACCGTTCCCGCTCCTCCCATCCGGAACTGCTGTGCTGCCGCGAGCCCGGAGCCCACCGCCTTGTCGAGCGAGCGAGTGACGAAATGGACGTTGACGGCGACGACGTTGTTCCATGCCGTGCTGCCTCCCGCCGTGCCGAGCGCGGTGAGGTAGGTATCTGCGCTGCCGTTGCCATCCATGTCGAATCCATATTCAAGCCGCAGGTCGTCGATGCCGTCAGCCAACGCGGTGGTCGTCAGCTGGCCGCCCACGAGATCGATCCGTTTCAAGGTTGGCGTGGTGTCGCCTGCGCCACAGCGATTGCAGGTGGCCACGTAGTAGATGCGCGACACATAGGGACGCACCAGGTTGGGGGCGGTGCAATCCAGATTGCGCAGGACAAGCAGGGCGCGGTCGGTGCTGAAGATGAGCCGCGGCGCGGTCACGTCGTTGGCGCAAAAGGAATATTGCACGTAGTACTGGGCATTGCTTGCGCTGATCGTCGAAGGGTTGACCGCCTCCACACTCAGGCGACGCACCGCGACTGCGTAGGTGCCTGCCTTGCGGTTGGGCAGGCATGACAGAGCGTCCATCGGGCCGTAGCCTTGGACCGGAGCGGGCAGTGTGAAGGGCGAACCGATCCAACCCGTGGGCGACGTGCTGCAGGGGTTGGGCGTGGTGTAGAGGGCGCCTCTCACCGACGTCTCGCCATAGAAGCCGGCCAGGCGCAAATCGTCTGCCAGCAGTTCGGACACGTAGCGGCCGTTTTCTATCTGCATGCCTGAGCGCGCCAGGTTCTGCCCGTTGGTCGAAGCATTGGCGAAGACGAGCAGCAGCATCGTTGTGACGATGAGCCCGAGCGCGAGCCCGACCATCAATTCAATGAGCGAAAAGCCCCGGGCAGGTGAACGGTGGGGTGTGTTCATGGCATCTCAGCCTCTCAGCAGCGTGCAAGCGATGGCGCAGACGCGGCGTCGTGCAGCAGACCCACGCACACCGTCGACGAAACCATGCGTCGCAGCGTCTCGGCAGGAAATGCGACATCGCCCTTTCCGCAGGTTCCGGCGGGTGCGCCGGTGGGAACCATGCCCTGCCAGACAAGGGACAACACGTAGCGATCGGTGCTGCCCGCGGAGCGGGCGATGCACCCGCGCGCGGAGATCATCGAGCCGATGCTGCTGCCGCCGCGGATCTCGGCGCTGCCCCGGATGAGGTTTCCCCACTCGCACAGATCGATGTCCGCCCTCGTCTTGCCGTCGCAATCGACCAATGCACCACCCCCCATCAACGTGCCGGACACATAGGCGCCCGCGTTGGCTCGATTGATGTTGATGCGATTCGCCATGTCGTCCAGCAGAAAGAGCGCCTGACTGCGCTGGTAGGACTCGAACTCGGTCAAGGTCGCCCTGGACTGCATGGCGACGAAGCCGAGAAGCGCGAACGCGCAGATGAGAATGGCGACCAGCACTTCGATCAGCAGCGCACCACGCTGCAGCGTCGGCAGGGTGTTGCTCTTCATGTGCAGGCCCCCACGGACGAACGAGCGCGACCCGAGAGGTCCAGCTCGACGCAGCGGCTCGTGCCGATGCCCACGAGGGTGACGCGCACCTCAACGGCCGGCGACGAAACCCGGCCGTTGACGAAGGTGATCGACGCCGGTGCATCCGAAAAGACGATGGCGGCGGTCGATGCGTTGCGGGTGCTGATGCGCTCGTTGGTGACGCTGGTGGCGGTCGTCCAGCCGTCGCTCCAGCCGGCACCGCTGTGCGCAATCGATACGCTGGCGTTGCGCTTCAACGCTTCGCTGCGCGCGAGGAGCAGGTCGGCTGTCAGGTCGAGGGCCAGGGCCTTGACCTGCTGGTCCCGGATGAATGTGCGAAAGGAAGGGGCCGCCGCTGCGAGGAGGACGCCGAGAATTGCCACCGCCACCATCGACTCGATCAGCGTGAACCCGCTCGTCGCGCCTGGGATGGCGGTGATTGATCGCCGTCTCGCACGGTGCAGTCCATTCGTGGTTCGCATGGTCCGGGCCTCTTACCAGCAACCGCCTGCTGCGGCGATCTTGGTCCCGTTCTGATCGATGCTCAGCGTTCCGCAACGCTCGCTCGACTGGTCCGGTTTCGGCGTGGCGGTCAACGAAAAGCCCGGAGGCACCGATGCGGGAGCGTCGAGGACGACGTTGTAGGCCCGGGCGACGTTGTCGGGCATCGCAACGCCGATGTCCGCAAGCGACGCGCTGTAGCTGCGCGTGTCGACGAGGAACTGCTGCTCGCGCGAGGCCACGGACAACAGGTACACCTGGGCCTCGGCACGCATCGACTTGCGGAAATGGGCACGGTAGGACGGCAGAGCCACGGCAGCGAGGACGGCCACCACTGCTGTCGCGATCATCAACTCGATCAGTGTGAAGCCGAGGTAGGCGGTCTTCATGGGGTTGCCTTGTGTGGGCAGCAGGTCGACGATCGCGCACGGCAGGGGCTCGGTCTGTGCCTTGGCCGCGGGAAAGCTCGCGCATGGCGGGTTCGGCCAGACGAAGTCCTCGTCATCGAAGGAGTCGGCGCTCCCCGAGGTTCCAGGCGCTGCTGCGACTTTCGGGATTGCCCATTCGAGTGGTTTCAACGTTACTGTCATCACGTTCCCCACGTATGCGTACTCATCGCCGGCGGTCGTACGAATGACCAGCCATGCTCGAAGAACATAGGCTGATCGCAGGCCCGGTTCTGTCTGGCAGCGAACACAGTGGCGGCCATTCGTCATGGTTGTCGAGCATCACGAGCGTGGTGGCGTTCTCGCCATCCTGCGGAAAGATTGCAATGCCGATGCTCGCGCTGACCGTGCCCGCAGGCGCGTTCTCGCTCGACGCCCCGATGGCGGACAGCATCTTCGTTGCGATCAGCGCAACGTCGGACTGGTAGGAAATCTCGGCCAGCAGAATGACGAATGCATCACCGCTGTGGCGGCTCACGGTGTCGGAGTCGCGCACTGCCGACTCCATGCAGCGTGCCACGCGTCGCAGAACCTTGTCGCCGCATAGCCCCCGTCGAAATTTGACAAGTGCTGGACGACGCAAGCTGAAACTTCAGCGTCCGACCCTCCGGGCGAGTTCTCGCCGCAAGATGGTATCGATTTCCCCACGCTGCTGCATGGACTGCAACTGCGCCTGGAGCCGCTGCGCCAGCGCCGCATGACGCTTGTGCAGATAGTGGTAGAGCGGCACACGTTCGAGCACGCCGTCGACGCGGCACAGGCCTTTCTCGCCACTCAATCGCAAGCTGACATCTGCCTCCACGCCGGTCCCAAGCACCAGGTCCACCATGCCGAGATTGAGCATTCGGAACAGCTCCTGCTGGGTCTCGACCGGGACGCGGTCGGCCTCCTTCACGCGCCGCTCGATGGCCAGCACTCCCCTTAAATGTGCAACCTGCTTGCCGCGCAAATCGTCCCAGGACTTGATGACGGGGCAGGGCGCGCGAGCGTAGACGGTGATCTCGAGGTAGTTGACGGGAACGTCGACACGGATCAGGTTCGGGTACCGTTCGGAAGTCTCGGCGATGCGCATCATGTCCCCGTCTATCGTCCCCGCATTGGCAAATGCAAGCGAGCGCAGCAAGGGATATTCCTCGAAGCGGATCTCCACGCCCAGCTTGGCGTATGCGGCTTGCAGAACTGCCACCGTGCTGTCAGCCAATATGGAAGTCATGCCTCCGCCGCCACGCCCGATCCGCAAGGGCTCGACATCGGACGCGGATGCGGTGACGAGGCCGAGCCACAGGAGGCAACACAAGGCCGCCGGATGCCGGACGGCTTTGAGAGCGAATAGAGTGAATCGCATGACACCTGGCCAATCTGCGTGGAAAGCAAGTCCGGACCCGTGCGATGACGATAGCCCGGGTGCGAAAATATGCAAAGACCCTCGTCGTCTCATTGTTGCCGAGCTTGCTGGAAGGCGTCTATCCGGGCGAGAGCCCGCGCTCTTACGCCGTCTACGTCGACGAGCGCGATCAGGTCGGGGTCAGCGACTTCTACCTGTGTTCCCGCTTCGACCCGGCCACGGAGAAGTTCGAACGGTACCCCCGCTCTCGGCCAAATTCAGGCATGGACCGGCGATCAAAGAGGGTCAACATATCTTTTGCTCGTCCAAGGCAGGTCGCTTCTCGGCGTTCGGTCGAAAAATCAACCAGACCCGAACCGCGACCAAAGGCATGCAGGCAATGAGTCCGGCAAGCTTGGCAATGGAAGCCATGCCGGTCAGGAACAACAAGACGCGCGCCACCATGTCGGTGCCTATGCTGTGCGCTGCAAGGGCAAACCATGTCAACAGATCTTCCGTGATGTCGCCGCCCACCGCGAGCAAGGGTGCCATGCCGAGCCAACACCATAGCGGCATGCTCGACTTGAGTGATCTCGCACCAGCCATCCACGCGAAGGACCGTGAAGAGATGCGGGCGAGCAGATAGCCCCATCCGAGAATGAAGCCCAGGTCCCAGAACATCGCCCATCCGGGTTGCCCCGGTCGCAGCCAAGGCTCGTGCGCTTTCTCAAGCAAGCCCGTGAACCACAGTGACGCGAGCTGGTCATCGGCAAAGGCACGCGCAGCCGCAATCGATTGGTGCATGGCGTCCGCAAGGCCGTCTTCGACATGAAGCTTGGGCAGCAGGCACCAGCCCGAGAGCACCAGGCAAAGCGCGCCAAGCACCGCCGCGACGAACAGTGGCCAGATCGGCCGGCGCTCGCGCCACACGCTGCGCACCTCGCCAGGCGGCAGCTCTGCCGGGATGACTTTCATCGTGACCTTCTCGCCGGCCGAATCGGGTGCCGGAACCCGCGGCTGCATGTCGCGCATGGTCATGCCTGCCAGCGCCCACCATGGCGTGTCCCATAGCGCGTCATGCCGGACGTACGTTGCCTTCGACGCAGGAATAGGCGGCACGTTCAGCGCAGAGGAAACTTCCGAGGTCATCCATGCGAGCGCAGCGTCGGAGAAGCCACATTCGTCTCTCGGGTAGCTGCCCCCGATGTCGCAGTGAACACCGGGATACCAGCGCTGCTTCAGCGTTCTATCCGGTCCGTCAATGTCGGCGGGGACTTCATACAGTCGAGGCTCGAAGGTCCACCGATGCTCGTCGAACGACAGTGCATGCCTGACATGTCGAATGCGCTTGTTTTGCAATGTCGCGGTGCTGGGGTTCATGCGCGACAGCGGGCCGGGCAGGCCTACAGACGCGACGGTGTCCCACACGCCAACCCAGTGCACCCAGGCTTCGCTGCCAGCTTTGCTCGTGAACTCATTGCGTACCTGGGTTGCCAGAGCTTCGCGCGGTGACAGAGGGGCTTCCTTGGGATGCGCCCCGACTTCTGCCGCCGCCTTGCCACGCTTGCCGACAGCGCGATGCATCCAGCGGGTGAACTGTTGCATCGGCTTATGAGCTTCAGCGGGCAGCGAAAAGTAGATGTGCACGAGCGTCGGCAGAAGCTGTTCGTGCTGTGGCTTCAGGATGCCGAACAAGTGAACCATGCCCGCAACGGCCCGCACGGTGAACGCACCACGCGAGAAGCCGAACAGATAGATCTGGTCCTGTTCGTCGCGCCAGTTGCGCATCAGGAATGCGTAGGCCTGTTCGATGTTGTCATAGATGCCGCGGCCCGATGCCAGGCCGGACATGCGTTGCCAGCTTCGGCTGACCCAGTCGATCAAGTCCGTGGGTGGCACCGTGTCGGGGTTTCCGACGCCGGGGTCGTAGTAGAGCAGGCGTTCGTATGGGGCGGTATCAGTCGGGGTGTGACGACGCAGGTGCTCGTAAAGCCGCAGGACGTTGGTGTCCTCGATACCGCCGGTCAGCGTGTTGTTGGTGCCGTCGCAACAGACGACGAGTTGCCGGGAGCGGTTGCTCATGGTCGCCACCCCGCGGCTTGAAGGGGGCGAACATAGTGTGCATGGGCCACGCGCGAACACTCGGCGCATATTGCGTCGACGCGGTCAGGCCCCGGCACCAGCTTGCCGAACACCGTGCTTGTTCGATCCGGGTTCAGTAGCGCGACGAGAGCGGGGTCGTAGGGAATGATCGGCATGCTGTCCTCCGCTGGCTTTGGGCGTGCCCCTAATTGCCGCAACGTTATAGGTGAAGTCTCGCGGCGCACATCCCTATATCTATGGAGCCGCGACTATTCCGACATGTGTCTCTCATGCCAGGATCAGATACGGGTGGAACCAGCACCACCGTGGCCGGCAGGAACGTCATGTCCCAGCACCACACTTGCCGCGGCGCAGCGGCGATGTGCGTGGGGTTGGCCGGTGGCTTTTTTGGCCACTCATCTTGGCCGCTTGCATCACGAGACGTTGATCGAACTTGATCCACGGTTTTCGGCCACGTCGATGAGGGAGTGCTGAGTAAGCGCATCGGTCTGATGAAACGACAGGCGCTGCTCAGGCGAATAGGCCTCCTCACGGCACTGCGCGTCGTGCTTGTAGATCTCGGCCTCATCAGGCTGAGCATCTTCATCGGCGTGTCATCGCTGTGCAGCAGTGGCGCCTGGGCGGCTTGGCGGATCAGCTCTTCGAACACCGCGCGCGGTGACGGCGCGGCCTTGGAAACGATGTCCCGCTGCGTCGCATCGGGCAGCGGGATGTACAGCGAGGCCTGCAGGCTTCGAGGCGGAAGTGCGGCATGCCATTGCCCAAGTGCAGCATGGCGATCATGCTGGCGCAGCTCGAGTCGTACTTGGGCAATGAGAGGCTGAGAGCATTTCGAACTGTCCGAACAGCACGTCAAAAGGCGCCAGATTTAGGCGCAAAGCGCAGCCATAGCTTGGCTATGGCGAGCATTTGCAACGACGAGCAGGAGGCTTTTGGCGTGATGAGCGGGCATGATCGAAAAACTTTCAGCCTCTGAGGCAGCCTCTGAGGCCACCGCCGCCGGCAGCGGGGCGGTGAAGATCGTGTCGCACAACCGGCAGCGCAGCCCGCTGCACTCTGTAAACCGTCGCGCCGAGCCAGAGACCTTTTGCGGGCTGGATCGTTGCTTGCGCCGTCATGTGGTGAGCAATCTCTGAACCACGCCGAAATCCGTCGTGCCTTCTTCGCACTTCCGTAATCCTCTTCGCATGACGAGCGCTACGAGGGGCGGTTGCCGTGCATGGGTGCGATTCAAACTGATGTGTATGCCTTCAGGTTGCGGACAGTACGGTTCCGTGGGAGCACAGGGGGAGGTTTCCAAGGAGGTTTCCCTGCGGCACCCGATAGATAGCCCAGTAGTCGACCCAGTGGTGGTGGCGCAGCGCAGGCACACGCTGCTGGCTTGCACTCGCCATGCCGCCGCAGCCAGGGCAGGGTCTGTTGCTTCATGTGGCAAAGGAGGGCACATGGCATGCCCGCTCACTATTGCGGTCTAGGGGGGTGACGGATTCGAACAAGTGACCGATGCTATGAGTGTCGTCATTGACGACCTATACCGCACGCACTGGACGAGGGGCAAGGCGCGCACTGTCAGTCTCATCCTACGGAGGTAGAAAAAAATGAAGTACGCAGGCTTGCTGGTTGGTCCAGCATTGTCTCTATTGGCAGTGGCTTCCACTGCACAGTCCTTGTCCAAGGTGACCGCGAATGGGGTCACGCACGAGATTTCTGTACAAGGGAATGCCGCCATGACGGCCGGCGAATACTGGACGCCGGAGAGGATGGGGGCTGCGAGACCGCGAGATGCCCACATCCCCGTCAGTCCGCAGTCGATTGGCCCTGCCACCAGCGTTGAGCGCAGTGCCGTCCCGGCAGTCCCGGGCTATGTTCAAGGCTGTCCCCCGAACGCCGCCCACTGCGACACATCGCCGAAGACCTTGTCGAACGATGCGTTGATATCGCTGTCCTTGCAGCCTGCTGGCGATCTGCTGCTGCCGATGCATGGCGCCAAGCCAGTCAATCCACTTTCCGGTCCATATGGCCCGTTCCAACGATGGCGCGAGGCTGAATCGATTGCGTCCTATCCGAAGTCTACGATCGGCAAGTTGTTCTTCACACTGGACGGCAGCAACTGGGTGTGCTCCGCTTCTGTCATTGGCGCCAGCACTCTCATCACTGCAGGTCATTGCAACTCCAATGGCAGGGGCGCATTTGCGACCAACAGACTGTTCTGCCCAAGCTGGAATGCCGGGCCGCGCCCGGGGCGTGGTTGCTGGGCAGTGATCAGCAGTGCTATAGCCACCGCTTGGCACAACGGCGGCAATCCCGACAGCGACTATTCATGCTTGATCACCAACCCGGTGGGACAAGTGGTCGCCAACAAAGTCGGCAATGTCACGGGAACGCTTGGACGGGCTTGGAACTTCCCGGCAACTCAAGTCGAGATGACGTTTGGCTACCCGCAAGCGGCACCTTTCAATGGTGCGACTTTGCAGGCCACGGCATCACCGGAGTGGTACACGCACGACTTTGTCCCTGGTGGCCAGGTCTCGAAGGTCATCGGCAGCGACTTGACCGGTGGAGCGAGCGGTGGTCCGTGGATTCTTGGCTGGACCGGTGGGCTGCCGGAAACTGCCGACACTGATGGCTCGACGGCGACAGATCCGGGTGGCAATTGGGTCAATGGCGTCAACAGCCATAAGCGATGCGTCGGCAACTGCAACTCTCCGCCTACCAGCACCTCCGGTGTCTTCTGGCAGGAGATGACATCACCTCCATTCATGAATACAAGCGAAGTCGGCGAGAGCGAAGACGTGATTGCCAGTTGTTTTGCAAACGGCGGTGCCTGAAGGGGCAATAGGGTAAAGGCTCCGGGGAATCACCGGAGTTTTCCGCTCCATGATGGACCACGCGTGGTCCATCAAAATAGGGAGCCTGAGCCTCGGGGCCTGGGTGATCTGGGAGATCTTGTGCAGTACGGCGCGCGTCCAGCGATCAGTCTGTCCGCGCCACTGGCTGATCAATCGAGAGGCCGATCAGGCTAGAACCTGCGTGGCGATCGCATGGAAGCGGATCGCGTATGGTCTATCGCTGGCGGAGGATCACGCCCGTGGCGTCCAGGTTGTCATAGCGGATGCTGATGTTGCTCCAAGCAGCACCACCGAATTCTTCCCTTCGCTTGCATGCACGGGGCTTCGTGTTCGTCGGTGGCGGTGATACCGATCGATGCCACGATGCGGCATCGGGTTGTCTTCGATCAACAGGCCTTGGAAGGCAAGCCAACCCATTAGCAAAGAGATCCCAGATGTTTTCGAGAATTCCCAGTGCGGCCGGTTCCCCAAGTCACGTGGAACAACAACATCCCCCGCAAACAAGGCAACCAGGTGGTTCCACCGATGCGACCGCGCGCACGACGCTGGATCTGACACGCCGTAGCGCTTCGCCGGCAGGCCCCTCGCTGCAGTCCTTGCCGCCTCGCTCGGTTGTTGCGCTGCCCAGCCTACCGCTGGGGCAGCCGTTGGCCAGTGGACCTGCTGCTGGCACATCGGGGGATGACGTCGTCGACTTGACGATGATCCGCAAGCTGTTTCCGAAACTCCAGGGCGAACGAAAACAGGTCCACGCCCGCCGGCTGCAACACGAGTGCTCACGGCTCACCTTGGCTCAGATCGGCCAAACTTTCGGGCGTCCAAATTCACCATTTGAAGGAGGACCCGGCGTTTCGGAAACTGCCAGCTGAACTGGCGCCCATCCTCCGGAAGTTTCCAAAAGCTGAGGGCGAGAAGAAACAACCCTACGCGCGCCGGCTGCATCGCGAACGCCCCGACCTCACCTTGGAGCAGATCTCCCTGCTTTCTGGCGTCAAGGAAATCAACCTGAAGCTGGACCCGGCGTTTCGAGTTGTGCCCGAAAATCTGGTGCCCATCCGCGAGAAGTTTCCGCAAGGTGAGGACGAGACAAACGCAGCTTACGCGCGCCGACTGCATGGCGCGCTCTCGAAGCTCAGCATTCCTGAGATATGCCTGCTTTCCGGCGTCCAGGAAAGCGCCCTGAGGCAGGACCCAGCGTTTCGGGAACTGCCCGACGCACTGGCGCCGATCCTCCTGCAGTTTCCACAAGGCGAGAGCGAGAAAAACCAACCCTACGCGCGACGGCTGCATCGCGAACGCTCGGAGCTCACCTTGGAACAGATCTCCCTGCTTTCCGGCGTCCCGGAAGTCGCCCTGAGGCATGACCCGGCGTTTCGGGAACTGCCCCCCGAACTGGCGCCCATCTTCCAGCGGTTTCCACAAGCCGAGGGCGAGAAAGACCAACCCTACGCGCGACGGCTGCATGGCGTGCTCCCGCAGCTCAGCGTGCATCAGATCTCCCTGCTTTCCGGCGTCACAAAACGCAGGCTGATGAATGACCCGGCGTTTCGAGAACTGCCCGAAGATCTGGTGCCCATCCTCCAGAGGTTTCCACGAGCCAAGGGTGAGAGGAACAAACCCTACGCGCGGCGGTTGCATGGCGTGCTCTCGCAGCTCACCGTGACTCAGATCTCCCTGCTTTCCGGTGTTCTGGAAAGCGACCTGAGGAAGGACCCGGCGTATCGCGAACTGTCCCCCGAACTGGCGACCATCGTCCAGCAGTTTCCACAAGACGAGGGCGAGACATGCGAACGCTACGCGGGCCGGCTACAGAGCGAGCTTCCGGAACTCTCCTTGGATCATATTTCCCTGCTTTCCGGTGTCCCGAAGCGCAAGCTGAAGCGATGCCTCAATTTGAAGCGACAACTGAAGAGCGAGCGAGCGCCTGCCTCGTCGACAAGCGTGATACCTGTGAACGAGGCATTGGCTGAATCATCGGCAGGGCGCTCCAAGGCACTCAAACGCGCCGCCAGTGAAGCCGCTGTGGCGCAGCCGGCATCCCAAGAGGTCTGGGGCATCCGCAGCGTGCGGCCGCGGTTGAACGAGTCGAGTGGAGCAGGGACCCCGGGGCTGGAGCACTTCATGCCCGAGCAGGAAGCGCAGTTGGTTCAAACGCCTGCGCGTGTAGAGCCCCAACCTGATCGGCTGCCATCCCAGCCCGAACTCACCTGGGGCGCGACACGAGCCCGCGTCCCAAGAGCAAGGGAAAGGGCTGACCCCGGCGTCCGGATTGATGGCGACCTGAACCATTCGTTGGCAAGTACGCCCGAGGAACAGCAGGGCGGCCAGCAGGGGGTGCCCCATGCCACCCCGGCTGCAATGCCGGGTTTGGACCAGTTCACCGTTGAACTGGAAGCGCAGTTGGTTCAAACACCTCAGCGTGCGCAGCCTCAACCCGATCCGCAGCCATCCGAGCCGGACTTCGCCTGGGGCGCGCGACGAGGCCGCACACCGAGAGCATGGGAAGCGCTCGCCGATCCCGGCAATCCGAGCGCTGAGTACGTGGCGCCCGAGGAGCCCGAGGAGCTCTTCGAAATGCTTGACTTTTGATGAGGCAAACGATGCACCGAACATTGAGCCGGTGCGCGGTGCTACTCCACCCGCGGTCTGACCTTTACGTACGCTGGACACGCGGAAGATGGCCGTTGGAGCTTTTTCCCCTACGAGGTTTGAAGAAGGCGGGGTTGACGCATGACAAGTTCATGTTTGCTCAGAGGCCCAGGCCCCTCACCCCAGCCCTCTACCCGAAGGGG
>Ga0136846_1240179_pt1 | contig 21869 bp, 20 predicted proteins | sample HopSoiMetagenom2_FD_96841 | JGI IMG/M metagenome (GOLD analysis project Ga0136846, IMG submission 96841) | Grasslands soil microbial communities from Hopland, California, USA - 2 Assembly 2016 (version 4) | ecosystem: Environmental > Terrestrial > Soil > Grasslands | place: USA: Hopland... | reverse complement strand
GCTCAGGCTGAACACCACTTCCTGTGAGTTGCCGACCTCGGGCACGTAACCCGACACGCCCATGCCCTGGTAGCCGCCGTTCATGCCGTCGACGAGGACCTGTCCCTCGTTCCGGCGCCCGCCGTGGATCTGGAAGACGCTATACAGCGATGGATTGGAGCCTTCGAGATCGTTGGCCTGGACGTTGATGGCCGGGATGAGATTCGTGAAGCCGGAATACTGCCGGGACGAAGGAATCTCGGAGACCGTCTGGCCGCTGATCACCTGCTGGTTGCGCGTGCTGGCCACGTCGACGGTGGGCGCCTCGCCGGAGACGATGATGGTCTCGGCCACGCCGCCGACTTTCATGTCGGTGTTCACCGTGGCGATGAAGCTGCCGGTCAGCTCGATGCCCTCGCGCTTGGCCGTGGAGAACCCGGTCAGCGTGAAGGTCACTGTGTACGTGCCCGGTCTCAGGTTTTCGATGGAATACTGCCCGGTGCCTCCTGTGACAACCGTGCGCGTCTTCTCGATGAGCGCCGGACTCGACGCTTCGACGGTCACGCCGGGCAGGACGGCCCCCGAGGCGTCCTTGACAGTACCGACGATGGACGCCTGCGCGTACACCGCCGTGGGAACCAGGAGCGCGGCCACGACCGCGATCGCCCTCAGACATCTGAGCATGGTGTTCCTCCAGATTGATAGCCGTGTCAGTGCGTTCACCCGCACTGAATGAATTTAATCCGGCCAACTATACGCACCTGAAGGGAAGATGCAATACGGAAAAACACGATTTTGCGCGGCGCACGACGCGCGATCCATGTCGATGGAGAGATGGCGCGACGCAGTTCAAGGAATCGTGACTGCAGAAAGAATTCGTAAGGCGCGCGTCAACATCCCGCGAAGATCGAGGCGGGGCGGATCGAAGAGGTCAGCGTCGGCAGTTACGCGAGCGCGAGGACGGTGACCACGATGGTGATGACCAGCAGGATGCCAACCACCGCTTCGGCGGTGTCGGAAAATGTCCAGTCGCCGAGCTGTAGTCGTTTCAACATAAGGCCTCCTGCGTTTCCAAATCCGCCAATCACGCCGCGTGATTGGTTCATGTGCTTAGACGGTCGGGTTCACCCAAAGGTTTACAGGACAAAGAACCCAGTTCCCGTGCCGCTTATTCCGTCAGCCGGCCGGCGAGCAACCCCAGGAATTGTCGGATCGACGCGATTTGTGTGTTTTCCGAAATGAACTCGAAAGAGGACGCACTGATCCTGAGCGTTCTCGCGTTGCGGGATGCATCGATTGCGCCGTGCATAATCGGCAATTCGCTCGTGAGCCCACGCAGAGCGGCCCACGTCGGCGAATCGAGGATCGCGATGACATCGAGATGCGCGTGAGCGCGCCACGGTGTGCCGTTGCGCCACGCGCCCTCCATGTCCGAGCGCAGCGTGCCAAGGCCGGCCTGGAGATGATCGTCAACACAATGTAGATGCGTCAGCACGCCGACGAGATGCTCTGCCGCGAGCATGCAGACGTCGCGGTGAAGGACCCTCCAGCCCACCTGAAACACGTGAACGAGGCCGTGATCGATGAGAAAGTCGTCCGGCAGGATCGTTCCACGCCGCCATTGCAGCGGCCAGTTCTCGAGACCCAGATTGCAAACGGCGGCGGCGGCGTCCGACGCCTCGCGCGGAGTCGCGGTGCGTCCCTGAATGGCGCACGCGGCAAGGATGGTATTCGCCAGATACGCCAGTTCGTGGTTGCGTTCCAGGCGAACGATCTCGCTGTGGTCGTTGACGCGCTGCATGTGCGAGCGGATGAGTGCGAGCCGCGACGCGCCATCGGTCGATCCCTCGAGCAGCGCGCGGGGCGGTTCCGGCAGAACGCCTGCCTCGAGCAGGATGTTCAGGAGGGGCCCGCCGGATAACGACCGCTCGCCGCCGCCTCCGGCTGCCGGTGTCGCGACGGGCTCATCCAGTTGTCGAAAATACGCGGCGGTAATCGGATTGGCTGCCGGGGCGGTGCCCTGGTCCAGTTCAATCTGGCGCGACATCTGAAGAAAGGCGCGTGCCTGCTCCGGCGTGACGAAGCCGTGCTGCTCGCGGCGGCGTTCGCGCTGCAGCCCGAGGTCGAACATGACCTGCTCGCGATCGATCATCAGGTCGTCGAGACCGTCAATCTCGGGTGCCGAGTTCGACAGTCGCCGGCAGCCGTGCATGACGCGCTGGAAGTACTCGCGATGATCAGAGTCGAGGTCCATCAGCAGCGCGGTGATCGCGTCCCAGGAGTTGAGGCGCGTCGGCGCGATCAGGTACCCGCCGATTTCCCGCACCGACCGCTCGTCCAGCATCCCTGCCGGCCTCTCGTCTTCGCCGCTTGACGCCGACAGCGGACGCGACGCCGGATCGACAACCAGCATGTGCTGGGCGAGCGCACCAGCCACGAGGTCCGCGTCCATCTCCGACACCTTCCGCGCGGCGATGTCGGCGCCGGACTCCACCAGTACCTCGAGCCATACGCCGAAGCGGTCGGCGTCAAACTGCTCCTCGAGGCCGGGGTGGTCGCTGCGCCACAAGTCGAGATCGAAGACACCCGTCAGCTGTTCGGGGGTCGCCAATGCCACGAGATCGCCGCACTCCTCGAGCCCGCACCGCTCAATCAGCCGATGGAAGACCTCCGCGGGCAGCATTGGCAGGACGCGGGCCAGGTGCGGTGTGTCCAGGACGCGCGCGAGCAGATCGCCGGCATCGCGCGTGTGTCGTTTCGCCGCAAGGTCATTTCGCATGGGCCGGTGATGATACCGGTGTAGAGGACCAACAAACAGTCTTGAAGGCCGGCCGAGAATGCGGGACACTTATAAAGGGGGAAAGAAATCGTCTCCTCCGGAGCCCCTGAAATGAACGCGTGGCGGTGGCTGACCTTGACCGTCCTCGCTCATTTATTCGTGTCGATCGTGCACGGCGCAGCCCATACCGGGGCTCGGGTTCCACTGTCTCCTGCCGCCAATCTGTTCGTCTACATCGTCATTCTGGCCGGCCCGCTCGTGGGTCTGGGGCTGACGTGGCTGTCGGAGGAGTTCGGCGGCTGGCTGATCGCAATGACGATGGCGGCTGCGCTCGTTTTCGGATGCGTGAATCATTTTGTGCTGGCCAGCCCCGACCATGTGTCACACGTCGATGCGCAGTTCAGGGTCCTGTTCACGACCACCGCCGTGTTGCTTGCCCTGTCGGAATCGCTCGCCTGCGGCCTCGCGATTCGTCTCGCCCTCGATGTTCGTGTTCGGCCGCACGTAATGGATTGACAGTTCTCTACAGGATCATCAGCGTCGCCGGCGTGTTTTCCGGGTCGCGCGCGTGTCCTGCAGCGTCGCGTTCAGGAGCGCCCGCGCAGCCCAGACCGAGAGCTCTTCCCCTTCCGAGGCGCTGAGCCCGCAGACGTCGCGCTGGACGATCAGCGCTTCCCACCCGACGACCATCGCGAGCGCCGCGACCAGGCGGCGGGTACGTGCATCACCCAACTGGTCGCGCCACGGCGCCAGAGCCGTTTCAATCCATTCCACGCGGCGATATCCGCGACGCGGCAGTTTCCGTTCGGCGCTGTCAGGGCCGGCCTCGACAGTGAGCCGGATCAGCGCGCGACCGAGGCGCTCGACCTCCGGTGAGACATGGTGGAGCGCCCGGACCAGCCGCTCGACGCGGTCCTCGACGCGGCCGCCGGACGGGCTCGCCTCGACCGCGCGATCGACAGATGCCTGGCTGAGTGCTCCGACGGTCGCATCGAGCAGCAGCTGATCGAACGTTTCGAAATACAGGTAGATCGTCCGGCGCGACACGTCGGCGGCGGCCGCAACGTCGGCCACCGACGGCGTCATCCCCCGAGAAATCAGCGCCATTGTCGCGTCGACGATGGCTTTCCGCGTGCGGCGGCGCTGTGCCGGTCTTAACGTCCGCCCGGAGGCGTCGGCGGCGGCCCTTTTGGGTCCGGTGTGCTTGACAGGCATGTTCTGTCAAGTATACCGTAGTGACGTAATTACACTGCAGTATAATTAGCTAGTCTGGTGCTGGCCGGCGGCGGTGAATTGCGTTTTTCCGTTCATGGGAGGAGTGATGGTGGCAACAACGACGGTGGCAGGGCACGCGGCGGCCCTCGGTCCAGGTGAAGGACACACGATCTGGTTTCTCAGCAATCGCATGACTATCAAGGCCACCGCCGAGAGCACAGGCGGCGCGTACGGCCTGGTGGAATCCCTGGTGGCCCCAGGATTTTCGCCGCCGCTCCACGTGCATCACAGGGAAGACGAGGCGTTCTGGGTGCTCGACGGGGAGCTCTCGATGCGGTGCGGCGATCGCACCTTTCGAGCCGGGGCCGGCTCGTTTGTGTTCCTGCCCCGCGAGGTGCCGCACACGTTTGTCGTGGAAAGCCGGACCCCGGTCCGGATGCTCACCCTGCTGTCGCCCGGAGGCGGGGAAGGTTTGTTCATCGAAGGCGGCAGGCCCGCGGAGCACGACGGACTGCCTCCGGCCACCCCGCCCGACATCGAAGCCTTGAAGCGCGTCAGTGAACGGTACGGCACAGAAATCGTCGGACCGCCGATGGTTCCAGGCGCGTCCGCGTAATCTTCGCAGCGGTGCCGGTGTCGGCCCTGTCGTTTATGCCTTTCTTTTACGTGGCACAGCTCCGGCTCCGGCGGAACGGATGTTAGGTATACTGCGCGCGTTCCATTCGGAGCGGAGAGGATGTTGGGAACGTGATGAAAAGCCAGTGGGTCGCGTCGGCCGCCGCCGGGTTGGCGCTGTGCGGCGCGATCTCGATCATGGCTGCCGAACCCGAAGATGCCCTGGATGTGGTCAAGGTTCGGAAAAACTTCTACATGATCGCCGGCGCCGGCGGGAACATCGGTGTGCAGATCGGCTCGGACGGCGTCGTGCTGGTCAATTCGGGAACCGGCGCGGCGTCCGGCCAGGTGCTCGGAGCTCTGAAGAAGCTCACCGATCTTCCGATCCGATACATCATCAACGTCGATGCCGGCGCGGACTTCGTGGGCGGCAACGAAAAGCTCTCGAGGGCAGGCTATACCATCTTCACCAACGCCCTCGGCAACGCCGCCGTCGTCGCCGCCATGACGAACGGCGGCGGCGCGTCGATTCTGTCGCACGACAGCGTGCTGCGCAGGATGAGCAGCGATCCCAGGGAGAAGTATCCGAGCGGCGCTCTGCCGTCGGAAGCGTTCTTCACACCGCGCAAGGCCCTGCGGATGAACGACGAGGGCATCGAGATTCTGTACCAGCCTGCCGCGCACAGCAACGCCGACAGCTTCGCGATGTTCCGGGCGTCCGACGTGGTTGTCACCGGCGACGTCATGGATACCACGCGCTTCCCGATGATCGATCTGGCCAACGGTGGAAGCATCCAGGGAGAGATCGACGCCCTCAACCGGTTGATCGATCTGACCATCGCGCCCACGCCGTTCATTTACAAGGACGTCGGCACATACGTCATTCCCGGCCATGGCCGCCTGTGCGAGCAGATGGAGGTCGTGGACTACCGCGACATGGTCGTCCTGGTGCGCGATGTGGTGGCGGATCTGATCAAGCAGGGAAAGACGCTCGATCAGATCAAGGCCGCGCGTCCCGCGCTGCCGTACGAAACGCGGTACGGTTCCCTGACGGGCCCGTGGACGACGAACGCGTTCGTCGAAGCGGTCTACCGGAGCCTCACACTTAAGAAGTAGAAAGTGCAAAGTACAAAGTACAAAGTAGGGCAGTTGAAGCGGGCGCAGGTCGCGGTGTTTCTCGCGGTCGTGCTGGCCACTCACGCGTCAGCGTGGGCCCAGGGCGGCCGCGGCCGGGGCGGCGACGCCACACCGCCACAGACGGCGAAGGCGGCGGCAGTCATCGACCTCACCGGCTACTGGGTGTCCGTCGTGACGGAAGACTGGCGCTATCGCATGGTGACGCCCGCGCGCGGCGACTATCAGGGTGTGCCGATGACCCCGGCCGCCCGCGCGATTGCCGATGCGTGGGATCCCGCGAAAGAGGAAGCATCAGGCGAACTCTGCAAGTCATACGGCGCGCCGGCCCTCCTGCGGGTGCCAGGCCGCCTCCACATCACATGGCAGGATGATCAGACGCTGCGCATGGATTCCGACGCGGGAAAGCAGACGAGGATTTTTCACTTCGGCGACTGGAAGGCGCCTGCCGGGCCCCGCACGATCCAGGGGGATTCGGTGGCCGAGTGGCAGGCCGGGGGCGGCCGCGGCGCGACCGACGGCACGCTGCAGGTGACGACGTCCAACCTCAAGGCCGGCTTCCTGCGAAAAAACGGCGTGCCCTACAGCGAGAACGCCAGCCTGAAGGAATACTACGAGTTGATCACGCAGCCGGACGGGACGCCGCTGCTGGTGGTGACCATCATCACCACGGATCCCGGATATCTGCGACAGCCTTTTGTCATCAGCTCGCAGTTCAAGAAAGAGGCGAGCGATGCGAAATGGAGCCCGACGGCGTGCTCCGCGACCTGGTAGCCGGATGGAGTTCACCATGATGCGCACGACGATGATCCTCGCGCTGGCGTCGATTCTCTGCTCGAGCGCTCCGGCGCTGGCGGAGATCGACTTGTCAGGATCGTGGGCCTCGATCAATCACGAGGACGCCCTCGAGCGCGGTGGCGGCCCGAATCCCGACGACTGGGCGGGCCTCCCGTTCAACGAATCCGGTCTCGCCAAGGCGCTGAGTTTTTCGCAGTCCATCATCTCCATGCCCGAGCGCACCTGCTGGTTCCAGACGCAGTGGCATATCGCTGCGGGGCCGTTCAGCCTCAGGATGTGGGCGGTTCCCGATCCGATCACCGGCAAGGTACAGGCGTGGATGGTCGGCGCGTGGGAAACGCGCGCCCCGATGACGATCTGGATGGACGGGCGGCCGCATCCTTCGAAGAACGCGCCGCATGATCAGACGGGCTTCACGACGGGCGTCTGGAACGGCAATGAACTGATCGCCACGACGACGCATCTCAAGACCGGGTATATCCGCCGCAACGGTGCGGCGAGCAGCGATCAGGCGACGATCACGACGCACTTCCGCCGCCACGGGGAACTCCTCACGTTGACGCTGCTGATGGACGACCCGGTCTATTTGACGGAGCCGTACATTCTCACGCGCTCGTACAACTTGAGCGCCAACCCCGTCGCCATCGGCGGCCCGCCTTGCATCGTCGGCGACGAAGGCGTCGAGTCGGGCAGGGTCCCGCATTACCTGCCGGGCAGGAACCCCTTCATCGACGAGATCGCGAAGCGCTACGGCATTCCGGCGGACGCCGCCATGGGTGGGGCGCAGACGATGTACCCGGAGTATCGCGAGAAGATCCGGAGCAAGTTCGTGCGCCCGGCGAAGTACACGATCAACTGCGGCTGATTGCCGGACGTCTATCGAAACACGCCGTTGTGCCCGAGCGAATAGCGGCCGGGTTGCGGGTAGACGGCGAGTCCGTGCGGGCCTTTTCCGACCTTGATCCTGGCGAGGAGCCGTCCGTCCTTCGTATCGAACGCGTAGACTTCACGATTGTAGCGGCCTGACAACCAGAGCGTCGTCCCGTCGGCCGACAGCCCACCCATGTCCGGACTGCCGCCGCCGGGGATTTCCCACCGGGACACCTGCTTGCGCGTCGCGAGATCGATGACGGAGACGGTGCCTTCGCCACGGTTCGAGACGTACATCAGCCGAGCATCGCGGCTGATTGAAATCCCGTGCGCGCCTTTCCCCGTCGGGATGAACGCCACGCGCGTGAAGGCGTAGGGATCGACGACGTAGACGCCGTTTGCCATCATGTCGGCCACGTAAAACAGGGTCCCGTCGGGAGAGGACCGCACATCCTGCGGCATGCCGCCGGCCCCGAGCGCCAGCGTGCCCAGCGGCCGTCGGGTCGCCACGTCCACCTTCACGAGCGTCGCGGCAAACTCGCAGCTCGCAATGAGGAAGCGGCCGTTGGCGCTGAAGTCCATGTGATCGACGCCACGGCATGGCACGGGCACCGACTCGACCAGTTTCATCGTCGCGGCGTTCAGGAAGTTGAGCCTCGCTTCCCGTTCGGCAACGACTATCGCAAATTGCCCATCGGGGGTGTAGTACATGTTGTACGGATCCTTGACCCAGATGGTTTTCCCTTTCCGCGCCGTGGCCGGATCGATTTCGGTGATCCCGTCGCCCAGATCGTTCAGCACCCACAGGTGCTCGAGATCGTACGACGGGGTGATGTGCTGCGGCTGACGGCCGACGGAAAAATGATCAACGACTTTGAACGAGAGCGGAACGATGACGTAGACGCTGTTGCTGCCCGTATTCGGCACGTAGATCCGGGCCGGGAATCGCGAAATTGCGTCGCTGACATTGCCGGCTCGATCCGCCGCATAGATATTGTGCGAATCGAGAAGGGGAGGCATGCCCGGCAGCGCAGGATCGTTCGCGGAGGTGGCCGCAGGGTTCACGCGCGCGGTGCCAGGCGCCGCGGCCCTCGCCGGCTCGGAAGTTTTCGAACAGCTTTCCAACGCCATCGTCCACGCGGCCAGCGCCGCGACAAGCGCGACGGACACTGCACTTCTTCTCACGAACATCGATACCTCAAAGCTCTTGACGGAGACGGTGAGTATTGTGAGACCAGCGGACCGGGAGGGCAACCCTGCGCGGTACGACGCGCTCTGTCGGGTTTTCGGCACTTTCGGGGTTCGCAATCCCGCCGCGACCGGCTTCAGTGAGTCTTATCGGTCGTCCGCCGAACGGCGGATACTACACCGACAGTTTGTGGAGTGCCCACGTGCGCCGGAAAAAGAGCTCACGTTCGGCCTGGAGCCAGTCGTTCACGTCCGAGCCGCCGTTGCCGCCGCGATTCAGATAGATGGCGTGGGCCCGTTCGGCGATGTCGTGATGGGCGGGACGCCAGCTGTCGCCGGTCGCCTGCCGCCACAAGGAAACACGACGATCGGTGAGATGTGGCGCGGTGTTCACCGGACGCACTGCACGAGCGATCCGTCCTTGTCTTCCCGCAGAAACCCGGCACTCTTCAACTGCTGCATCACGGCACGGCTTTCATTGGGCGCGAGCGACCACATCTGACGGAATTGCCACGGCGTGAGCCGCAGTCCGGGGTTCTCGCCGAAGTCGCCGCGAATCCGCTCGAGCAGCGATTCAGAGACAGTCATCAGGGGCATAGTGTGGGCTCCACGAATCTGTTGGTGCGGGAGACAGAATGCCGACTTTCGTCACGCAGCAACCAGGATGTTCTGGCCTGGCGTGAGAACCGCCGCCACCCTGCTCCCGACTTGCCTTTCATTTAGCAAAAGGTGGGCCCATCGCGAACGCGGCCCCGTCTCGCGTGTTTCGGCCTACAAAGGGCTCGAAAAGGCCCCGGCAGCGAGACAAATGTCCGTTGTTCTCCCCTGGGCGCCCCGACGCCCGGTCCAATTTGATTGCCCTCCGCGGTGCATGCGACGATTTGATCCCACGATGGCTCCTCGCGCCGCAACGGCCCCTGGAAGAAGCAGGAGCGATCATTTCGACGGCAAGCGATTCGTCAATCCCACGGGGCTGGCGGGACAGCCGCTCACGGCCGTCCCCCGCATGCTGCGCGAACCACGGACGCCCTGGCCGGCCTGGATTGACGAGCAGCCGCACGCGCCTCCGGCGCTCGACGGCGCGCGCGCCGTCGTCACGTTCATCGGGCATTCGACGTTCCTGATTCAGACGCCGGCGGGAAACATCCTCACCGATCCGATCTACTCGCTGCGTGCCGGTCCGCTGAACGTGATCGGGCCGCGGCGCGTACGTCCGCCGGCTGTGCGCTTCGAAGATCTACCGTCCATCACGACCGTGTTACTGAGTCACAACCACTACGATCACTGCGATCTGCATACACTCAGGAGGCTCGCGGAACGCTTCGACCCGGCGGTGGTGACGCCCGTGGGCAACGGACGGCTCGTGCGATCGACGGGGATTCGCCGGGTGGAGGAACTCGACTGGTGGGAGCCGTCCGACACGTCGTCGGCGTGAATCACACTGACGCCGGCGTATCATTTCTCCGCCCGAACGCCCTTCGATAGGAACCGTGCCCTGTGGGGCGGCTTCCTGCTGGCGCTCGACGGCTGCCGGCTGTTCTTCGCGGGCGACACCGCGTATGCGCCCTTCTTCCGGGAGATCCGGCAGCGGTTCGGGCCGATAGACCTCGCGCTCCTGCCGATTGGCGCTTACGAGCCGCGCTGGTTCATGCGGACTGTTCACATGAATCCGGACGAGGCGGCGCAGGCGCATCTGGATCTCGAGGCGGCGAACAGCGTCGCCATGCATTTCGGGACGTTCCAGATGACCGTCGAGGGCATCGACGAGCCGGCGCGGGCACTCGGCGAGGCCTGCCGCGAGAAGAACATCCCGCCTTCACGGTTCGTCGTGCCGGGCTTCGGCGCGTCCGTGCGGCTGTAGTCCAGACGAACGGGGTTAACGACCGCCGACCGGATTCAGCAGGGTCAACTGGCGCACCCACATGCCGTGCGCCGTTTCGGCGCTCTCGCCGAGCGGCGACGTGAACATATTGGCGAAGCTGACGCCGGCCTGCGCTGGAGGCGCCGTCAGCCCTCCGACGGCACGCAGCTTTGACAGTGTCCCCTTCGGGATGGGGACGCTCAAAATCTTCCTGCCGATGACCGGCCTCGGCAGTGTCGCGAATATTTCCTCGAATGCCTGCATCCGCTCCGGGCTCGCAAAGACGATGAAGTGCTCGCGTTCGCCGACGCTCGTGAGCACCCAGTTGATCTTCTCGTCGCCGGTTCCCGGGATGCGGATCGGCGTTTCGGCCCGGATCGGATTGGCGATGGCCTGGCCGGGGAGCGGGAAGAGCAGAAACGAATCGCCCCGGTCATCTTCGTTCACCACGTAAAGGTACGTCGGAGCGGAGACGTTGAGCGTCATGAATAACTCATCGCCTGGCGTCACGCGATCGCCCGCCCGCAGTTTCGTGTCGTCATTTCGCCCGTGCTTGTACAGCGTCGGTTCGATCTGGTAACCGGCCGCCGCGGCCGGGCCGGCCACCGCCACTGGCTGCGCGGCGACCGTACGCAGTTCCGTGCGGTTCATTTGTCGGGTCACCCATACGGCTGCCACGATCAGCAGGGCGATCCCACCCGCCACAGCCGTGACGCTCAGCCACCGCGGCTGACGGCTGCGCCCAGAAACGGGTCGCGGTGTCTGCCCGAGGCATTCGGTGAGTGCTGCTTCGAACGCGCCCGCGGTCTGGAACCGGTCACCGGGGTCGTGGCTCAGCGCACGCTCCACCAGCGCGATGAACGCCTGCGGCAGATCGGGGCGCGCGTCGCGCAGGCGCCTGTACTCGCCGCGCCGGTGAGCATCCTCGATTTCCGCCTGTGTCTGGCCGTTGACGGGGTAGCCATTGGTGACCAGGTGGTACAAGAGCACGCCGAGGCTGTAGATATCGGTGACTTTCGACTGCGGCTGACCCTCCAGCACTTCCGGGGCGAGGTACAGCGGCGTGCCGGCGGAGGGCTCCGAGCCACCGTGGAGGCGCAGCGCCGACAGATCGCGCCCGGTTCCGAAATCCATCAGGACAATTCGTCCGCCCGCCTCGCGCATCACGTTGCGCGTCTTCAGATCGCCGTGGATCAGGCCGGCGGCATGGACGGCGGCGAGTGCGCGGCACAGGTCGACGCCCATGAGCGCCGCTTCCTGCGCGCCGAACGGTCCATTGCCGCGCAGAAGCGTCGCGAGCGTCTGCCCTTCGATCAGCTGCATCCAGATGCCGACGCGGCCATCGACGATGTCCGCGCCGTGTACGGTGACGACGTTGGTGTGGCGAACGCGCGCCAAGAGGCGCGCTTCCTTCAGGGCCGCGGCGGGCCGAAGCTCGCGGCCGCCGGGCAGATCGACGAGCTTCAGCGCGACGTCCGTCTGCAGTTTCGTGTCGCGCGCCCGGTACACGGATCCGAAGCCGCCTTCGCCGATAAGCTCGACGAGCCGGAAATGCGACCACGATTCGGGCATGGCCGCCTTCGGACGCCTGGTGGTGGGATTGTCGGGGATCTCGTCGGAGTCGGAGCTGCGCAGAAACGTGGCGATGCGTTCGAGCACCTGCATCTCGGTCAAGATGCGGCTTTGCTGCGAGTCGGGAGCCTGCTGGTGCAGCCCGTGCCAGTCCACGTTGTCGCCGGCCGCGATCGAATCGGCGGTCCTGATCAGCAGTTCGTCAGGTGCGCTCATGAGACATCTCCTCCGCGAGCCGGACCAGGGCGCGGCTGACCGCCATGTGGGCGGCCGCCACGCTCGGTTTGCCGAGCGCGGTCACGATTTCGCTGTACGGGTAGCCGAGTTCGATCCGCAGAATGATCGCTTCGCGGTCGTCCTCCCTGAGGCGGGCGAGCGCGGCTTCGTAACGTTCCAGGGTTTCCTGTCCGATCGCCTCTTCGAGCGGCGAAGGATCGGTCGTCGGGCTGCCTTCGTCCAGCGGCGCCGCCGGTCCGCGCCTGGTCACGCGGCGGATTTCGTCGCGGACGCGGTTGAAGAGGGCCTGGCGGAGATAGCCCTGGAAGGCGCCTTCATGCCGCGGCTCGAACTGGTCGAGGCGCTGCAGGACCTGCATGAACGTGTCCTGGACCAGGTCGTGGGTGTCGAGGGAGCCGCGGGCCCAGGAGGGCAGGCGGCCGTGCGCCCACCGCTGGAGCCGCGGCAGGTAGCGGGCGAAGAGTTCGTTGATGGCGGCCTGATCTCCGTCGTGTGCGCGGCGGACGAGGGTCAGGGACGACTCGGCTTCCGAGCGGACTCCGTCGGTCGGGTCGATCCGCCTGTCGGCAGAAGAGGGTTCGGCCATCGTGGGAACCAGACCGGATGTCAGGGTGAGCGCGCTTATCATATCCCTCTCTGCTGAACCGCCGCTGACCAGTAATAACGACCCGCACAGTCGTGCCTAACGGGCACCAACGCCGGGCGCCTCGTGTTAGAGCAGGCCATTTCGCACGTTAATGCCACAGAGGACGGGAGCGCTCAGCAGCCTCATGCTAGACTGCGCACCTCCGCAGACCCCATCCGAGCTGTTTTCGTTGCCTATCCGTCTCCGCTGAAAGGGGAGCGCTTCATGCCAACACCAACGCCGCCAATCGATTCGAATTCCCGGAAGGCCTGGACGGTCTTTATCTACATGGTTGCCGACGGGCCAAGCGGGAGTCAGGTCTTGGACGAAATCGCGCTGCGCGAGATATCCAGCATCATTCACGGGATCAAGGCGCGAGATCTGAACGGCAACGGACCGTTGGATCACATTAACGTGGCGGTGCAGGTGGACCTGAAGGGTCTGAACGGCACGTTCCGATACGTTGCGAACTCAGACGATAAAGCCCAGTGGTGCCAGTTCAAAAAACTAAAAGAGACCGATGCCACGAGTCCCGTGACAGTCCTCACCGCTCTCGATTGGGTCAAGAAACAATGCCGGTCCGATCACTACCTCATTGTGTTCTGGGGGCACAGCTCGAGCTTTCTCGGCTTATTCGGGGAGCGCCCGAAGGCGAATGGCCCGGTGGTCCAGTTGAAGCTTCAGCAACTGGCTCCGCTGCTCCCGTCACTTAGGCGGGGCGAGTCACCGATGCGGATGCCCCAGATTCCGAGGCACGGTGAGGATCAAAGCGGGCAGCCGGAGAAGGCGATCGATATCGTGTTATTCAAAGATTGCTGGATGAGCACCGCGGAAATCGCGTTCGAACTGCACGGGTATGTCGACTACATGATTGGTTCTCAAGGACGAGTACCGCAGGTCGGATGGCCCTACGCCGAGATCTTCCGAGCGGTCGCCAAAGCCCCGGAACCGAGGTCTGGAAAGACTCCCGTCGAGCAAGTCGGCAACGGCGTACTGCAGGCACTTGCCGCCTTCTACGACTTTGCGGGGAACCGGCCCGGTAAGGACGAAGTTCCCTTCTCGCTCATCGACCTCGAGAAAATGTGCGGTGCCGCCTTCATCGGCAAGCTGAATACGGTTGTTGAGCAGCTCCAGGCCGTCAGGAAGCGGGACGAAACCGAGGAAGAGGGATACTTCGGCGCCCTGATGCAGATCAAGAGCGCATTGTGGGACGCGCTGAAAGCCGCTCACGCCGCGACCGGAGAAGCGATCGGGTCCGCGCTCAGCGATATTTCGCTCGATGAGTTGGCGAACCGCCTCTTCACGCCGCCAGCACGGCGCACAATCGAGACTCGCGACACGATCGCGCGCGCGTCTCGCAGCGATCCAGCCCTGATCGACCTCCGTGGCATGTGCGAAAGGCTGGGGGAGCTCAAAGGCGAGGAGTACGTGGCGCTGAGCACCGCCGCGGGGGCGTTGGGGAGCCATGTTGCCGACGCCGTTACCACCAGCCGTACTCGAAGCGCGTTCGGAGGCGTGAGCCTGTTCTGCTTCCCAAGCGGCGCCGAGGCGCTCGTACCTCCCGAACTCGGGGGCTCTCTCCTCGTCCCCACCATTTCCACCAATCGGCGTACCTATACCGATCTCACGATGAGCCGGCAAACGGATTGGAAGGCGATCGCGCTGGAAACGTGGCAGGGTGTTGATTTCAGGCAGCGGCTGCTGAACGTCAACGCGAAGGCGCTCGGAGCCATCCCGGCCGATTTCACGAAATCGAGCGACTTCACGAAATCAAGCGACTTCACGAAATCGAGCGACTTCACCAAATCAAGCGATTTCACGAAGTCCAGTGACTTCATCTTCATGAGTGGTGACTCGGCAGAGCAGTGACCGGGCCAGCCGTGCCGGGCGATGATGTGGGGCATTCATGCAGCGTGTCCGCCTCGTGGCGGCGACCTTTTTCCTGGTGCTGGTCGTCAGCCCATTCGTCAATAAGCCACTCGCACAGCACGACGACGGACTGGAGCGGGCGCGCGATCTGATCGCCAGCGGGCGCTACGCTGACGCCGTTCGCTATTCGCAGGAACTCAGCGATCGCATCGAAACAGCCGACGGGTCGTCATCGCCGGCGTTCGCCTGGTCGCTCGATGTCCTGGCAACGGCGCTGATCCGCGCCGGACGGAGCGCCGAGGCTGGCACGCTCGCTTACGCCGAGCGGGCCGTCAGCTTGAAGGAACGGCGCGCGCCAGAGAGCGTCGACCTTGCTGTGTCGCTGCGGAACCTCGGGGACATCAGAGCCGAGCGGGGCGAGTTTCGCACTGCGCTCACGGTCCATCAGCACGCGCTTGAGATATGTGAACGACAACTCCCCTCCGGCGACGCGCAGATCGCGGACTCCCTCGACCGGAAGGCGTTCGATCTGATGCGCCTGCAGAAGTTCGGGGATGCGCAGGAGGCGCTGGCGGGCGCCGTGAGCGTTCGAGAGGCGCACGCAACGGACGACTCGCTTGCGCTCGCCGGGACCCTTGAGCTCGTCGCGTGGTTGCACCGTTATTCGGGCGACTATCAAGCGGCAACAGCACCGATCGAGCGTGCTTTGTCGATCAGAAATCGGTTGTCGCCGGAACATCCCGCGCTCGTATCGGCGATGGAAGTATCGGGGGATCTGCGCTTTCTCCAAGGACGTATCTCAGACGCTCTCAGTAGCTGGGCCGACGCCCTGAGCCTGGCGGAGCGAACTTTAGGCGGAAATCACCCGATCATGGCCACCCTGCAGCGCCGGCTCGCCATGGCGTCGCGTGCTCTCGGAGACTTTGTCGAGGCGAGGCGTCAGCTCGAACGGGCGCTCCAAATCGCTGAACACTCGATGGCGTCATGCAATCCGGAGTTGCCGGGCACTCAGGAGGAGCTCGCCCGCACCCTCCACTACGAAGGTGACTATGAGCGTGCTCGTGGTCTGTATACTCGCGCACACGGTGCATTTGTGGCATGTCTGGGTCCAACCCACGGGTTGACCGCCACAGTTCTTCACAACATGGCCGAGCTCGCCGTTGACGTCGGAGACCTGGATGAGGCTGAACAGCTTCAGCAGCGAGCGATCAGGTCATGGTCAGCCGGCCATGCTCCAAGTCAGTACGTTGCGCGAGGTCTTGACGCGCTGGCCGAGGTGTTTGTCGCTCGCCGAGATCTGGTCCAGGCACGCCGCTTATACGAGCGCGCCTTGGCGATCAGGCGCCAGTCAGCGGCTCAGGACGGTCCCGACGTCGCGTGGACGCTGACGAACCTCGCGCAGCTCAATTTCAGGGCTCGTCAGCCATCCGCCGCGCTGAAGTACGTCGACGACGCGATTGCCATCTACGGACGCGCTGGCGCGGCCGATGACCCCGATCACCTCGCGCGCGCGTTGGCGCTTCGTGTCCGGGTCCTCACGTCATCCGGCGATCTCACGTCGGCCCGCGTGACTGCCCAGCAGGCGCTTGCGACACGCGTGGCGATCTTCGGAAGCAGTCACCCGCTCGTGGCTGAGAGCCGGGCGGATCTCGCCGCCGTTGACTTCGGAATGGGCGAGCGTGGCGGAAGCCTTGCCGGTGCGCTCGACGCCGAACGTATCGGCCGCGATCATCTGCGGTTCACGGTGCGGTATCTGCCCGAACGCCAGGCTATGACGTACGCGGCGAAACGGCCGAAGGGACTCGATCTCGCGCTGTCCGTCGTCGCTGGCGGAGGCGTGGCCGATGCTTCCTCTGTGTTCGAGGCCGTGATTCAATCGCGCGGCGTTATTCTCGACGAGCTTGCGGCGCGCGCCCGGTTGGCGACCGCCGATCCCGCCTCGAGCGTGTTGAGCTCCTCGCTCGTCAGTGCGCGTCAGCGTTTCGCGAATCTCATGCTGCGGAGCCTCCAAGGCGAGGACTCCGTACCGCGCGCGCTCCTCGACGACGCACGGCAGCAGAAGGAGGACGCCGAGCGCGCCATGGCCGAGGTCAGCGCAGTGGCTCGTGCCGACCTCGAACGTGCGCGCGTCGGGCTTGGTGATGTGAGGGGGGCGTTGCCGCAGGGCTCGGCCCTCGTGTCTTTCATCCACTACGACCGCACCGTGATCTCGAAGGTTGGCGAGCGGACGGCGATTCGGATGGTCCCGTCGTACATCGCGTTTGTCATGAGATCTGATTCACCCGCAGTCATAGCCATCCCCCTGGGTACTGCCACGACGATCGATGCGGCTGTTCACGCATGGCGCGAGCAGGCGGCTGGCCGGACACTTGGCGGGAGTGGTGACGCCGCAGCGGAAGTCGCGTATCGTACGGCCGGCGCCGCGCTGCGCCGACAAGCGTGGGACCGGGTCGCGCCGTACCTCGGCGACGCAGCTCACGTGTTGATCGCGCCGGACGGCTCCCTCAACCTTGTCGGCTTCGCGACCCTTCCGACGGGCGCGCGCGGATATCTCGCTGAGCAGCCGCGCACAATTCACTACCTGTCGACCGAACGCGACCTGATTCCCGTCGAGCGCACGGCATCGACGGCGGGGCTCCTGGCGGTCGGTGGCGCATCGTTCGATCTGCGGCCGGCACAACCCTCATCGCAGCCTCGATCCTCAGTCGGCCTGCTGCGATCGGGCTGCGGCTCGCTGAAATCGGCACATTTCGACGATCTGCCCGGCTCGCGCGAGGAAGTCGCCGACATCGCGCGAGTGTGGCGCCGCGGCGGGTTCGATCAGTCGACGATATTGACGGGACGCGGGGCCACTGAGACGGCCGTTAAGAAGGCCGCCGTCGGACGGCAGGTCATCCACCTGGCGACACACGGATTCTTTCTTGGATCCGACTGCGACGGGGCACCTGCTGGCACACGCGCGGTCGGCGGCCTCACATCGTCCAGATCGGGTGCGCCCGAACAAACCGAGAACCCCCTGCTGCTGTCGGGACTTGCCCTGTCGGGGGCCAACAACCACATCGCGGCCACTTCGCCTGCCGATGATGGGATTCTGACCGCGGAAGAAGTGGCGTCGCTAAATCTGCAGAAGACGGACTGGGTCGTCCTGTCGGCGTGCGATACTGGCATCGGAGAAGTGAGACCTGGCGAAGGTGTGTTCGGCCTGCGGCGTGCGTTCCAAATCGCGGGCGCGCGAACGGTGATCATGAGCCTCTGGTCGATCGACGACCAGGCGGCGCGACAATGGATGCGGGCGCTCTATCAGGATCACTTCGAGCGGCATCTCAGCACCGCCGATGCGATGCGAGAAGCGAGCCTGAGCGTTCTGCGCGCGCGCCGCGCGAGCGGCCAGAGCACGCACCCGTTCTACTGGGGCGGGTTCGTCGCCGCGGGCGACTGGCGCTGAGTACTCGCTTCCGCTAGGGCTGCGCCGCCGGCTCGATCTTCAACACCGCCCCGAACGTTTCATCCGTCAGCGCGTAGATATTCCCGTCCAGACCCGGCCGGACCTCTCGAATGCGCTGCTTCAACTCTGGAATCAGGATCTCGCGTCCAACGGGATCGCCCTTGGCGTTGAACATCACGCGTTGAATGTGTTTCCCGGTGTTGTTGCGCATCGCGCCTACCAGCGCGTTGCCCTTCCAGGCCGGAAATTTGTCGCCGTTGTAGAACGACAGCCCCGAAACCGCGATGGCGGGCACCCAGTACACGACCGGCTCTTCGAATCCGGGCGCGGTGAAGCCGCGGCGCACGATGGTGCCGTCGTAGTTGCGGCCGAGCGAGACCTCGGGCCAGCCGTAGTTCTTGCCCTTCACGATGAGGTTCAACTCGTCGCCGCCCTGCGGTCCTTCTTCCGTGGACCACAGCTTGCCGTCGGCATCGTTGAACGCGAGGCCGAGCGGATTGCGGTGCCCGAGCGTCCAGATCTCGGGCTTGTAGCCGGCGCGGCCGACGAACGGATTGTCGGCCGGCACGCCGCCATCGTCCGTGATGCGCAGGATCTTGCCGATGTGCGAATTGGGATCCTGCGCCTTGGGCCCGTAATTGCGATCGCCGAGCGAGACGTAGAGGAGTCCGGCGCTATCGAATGCGAGACGGGCGCCGTAGCTGCCGCTGGCTGGCCCGCGCGATTGATCGGTGCCGGGGCCGCCCCAGTAGGCATCGGCGACGAGGATGTCCCTGCCGTCGGCGAGCGTCGAGCCGCCGTCCCACCGCGCACGATACACGGCGGTCGTGGCGTTGCCCTGTCCTTCGCCCGGTTTCGAATAGGCGAAATAAATCAGACGATTCCGCGCAAACTGTGGATGAAGCGCGACGTCGAGCATGCCGCCAAGGCCCGTGGCAAGCATCTGCGGCAGCGGCCCGATCGGCGTCGGATCCAGCACGCCGTTTCGCACGACGCGCAATCGCCCGGGCCGTTCGGTCACGAGCAGGCTGCCGTCGGGGACAAATGCAATGCCCCACGGATGATCGACACCCTTGGTCAGGACCGACACGTGAAAGCGGCCGGCCCCGACCCCGAAATCCCAGGGTCCATCGCCGAGCGTATCGGTTGCGACCGGACCGCGTCCACGGCCGCGACCGGCCGGCGGTGCCTGTTGCGGCGCGGCGGCTCCTGCCGGCGTCTGCTTCGCCATTGCCGAGGAACCGGCCGTCATGGCGATCGCTGACATTACCGACAGGGCTGAAAACCAGGCGACGGCAGTGATGTGTGTCTGCAAGATGCTCTCTCCGGATGACGTCCCGAGTATATCGTTGTATTTCTGTCCCGATACCTGGTCCTGACCCTCGTGCTTGCGCTCGGCACGTGCGCCCTGGGCGTCTCCCAAGGTTCGTTCGCCGTTGGCGCTGCTGATGCGTACGGCTATGTCAGCGAAGCCGATCTGATCGCGCACGGCACGCTGCGCGTCGACCAGCAGTTCGTTCGGACGCTGCCGTGGCCGTTCGCGGACTGGTCGTTTGCGCCAATGGGCTACGCGCCCGCATTCGAACGCGGATTCATTGTCCCGACCTACCCCGCAGGCGTGCCGCTCCTGATGGCCCTGTTTCAACGTGTCGCTGGCAAACGAGCCGTCTTCTATCTGGTGCCGTTGCTCGGCGGTCTATGTGTGTGGATGACCAGCGCCCTGGGCGCATCCGCCCACGGCAGGTTGACCGGCGTGCTGGCTGCGCTCCTGCTCGCGACGAGTCCGAGCTTCATGACGGAGTTGATGGTACCCGCGAGCGATGTCGCGGCCACTGCGTGGTGGACGATGTCGCTGGTGCTGACGATTCGCGGGGGCGCGCTCGCCGCGATCGGCGCGGGAACGGCGGTCTCGCTGGCCGTCCTCACCCGACCCAATCTCGTGCCGCTTGCGGTGGTGGTGGGTCTGTTCCACGTGTGGAGAGTTGTCCGGGGACGCGGCGGCGGCGTGCGCGCGGCCGCGTGCTTCGCCGGTGCGGCGGTACCGGGATGTCTGGCGGTCGCGGCGATCCATCAGTACCTGTACGGGTCGCCGCTCAGTTCGGGATACGAGCCCTTGAACGTGCTGTATGCGTGGGCAAATGCGGGTCCGAACCTCGATCGCTATCCGCGCTGGCTGGTGCAGACGCAGACACCGTTCATTGCCCTCGCGCTCGCGGCCCCGTTGTTCACTCGTGCCGTCAGCGATGAAAAAGGACGAGCACCTCTCCAACGCGATCATGTCGTCCTGCTGCTGTCGTTCGCCGCGGCCGTGATGTTGTCGTATCTGTTCTACAGGCCGTATGGCAGGGACGAATGGGAATACCTGCGCTTCCTGCTTCCGACCTACCCGCCGCTGCTGGTACTGGCAGTCGCCGTGAGCGTCGAAATCGCGCGGACGACGCGCGCCCGTCCGACGTTTTGCGCGGCAGCCGCGGTCATCGCCTGCGGCCTCGTCGCCCTATGGCAGACGAACGAGGCGATCGGGCGCGGCGCCCTTCGGGCAGGTCTCGTCGATCGGCGGTATGTGGATGTCGGACGGTTCGTCGATGTCACGCTGCCCTCCGACAGCGTGGTGTTCGCGAGCCTGCACGCCGGCAGCATCCGTTACTACTCGGGCCGCCGCACGGTGAACTACGAGCGGCTCGAACGCGGGTGGCTGGATGAAGCCGTGGCCGAGCTGCGCAGGCGCGGCAGCCATCCGTTCATCGCCCTCGAAGAAGGCGAAATACCCGCGTTCAGGGAGCGCTTCTCGGATCGAAACGAGCTGGGGCGTCTCGACTGGCCGCCGATGGCGGAACGGCGCGAACCGATTCGCGTTCGCATCTACGATCCCTCCGACCGCGATCGAGCGCGGCGGGGTGAAACGGTGCAGACGCAATCCATTCCTACCGCCAGGCATTACTAACGCACGACCTCGACCATCGCCACCGTGGTATTTCCTTACATAACCGGGGACGGAACCGAATAATACTGGTGTCCGACTCACGCGGCCTGGAGGAACGAATCCGGTGGGCAGCTCAGCGAAAAGCCGGAGGATCTTGATCGGCGTCCTGCTCGCGGCGCTGCTCGCGGGCCTCGCGAGCGCCCAGGGCCGCCGGGGGTTTGGCCGGTTCCGCGGACCGATCATCCGAATGGCGACGCCGGAAGATTTCGACGGGAACTTTCTCTTCTGCCGCATCATCTTCCGGAATGCGCCCGATGGCGATGGCAACGGGTGGGGCGTCGACTATCCGCGCGCCGACATCAACCTGACCTTCCGCCTCTCCGAGCTGACCACGACGACCGTCAGCCGCGACCCGGAAGAGGGCTACAAGCACGTCGTCGTACGGCTGACCGATCCGCTGCTGTTCCACTGCCCGTTTGTGATGATGACCGAGCCGGGGGGCGCGTTTTTCGACGACGCGGAAGCGGCGCAGCTGCGCGACTACCTGCAGAAGGGCGGCTTCCTGTGGGCCGATGATTTCTGGGGTGAGTACGCCTTCCGGTACTGGTCGGAACAGATCGCGAAGGCCCTGCCGCCCGAGCGATATCCCATCGCCGACGTGCCGCTCGACCACACGCTGTTTCACACGCTGTACGACATTCACCGCATCCCGCAGATTCCGTCGATCGACTTCTGGAGCGGGCCTGGCGGCCAGACGTC
>Ga0136846_1238552_pt1 | contig 21879 bp, 14 predicted proteins | sample HopSoiMetagenom2_FD_96841 | JGI IMG/M metagenome (GOLD analysis project Ga0136846, IMG submission 96841) | Grasslands soil microbial communities from Hopland, California, USA - 2 Assembly 2016 (version 4) | ecosystem: Environmental > Terrestrial > Soil > Grasslands | place: USA: Hopland... | reverse complement strand
GCTTGAGCCGGTGTGAGAGCGGAGCCCACAGTGACCAGCGTGACGCCGTCATTGAGGAACAGCGTGCCGTTGGCAGGCAACGCAGTGACGTTGATGGACGCAATGGTTCCGTCGATGTCCGTGCCGCCGAGGCTCACGGCAATGGTCGTGTCCTAGTTGCCGCTGACGGTGCCCGCGGTTGCGGTAGGGCCGTCGTTGACGGACGCGACACTGATGGTTTCGGTGGCGGCGACGGATGTCTCACCCTGATCGTCGGTTACCGTAAAGGTCAGGTTGGTGCTGCCATTGAAGTTCGCCGATGGGACGAACTTCAGCGAAGCAGCTTGAGCAGGCGTGAGTGCCGTGCTCAGGCCGACAGCGGTCATGCCGTCGTTCAGGAACAGCGTGCCATTGGCCGGCAGCGAAGTGATCTTGATCGAGGCAATCGTGCCGTCGATGTCCGTACCGCCGAGACTGACGGCGATGGTCGCGTCCTCGTTGCCAGCGGCCGTGCCAGGCGTTGCAGTCGGCGCGTCGTTGACCGAAGCCACGTTGATGGTCTCTGTCGCCGCAGGAGACGTGGCGCCTTGATCGTCAGTGACCGTGAAGGTGAAGCTGGTGCTGCCGTTGAAGTTGGCGATCGGCAAGAACTTCAGCGAGGCGGCTTGAGCCGGTGTGAGAGCGGAGCCCACAGTAACCAGCGTGACGCCGTCATTGAGGAACAGCGTGCCATTGACAGGCAGCGCGGTGACGTTGATGGACGCAATGGTTCCGTCGATGTCCGTGCCGCCGAGGTTGACCGCGATGGTCGTGTCCTCGTTGCCGCTGGCTGAGCCCGGCGTGGCCGTCGGCGCATCGTTCACCGCCGTGATGGTCAACGTCAGCGTCGCCGTCGAGGTGAGCGTCCCGTCGCTCACCGTGTAAGTCGCTGCCGGTACAGCGCCTGCGTAGTTCGCGGCAGGTGCGAAGGCATACGAACCATCCGCATGGATGAGCAGGGTGCCCACGCCCGCCAGGTTCGCCGTCGCGCCGGCGGCGAAGGTGTTTCCGCCCACGACGAACTGCGTGACGGTCTTGGACGGACCATCGACATCCGTGTCATTGGTGAGCACGTTGCCCGATACCGAGACATCTTCGAAGGTCGTCGCGCTGTCGTTCACGCCGACGGGAGCGTCGTTGGCCGCCGTGACGTTGAAGGTCGCGGTGTTGGGCGTGCTGTCAAAGCTGCCGGCCGAGTCCTGCACTGCAAATGTGAAGGACGAGTAGCCCGCGCCGCTGGCATTTGGCGCCGGTGAAAAGACCAACTGGCCCGCGCTGATCTCAGACGTCGGAACCACCGTGCCCGCGGCAATGGCAACGCCGTTGAGCAGCAGCGTGCCAGCCCCGGGCAATGTCACGATGCGCACGGCATCGATGGTCTGGCCGGCATCCGGATCGCTGAACCCGAAGTTGGCGATGGTCAGCGCTGCCGGCGTGTCTTCGTTCGTGGTGATCGTGAAGTCGGTTCCGCTCGGCGGGGTGTTGGCGTTGACGTTGACCGTGACGGTCGCCGTGTCGGACAGCCCGTCCGGGTCCTTCAGCGTGTACGTGATCGTCAGTGAGCCGCTGAAGTTGTTGATCGGTTGGAAGAAGATCGTGCCGTCGGGGTTGACGGACACGAGGCCCTTGCTCGGATCCGACAGCATGGGGTTGGAAACCGTCAATGCCGAGTTCGGGTTGTCGGCGTCGCTGTCATTGGCCGTGACGTTGATGTTGATGGATGTGTTGATCGGCGTGCTCGCGGCATCGTGTACAGCGACCGGCGCGTCGTCCGCTGCGTTGACGGTAACGTCGATAGTGCGCGTCGCGGTACCGTCCAGGCTCTTGATGATCAAGGTGTCGTGCACGGGCGAGCCGCTGGCGGCCATCGCCTGGGTGGCTGGACGGCTGTTGTCGAGCGCATATGTCCACGCGCCCGTCATCGCATTGAAGGCAAACGTGCCGTAGGTGCCGTCGAGGCTGGCCGGGGTTTGGAAGGATGCTTGACCAAAATCGACGTCGACGATGTTGAGGCTGCCGCCCGTCGACGGTGTGCCTGCGATGGCGTTGGCAGTGCCGCCTGCCTCGGTGACACTGCCGGTGGACGTGCCGACGATGATGGCGTTGTCGTTCGATCCATTGACGGTGACGTCGATGATCTTCGTGGCCGCACCATCGGCGCTCGTGACGGTCAGCGTGTCGTGCGCCACCTGGCCGGCGACCAATGCCTGCGTCGCGACCTTGGAGTCGTCGAGTGCATAGGTCCAGGCGCCGGTGATGGTATTGAAGGTGAAGGTGCCGAAGCTTCCATTCAGGCTTGCCGCAGCGGGGGCTTGGAAGACCGCCTGGCTTGCGTCGACGTCGCTGATCGTGAGCAGACCCGATGCATTCGGATTAGGCGAACCCGCGGTGGCGTTGGCGATGCCACCTGCTTCGATGACCGAGCCGGTGGCCGTCCCGGCGATGGACGCATCGTCTTCCGACCCGGTGACCTTCACGTCGATGATCTGGCTGGCAGTGCCATCGGCGCTCGTGACGGTCAGCGTGTCGTGTGCGATCTGCCCGGCGGTCAGTGCCTGCGTGGTGGATTTGCTGTTGTCGAGGTCATACGTCCACGCCCCGGTGGAGGCATCGAACGTGAAGGTCCCGTACGTGCCATTGAGGCTGGTGGCAGCTGGCGTTTGAAAGACTGCCTGACCCGCATCCGCATCGCTGACGGTGAGCACACCCGATGCATCGGATGTCCCTGCCATCGCATTGACCGCACCGCCCGTTTCGATCACGTTGCCGGTGGTGGCGCCGCCGATGCTTGCTGCATCGTTTTGTCCGTTGACGGTCAGCGAGAGTGTCGCGCTCGAGGTGGCGCCCGCGGTATCACGCACGGTGTACGTGAAGATGTCCGTGCCGCTCTGGCCTGCGCCCAGTGCACTTGCCGCTGCGGTGTTCGCCGCATAGCTGTAGCTACCGTCCGCATTGAGCGTGAGTGTGCCGAAGTTGCCGACGAGGGCACTGCCCACGGTGCCGGTGCTGGTGCCGAAGAAGACAGCCGACACGGTCTTGGAGTCGCCGGCATCGACGTCGCTGTCGTTGGCGAGCACGCCAGCAGCAGGTGACGACAGCGTCGCATCTTCAGCCACGGAGCCGACGTCGCCCGTGGTCAGCGGCGCATCGTTCACCGGCGTGACGTTGAAGGTCAGTGAATTTGGTGCCGAGTCGAACGCTCCGTCACTGTCTTGCACGCTGAAGCTGAAGCTTGCGTAGGGCGTGCCGTTGGCATTTGCAACGGGCACGAATACCAGGGTTCCAGCGGCAATGTCGGCCGCCGAAATCACGGCACCGGCAGATACGGCGACACCGTTGTGCAACAGCGTGCCCGTGGCGGGCAGCGCATCGATGCGCACATTGGCAAGGCCCTGGCCTGCATCCGCATCGGCAAAGCCGAGATCGCTGGTTCGAACGGTGTAGCTCGAGTCCTCGGCCAGCGTCTGCGTGCTGTCCGCCCCCGCGGGCGGCGTGTTGGTGCCGACGTTGATGGTGACGTTGGCGGTGCCGCTGCTGCCGTGGCCGTCGCTGACTGTGTAGGTCACCGCGACCGCGCCGCTGAAGTCGACCGCGGGCGCGAAGCTCAGCGTGCCGTCCGGATTGACGGAGATGGCGCCCTGCGCCGGGTTGGCCAGCACGGCGCCGGTGACGGTGAGCGTGTCACCGTCCACGTCGGAGTCATTGCCCAGCACCGAGAAGGTCAGGGGTGTGTTGATCGGCGTCGAGGCCAGATCATGGCCCGCCACTGGCGCATCGTTCACCGAGGCCACGTTGATGGCGAGCGTGGCGACCGAGTTCAGCGCGCCGTCGGTCAGCGTGTAGGTGACGAGCGGGACCGGGCCGTTGTAGTTGGCGGACGGGGTGAATGTGTACGAGCCATCGCCGTTGATCACCAACGATCCGACACCAGTGAGCTCGGCGGTTGCGCCCGCTGCAAAGGTGCTTCCGTTCACCATGAATTGCGTCACCGTGGCCACCGGTCCATCGACGTCCGTGTCGTTGGTCAGCACATTGCCCGACAGCACCGAGTCTTCGAGCGTGGTGGCCGTGTCGTTCACGCCCATCGGTGCATCGTTGACGGCGGTGACGGTGATGCCGATCGACGCTGGCGCCGACACGGTGCCGGTGTCGTCGGTGACCGTGAAGACCACTGACGCACTGCCGTTGAAGTCGGCACCCGGATGGAGCAGCAGGTTCGCGGCCTGCGCCGCAGTGACGGTTTGTCCGGCCAGGACCGGCGTACCGTCGGCGAGCGAGAGCGTGCTGCCCGCCGGAACGCTGACGATGGTCACTCCCGTGACGGTGCCGTCCACATCTGTGCCGCCAAGCGAGAGTGGCAGCGTGCTGTCTTCCAGGCCAGTGACTGCGATGGCGCTGGCCACTGGTGCATCGTTGACCGGTGCAAGATTGATGTTGATCGTGCCCGAGGCAGATCCGCCCCCTTCGCTCACGGTGTAGCCGAAATTGCCCACCGGGGACGTGCCGTTGTAGTCGGCAGGCGGAACGTATTTCAGGCCCGTGAGATCGGCGACCGTCAGCGTACCGCCCGCCAGCACCGGGGTGCCATCGGCCTTTTGAATCTGCCCGATGACCGGCATCTGACCCACAGTGACGGTGGCTGCGGCCGATGCGCCCGAGGGCTGCCCGATGCCGAGGTTGACCGACGGGCCTTGCTCGACGGCGTTGATCAAGTTGGTGACGGCGCCGATGACAGGAATCGGCGTGGCCTTCTCTGTCGCGGTGATCTGGTTGCCGTCAAGAAAGGCCGTGGGCGTGATGGCCGTCCCGTTGCTGGTAAACGGATTGGCACCGCCCACCGATTCGGAAACTCGGTCGACCCGCAGGCCCGGGCCCAGTTCGCCCGCGCCGTCGGCACCAACGATGGCAGCCGTGGCGGCGGTTGCGTCACCGGTGTTGATCCCGGCGATGACGCGATCGATGTCGTCCGCAACCGATGCTGCCTTGGCGGTGATCGTCTCTTCAGGCGTGATCTCGATCAGGCCGGTCTGGGTCGTCAGGATGACGTCGCCACGATGAATCACGTCGCCCACCTTGAGCGCATGCATCTTTCCGTCGGCGCCCCGGATCAGCGCTGCGCCCCACAAGCCACTGACTTTTCCCGAGTGGGTTTGGACGATGGTTGGCATGCGGCGACCTCCTTTGAACGACGGCACGCAGACCTGTGCGCGTGTGATTTGAGGATATCGTTCAGACACCTTCCTTATTCGTCGCGGCCAGACTTGGTTTCGTGAACGGAGTCACCGAAGGCGGCGATTCGTGCCAGATAAGCAGGATCGGGCAGGCAGCAAACGCAGACTGGGTTGGTGGCGTTTTCGGGGTACGAATAGCGACGTGGATCATGCGTGGTCAGCCAACCCTCCAAAGAGCCCGCAAATGCGGGCTCAACGGCGGTGGGGTGCCGCTCTCCAACGCGGAATACGTCACGTCCTTCTTGGGAACATTTTCCCAATTACGACGAATGGTTCCCGACCAGCGATGAGCGGTTCGGCCGCACGTCAAGTTCCCTGCTCAGCCCCCGATAACGATTCAACCCTTCTTGTTGAACTGCAGCATGCGCACCTCGTCTCGCGGCTTCACGCTGATAGAACTGATGATCACGGTGGCCGTAGTCGCCCTCCTGGCGGCCATCGCCTTGCCCAACTACCGCGAGCACCTGCGCAAGTCGCGGCGCGCCGAGGCGCAGTCGTTCATGATGGCCGTGGCCGCCCGCCAGCAGCAGTTCATGGTCGACACTCGGGCCTTCGCTGCCACCGTCGACGCAGCCGGCATTCCCGTCCCTTCCAACGTGAGCGTCGCGTACACCGTAGCGATGCCCGCCCCTGGGACGAACACCTTCACGCTCACGCTGACGCCAAACGTTGACCAGTCCAGCGAAAAGTGCGGCACCTTGAGCATCGACCAGAACGGCACCAAGACTGCCGCCATGACTGGATGCTGGTGATGCCCATGAGCCGTCCCGCCCCCCGCTACAACGCCCGGCCCAACGCGAAGGCCGCTCGCGGCTTCACGCTGATCGAGCTGATGACCGTCGTCAGCGTGGTCGCGATCCTCACGGCCATCGCGGCGCCGTCGTTCCGCAGCTTCGTCGCCGGCCAGCGCATCAAGGCCGCCTCCTACGACCTCACCTCCGCGCTGATCCTGGCACGCAACGAAGCCCTCAAACGCAACGGCAACGTGCAGGTAGCCCGAACCGGCACGAGCTGGAATAACGGCTGGCAGGTCAAGATCGTCTCCAACGACGCCGTGCTCGGCTCCCAGAACGCGGTGGACAGCTCCCTCAGCTTCACCGGCGCCCCCGACCGCATCGTCTTCAACGCCAATGGCCGCGTCTCGTCGCCCACCGCCGCCGTGCGCATCCAGCTGGCCTCCACCGCGGCCACGAGCAATGCGGTTCGCTGCGTCGCGCTGACCTTGTCGGGCCATGCCCGATCTTCCGTGGGAGACTGCTCGTGAACGCGCAGGTCTCGAACGCCCGTCGGCAGCGCGGCGCTCTGCTGATCGAAGTGCTGGTGTCCATCGTCATCTGTGCCTTCGGGCTGCTGGGCTTCGCTGCCTTGCAGGCAAGGGCCACCGCGGCCGAGTTCGAGTCGTACCAGCGCAGCCAGGCCCTGGTGCTGCTGTCGGACATGACTGACCGCATGAACGCTAACCGCGGCAATGCCGGCAGCTACGTGGTGAGCGGCCTCATCGGCGAAGGCGCCGCGGCCGACTGCGCCTCGCTCGCCGGCGCGAGCCTCGACCTGTGCGAATGGGGCAACCTCATCCGCGGCAGCGCCGAAACCCGCGGGGGCTCGAAAGTCGGCTCGATGCTGTCGGCGCGCGGCTGCATCACACGCGCGGTCGGCACCAGCGACCGATACGTCATTTCCGTGGTCTGGCAGGGCACCGTCGCGACCGGCGCGCCCGCCAACGGCTGCGGCCAGGGCGACTCCGCATTCCCGCGCGAAGACCAGCGGCGCGCCGTGTCGTCCACGGTGTGCATCGCCAGGCTGAAGGACCCGGACGTCATTCCACCAACCCCCCGGTGCTGAGGCGATGCTCCACATGAAGCTGCATCTGAACGCCCGCGCCTCGCAGCGCGGGCTCACGCTCGTCGAACTCATGGTGGGCCTCACGCTGGGCCTGCTCGTCACGGCAGCACTGCTGACAGTGTTTGCCAATGCCTCGAACACCGGTCGCAACCTGGAGCGCGCCAGCCAGCAGATCGAGACTGGCCGCTATGTCGCGGAACTGCTGTCGGAAGACCTGCGGCTGGCGGGCTTCTATGGCGAGGTGCAATTCACGGGGGCGGTGTACTCGCAACCAGACCCGTGCAGTACCACGCCGAACCCGACCGGTGCCCTCAACTGGGTGGCAGACCCCCTCACGCTGCCCGCCCCCGTGCGCGGGTACCGCCATGCGGATACCGTGACCTGCCTCGCCAACCGCCGAGCAGGAACCGACGCGATCGCGATGCGCCGCGTGAGCGCCGAGACGATAACCCCCGCCAGCATCGCCACGCCCAACACCCAGAACTACGTGCAGTACTCCTACTGCGTGAGCGACCCGGCGATGACGCGCCTGGTGTTCGGCGCGGACCCGAGCGCCTTCGTGCTGCACAACCGCAACTGCACTGCGGCCAACAGCGTGCGCGCGTATGTGTCGCGCATCTATTTCGTGGCGTCGTGCAACCAGTGCGGCACAGGCGGCGACACCATCCCCACGCTCAAGCGCATGGAACTCGTGGGCAACCAGGTGGTGGAAACGCCTCTGGCCGAAGGCGTCGAGATGCTTCGCATCGAGTACGGCTTCGACCTGAACAACGACGGCGCGCCTGACACCTACCTCCTCACGACGGATGCAAGCGTGACGGGCGCGGCCTGGGAAAACGTGGTGGCCATCAAGATGCACTACGTCACGCGGTCCATCGAGAAGGCCTCGGGCACGGGTCTGGCTACGGCACAGAGCTTCACGCTGGGCGGCGCGGGCACCTACGAGATCCCCACGGCCGACGGCTACACGCGCCGCGCCTACACCACCGTCATCCGACTGGCCAACTCGAGCGGCCAGCGGGAGGTCCAATGATTCGCAGCCCACGACACGCCTGCCGCCAGCGCGGCATCACGCTCATCGTCGCCCTCGTGCTGCTGATGGCGATCTCGATGTTGGGCATCTGGGCCTTCAACGGAAGCACCACCAACACGCGGGTGGTGTCCAACATGGAGATCCGCAAGGAAGCCATGGTGGCGGCGCAGACGGCCGTCGAGCAGACCATCAGCTCGGCACTGTTCACCACCAACCCCGCCGGAGTCGCCGCGAGCGCCGTGCCGATCACGATCAACGGCACCACCTACAACGTGGCGCTGAAGGACAAGAACGGCAACCGCAAGCCCGCCTGCTACCGGGTGCGCGTCGTGAAGCAAAAGGACCTCAACGTCGATTCATCCGGCGACCGCCCCTGCATGAAGGATGCCGGCCGTGACACGGGCATGGAAAGCGAGGTGCCGCCACCGGTCATCACCTCGGGTGACTCGATGTGCTCCGAAACCGAGTGGAACGTCTACGCCGAGGCGACCGACGCGCGCACCGGCGCCTTCGTCGCCGTGAACCAGGGCGTCGGAGCCCGCGTGCTCACCACCGATGCCGACAACGCCTGTCCCTGACACCCACAGCAGATGCACATCATGAAGCCGTCCTCGAAGTTTCTGCGCCCCTTCCTGCTCGCCGCACTGTGCGCCGGCTTGCCGCATGCCGCACGGGCTGAAGACATCGACATCTACACCACCTCCGGCGCGGCGAGCAACGACATTCCCAACGTCTTGCTGATGCTGGACAACTCGGCGAACTGGTCGGCCAGCCTGTCGGTGGGCAACTGCTACTACAAGAACAACGGCGTCACGACCACGGATGGCCCCAAGGCCGACAACCCCGGCAAGGAGCAGGGGACGAAGATGGCGATCGAGAAGTGCGCCCTCTACAACGTGATCGACGCCTTGCCCACCAAGGCCGGCGCGGACGCCAACAGCGACGCACTGTTCAACGTCGGCCTGATGCTGCTCAACGAATCGCCATCTTCGATCAACGGCGGCTACCCGCGACAGGCCTTCATTCCCATCACGACCAACAACAAGGCCGTGCTGAAGGCGAAGATCAAGGCCCTAGGCATCGGTGATGACAAGGGCAACAACGCCGCCTTCGCCAAGGCGATGTACGAGATGTTCCTGTACTTCCGCGGCAGCGCACCCTACGTGGGCAACCTTGGCAGCAAGTTCGATGCGGCCGCCTTCTCCGGCGGCAGCTACATCTCATCGGCCACGGCCTCATGCGCGCGCAACTACATCATCTTTATCGCCAACGGCAGCCCGCAGGGTGCGGAGAACAACGATTCGCTCTCGCTGCTCACGGCGGCCGGCGGCAACACCTCGCCCATTGAATACCCGTCGTCCTACATCAGCACGTCGGAGCAGGCCAACTGGGCCGACGAATGGGCCCGCTTCATGCGCGGCAAGGACGTGAGCAGCAAGGACGGCACGCAGGGCATCACCACCCACACGGTGGCGGTGACGGGGTCGTCAAGCGACGGCACCTTCCCGAACTTCATGTTGAGCATGGCCAACAACGGCGGCGGCACCTACACCGCCGCGAGCGACGCCGACACGCTCACCACCAAGCTGCTTGACACCTTCAATTCCATCCAATCGGTCAACAGCGTGTTCGCGTCCGCGAGCCTGCCAGTGGCCGTGAACGCCCGCGGCACCTATCTCAACCAGATCTACATGGGTGTGTTCCGCCCGGACGGCGACGGCAAGCCGCGCTGGCGCGGCAACCTGAAGCAGTACCAGTTCGCCGCCGACGCACTGGGCAACCTGAGCATGGTCGACGCACTCGGGGTGCAGGCCATCAACGACTCCACCGGCTTCATCCTCCCCTCGGCCCTGTCCTTCTGGACCGAGCCGAGCACGTTCTGGGTCCGGCAGCTCATGGGCGATTCGGGCGCATCCGATTACAAGGATGGCGACGTCGTCGAAAAGGGCGGCGCGGCCCAGCGGGTGCGTGCCAAGTACGCCACCTCACAGGCGGCCCGCAAGGTCTACACCTGCGTGGGCTGCGGCGCCGGCAGCTCCCTGGGCGGCACCGACGCGACGCGGTTCAACACCAGCAACACGCTGATCACCACGGCCTTGCTGGGTGCCGCGAGCGACACCGACCGCAGCAACCTCATCACCTGGGTGCGCGGCACCGACAACGCCGGCGACGAGATGGGCCCCGGCGGCACCACCACCATCCGACCCTCGGTGCACGGCGACGTGCTGCATTCGCGCCCCGCCGTGATCAACTACGGCGGCACGCTGGGCGTGGCGGTGTTCTACGGCGCCAACGACGGCATGCTGCATGCGATGGACGGCAACCGTACCGGTCCCGCGCCGGGCGACGAACTCTGGAGCTTCGTGCCCGAGGAGATGTTCGGCAAGCTGAAGCGCCTGCGCAACAACACGCCGGAAGTGAAGCTGTCGACCACGGTCTCGGCGACGGCCCAGCCGCGTGACTATTTCGTGGACGGCCCGATCGGCCTGTACCAGCGCATTCGCGCCGACGGCACCACCTCGCGCGCCGTCATCTACGTGGGCATGCGCCGCGGCGGCCGCCAGCTGTACGCATTCGACGTCAGCGACCCGGCCTCGCCCATCCTGCTGTGGCGCACGAGCTCGTCGGACATGGCCAAGCTCGGCCAGACGTGGTCAGAACCCAAGGTAGGACGCATCCGCGGCAACGCTAACCCGGTGGTGATCTTCGGTGGCGGCTATGACGCGGCCGCCGAGGATGCCAACGTGCCCGGCACGACGACGATGGGCAACACCATCTTCGTCATGGACGCCTTCACCGGCGCAAAGCTCAAGGAGTTCAGCGGCATCAGCCGCAGCGTCGCGGCGGACGTGTCCATCCTCGACACCGACTTCGACGGCTACATCGACCGCGTCTACGCCGTCGACCTGGGGGGCCAGGTCTGGCGGGTGGATTTCGAGAACGACGGTCAGACGGACCCTGACCACTGGAGCATCTTCAAGGTGGCCGACCTGTCCGGCGGCACCCTGACCGGCCGCAAGTTCTTCTATCCGCCCAGCGTGGTGGTGACCGGCAGCTTCACCGCGCTGATGTTCGGCTCGGGCGACCGCGAGAAGCCGCTGCTGAGCGCGACGCAGGACCACTTCTTCACCATCTTCGACCGCACCTTGAGCAAGGGCCAACCGAGCGACTACACCGTCATCAACTTCAGCGCGCTCACCGCCGTGGGCGCGGCATCCACCACCACCGGCTCAGGCTGCTACCTCACGCTGCAGCAGGGCGAGAAGGTCGTCAATGCGGCGACCACCATCGGCGGGAAGACACACTTCGGCACCAATGCACCGAAGGACACCACGGCAACCAACACCTGCACCGGCGACCTGGGCACGGCGCGCGGCTACACAATGCCGCTCTTCTGCACCACGCCCACCTCCACCGAGTATCCCGGCGGCGGCCTGCCGCCCAGCCCGATCTCGGGCACCGTGACGATCACCAACCCCGACGGCACGCAGACCAGCCACCACTTCTACACCGGCGGCGACCAGCGCAAGGGCGCGCTGGCGCCGAACGACCCCAACATCAAGCTGTCCAAGACTCGCAAGCGGCTGTACTGGTACCAGGAAGGCGCGCGCTGAGAGGCTGAGAGTATTTCGAACGTGTCCGAGCAGCACGTCAAAAGGCGGCTGATCTAGGCGCAAAGCGCAGCCATAGCTTGGCTATGGCGAGCATTTGCAACGACGAGCAGGGGGCTTTTGGCGTGATGAGCGGGCAATCGCCACTGCCCGCAGTGCCAGAGACGTGAGCGTGAGGCTTGGCGCGCGGCACGGCTGGGCGAGTTGCTCAACGTGCCGTACTGCCACCTGGTCTTCACGCTGCCGCACGAGCTCAATGCGCTGGCCGTGCACGCACGCAGGGTCTACGACACGCTGATGCAGTGCGCGGCCGCCACGCTCAGCGAGTTCGCGGCCAACCCGCGCTGGCTCGGCGGCGTGGGCGCGTTCACGCTGGTACTGCACAGCTGGACCCAGGACTTGCGGCGCCTCCTGCATGTGCACGCGCTGATGGCCTGCGGGGCACTGCTCGACGCTGCCGGTGCCAGCACCTGGGTTCAGCCCAGGCTCGGCGAGCGCTTCCTGTTCCCGGTGCATGCACTGTCGAGGGTGTTCCGGGATAAGTTCCTGGATGCGCTCAAGCGGGCCATCGAAGCGGGTGCGCTGCCGCACGACCCGGCCGATACGCAGCGCGCGTGCCGTGAGCGCGTGCAGGCCCTGCGCCGCCACGATTGGGTGGTCTACGCCAAGACGCCGCTGGCGGGGCTTGCGGCGGTGCTGGACTATCTGTCGCGCTACACGTATCGCACGGCCATCGGCAACGAGCGGCTGGTGGTCATCGATGGCGACAAGGTGCGGCTGAGGGTTCGCGCCGACGACACCGGCGGCAAGCGCACCATCGCCATGAACGGCCAGCAGTTCATCGGCCGGCTGCTGCAGCATGTGTTGCCGCCGGGCTTCAAGCGCATCCGGCGCTATGGGTTGCTGGCACCCGTGACCAAGACCCAGCGGCTGGCACTGGCCCGACAGCTACTGGCCATGCCGGCGGCGAATCCGCAAGCACGCGAGGACGTGCATGCCTTCATGCGCCGCGTGGCACCATCGAGATCCAATGCTGCCCGCACTGCAAGGTCGGGCACTGGCTCGTCACCGAGCACTTGGCTGCCGATCGTGCGGCCATCGCGGCCATCACCGCCACTCCATGCCGAGGGCCGCCGTGATCCGCACACGCAGCCCCGCGCCCTCGGCAAGGTCTCGTTCCAGACGCAGGCCCGGCCCTTCGTGCACCCTGCTCGCCAGGATCGGCTGCCAACGGCCCCGGCATCGCCGCCCAATCGATGGGGCACTCACAACGTCACCATCCTGCGGCCTTGGTGGCACCCCTGCGCTCCGTCCAGCGCACCTCGCCGTCATCAACGCTCACCGCTGAAACTTACACTACCCACTCGGCCGCCATACCGACGATTCAGTTCAACACGGTTTATCTGACTCTGCTCTGCCGTGCCTTTGCTTGAGTGCGGGTTCGGCGTCAGACAAACGCTATTCGTTAGGCCCTGGCAATAGCAACTGGCCGCTTACTTCGATCCCCGGCAGCCAATGCGTTGCTTCCTATGCTCAAACCATTTCTAGGTCATTCATGTATTCGTCTACGTTCATCTTTGCCAAGGGTCAGTTTGATGAAGCGTTCCATCGACTGGATCAAGAGATCGCCGTCATGGCAAAGTCAATCCCTGGCTACTTGGGCGAAGAGGCCTGGGAAAATGCGAAAACCGGCTTGGTTTCCAACGTGTACTACTGGGAGTCACTGGAGGCCTTGCAGAAGCTAGTCACGCATCCCCTTCACCTCAAAGCAAAGGCCGCACAGGGCAACTGGCTCGCGGGCTATCAAGTCGTGGTCTCCCAAGTCCTCCGCACATATGGTGACTCCAAGATCAGCCAGCTATTGCCTGCAGCGGTATCGGCCTAATCGGATAGCCGGGGGGGTTCTAGCCCCCAGCCGAGGACGGCACCCGGCAAGCCGGGCGCCGCCTCTCATCTCGTTGGGCGTCACGAAGTCGCAAAACCTTCGCTTGGCATTCGTATCCACATAGATTCAGTCAGCGCATGTTCACGGTACGGCAAACGCAGGAGTTCCAAGACTGGCTTGATGGCCTCAAAGACCTCAAAGCTCAGTTACGCATCGTCGCCAGGCTACGTCTGGCTGAAGCAGAGAATCTTGGCGACTGGAAACCAGTCGGAAGCGAAGTATCGGAGATGCGAATCGCGTTTGGTCCGGGCTATCGCCTGTACTTCACGAAACGCCAGAACGTACTCATCGTCATCTCGCTGGCGGTGACAAATCAACCCAGGCAAGAGATATCAAGCGAGCGCAGAAGCTCTTGCAACAGTTGGAGCTTGAATGATGAGTACTTCCAAGACAAAGGCAAAGCTTCTTCCATTCGATGCGGCTCGTTACCTCACCGATGACGAAGCCATTGCCGAGTACATGACCGCTGTTCTAGACACCGAAGACACAGATCTTTTGCTGCTTGCGCTTAGCGATGTTGCGCGGGCCAAGGGCATGGCACAAGTCGCCAAAGATGCTGGCCTCGGTCGAGAGAGCCTTTACAAGGCCCTCGCGCCGGGCGCAAAGCCGCGCCTAGACACCATTCTCAAGGTCGCTCGTGCCCTTGGGGTTAGGTTCTCAGCGCATCCCGCGTGACGCCCACCCCTTCAATCGAGAGGACGTGCCCCGGCAAGCCGGGTCACGCCGCTCATCTCAAACGGCGCAGGCAGGGCGATTGCATGAAGAAATGACCAAATATCTGGCATAGGAGACCCCTCGAAATCGAGGCGAAACGTGGACTTGCTGTTGGTCTTGCTGGACTTTTCTCGCTTGAGCATCTGTCCGCCTTACCTGTGGCCGCCACGCAATGCCACCAGAAGCAAGTTCATGTAACGGACGCGGCCGTTTTCTTGTCTTTTGACCTTCATTTGCTCTTCTAGAGGTCAATCTCGAGGCATTCCGTTACCACGCTTTCACTCGTTTCCTTCATGCAATCGCCCGGACGGCGCAGGCCACCCCTAGTGCACTTGCCACCATCCGCGTGGTCTTCCACCTGTGGCATGCTTCGCCGAAGCGAGGTGTGAAATGGCTATTCCAGTTGAAGTTCTCGAGGCCGAGGTTCTCAGCCTCTCCGAAGCAGAGCGCTCTAGGCTAATTGACCGGCTCATCGCGAGCCTGGAGAAAGATCCTGAGTGGGAGACGGCTTGGTCGGAGGAAGCTGATCGTCGGGAAACCCGCATCAGCAGCGGCGAAACAACGTGGGTCCGTGGCGAGGACGCAGTCGCACGTATTCGATCTAAGCTCGCGTGAGCAACTTCCTCACGCCTGAGGCGGAGGCCGAACTCGCCGAAGCCGTCAGCTTCTACGCAGATCACGTCAGCGTGAACGTAGCTCGGAACTTCTTGGCCAAGTTTGAGGAGAAGGCTCAGCTTCTCGCGGAGTTTCCGGGTCTTGGCACACCGACAACCAAGGGGCGACACCTCTTCCCAATCGGCAGGTACCCATACTCCATGCTCTACCGAGCAGAAGCCGGATCCATTAGGATCAGCGCCATCGCCCATCACAGTCGGCGTCCCCACTACTGGGAGCACCGCTCATAAGGCGCATGCTCGCGCAGAGCGCCGCCTAACCTTCGCTCGAGCGGACCTCCACCGGCGAGGCACTTCGGCCGCGAGGCCGCGGTGCTTATCATCGGCCTCGCGGCCCAAGCGCCTCGCCGGCTCCGGCCGCTCAGCTCAAACGTTGATATGGCTTCTCTCTGTCAAGAGGGCGCACCCGGGCCCTCTGCGAACACAGATGCGATGAATTGCCTGCCGCGTGGCGATGATCGGGCTTACGCGCGGGCTGTGCCGGTAATGCCAGGCGATCTCGCCGAGCATGCGCCGTGCGGCGCTGTTGCCCGCCTTGGTGATGCTGCCGTGGCGCCGCTTGGGGCCCGAGGAGTGCTCGCCGGGCACCAGGCCGACATAGGCCATCAGCTTGCGCGGCGACGCAAAGCGCAGGAAAGTCCTGCAGCTCGGCCACCAGCGTCATCGCCGCGATCAATTGCACGCCGCGCATGGCCTGCAGCGCCTGCACCAGCGGCATCAGGTGCCACGCGGGCAGTGCGTCGCGCAGGGCCTGCTCCAGGCGCGCGATGCGCTGCGTCGACTCCGTGACCGAGTGCAGGTATTCCTGGAAGCCAATCTGCTGGGCCGCGTGGGGCATCTTCAACGTGGCCAGCCAGCGCAGGTGGGCGCCCGTCCAGGAGCTCTTGCCGGCATAGGGGATGCCGTTGCGCAGCAGCAGGGCCTTGAGCCGATGGCGTGCGTTGCGGCATTCGCGTACCGCGTCCTCGCGGGCGCGCACCAGGTCACGCACGGCCTCGTCGGCGGCATCGGGCACACGTACCGCGGTGAGATCTCCCGATCGATCCAGCCGCGCCAGCATCATGGCGTCGCGCCGGTCGGTCTTGATCCGATCCTCCGAGCGCTTCGGAATCGACGAGGGCGCCACCACCTTGCAGGCGGTGCCCAGCGCGTTCAGGTGGCGCCAGATCACGAACACGCACGGTCCGGCCTCGTAGACCACATGCAGCTTGTGGCCCCGGCTGATCAGCTTGCGCAGCGCCTTGTCCAGCGAGGTCAGATCGCCGCCGATGCTTCCCACGTGTCGCACTTCGCCGTCGCGGCCGGAGTCGGCAGTGGCGATGTCGATCGCTGTCCTTGTGAACGTCCAAACCCACGTACAGGGTCGTGATAGATTGGTCGATGGCTCGTCTCCTCGCAAAGTCGCAACGACCCGACCGACCATCGGTCCGGTGCATTGGTGTAGCTCGGCACGCCCTCGGCGTGCAACCTACGGTGTTGCAGGGGACGGGCCGCCCGAGTTCACGAAGCCATCTTGTCTAGGCCGCACAGGAACCACCAAATGCTGCTCTTGCGCCTACTTTGCTTTTCCGCTGTCCACTTCGGGCTTTGGTACGCATCGGTCGTCGTGGCGTATGGCTCTGATCTCGATCACGTTTTCACTCGTTCCGCCTTAGCCAGCAATGCCGCGTCACTGTGCGCAGTCCTTCAGTACCCACACGATCTGCTGCTACGAATCCTTCCCGCACACCTCCTTCAGCAAGTTCCGCAGCTCGCACTTGGCCCCATCGCGCTGAATAGTGTTCTCTGGGGCATCGCTCTTTCTCTCTTGTGGTACCTGCTTTCCGCCAGCGGAAGGTTCACTGTCGATTCGAATGCGCCACGCTCTCGCTTCAGCTAGCCACATCTGGCATGTCACACCCTTCGGCCAAGCTTCTCGCCTCGCCGAGAGTGCGGCCTAACGAATAAGGATAGATCGCGCGAAGCCGCGATCTATCCGTTGTGCGCCCAGCATGGGCGCGATTCTCGGGGTGGAAGTCCCCGGCCGAGCTGGCCACAGGGAGGCAAGTGAAGCGCAACTGCGTGAGGGCGACCGAGCGTGGGGAGGAAGCGTGGAGCGTAAACCGCGAGCCGAGGTACACGAACCGCATTCGAGGCGACGCCGACCAGGGCGAGCAGGCAACGATCTGCGAAGCTCTTGTGGCCAAGGGTCGGGCGACGTAAATGCGGCGGTTGTGCGGTGAAGGATCGCGTTCTTACCTGGGGAGATCTCGCCTTGTGCCTGAAAGGGCGACGGTGACGAACCGGAGCGAGAAGTCAGCAGAGGCCGTAGTAGCTCGGCAACGGGCGAAGGGCTGAACGAGAAGGAGGGTGACGAGTCGTGTCGCTTGAAGAGGTCGGAACTCAGAAGCCGCAAACAGCGGGTGCCAGACCGAGGGCGGCGGTGAAGCCAACGCCCGAACTCGGGCATGAGCAGGCATCGACGGCGCGACGCGAACAGACGAGCCCAGGGGCCGCTGACCTGCTGGGGCAGGCGCTGGCCAGAGAGAACATGGTCCAAGCGTGGAAGCGCGTGAAGGCCAACAAGGGCAGTGCCGGCGTGGACAAACGTACGGTGCTGGAGACAGGCGAATACCTCAAGCAAGCGTGGCCCGACATCCGGGCGGAATTGCTCGATGGCAGATACCGGCCCGATCCGGTGCGCCGCGTGGGCATACCCAAGCCGGGAGGCGGAACACGCGAGCTGGGGATTCCGACGGTGGTGGACAGGCTGATCCAGCAAGCGTTGCTGCAAGTGCTGCAGCCGCTCATCGACCCGACGTTCAGCGAGCACAGCCACGGTTTTCGACCAGGGCGAAGCGCTCATGACGCGGTGTTGGAAGCGCAACAGTACGTGCAGGCTGGCTACGAGACCGTAGTGGACGTGGACTTGGAGAAATTCTTCGATCGCGTTAACCACGACATTCTCATGGACCGGCTGGCCAAGCGGATTGCGGACAAGCGGGTGCTGCGGCTGATCCGCCGCTACCTGCAAGCGGGCATCCTGGCGCACGGGGTGTGCAGCGAAAGGTTTGAGGGCACGCCGCAAGGCGGCCCTCTGAGCCCATTGCTGGCCAACGTGCTACTGGACGAAGTGGATCGGGAGCTGGAGCGCAGGGGCCACAAGTTCGTGCGTTATGCCGACGACTGCAACGTCTACGTCAGGAGCCAGCGGGCAGGTGAGCGGGTGCTGCAAGCGCTGCGCGGCTGCTACGCGAAGCTCGCGCTAACGGTCAACGAGTCCAAAACGGCGGTGGCGTCAGTCTGGGGACGCAAATTCCTGGGCTATTGCTTCTGGGCGTACAAAGGCGAAGCAAAAAGGGCGGTTGCCAAATCGGCGCAGGACAAGCTGCGCGAGCGACTGCGTCAACTGACACGCCGCACACGGGGCCGCAGTCTCGAACAGATCGCCGCGGACTTGCGGGACTACGTGCCGGGCTGGAAGTCGTACTTCCGACTGGCGCAGACACCCAAGACCATGCGCGAATTGGATCAATGGCTGCGACACCGGCTGCGGGCCGTGCAGCTCAAGCAGTGGCGAAGCGGTCCCACGATCTTCCGTGAACTGCGCCGACTGGGCGCCAGCGCGGACGATGCGGCCAGCATCGCTGGCAATGCACGACGCTGGTGGCATAACAGCGCCTTGGGGCTGAACCGTGTACTAACGATCGCCTATTTCGACCGCTTGGGTGTCCCGAGATTCTCATGACCTCAACTTCTCGAACCGCCCGGTGCGGACCCGCATGCCGGGTGGTGTGGGAGGGGTCCGATCAGCGATGATCGGCCCCTATCCCGATTAACCCTTCCATCGAGCGGACGTCTGCGAGCTGGCTGCGCCAGCCCGCAGACGCCGCTCATGTCAAACGTGTGTGCCGTGCATGGTGAGCATGAGCACCGATTGCGATGGTCTTTTTCGCTTTGGTGATCATCTTGCGTGAGGGTTGATGGTTGCTCCCCATCGCGTACGTTGATCAAACGACGGGCAAGGCGAACAGGGATTGGCCGACACTGTATGGAGACTACGAATCCAGGAACCATGTGAGCCACAGCACCGATCCAAAACTCTTCCACTTCCTTTCGACCATTGATGAGGACTTGGCCGCGAAGGCTCGCACAAAGGGCTGCGGCTTCTGTGGCGGCGTGCTGCACAGCGCGCGCTATCCCCGAAAGCTGCGCGTTGGTCCACCGGAGCTGAACGAGACGAGTCCGACACGCTACAGCTTTTGTTGCGAGACCTGCCGAAAGCGAACGACACCGGCGTCGGTTCGCTTCTTCGAGCGACGGGGCTATCCGGCACTCGTCGTGGTGTTGCTGGCTGCAATGCAGGCCGGCGTAACGGACGGCCGGATCGACGAGTTGCGCGAGAGCTTGGGGGTGGCACGCCGTACGTTGCAACGGTGGCGCCGTTGGTGGCAGGAAGTCTTCGTGCGAACCTCATTCTGGGAAATCGAGCGGGCGCGCTTCATGCCGCCAGTCGAGCACACCGCCTTGCCGGCATGCCTGCTGGAGCGCTTCCTGGGCAGCGACGCACAAGCGAAGCTCATCCAATGCTTGCGCTTCCTTGCGCCGCTATCGGTGCCCGGCGCGGGCTCGTTGCGCGAGGGTCGTTGAACTCCCGCAGAGAATGTCGCATCGACACAATCTTCACACTCCACGAAGTCGCCAAGCGCACCTCCTCACCTCGTCGAAGCGCTTCCTGTTGATCCAGTCGCGAACAGCCTGATATCGGCGGTGCGAGCGGAGGGTGTCTGGTCGCGTGTCGTGTAGCGATGGTTTGACAAACTTTCGGTGGCGTGCGCCGAAGGCGTAGGGCCGTCAGGCCCGTTACCCCAAGTTCAACCCGTGCAGGGTTCGAGATTCGTGGCCCGCGGCCACAGAACGTGGCGTACTGCGATGCAGCAGCGCGGTGCATACCGGGGACGTCACTGGTTGTTGGCCGCGCCCTCAAAGCCAAGAGGCTGGGTGCACCGCGGCCATCCTGAACGCACCCCAACGAACGCCATTGCCGCTCGCGCCGACCAATCGCACGGCGGCCAATCCGGCATCACGACGCCTGGACCTTCTCTGCTGACCATCGCAATGGCCATCGAGGATCTGAACAGGGTCACGTCGGCTCCCGAAACGTCGCCGATGGTCACATTCCGTGATGGCCCGACTGACCATCACCGAGCTCGATCATTGGTCCATCGAATTGGCTGATCACACTCACAAGTGCGTCGCCGCGAGGCGGGGTGCGGAGGAAGTCCAAGGCGAAATCGCGGGGCGATGAACAAAAACCGGATATGAGGCGTGATGCATCCGGGGCCAGTGGGCACGTGACCACCAAGCCCTCCATCTGCAAACTCGGGCGCAATGCCGGGATGGGTGCATTTTGTAAATCCGGCGCCTATGCGAGGAAGGATTCGTGTCTTACCACGGGAGATCTGCGCGGTGCATGGCGGCGGTTGCGCCATGCTGGGCGGTGGGTGACTGCCGCTGAAGACCACGCAGAAGTCAGCAAAGGGCGTAGTAGACCGCGGGCTCGCGGTCAAAGGCCCGAACGCTGCGAGAGCTGGGGGCGGGCCTGATGGGGGCGGGGATTGCAGCCGAACCGGCTGAACCCAGCACCACTGACAGCACGAACGCCCAGCCGATGGATGGCAAGTTGCTGGAGCGCGTTCTCGAACGCGACAACCTGCAGCGAGCCTTGAAACAAGTGCGCCGAAACAAAGGCGCGCCGGGAATCGACGGCATGAGCGTCGACGAACTACCCAAGCACTTGGTGCACCACTGGGAAGCCATCAAAGCCGACATACTGGCCGGACGGTATCGACCGCAGCCGGTGCGACGCGTGGAGATTCCAAAGCCCGATGGACGCAAGAGGATGCTGGGCATTCCCACCGTGCTGGACCGATTTGTCCAGCAGGCCATTGCGCAGATCGTGCAGACGCAATGGGAGCCACACTTCCATCCCGACAGCTACGGCTTCAGACCTCAACGCTCGGCGCACCAAGCGGTGCGCAAACTGCAGGCGGACGTCAAGGACGGACACGGCTGGGTCGTGGACCTCGATCTGGAGAGCTTCTTCGATCGGGTCAACCACGACCGGCTGCTGCACCGGCTGCGACAGCATGTGGACGATCGGGCGCTGCTGCGCCTGATCACTGCGTTCCTGAAGGCCGGGGCCTGGGTGGACGGGCAGCGGGAGCTCGGCGTCATGGGGGTGCCGCAAGGTGGCCCGCTGTCGCCGGTGCTGGCCAATGTGGTGCTCGACGAGATGGACTGGGAACTGAGCCGGCGCGGCCACCGCTTTGCCCGCTATGCCGATGACTGCAACATTGCGGTCAAGAGCGAACGTGCGGGACAGCGGGTGATGCACAGCGTGACGCGCTGGATCGAAGACTCACTGCGGCTCACAGTGAATTCACGAAAAAGCGCCGTTGACCGGCCCTGGAACCGCAAGTTCCTGGGCTTCACGCTCAGCCGTCGCGACAAGAACTTGAAGGTGGCCGACACGGCCATCGACAAGCTCAAGGACCGCGTGCGAGAACTGAGCCGCCGAACACGAGGCCAAAGTTTGAGCCAGATCGTTGCAGAGCTGAGAGAAACCCTGCTTGGTTGGAAAGCGTACTTCGGCGTGACCGAGGTTCTGAGCCCTCTGCGCGAGCTGGACAAATGGATTCGGCGACGGTTACGCTGCTACGCATGGAAGCAATGGGGATCGAGGGGCTATCGCGAGCTGCGCAAGCGTGGCGTGTCCGTGCGCGAAGCATGGAACGTCAGCAAGAGCGCTCATGGCCCATGGCGAATCTCG
>Ga0136846_1229088_pt1 | contig 21909 bp, 23 predicted proteins | sample HopSoiMetagenom2_FD_96841 | JGI IMG/M metagenome (GOLD analysis project Ga0136846, IMG submission 96841) | Grasslands soil microbial communities from Hopland, California, USA - 2 Assembly 2016 (version 4) | ecosystem: Environmental > Terrestrial > Soil > Grasslands | place: USA: Hopland... | reverse complement strand
CGCAGCAAGTAGGGTCGCCTTTTCTTTGGTGACTTTCTTTTGGCGAAGCAAAAGAAAGTTACTCGCATGCCGGGCGACTCCCGGCCAGCAACCCTCAGCAGGCGCAACCCAGGAACAACCAGCACATCAAGCAAATAGCTCAAAATACACCCATGACGCCTACCCCCCGCCACTGGTCCACCCTCAAATCCCCAGACTTCGCCCAACTCGACCTGCCCCGCTGCATCGCGGTACTGCCAGTCGCCGCGGTGGAGCAACACGGCCCGCACCTGCCGTTGAATGTGGACGCAACGCTGGTCGAAGGTGTAGTCGAGGCCACCTTGCCGCATTTGCCCGCCGCGCTGCCGGTGCTGTTTTTGCCCACGCAGTCGGTGGGCTTCAGCCCCGAGCACAGCCGCTTTGCCGGCACGCTCACGCTCAAGGCTGAAACCGTGATCCGGCTCTGGACGGAACTGGCGGAGTCAGTGGCGCAGACGGGTGTGAAAAAACTGGTGCTGCTCAATTCGCATGGCGGCCAGGTGGGCTTGCTGGATGTGGTGGCGCGCGATTTGCGGGCGCGGCTGGGCATGCTGGTCTACAGCGTGAACTGGTTCAACCTGCCGCTCACGGGTGAAGATGGAAAGCCTGTGAACGACTTATTCAGTGCCGAAGAGCACCGCTTCGGCATCCATGCGGGCGAGATCGAGACCTCCATGATGCTGGCGCTCAAACCCGGGCAGGTCGACATGGCCAAGGCGCAGAACTTTCACTCGACCTCGCAAGACCGCGCCGCCAGATTCAGCATCCTGGGCGACGGCCGCAGCGCCAAGCTGGCCTGGCAGATGCAGGACTACAACCCGCAGGGGGCGGTGGGCAATGCGGCTGCCGCGACAGCGGACAAAGGCCGCGCCCTGCTGAATGCCGCAGGGCGCAGCCTGGCGCAATTGCTGGTGCAGATTGACCAGCTACCGGCCGATACGCTGAGCGATAAAACCGCGTTCTGACTTTCGCAAGCGGCTTTCTGCAAGCGGCGCCTAGCGCAGGATCACGGTCTGGCGCTTCCACCCGGCGTCTTGCCAGCGGTTAAAGGCGGCCAGTGCGCTGGCGTCTCCCGCCTGTTTTTCAGTCGTCAGTGTGTCCATGCGCGCCACCTCAAAGCTGCGGCGCAGGCGCCCGGAAATGCGGGTCTCGCGGGCCAGCAGCATCTGCGGCGTGCCGCGCACCCAGCCGGCAAATTCCACATAACCCAACTCCGGGTCATTGCTGGCGGGTGGCAGCACTTCAACCGTCCACTGCCCCGCATTCTTGCGAAACACCCACAGCTCGCGCCAGGCATCCAGTGGCTGCACTGCCAGTGCCAGGGCCTGCCCATCAGGGTGCGCGCTGGCAGACGCGGCCCACACGATGCCGTAGGTGCAGCGTCTGGCTACGGCATCCTTGCCGGGTTTGCCATCGGCCTTGTTTTCATACAGCGCCACGCAGGTTTCGCCGGCCTGGCCTGTTTCGGTGGCTACCGTCAGTTTGGTGAAGCGGGGCAGGGTGGTCTCCGCCGCCCAACGTGAGGCGCCTACGCGGATGGCTGCATCGTTGTAGTCCTGCCTGTCGTCGTCCGTGAGCTCGGGTTTGTTCACCGCCGCGAGTTCCGCCAGGGCGCGCTGGGCTGCCGCCGCAGGCGCTTCGGCGCGGCGCGCCTGTTCAAACGCCAGGCTGGCGTACACACCCGCACGGCGGAGGCGCAAACGGTTTTTGCTGACTTCAGGCAACTGCGCGAATTGCGCGGCGCTGACCTTGTCCAGCATCTCGGCGCGCCACAGGTCATGCGCCAGGCGTGCCTGCGGGTGCAGGTCGGGGCTCATACAGTCGGGGCGGGTCACGGCCAGTGCGGCGCGGGCGCGTTGCTCCGCGTCCGATGGCAATGCCAGCACGCGGCGAAACGCTTCGCCGTTGTAGCAAAGCTGCATGCTGCCGCCTTGTTCATACCCCTTGAAGGTCACGCCGTAGAAGGCCGCGACTTCCATGTGCGCGGAAATCACGTCACTGGTGGTTTTGCTGTGCTTCATCGACGCCCGGCGCGCCAGGCGCTCGGCCATGGTGCCCAGCGCGTCAAACGGCTCCGCGCCAATCGCTTCGGCCGGCGCCGCCTTGAGGTAAGCGGCGGTGTAGGCAATGCCCAGGGCTTCGGCGCCGGGGCTTTCGCGCAGAAAGCGCACCACCGACAAGAGCTGCGGCGCATCCTCGGGCTGCAGCGAGACGGTGCGCACCTGGCTCACATGGATAAAACCCGCGCGTTCCCGCCTGTGGTCATAGACCTGCAAATAGTCCATGCGCTGGCCGCGAATCTCGAGCGTGTCGCCCTGCCACAGCGCCGCCTGCTGTGCGGCCGAATCACGTGGCGCGGCGCGCAGGGTGGCCTGGTCCTGCGTCACGATGGCCAGCGTGAGGAGTGCGGTGGTGATCATTATTCGGCTTCCTGGTTGTTGTCTTGCGTTTCAGCGCCGCGGGGAGCTTGCGCTACGGTGCGGCCTTTGGGCGCGCCGCCCAGCAAGCCTGCGCCTACAAAGCCGCCGTCGGTGGAGGGCGGGGCGATGATCACGGTGATCTTGTCGCTCAGCTTGTCGGCCATGGTTTTCTGGATCAGCAGCGGGTGCCGGGTGATCAATACGCCTTCGCGCGCCATCTGCTCGCTGTTGATCTTGCCTACGCGGTCCAGCCGGTAGGCTTCGGCATCGGCCAATTTCTGGCGTGAATCCGCCTCGCCCGAAGCCTCGATGCGCCGCGCCTGCGCGCTGCCTTCGGCCGTGCGGATGCGGGACTGCTTGTCGGCCTCGGCTTCGAGCTGGCGCTGTTCGATCTGCTTTTGCTTGAAGGGCAGCACGTGTTTCATGGCCTCTTCCTGGGCCCTGGCGGCGATCACCTGCTCGCTGGCGGCGGCTTGCGCATTGGTCTCGCGGCGTACTTTTTCGGCCAGTGCGTCCAGTTCGGTTTCCTTGACGCGCTTTTCCTTCAGCGCCAGCGTGTAGCGCATTTTTTCTGTGGCCAGCTCCTCGGCCAGCAGTTTGTCCATGCCCTGGCGGTAATCGGCCGGCAGATCCACCTTGCCCATCTGCACCGTGCGCAGCAAGATGCCGTCGGCTGCAAGCTTGGGTTTGAGTTCGGCTTCAATCAGCTGCTGGATCTCGGCACGCTTGCTCGAGAAGATTTCCCGCACGGTGTAGCGGGTAAAGGTTTTGTAGATCACGCCCTGCACGGCGGGCTGCACGATCTGGCCGGCGATGTCGTCGGGGAGGTTTTTCGACAGCGCGTTGACCTTGGCCGGGTCCAGCGCATAACGCACTGTGAGGTCCACGCCCAAAGACATGCCTTCAATCGACTGGAAGGGCGAGGGGCCGTCGGCCCGGCTGCTGCCTTCAGGGCGGTAGACCTGATCGCGCAGCGAGAAGGTGCGCACTTCATGCAGGCCGGGCAGCAGCAACAGCGAGCCCTCGCGGAACTCATCGACACCACCGGTCAGCTGGTTGGTGCGAATCGCCACGTCGCCGCGCGCCACCGACTCCATGGGCGGGTGCACCCACAGCAGGTAGCCGGCCGCGCCTGCCGCGGCGGTGGCAATCATCAGGCCGCGTGCGCTGGCGGCGCGCCGCACGCCGTTGGCGGCGATACGGCGGGTGCCGTGCACCCCTCTGGCAAAGATGATGGAAATGCGTTGGGCGATGCGGCTAAGACGTGGGCTCATGATGGTTCCTCCGGTGGTTTTGGCGAGAGGCGCGGATTGCGCTTTCTCTGGCCTCCATTGTTCGAATCGGGCCCGGAGCATTCAATGCGCCTGCGCGGTGTCTTTGCGCGCTTGGGCGGCGGCAAGTCTCCGCCAACGGAAGAAACACTCACACGGCTGGCGGCAGGCCACACCCATAATGGCGGCACCCCTTTCTCCTGATGACTGCTGGCGCCGCATGACCAAAATTGCCGTAATCGAAGACGACTTGCCCATGAGCAACCAGCTCAAGGGCTGGATTGAATCGGCCCGTCCGGGCATCCAGGTCGACCAGTGGTTCAACCGCGACGACGCCGAAGCGGCTGTCGCCCGCGAAGGCTACGACGCGGTGGTGCTGGACATCGAACTCGGGCGCGAACGCCATGCCGGCGTGGCCATCATCAACGCCATCAACAAGCAGCGGCAGGGCACGCCTGTGCTGGTGGTGTCCGCCATGCCGGCGGCCATCTACCGCAGCATCATGAAGGCTTTGGACGCCTGGGACTACCTGCAAAAAACCACATTTGAGGAAGCCGACTTCATCGAGACCTTCCTCGACATCCTGCGCACCGCCAAGGCCAGGCCCGAAAGCAAGGCGCCTGCCGCAGACAGCCAGGAGCTGCAGCTGGACCCGCTGCGCCAGAACACCGCCATCTGGCGCGGCCAGCGCGTGAACCTGCCGCTGACCGCCCAGCGCATCCTGGCGGCGCTGCATGCGCGCCGGGGCGAGGTGGTGAGCTATGACGACCTCTACCAGGTGGTCAAAAGCGGCCGCAACCGCGACAACATCCGCAAGCATGTCAGCACCATCCGCGATGCTTTCAGGGAAATCGATGCCACGTTCGACGGCATTGAAAACGTTCCGATGCGCGGCTTTCGCTGGGCCGAGGCGGCCGAGCCCGCGCGCGGCAAAGGCAAGGCGTGAAGCTGCCCACGCGCCAGGACGTTGAGCGCCTGCTGCCGGCGCGCGTGCCCTTCGGCCTGCGCGTATTTTTTCGCGGCGCTTTTTTGTTGCTGGGGTTGGCCACCATCGCGCTGGCCCTCGCGGTTTTGCAAGACGAAAAAGAGCGCAGCTACCGCAACTACCAGGACGGCTTTCGCAAAAACCAGGCGCAGATCGCGGCCAAGCTGCGCCACCCCACGGGCCAGCTGGTGTTGCTCAACCCCACTGCCTACGACCGCGGAGTGACGCCGCTGCGCCCATTGGTGCTGCCGTTTTCGGCCCTGGATTTCGACGACCGCAACAAGGCCCAGCAAGCCGTGGAAATGGCCGGGTGCCTGGTGCAATACCCTGATGCAGCCTCGATGTGTGTGGCCGTTGGCAACAATCCTTTTGCCGGGGGTTTTATCTACGCCGTCGGCAGCTTTAACAGCGGCCCGCTGGTGTCACACAGCTCGGGCACGCTGGACTTGAGCCTGGCGCACCGCGCCCGCATCACGGTCGACATGCGCGGGCAGCGCTACCGCTGGATCGCGCCTTTCCAGGCCATGCAGGCGATGGACGAGGGCCGCAACGCCTCACCGTTTGCCAACACCCGGGGGCGGCTGGTGGGCTTTGCCGACGAGGGGCCCATCACGCCGGCCAGCCGGCCTGTGCGCGATTTTCGCGGCTGGCTGTGGCAAGACAGCCGCTGCGTGGACGGCGCACCGGGCGCGCAGGACTGTGCCCGGCGCGCCTTTGTCAGCGTGCGCCTGCCGGTGGAGCTGTTTCGCGAGGCGCTGTTTTCCAAAGGACCTGCGGGCATCGTCTGGCCGCCGGCCGACCTGGACCAGATCAAGGTGCAAGTCGAAATGCTGAGCCCAGGCGAGGTCAAGCCGCTGTTCGACAGCAATGCCGGGGGCGCCACCGCCCCTTTTTCATGGGCAGAACTCACCCCGCTGCTGCTGCCCGGCGAAAAGCTGCGCATCCGCAAACTCGGCGCCGCCGGCGCCAGCACCGACATCGTCGCGCTGTCCGGCGCGGAAGCGACGGAGCGCGCTTCGCCCCTGATCGCCTCCCTGATACGCCGGCTGCAAGTCGACGGCTACGACGCGCCCATCACCAGTGCCGACATCATCAGCACGCCGCTGGGGCGCTATGAGCTCACGCTCACCGGCGACATCCGCACCGTCAACAAGGCCCTGACCGCCGTGGCCACCCGCGTGTCCTGGTTTGTGGGTGGCATGCTGCTGGCCATCTTTGTGACCTGGCTGGCCATTGAGCTGCGCATCATCCGCCGCATCACTGAACTGACCCGCCGCGCCGCCACCGTGTCCAAGGGCGTGCGGGCCAGTGACAACCTGGCGACGGTCGACCTGGCCGACCTGCGCGGTGGCGACGAGCTGGGCGTGCTGGCAGGCGGCCTGCAAGACCTGCTGCAGCGCGTGAACGAAGACGTGCGCCGCGAGCAGATCCGTGTGGCCCAGGAAAAAGACACTTGGCATGCGGTCGGCCATGAAATCATGTCGCCCCTGCAGTCGCTGATGGTGCTGCACGGCAGCGTTGACGACCCCGCGCACCGCTACATCAGCCGCATGCAGCAGGCTGTGCGCGTGCTGTACGGCAGCGCGTCGCCCAGCGAAGCCTTTGAATCCACCGCGCTTGATGTGCAGACACTGGACGTCAACGAATTCTTGAGCCATGTGGCGCGCAACGCGGCGGCGGCGGGTATCCCCGGTGTGGCCTTTGAGCCGCTGGCGCAGCCGGTCAGGGTGCGCGCCGACGAATACTCGCTGGAAGATGTGGTGTCCCACGTGCTGCGCAATGCCGAGCGCTATCGCCTGCCCGGCAGCCTGATCCGCATCACGTTGTCGCAGCAGGCGCAGGAAGGCACCGCGCCTGAGGCGGTGATCACCATCAGCAACCTGGGCCCGCAGATCGACGCCGGCCTGCTGGACAAGATATTCGAATACGGCGTGTCCGGCCAGCCCGACGCCGACACCGGTGCGCCAGGCCAGCGCGGGCAGGGCCTGTTTGTCGCCAAAACCTATATGGCCAAGATGGGCGGCACCATCACTGCGCACAACCTGGACGGCGGCGTCTGCCTGGAGTTGCGCCTGCAGTGCGCGACCTGATCCGTTCCACGCCATAAAAATCAAAAGCCCCCAGCAGGCGGTAACTTGCTGGGGGCTTTGTCTTGCCAGACGGACCGGTAAGCCCGCTGCCATGGAAGAAAGTATCGCCCGGGCGGGGCCGAAGAATTTGCCTGATTTGCTGCTGAATTTGCCATAAACAGATAAAAAATCTGCGAAATCATAAATTTCAGATAAATTACCCGAATGGATACTTTAGACCGGAAAATCCTTCAGGTTTTGCAAGCCGATGCGCGCACCAGCCTGCAAGACATCGGCCAGGCCGTAGGCCTGAGCCCCTCGCCCTGCTGGGGCCGTATCAAGAAGATGGAAGAAGCCGGCGTGATCGAGGGCTACACCGTGCGGCTCAATGCGCAGGCGCTGGGCCTGGGCGACACGGTAATGGTGCAGGTCACGCTCGACAGCCATTCCGACAACACGCTGGAGAAGTTTGGTGAAACGCTGGCGGCGATTCCCGAGGTGATCGAGGCGTATCTGGTGTCCGGTGAATACGACTATCTCTTGCGCATCGCGGTGCACGACACCAAAGACTACGAGCGCCTGCTGCGCGAGCGGCTCTACAAGATCAAAGGCATACGCCACAGCAAGTCGAGCTTTGTGCTGCGCACGCTCAAAAAGGCCGACCTGCCCTTGTTGCCGGGCTGACAACCCGCTTGACCCGCTTTTAACCGCTTTGAACCCGCTTCACGGCGCGTGGGACAAGCGCTGGCAGCCCCCTGCGCGGGCGGCTGACACTTTTTGCACCGCAGGGCGCGCACAGTGGCAGGTGCGCCGTGGCGTTTTGCGGTGCAGGAGCCCCGCATGCGATCACCGACTTCTCCTTCTTCTTTCAAACCCTGGCTTGCGGGTGCAGTCTGCGCCGCCGTCGTCGGCGGCGATTTTTACGTGGCCAACACCGATGCGGTGGTGCGCTTTCCCTATCAGCCGGGGCAGACCAGCATCACGGCCGCACCCGTGAAGGTGGTGGACTTGCCTGGCGGCCCCATCAACCATCACTGGACCAAAAACATCATCGCCAACGCCGACGGCAGCAAGCTGTATGTGACGGTGGGCTCCAACAGCAATGTGGGCGAACGTGGTACGGAAGCAGAAACCGGCCGCGCCGCCATCTGGGAAGTCGACCCCAAAACCGGCAACCACCGCGTGTACGCCTCGGGACTGCGCAATCCCAACGGCATGGGCTGGGCGCCTGAAACCGGTGCGCTCTGGACGGTGGTGAACGAGCGCGACGAGATCGGCAGCGACCTGGTGCCCGACTACCTGACCTCGGTGCGCGATGGTGCGTTTTACGGCTGGCCCTACAGCTACTACGGCAAAAATGTGGATGAGCGCGTGCGGCCCGCACGGCCCGATCTGGTGTCGCAGGCGGTGCCGCCCGACTATGCCCTGGGCTCTCACGTTGCGCCGCTGGGCATGGTGTTTTCGGAGGGCAAGGCCTTGCCGCCGTCATTGGCGACCGGCGCGTTTGTGGGTGAGCACGGCTCCTGGAACCGCGTGCCGCACAGCGGCTACAAGGTGGTGTTTGTGCCCTTCCAGAAGGGCCTGCCGGCCGGGTTGCCGGTGGATGTGCTCACCGGCTTCCTCAGCCCCGAAGGCCATGCCTACGGCCGGCCGGTGGGAGTGGCGATGGACAAGCGCGGCGCACTGCTGGTGGCTGACGATGTGGGCAACGTGGTCTGGCGTGTCGGCGCCAGCGCGGTGAAGTAAGCGGGCTGCTTGGATTTTTTAAGAAAAAAAGGCCTGCAGCCCAGGCGGCGCATAGGCCAATAGCTATCAAATTCGTAGCAACCAGCTCTTCGGCCTGACGGCTTGCGGCCTTACACCTGCGGCAACACCATGTCGGTGGTGGCCGGGCAAACCCAGCGCGGGTATTCGCGCGAGGTGTCTATGCAGCCGCCCGACTGGTACACGCCCTTGGGTTCGCGCATGCGCAGCATCAGCTCCAGGATTTGTGCCTTCTCCACCGGGTTGGCCATCGAGGCTTTCACGCCCGACTCGACGATGCTTTCGTTGATGCGCAGCTCACCGGCCGCGTCGGTGTAGGTGGCGTGCCGCCAGTGAAAAAGCTCCAGGCATTTGGCGGTGAGCGTATAGGGCTGCTCCCGCTTCCAGAAATTGGTGAAGAGGCCGCCGCCGAGGTAGAACACCCACGAGCCCTCATAGCCCGAGACATCGGAAGAGTGCTCATCGGGGTTGCGAAACCACAGGCGGTCGCCCGGCACGTAGTACCGGGGCGGCAGCGGCTCTTGCATGGAGCCGTATTCGCGCAGGAACACATCGTGGAACTTGCCCGACATGATGGCGCGCTTTTCCCAGCGCTGCTGCAGCGCGGCCAGCAGCGGCGGGTTGCAGGCTTCAAGCTCCTGCGCGATGGCCAGCAGGATGACGTACTCGGTTGCGCGGTAGCAGGAAAAGGAATACAGCTTTCCGGAGGCCTCGGGCTGCGTGGCTTTTGCCAGTGCGGCAATCAGCGCATGGCCGGGCCGCACGGTAAAGCCGTCGTCTTCGGAATAGGTCCAGCAGTCCTCGGGGCGGTTCACTTCGGTGGTGTGGAACTCCAGCGCGGTCTTGCGCGCCGCGACGACGATGTTGCGGCGTATGCGCACGGCCGAGGCGAGTTCCGCATGGCTGGGAAATTCAAAGGCGACGGGGCTGAGCAGCATGGCCAGCAGGATTTCACGCTCAAGGTCTTCGGCGCTGCCCACCGGGTCCAGCTGCAGCCGCTCCGTCAGGCCCATGGTGTCCAGCCCGGGCGCCCATTTCGCTGCCAGCGCCACGGGCAGGCAAAACCGCCTGGCGGCGCCAGCGCCTGCGCGCGGGGGCAGTTCCGTGGTTTCCACCGCATCCTGCAAACCGAGCTGCTCAAGCTGCACCAGGAAGCTGTAACTGGAGGCCGCTAGCGCGTCGGCGCTGTCGGTGCAAAGAACAATTCCCACAGGATGCGGGTTGGCGGCCGGGGTGTGAGGTGCTGCGGTCATGCTGCCAAAGAGTATCTTTGCTTGTGCCCGGCCCGGCAATGGTGGAAATACCACGGAAGCAGAGTGAAAGCTTCGCGTCAGGCGTAGGTAATCCAGCTTGCGTGCTCGGGCGCATCCAGGTGCGGCAGGGTGTTGTAGGTCACCAGCATGTGGCGTTTGGGTGTGAACGCAAACTCCGTGAGCGAGCAATTGCGAATGCGCAGATTGAGTTCAATCGTGGTTTCGGGGCTGGTACCCAGCACATGGCCAACGGCCGTCGAGATAGGCCCGCCGCTGGAGACCAGCAGCACATTGCCGGTGTAGGTGGTGCGTACATGGTCCAGCACATCGGTCACGCCCGCCACGAATTCCGTGTAGCTGGGCATGCCCTTGGGGCTGACCACGCCGGCCATCCACTGCGCCAGGCCATCGCGCAGCAGGCGAAAGTGGCCGCGGTACTCCTCGGGCGTGGTGGGCTTTTCCAGCTTGTGCGGGTGGATGGCGCCAATCACGGCATGGCTGTCGTATTCGTTCAGCCCCGGACGCTGGCCGGCTTGCAGGGTGATGCCCATGCCTTCGCAGATGCCAGCAAAGGTATTGACCTGCCGCTGCAGCGTGCCGGTGAAGGCCGCGTCAAAGCTGATGCCCTTGTACTTGAAGTACTCGCCCAGCCGCACGCTTTGCTGGCGCCCCATGGGGCTGAGCACGTCGTAATCGTCTTCGCCAAACGAGGCCTGGCCATGGCGCACGAGGTAGAGGGTTCCCATGGGCAAATTGTGGCGAGGCGGTGGCGGGCGCCCAGTCTCGCGTGTGACCGGCTCAGGCCCCTGCTAGCACCTTGGCGACAGTGGCGGTATCGACGTTGCCGCCGCAGAGTGTCGTGCCTACGACTTGGCCTTTGAGCTGGCTGCGCTCTTGCATGGCCGCGGCAAAGCTGGCCGCACCCGCGCCTTCAGCCACGTTGTGTGTGTCGGCATAGAGGTCGCGCATGGCCTGGGCCACTTCGTCGTCCGTCACCTTCACGACGCGCTCCAGGTGCGGCAGCAAAACATCCAGCGCGGCCTGGTCGGCGACGCGGCAGGCCATGCCGTCGGCCAGATAGGTTGTCACCGGTGCTTCAACCACGCGTCTGGCGGCCAGGGAGTCGGCATAGGTGGTGGCGTGCGCGCTGACCACGCCCACGATACGAATCTTGCGGCCCAATGCCAGCTTGGCGGCAACAGCCGAGCACGCGCCCGAGCCCTGGCCGATGGGCACATAGACTACATCGAGCTGCGGCACCGCCAGCATGAACTCCCACCAGTAGGTGCTCACGCCACGCAGTAAATCCGCATGAAAGCTCGGCACCATGTGGGCGCCGCGTTCGGCCGCCAGCCTCTTCGCGAACTCGCGGCTTTCCTGGAAGTCGTTGCCGTGCTCGATCAAGGTGACGCCCAGTGCGCGCATGGCGGCGTTTTTCTCCACCGAGTTGCCGTGCGGAACCACGATGGTGCAGGGCACGCCGTGGGCTCGGGCGGCCCAGCCTATGCTCTGGCCGTGGTTCCCGCGCGTGGCGCTGATGGCTTCTTTCGGCAGCTCGCCGCGTTGCTTGAGCGCTTCAAAGTAAGTGAGGCCGCCGCGCAGCTTGAAGGCGCCCACCGGCGTGTGGTTTTCATGCTTGATCCAGCAGTCGGCGCCCAGCCGCTGGCTGGACAGGCCCCAGCGGTATTGCGGTGTGGCCTGGAATTCGCGGTAGACGACACGCGCCGCGTCTTCAATCTCCTGCAGTGAAGGCAGCATGCTGTTGCCCAGCTCCGGGGCGCGGTCGAGGACGGCGCTCATGCAGCCACCCGTTTTTCAGTCAGCAGGCGCAGCGCCAGCAGCCCCAGCACCGTCCCCATTACATAGCGCTGCACGCGCATCCAGCTGATGTTGCGGTTGAGGAAACCGGCAATCGCCGCGGCAAAGCAGATCAGCACCGTGTTCACGCCCGTGCTGACGCTGATCTGTACGGCGCCCAGCGTCAGGCTTTGTAGCAGCAGGCCGCCGCGCTCGGGGTGCAGAAACTGCGGGAAGAAGGAGAGGTAAAACATCGCCACCTTGGGGTTGAGCAAATTGGTCATAAAGCCCATGAGAAATAGCGTGCGCGGCGGGTCGTGCGGCAGTTCGCGCGTTTCAAAGGGCGCCAGGCCGCCGGGCTTGACGGCCTGCCAGGCCATCCAGAGCAAATAGGCCGCGCCCGCCACCTTGATCGCATCAAAGGCCAGCGGCACAGCCAGCAGCAGTGCCGTCAACCCGAAGGACGCGGCCAGCAGGTGCACCACAAAGCCCAGCGCCACGCCACTGAGCGACACCAGCCCGGCGCGAGGCCCCTGGCACAGCGTGCGCGAGATGCAATAAATCATGTTCGGCCCGGGCGTGAGCACCAGCACCAAGGCGGCAAGGGCAAACCAGGCGAGTTCGGTACTGCTAAACATTCAGGCTCCTTTGGATTCAAGCGTGACGAGGCCGCGCGGCGTTTGCAGCGTGGCGATGAGGTTGGGCGGGCCTTGTGCCAGGCCTACGCCGGCCAGGCCAATGGCTTCGTATCCGCCGCGCAGCGCATCGGGGCGCGGATGGCTGGCGTGTAGCGACTGCAGCGTGACGCCCGACGGCGCCATGGCATCGGCGGGATGCACGTCGCCCCACTGGATCAGCGTAGGCAGCGCGCCGTAAAACAGCCGCTGGCCGTCTTCGCGCACGGTGATCTTCCATCTGAGCTGGCCTTGCGGCGTCATGCGCGAGGCGTCCAGCACCTCGCCGCGGTCCAGCCCCAGGCGGGCAAGTTCCCGCACTGCCGCGCTCACCCGGGGCGTCGAGGCGACAAAGTGCGCGAGCTGCGGGCCGGTCTTGCTCAGCCGCAGCTGCAACTCATGGTCATCCAGGTCAAACCAGCGTCTGGCCGGTGCCACTCTTGGGTTTTTTGCTCCTGAATTAATAGCAATGATCTCGAAATAAGCACGCGGAAAGGCCGGCGAGGCCACCGTGAACAGCCGGTTGTGCGTGCCCATCAGGCCATGTTCGCCGCCCGGCCCGGGTGTGATGCCGAGCACGCGTTCGCACCACTGCACACCTTGGTCCAGGCTGGCCGCGACGACCACGAGGTGGTCGACCTGCGAAGCCCTGGGTTGAGGTGCGGCCGTATTTTCCATAGGCTAAAGCGTCACGCTTCCATCGACGCAAGTGACTGACTCGCCGCCGACCCAGACCTGTCCTGCCGCATCGCGCTCGATATGCACCTGGCCGGCACGGCCCAGGCAGACACCTTGTGAGGCGGTGTAGCGCTCGGGTGCGTGGCCTTCGGCGATCAGCCACTGGGCCAGGCTGGCATTGAGGCTGCCGGTGACCGGGTCTTCGTCGACACCGATGGGAGATGCGAAGGCGCGCACTTCGAAATCAGGGGCTGTTTCAGCTGCGGAGGCTGCGAATGCCTTGGCTTCGCGGTTGGCACGTGCAATCAGCGGCGCGGTTTCGTCACGCGGGTAGCGCGCCACCACGCCGACTTTTGTGCCCAGCTTGGCCAGGGCCTTATGGTCAGGCATCAGTTGCAGCACGGTTTCGGGGCTGTCCAGCAGCAGGCCCAGCCACATCGGGCCGTTGTCCAGGCACTGGGCGGCGAGGATGCTGGTCGCTTTTAATCCCAGCGCGCCCGCGACCTGCGCCAGCAACGCGGGGCTGGGCGCGGAGCGCTTGAGGGCCGGCGCGGCAAATGCGAGGCGTTTGGAGCCCGTCTCGCGGCGAATCTTCACCAGGCCCACCTTGCATTCCTGCACGATGAAGTCTTTGCTGTGCGGCTGCCCGCCGGCCTCCAGCCAGCTGTGGCAACTGCCCAGCGTGGGGTGGCCGGCGAATGGCAGTTCGCCGCCAGGCGTGAAGATGCGCACGTGGTAATCGGCTGAAGCATCGGTGGGCGGCAGCAGGAAAGTCGTTTCCGACAGATTGGTCCACTTGGCAAAGCGCTGCATGGCGGCATCATCCAGGCCGCTGCCGTCCATCACGACGGCCAGGGGGTTGCCGAAGTATGGGGTGGGCGTGAACACGTCGACTTGCTTGAATGCGCGCTGCTTCATGGGGGCTTTCAGGTTTCCAGGTGAGTTTGAGGACGAGGGTTGAACGATTTATGACAGGGGCAAATCCAGCACACCGCGCGTGGCGGGCCGCGCCAGAATGTTTTGGTACCAGCGGTCCAGATGGGTGCGCACGGGCCGGGGCTGCGGCAAGCCAAACCAGCGGTGCATCTCGCAGGCCAGCGGGATGTCGGCCATGCTGAAGCGCTCACCGCCAACGTAGGCGTTGTCGGCCAGATGCGCGTCCAGCAGCGCCAGCAGCGCCTCGGTGGCGGCTACCGACTGAGCGATCAACGCCGGGTCGCGCTGCTCCGCCGGTGTGCGGATCCACTGGATAAACGCGGTGCGGCCGGCCGGGTTGAAGGTGGTCTGCTGCCAGTCCATCCACTGCTCGGCGGCAAAGCGCTCAGGCAGGCCGGCAGGGTAAAAATCGCCCTGCGAGTATTTGGCGCAGAGGTAACGCACGATGACGTTGGACTCCCAGATGCGGACTTCGCCATCTTCAATCAGCGGCACCAGTGCATTCGGGTTTTTGCGCCGGTAGCCCGGATCCTTCACGATGCCGAAAGGGCCGCCGGCATCGGTGCGCTGCAGCGTGAGGCCCAGCTCCTGCGCGGTCCACACCACCTTGCGTACGTTGATGGAGCTGATGCGCCCCCAGAGATGCAGCATGGGTCAGATTCCTTTGGAGGGGCGGTCGAGCAACAGCAGCCGCAGCGCGAGCCCAGCCATGACAAAAGCCAGGAAGCCGCGCTGGAACCTGGCAGCGCCGGGGTGCGCCTGCAGGCGGCGGGCTATCAGCCCGCTGAAAGCGCCCAGCACGGTGTTGAACACCAGCGCCATCGCCGACAGCACAAGGCCCAGCACCAGCAACTGCAGCGTGACATGCCCGCGCGCCGGGTTTACGAACTGCGGCAGGAACACCATGAAAAACAGCAGCGCTTTGGGATTGACCAGGTTGTTCAGCAGCGCCATGCGAACGATGCGTGCGAAGCCGGCGGGCTGGGCTTTTGCCGCGCTCCGTGCACGGGCAGGGCGCAAAGCCTGCCAGGCGAGCCACAGCAAATACAGCGCACCGGCATAACGCAGCACATCAAACGAAGCCGGCCAGGCTGCGACCAGCGCGGTCACGCCGGTGGCGGCGCACAGCGTGTGGACGAGGTCTGCCGCCGAGATGCCGATGGCCGCTGCAAAGCCTCCACGCGTACCGTGCGCCAGCCCGTGCGAGAGCACAAAGGCCATGTTGGGGCCCGGCGACGCAAAAAGCGCCAGCACCGCCAGCATGAACAGCGAGAGCGTGCCTGCGTCAATCATGCTGCCGCGCGCAGTTCAGGAACGCCGGTGGGCAGCTGCTCGCGGATGGCCGCAGCCAGCGCAGCGATCCCGATGTTGATCTGCTCGACGCTGGACGTGACGAAGGAGAGGCGCAGCGTGCGGGCGTCGGCGTGGTCGGCATAAAACGCCCAGCCCGGCACGAAGGCCACATTGCGCTCAACGGCCTTGGGTAAAAGCTCGATGGCATTCATGCCTTCAGGCAGGCGCACCCACAAGAACATGCCGCCGGCCGGCGTGTTCCAGCTCACGCCTTGGGGCATGTCGCGCTGCATCGCAGCCAGCATGGCGTCGCGCTGCGATTTGTAGAGCGCGCGTATGGTGGGCACATGGCGGTCCAGGAAATTGTTCTTCATGGTCTCGACCACCATGCGCTGGTTAAAGCCCGGTGTGTGCAGGTCGGCGGCCTGCTTGGCCTGCAGCAGCTTGGGATAGAGGGCCTTGGGCGCGACCAGGAAACCCAGGCGCAAACCGGGCGCCAGGATTTTGGAGAAGGAGCCCATGTACACGCAGCCTTCGGGGTTGCGTGCGGTGAGGGGCAGCGGCGGCGGGGTGTCAAACCACAGGTCGCCGTAGGGGTTGTCTTCCACAATCGGCAGGCCCAGGCGCGCGGCCTCGGCGCTCAGCGCGGCGCGGCGTGCCTCGCTCATGGTGCGGCCGGTCGGGTTCTGGAAATTGGGCAGCACATAAAAGAAGCGCGCGCCGGCGGCCTTGCTGGCCAGGTCGGCGATGTCAACGCCTTCGTCATCGCTGGCCACACCAATGACTTCGGGCTCCATCGGCGTGAAAGCCTGCAGAGCGCCCAGGTAGGTGGGTGTTTCGACCAGCACGCGGCTGCCTTCGTCGATCAGGATTTTGGCGATCAGGTCCAGGCCCTGCTGTGAGCCGGTGGTGATGAGCACCTGTGCCGGGTCAACCTCCCAGGGCAGCATGGCGGCGACCATCTCGCGCAGCGGAGCGTAGCCCTCGCTGGCGGCGTATTGCAGCGCCGCGTGGCCGTCTTCGCGCAGCACCTTGTCGCAGGCTTCGCGAAAGGCGGCGACCGGAAAGGTCTTGGGCGAAGGCAGGCCGCCGGCAAAACTGATGATGCCGGGCTTTTCGGTGACCTTCAGGATCTCGCGGATCACCGAAGGGTTCATTTTGTGGGCGCGTTTCGCCTGGGTCCATTCCATCTTGCTCATCTCACTCTCCTCCTGGTGGGCCGTTAAAGGTGGCCGCGGTCAAAAAATTTCGAAACAACACTTTCATTCTGCGCCGGAATCGCGTCAGTCCACCACAAACAGCGTGGCGCCCAGCGGCGACGTGGAGCGGTGCGCCTCGGCCTGGTCGGCCACCTGGTAGCTCATGCCGGGCTCCAGCGTGAAGCGGCGGCCGTCTTCCAGCTCGGTATGCAGTTGCCCTTGCAGGCACAACAGGATGTGGCCCTTCTTGCACCAGTGGTCGGACACATAGCCGGGCGTGTACTCGACCATGCGCACGCGCACGTCACCAAACTTTTGCGTGCGCCAGAAGGCCTTGCCTTCCAGGGCTGAATGTTCGGTGCGGGCCACGGCGGACCAGTCGGTCGTGCCGAAGGGAATGTTGGCGATGTTCATGCGGGCACGCCCTGGCTGCGGTTGCGTTCGTTGGGCGTGATGTGCGCGATGGTGCCGTCGCCGTAGGAGCGCAGCACCTGTGAGATGACGATGTGAAAGCCCTTGTACCACTCGGTGTACTGGCGCTTGGCTTCCAGGTGCTTCGGATGCGCGGAAAACGTGCGCAGTGCCTCCAGGTTGTCCCAGAAGTAGGTCGCGTTGTTGCGCGCACCGTCGGGTGAGCGCCAGGTCTCCGCGCCCAGGTAGCCGGGGGTTGCCAGCGCGGCTTCTTCGATCAAGGCGTCCAGCGCGTGGAAACGCTCGTCGTAAGTGCCGGGTTCAAAAATAAAGGCAGCGGAGTACATCAGGTTTTCCTCGGAGTCAGCAGCGGGCTGGGTGTGGCATTTGACGGGTGAACCGGCATCTTCTTGCCGATGAACACCGTGGCGATCACCGCCAGGCCGAAGCCCACGGTCACCGCGTCCAGGCGCTCGCCCAGCAGCGGCACGGCAAACAGCATCGACAAAAACGGCTGCACCAGTTGCACCTGGCTCACACGCACCGTGCCGCCCAGCGCCAGGCCGCGGTACCAGGCAAAAAAGCCCAGCCACATCGAAAACACCGCCACATAGCCAAAGCCCCACCAGGCAGACGCCTTGATCGGCCCCGTGGGCCAGCTGAACGCGGCCAGCGGCAAAGTCAGCGGCAGGGACAGCAGCAGCGCCCAGCAGATCACATGCTCGGCCTGCGTGCGCTGCGACAGCTTGGCGCCATAGCCGTAGCCGATGGCGGCGCACAGCACGGCGGCCAGCAGCAGCAAGTCGGCCAGGCTGATGGAGAGCCCACCCGCAGTGTTGCCCGAGCGCAAGAGGGCAAATGCGATCACCAGCGCGCTTCCCAAGGCAGCACACAACCAGAAGCCGATGGACGGGCGCTGGCGGTGAAGCAGCGCGCCGACGGCTGCGGTGGCCAGCGGCAGGGCGCCGATGATCACGGCGGCATGCACGGCTTCCACATGGCGCATGGCAATCGAGGTGAACAGCGGAAAGCCGAACACCACACCGCCCGCGGTGATGGCCAGCGGCCACCAGTCTTCGCGCCGCGGAAGGGGCGCGCGCGTGGCCAGCAAAAACACCGCCGACAAACCGGCCGCCACCACGGCCCGGCCCAGAGCGATAAAGAGGCCCGACATCTGCGGCGTATCGGGCGTGCCCACGGCCAGGCGTGTCATCGGCAGCGTGACCGAAAAGATCACGATGCCCAGCAAGCCCAACCAGAGGCCCTTGCTGATTTGTGCGGTATTCGGGTTCATATAAAGAGCATCCAGATGGCGGTGACCACCAGCACGCCAGCCATTACATAGTTGAACCAGCGAAGCCGCAGGCCGCTGCCGGCCGGGCCCGTGAGCCAGTCGCGCAGCAGCGACCCGGCCAGCGCGTAGGCCATGTTGCTCACAAAGGCATAGGCCAGCATCACCGGCAGCACGATGGCCAGGCGCATGGCGGGCCCTTCGCGTCCGGCGATCCAGCCGCTGACGATGGCCAGCGCCAGCATCCAGGCTTTGATGTTGACGAACTGCAGCGCCGCGCCCTGCCAGAAGGTGACGTTCAGCTTGTCCGCATCGGCCTGGCTGAGCTGGCGCGACTGCGACACCTTGAAGGCCAACCACAGCAGGTAGGCCACGCCGATGATCTTGACGGCCCAGCTGAGAAGCGGCACCGCTACCACAAGCGCGCCCAAACCCAGCGCGCACACCAGCAGCAGTGCGCCCCAGCCGACCGGCACGGCGCAGACAAAAGGCAGTGCGCGCCGAAAGCCGTGGTTGGCCCCCAGTGCGGTCGACAGCGTCGTGTTGGGGCCGGGCGAAAAGCTCATCGCCGTGGCCAGCACCAGTAAAGCCGTAAATTCTTGCCAATTCATGCTTCCCACTTTATAGTTGAAAGCAGTACACCACCAATACAGTTAGCGGTACAAATCCTCAAACTGTATTGTTCAAATAATCAGCACACGGGCCCGGCGAGGGCGACAAAAGGTTGCGCCATGTTGATGAAAACCGCTTCGCAATCCCTGACCGAACAGCTGTCGGCGCGCTTTGCCGAGCGCATCCGCAGCCGCCTGCTGGCGCCGGGCGCGCGCCTGCCGTCGGTGCGCCTGTGCGCCGAGCAGCAGGGCGTGAGTGTCTCTACCGTGGTGGCCGCGTACGACCAGTTGCTCGCACAGGGCTTGGTGGTGGCGCGCAAGAATCGCGGGTTTTTTGTTCGTGATGCATCGCTTAATGCGGCTCTGGCTCAGACACCTAAAGGACCTCTAGCTACAAAAACGATAGCAAAAAGATTGGCAGAAGCAGGCGCGCGGGCTGACACTGTGGTGGACTTGGCGCCGCTGGGCACCTGGAGTACCGCCGGCTGGATGGCCACGCGCCAGGCGCCGGTTGACGCCACCGCGCTGATTCGCGGCATGTTCCACAAGGTCAGCAACAAACCCCAGCCCGGCATGGGCGTGTTTCCATCGGACTGGCTGGAGACCAGCTTCATGCCGACGGCGGTGCGCAAGGTGACCAGCGTCAACGCGCTGCGTGATTTTTCGCTGCAGTACGGCGAGCCCATGGGTGACAGCGGCTTGCGCCGCGCGCTGTCGCAGAAGTTAAGCGCCCTCAATGTGCACGCCGTGCCCGAGCAGATCATCACCACCGTAGGCGCCACGCATGCGCTGGACATCGTGAGCCGCACCTTGCTGCGCGCCGGCGACTGCGTGATGGTGGAAGAGCCCGGCTGGGCGGTGGAGTTTGCCCGGCTCGACGCTTTAGGTATGCGCATACTGCCGGTACCGCGCCGCGCCGACGGGCCTGACCTTGAGGTGATGGCAAAGTACTGCGAGATTCACCAGCCCAAGCTGTTCGTCAGCGTGAGCGTGTTCCACAACCCGACGGGTTATTGCCTCACGCCCGGCAGCGCGCACCGCGTGCTGCAACTGGCGATGCAACACAACTTCCATATTGTTGAAGACGACACCTACAGCCACTTGGCGCCCGAGCACGCCACCCGGCTGAGTTCGCTCGATGGCTTGCAGCGCACGATTTACGTCAGCGGCTTTGCCAAGATTCTTGCGCCCGGCTGGCGCGTGGGCTTTATGGCCGCGCCGCCCGACCTGGTCGAGCGCCTGCTGGACACCAAGCTGCTGGCCACGTTGACCACGCCGGCCCTGCTTGAAAAAGCATTGGCCTGGTGCATAGACCAGGGCCAGTTGCGCCGCCACGCAGAACGCATACGCAACCGGCTGGACGCGGCGCGCGCCCGCAGCGTCAAGCTGGCCATCGCCCACGGCTGCACCTTCGCGGCCGAGCCCGCCGGCCTCTTCGGATGGGTCGACACGGGCGTCGATACCGATGCGCTGTCGCAGCGCATGCTGGACGAGGGCTATCTGATCGCGCCGGGTGCGCTGTTTCATGCGGTGCGTGCGCCCAGCACGCTGATGCGGATCAACTTCGCGACCACGCAGGAAGCCGCGTTCTGGAAAGTGTTCGCGCGCTTGCGGGATGCCGTGAAGTAGCGGTACTCAGACGCGTCCTGCTCTTCGTTTGCTTCGTACTCTTCCTGTTCTTCGAGGCAGGTTCTTCTGCCTGAGCCTTCTGGCTGAATCTTCTGGCTGGACCCGGCCTTGCTCAAGCCGGATGCATTCTTTTTCCTTTTTTTCGTTTCCCCTTCCGCTGCAGGTCTCGTGCCGGCGGAGCTGTGGGCGGCTCCGCCCCCATTGAGGTCAAACGGGTTAGTGTCCGTCGCCACTATCAAGCCGTGATTCAGTAGCCGCCGCGATGCAGCGCGGAACTGGCTGGATTTTCTAGAGCCCTGTATGCAAGGCGTGTAAATAGTTTGTTGCTATCAATTGAGGAGCAATTGCCGCCGAGTCTTCTGCAATAAAGGTTTGTGTCCAACGCTGTGGTTATTACGCATGTAAGGCGAAATATGTAACCGCGTAGGGGATCCGTAATCCCTGCTGCGTAACACTCGCGCCAACATTTCTTACATGTGTTGCCCATAACCAACCTCACCCAGAATTTCGTAGCCCTAACCAGCGTGCCGGCCAAGCCGGGCGATAGACTGCAGTACAGATTGACTGCCACCAACATGGGCGCAAAGCCGCTGTCTTCGCTGGTCGTAAACGACTTTACGCCGGCGTTCACGAACTTTTTCGCTGCCGGTTGTCCCGGTGCATTGCCGGCGGGCATCACCGGCTGCTCGCTGACGAAGCCTGCGGTGGGGGCGAAGGGGGCGGTGCAGTGGACTTTCACCGGATCGCTGGACCCGGGTAAGTCGATGCTGCTTACCTTCCTCGTCGATGTTGAGCAGTAGCAGGCTTTTGTGAGCTGCTTCGGTTGGGAACTCGTTGGGGATTGAAAATTACTTGCTATCAATTCAGGAGCTGTTGGCCAAGACAGCGCCTGGGCTAGAGACCAAAAAAGCTTAAGAATTTCCTTTAAAGCATCTCATCTGGCGCAAACGGCCCGATCAGCTTGAGCATCAACTTCAAGCCCCAGCTCGCATCGGGCTCTACCCGCGAACCCTTCAACTGCGACCCCTGCGGCGCCCGCCAGACCAGCTGGCCGTCCTCCAGCTCCACCCGATAGGCCCCGCTGGCCAGCGTAGGCTCGATCAGCCGCGTGGCTTCGGCCGAAATTGCCCTGCTGCGGATGACGATGGCGACTTCGCTGTTTTGCAGTTGTGAACGCAAGTCCAGGTTCATCGAGCCGACCACCAACAGGCGGTCGTCCATCACCACCACCTTGGAGTGCAGGCTGGCGCGCGAGCCGCCGGTCGAACCGCCTCGGGACCCGCCGGCCAGTGCCGATGAGCCGAAGCTGCTGAAGGAGCCCTCTTGCTCGGCGCGCATTTCATAGATTTCGATGCCCAGCTCCAGCAAGGCTTTGCGGTAGCGGGCGTAGCCGACGTGCGCGGCTGGCGCGTCGTTGGAAGCAAGCGAGTTGGTGAGCACACGCACACGAACGCCGCGCTGCCGCAACTCGGCAAAACCTTTCATCATGCGTTCACCAGGCACAAAGTAGGGCGAAACGATCAGCAGGTTGCCCTTGGCCTGCGACATCAGCTGCAGCAAGCCGTCCACCGTGGTGTCCTGGGATTCTTCCGTCGAGTCGGCGTCCGCGG
>Ga0136846_1236756_pt1 | contig 21925 bp, 24 predicted proteins | sample HopSoiMetagenom2_FD_96841 | JGI IMG/M metagenome (GOLD analysis project Ga0136846, IMG submission 96841) | Grasslands soil microbial communities from Hopland, California, USA - 2 Assembly 2016 (version 4) | ecosystem: Environmental > Terrestrial > Soil > Grasslands | place: USA: Hopland... | reverse complement strand
CGCGCGGCGCGGCCCCACCTTATGGCTGGGGCGACCGTCGCGATGATTTCGTCGCTTTCAGGCTTGGTCGGTCCGGCCGGCGACGGTGCGTACGCGACAAGCAAATTTGCCCTCGAAGGCATGAGCCAGAGTTTGGCGGGCGAACTCGGTCCCGAAGGGATCCGCGTCCTCATATTCGAGCCGAGCGCGGTGGCCACAGGGTTCGCCGGCGCGACGCACGGAGACCCGCCGGAACTGGTGGCCGGCGACATCGCGACCGTGATCGCCTCGAAAGACGCGCCGTTCCGCAATCCGCTCGGCGCTGTCGGGCAGCGCGTCGTCGACGCCCTGCGGATCGACGACGGTTCGCGGGCTTCGGCGTTGCTCGCTTCCTTTGCCAAATAATGCGCCACGCGCTTTTCCCGATCGGTTAGCCCGATGATCAAGCTTGCTCATGTCTGCATTGAATCCGCCGATCTCGACGCGACCGAACGCTTCTATTCGCTTCTCGGATTGTCACGGCAGTTCGATTTCCAGAACCTCCAGGGCGAACCGATCGGCTATTATCTGCGCTTCGACGATCGCAGCTTTCTCGAAGTCGTTCGCGTCGCAACCGTGAAGCCCGAAGGGCGGGTGATGCACTTTGCCATCGAGACGACCGAGATCGACACCCTGCGCGAGCGCCTCGTCGATGCGGGCTTCCATCCGGGGGCAAAAGAATTGGGGGCCGACCGGACCTGGGTGGTCACCTGCCGCGATCCGAGCGGGGTGTTTGTGGAACTGCAGCAATATGCCGAAGAGAGCATGCAGTTTCGCGGCGGAACCTGCCTGATCGACTACACCCCTTGACGCTGGGATCGATCGGGAGGCGACACCTGCGCCGGTCGGCGCGGCTGGGACGCCTCCAGACGACCGGAAAATAATCCGACGCCCGGCAACCGCCACCTTTGGGCGGCGGATAAGTTTTATTGATTGGCGAGGCCGCTCGGCGGTGGATTATTCGGTGAAGCCTCGTTCCGATCGAAAAGGCGCAGCATCGGTCCTGTCGCCCGAATGGGCCCGTGATGCTCGGCCCGACTGATGCGAGAGGGGTAGGCGGCTATGGCGCTGGCGCCGGAGCAATTGTGACGTTCAGCCATGTCATCATCGGCGCGCGCGACGTCGCGCGGCTGGCAGACTTCTACGATATAGTACTGGCACCGTTGGGCCTCGTCCGCACCGGCACCGGGCGGATCGGCGAGCTGCACGGATGGGCCTGGTGGCTGCCAGGTCGGCGCTGGCCGAAATTCTGCATCGAGCAACCACTCAACGGATTGCCCGCGACGTCTGGAAATGGCGGGCAGGTCAGCTTCGCGGCGCCCGACCGGGCAGCAGTCGATGCGGCGTGGCAGGCGGCCTTGGCAGCCGGTGGCGCCGACGAAGGCGCGCCCGGCATTCGAGCGCACTATTCGCCCGATTTCTACGGCGCCTATTGCCGCGACCCGGAGGGCAACAAGCTGTGCTTCCTCCACGCCGGTGGCCTTTTCTGATGCCGCCATGGATTTGGGCGGCCGCGCTGCGGCCGCCAGTCACAGTAGCCAGGGAGGCATCATGAATCCGGTAACACGTCACTATGACGACCTGCTCGCGGCGCATTACACCTGGATGACCGGATCGTCGCTGCTCGACAAGGCGGCTGAGCAACAAGCCCTGCTGGCCCAATTGGGTGCAGGACAAGGTCACAAGCGCCTGGCCGTCGATCTCGGCTGCGGTCCGGGCTTTCAGTCTCTCGCGCTGGCGGATCTCGGCTTTGCCCGCGTGCTGGCCCTCGACACATGCCATACCTTGCTCACCGAGCTCGAGGCGGCAAAAGGCGAACGTCCTATCGAGACGCGTCTGGACGACCTGTGCTCCTTTTCCGCTTTGGTAGCGAACGGGGCCGCTGACGTTATCGTCTGCATGGGCGACACGCTGACGCATCTTCGCAGCCGCGAGGACATCTCGACGCTGTTCAGCGACATCTATCAAGCGCTCGCGCCGGGGGGCCGCGTCATTCTTACCTTCCGGGATCTTTCGCAGGCCCTCCATGGAGTCGATCGATTCGTTCCGGTTCAATCCGACGCGGATCGCATCATGCTCTGCGCGCTCGATTTCGGCCCTGACACGGTGACGGTCAACGACCTGGTCTTCGTGCGCGATGGTGACGGCTGGGCGCTGCACAAGAGCAGCTATCAAAAGCTTCGCCTGGCACCTTGCGACGTCGTCTCCGAGCTGCGGCGGCACGGCTTTGTCATCGATCATGACACGCCGCTGGGACGCTTGCATGCCATAGCCGCGCGAAAGCCCGACGCCTGATCTCAGGCGGCGAACTACGATTGCGCCGCCATACAGCGCCGGGCAACGGACTATGCGGCAATCGCATCGCTGCCGTTTGGGCAGCGCATGAGAATTATTGATTCGTGCCATCGGGCGCCGCTGGATAACTCGACCCGCTCCATCTTCGAGATGTAGCGGAGTAAGCGATTGACGCCCGGGCGTTTCTACGATGTCGTGATTGTCGGCACTGGGCATGCCGGCGCGCAGGCAGCGATCGCCCTGCGGCAGCGCGGGTTCAGCGGGACCCTCTGCCTGCTCGGCAATGAAACAGAGCTGCCCTATGAGCGACCGCCGCTGTCGAAGGACTATCTGTCAGGCGAGAAGGATTTCGCGCGCATCCTGATCCGGCCGCGGGAATTCTGGGTCGAGCGCGCCATCGATCTCCTGCAAGGGCACATGGTGGTGGCGATCGATCCGGTTGGCCATCGCGTGGTGATGGCCGACGGTTTGCTGGTCGGCTACGGTCGCCTGATCTGGGCGGCGGGCGGCGCCCCGCGCACGCTCCAATGTCGCGGCGCCGAATTGCGCGGCGTCCACGTCATCCGCACGCGTGACGATGTCGACCGGCTGATCGGCGAGGTCGCGGATGCCGGCCGGATCGTCGTGATCGGGGGCGGCTTTGTCGGCCTCGAGGCGGCGGCGGTGCTCACCGGGCTCGGCAAATCGGTGGTGCTCGCCGAGGCAGAGGATCGCGTGCTGGCACGCGCTTCCGCGGAGCCCCTTTCGCGCTTCTACGAGACCGAGCATCGCGCGCGTGGCGTCGAATTCCATCTCGGGGCCGTGGTCCGCTCGCTGACGGGCGATGGGGAGCGGGTGAGCGGTGTTGCGCTCGACGGCGGGCAGATGTTGCCGTGCGAGCTGGTCATCGTCGGAATCGGCATCGTACCCGCAATCGAGCCGTTGCGCGCGGCGGGCGCCGCGATCGGCGACGGGGTGCTGGTCGACGACCAATGTCGGACGTCGTTGCCCGACGTGTTCGCGATCGGCGATTGCGCCGCGCACCCCAATCCGTTTGCGGACGGCGCGGTCATACGGCTCGAATCGGTGCAGAACGCGACTGACCAGGCGAGCCTTGTCGCCGAGGTGATCACCGGGGGCGACGCGCATTTTCACGCGGTTCCGTGGTTCTGGTCGCACCAGTACGACCTCAAGCTCCAGACCGTCGGCCTGTCACGGGGTTACGACCAGATCGTGATGCGTGGCGACCCGACACGCCGAAGCTTTTCGATCATCTACCTGCGTCAGAAGCGCGTCATCGCGCTCGATTGTGTCAATGCGACGCGCGATTTCGTGCAGGGCCGGGCGTTGGTGATGGCGGGGGGCCAGCTGTCCGCCGATCAATTGGCCGACCCTGCGCAGTCCCTTCAAACGACGATGCGTGATCACCTCGCATCTGGCCGGGCGGCCGGTGCGGATGTCCAGGTCCTGACGGACTAAAGGCGCCGGCACATGACTCAAGCATGTACCTCGACGCCCGGCTCGGTTTCTTAGGTACGATTTTGACGGCCGCGCCGACGGGAGCGATCCCCGGGGCGCGTGCTTGCATTGTCTTCCGGGGACTCTAAGCTTGGCGGGCGCCGCAGAGGCGGCGCAAGAGGCGGGCGAGCCGCGTCTTCGGGAAAATGGGCCGGAGCAATCGCGCTTCCGGACGACTGTCGCGCATGTCCAGGCCGTCCAGGCGGCTAAAGGCGATGGTACAGGTTCCGGTCCGTCTCGCCACGTTCGGCCGCGCCGAACGGCTTCCTTGCCGGAGGAAAGCCCATGCCGATGGGCTCGGGGATCGCGTGCGTGCCACGCGGCCGAAACGCTGGTCATTCGGTTGGCGAGGCGTTGCCATGCGCCTGAACCTCGACAGGGATCCGCCGGTCGGCGGATCGGTCGCAGAAGGAGATCCGCTGCCGCCCGAGAATCGCGCGACGCGCCCCGCCGCCGGGCCGCTTGAGTTGCTCTACCGGAGCCACCGGGACGCGCTACTGGCCTTTATCCGCCGCCGTCGCGGACCGGAGCAGGCGTCGGACCTCGTGCAGCAATTGTTCGCGCGGCTGGCCGCGCAGCCCGGAGGTGCGGCACCCGCGATCCATTCCCCGGACGCCTATCTCCGCCAGGGCGCGCGCAACCTTATCCGCGACGCGGCGAGGGTGGATGAACGCCGCTCGGCGCGGCTTCATCTATGTCTCGACGACGTGCCGCTCGCTGCACCCGATCCGGTTGCGGCGCTTGAGGCGCGCGACATGCTCAATCGGCTCGAGGCGGTATTGCTGCGGCTCCCGTCGCGAACCCGCGAAATTTTTCTCGCGCATCGACTCGATGGCTGGAGCTATGCCGAGATCGCCGCCCGGACGGGGCTCAGCGTCAAGACGGTCGAGAAACACATGTCTCGCGCGATTTCCTATCTCGGACGCCATGCGGAGCGATGGTGACGGACCTTCATTCTCCTCGACCTGACGACGCCGGCCTGCCACGATCGGCCGATGCGTGGTTCGCGCGGTTGCGCGGGACACCGAGCGCAGCCGATCGCGCGGCGTTCGAGGTCTGGCGTGCCGATGCCGACAATGCGCGGGCCTATGACCGTCTCGTCAGGACCTGGGATCAGTCGAAGTTCCTGGCGCATACGTCGGTCGGTCGCGCCCGCGATCTTTCCCGGGTGCGTCGGCACGCTTGGTCGGCGCGGCGCGTGGTCGCGGCGGGTGCATTTCTGATGCTGTGCCTGGCCGGCCTGGCAACGCTCGGCGCCCGCTGGCGGCTCGGCGCTCCGGGCACCCTGGCGGCGACTGCGATCGCGTCAGATGCCGGCAGCGTCCGGACAATCGTCCTGCCGGACGGCTCTCGCGTTACGCTCGACAGGCGGTCCGAGGTCCGCATCGCCTTTGATGGTGGCGAACGGCACCTGCGGCTGACGAGCGGCCGCGCCCGCTTCGAGGTTGCGCACGATCCGGCACGGCCCTTCACTGTCGATGCAGGCGATGGCAGCGTCGTTGCCCACGGCACCATCTTCGACGTCGCGTTTGACGGCAACGATGTCCAGGTCGTGCTGCTGCGCGGTGCGGTCGAAGTACGAAAGCACCGTGCTGTTCAGGCGGGCGGCGCCGGTGGCGTGCGGCATCTCGTGCCGGGGCAGGCGATCCGGGTCGGCCCAGGGCCCTTGCCCCCGCCGGTCAAGGCATCGGGTCTCGATCTGCAATGGCCGGGCACCATGATCGCATTCGACAACGCATCGCTCGGTGACGCTGTTGCAGCCTTCAGCCGCACTAGCCCGCGGCCGGTGCGGCTCGACGGCGCGGCGCTCGCGCGCCACCGTTTGACCGGCGCGTTCCGCCGCGACGATCCCAACGGCTTTGCCGGCACGGTCGCGGCGACATTCGGCCTCACGCGGCGGGATGATCCCGACCGCGGGGTCACGCTGACCAGCGCGCCGCCATCGTCGTTGCGAAAAAAACCATAGGGTAGTTCGCGCCACCAGCGTCTCCCCCGGTGACGGGCGCCATTCGATGCGCACCGACCATTGGGGGAGAGGATGATGCGAACGACGATTCTTGGGGCGGCCGGATTGTGCGGCCTGATTGCCATGGCGCCGGTGCCGGCCGCAGGGCAAAGGGTGCCACGGCAGCAGCTCAAGCTCCCGGCGCAACCGCTCGGCGCGTCGCTACGCGCCATCGCAAGCGCCTTTGGCCGGAACGTGAGCGCCCCGGCCGACATGATCGCCGGACATGACGCCCCGGCGCTCGACGGCCGCTATTCGTTTGACGAGGCTATTGCCGCGCTGCTCGCAGGGTCCGGGTTGCGCGCCGTGGGGGCCGGCGGCGGCGTCGCGATCACGCGCGATGCCCAGGCCGAGGCGGGCGCGTCGCCGCCGGACATCGTCGTCACCGGCACGCAGATTCGCGGCGGCGCCAGCGCATCGACCGTGATCACCGTGCGCCGCGACGATATCCGCAACCCGCGCATCGCCTTGCGATCTATCAGCGCAATCTCGACTGGTTCGATTTCTGGCTGAATGGACATGAGGATCCCGATCCGGCCAAGGTTTCACAATATGTCCGCTGGCGGACGCTACGGGAGGCGAACCGGCACTGATGGTCGCCGCCCTCGCGGCGGTCTTCCGGTGGAGCAGCATGGAAGCGCGCAATCCTAGACGTTTAGCGGTCGGGTTGGACTTCCCAGAAGCCGACATTCGTTCACCGAACTCGAGTTGCTAGTCGGATGACTTGCTTTGGGGATTCATCTGCATGTCGCGTTGCGAGAGACACCCAATGAATGCAGCCGACTCAAGCATAAGCAGTCTGGGCAAGCGCTGCAGCCGCGCCCGCGGTCCCGCGGTCGATGACTGCAAGGAAGCAGCACTTCGCCTCGCCCGCGCCGCGCTTGCGATCGAAGAGGTTCTGCGCTTCACTGAAGGCGACGTTCCAGGTCGCGACGATCAGGCCGGCGGCAAGATGAGCATCGGGATCATCGACAGGTCGGTTGCCGGCATCGGCCAGCACCAATGCCAGGGCGCGGGTAAAATCGTCGCGCATCTCCCGCGCGCGCGCCTTGAGCGCTGCGCTGGCCAGGGCCGTCCTGATAAACCAGCTCGTGTCTTCGGACAGCATCACCAATTCGTGGTCCTGCATGACGAGGTCATGCGCCAGCCTGCGGGTCGCTTCGATCGGCGAGACGCCGGGCCCCCGCTTGCGAATAGCGTCAAAGGCCAATGTCTGGATCTCTTCCTCGCGGTCGAAGAACATGTCCTCCTTGCGCGGAAAATGATTGAAGACCGTCATTCGCCCGACATCGGCGGCAGCGGCGATGTCGTCGATCGTCACGGCGTCGAAGCCTCTTTCCAGAAACAGCCGGGTCGCCGTGTCCGAGATGCTCTGGCGGGTGGCCAAACGCTTTCGGGTCCGGCGATCGTCCTTCTCATCCATCAGTCCTTGCCTTTATATATATACTGAGTATATGTTGGGACTGAATATAGTTCAATGCTCATCTCTCCGCGGATTCTCTTATGATTAACCACCTTGCCCCCGTCCAGAATCCTATCCTGTCGTCTGGCTCTCCCGTACTTGTCAGTGGCGCAAGCTTCGCAGGTCTGGCTACCGCTTTCTGGCTCGACCGTCTGGGCTACCAAGTCACGATCGTCGAGGTTGCAAGTGGACTTCGCAGGGGTGGAACGCCGGTCGACATCGAAGGTGAAACCATCGGTATTCTTGAGCGGATGGGTATGTTCGATGCTGTCCGAGCGAAGGCTCTTCCCCCTCGCGCGTTCAAGTTCAAGGACGCCGACGATCACACGCTCGGCGGCTTCTGCATCGACGCAGGGGCGGAGGAGCCGGCACGCGCCCGATTCGAGATACATCGCGATGACTTGCTGGATATCCTCGTCTCCGGGATCCACGGGTCGGTCGAGATATTGTTCGGCCGGTCGATGAAGCAACTCGAGGACGAACCGGATGGCGTCACGGTCACGCTGGACGACGGAACGCGGCGCACTTTCGCCATGGTGTTCGGCTGCGACGGCAATCGCTCCAATACCAGGAAGCTGGTGTTCGGCGACGAGGAGAACTTCACTTACTTCATGGGAGGTTATGTCTATCTGAAGGTCGTGCCGGTGACGGGCATATTGCCGGCCAACCTATCCGAGGTGTTCAGCGTGCCGGGCCGGACCGCGATGCTGAACGGCTATGACGACCGAACCGACATTGGCCTCGCTTTTCGCACCGAGGGCGAAATCGACTATGATTATCGCGACCGCGCGCAGCAACGCGCGATGATCCATGACCATTTCGATGGGCTAGGCTGGAAGGTCCCGACTGCCCTGAAGCATGTGGGGACCGACGACAATTTCTACTTCGACAGGATCAACCAGATCAGGATGCCGTCTTGGTCGAAGGGGCGGGTCGTTCTCGTGGGAGACGCGGGTTACTGCGTATCGCCGGTCGCAGGCATGGGTGGCTCAATGGCGATCATCGGAGCGGGACGGATTGCTGAAGCCTTGAAACGGCACGGCGCCGACTATGCTGCCGCCTTCCAGGAGTATCACGGCAAACTGCACGCCTTTGTCGAAGAGGTTCAGGAAAGGACCGCCAATGACGGCATGGCAACACTATTCCCGGCGGACGATGCTGAAATGACGGAGCGTGACCGAAAGCTCCGCGCGGGCGAGCTCGATCCCTAGCCGCCGACCGGAAATTTAACATTCACGAACCGGGCATATGGGATGCTCGACCGCAGAATGACCCGCACAAGTGGCCAAAAAATCTCGACCGCCTCTAGCGCCGGAGCGTCCGCATTGAACGCTCCCGATGCAAAAGCTGCCAGTCCAGTACCGGCCCAGAGCCGGTCGTTCCGAACTGTTGTCGGTGGTGCCAAGCGAGCCTTTGAGGCTAACCGGCGCTACGCGGCGTCCAGGCGCGCGCCCAGGTTTCGACGTCGACCAGCCGCATGATGCGTTGCGGCGAGCGTCCGGACGCGGGCCGCGGATCGGCGAGGATCCGCTCGATTTGTGGGAGCTCGATCATACCCTGGCCGGCGAGCAGTCCGTCGCAAAGCAATTCGCGGATTGGACCGCGGTTGCGCTCGAACAGGTCCAGCACGAAGCTGTCGGGCGTCGCCTTGGACTGGCGGGCATGGATTGCGGGCGGCAGGACATCGGCAAAGGCGGCGCGCGCGACCGCGCGGTTGCTCCCCTCCTCGAACCAGAACCAGCTGGGAATGCGCAAGCCAAGTTCGAGGACCGGCTGTGCGACCAGCGGCGAGAGCGTCAGCGGCGACCGGGCGGCATCCTGTCCCTCCACCCAGGCCTGGGCGATGGCCAGCAGCGCGACATAGGCGGCCTTGCCCGGCGCCTTGCCGCGCCCGTCCGCCAGCCAGGGATGCGTGCATACGGGCTCGGTGGCCGCCACGGCTGAGGGCGTCAGCAAGGAGGTATCACCGACGGCGCGGAACGCATCGCGCCGGAACCATGCCCGGTGGGCGGCCCGGCGCAGCACGGTCAGCTCCGCGACTTCGGCAAGCTGGGCGATGCTCCGCGCGATCGCGCGGATGCGGTGCAGGGGCTCGCCTGATGCATCGCCACTGACGAGGTTGAGACACGTGAACGGCTTGCCCTCGGCAGCGAGGCAACTGGCGAGGATCGTCGAATCGAGCCCGCCCGACAGCATCAGCAGCGGACGGGAGAAGGACGACAGGCGCGCCCGCACGCTCATCCGCACCGTATCGCGCAGCCGCGTCGCCGCTTCGTGGCGGTCTGTGACCGGCGATGAGGCGACGTGAGACCAGGGCGACCATAGTATCGCGGGCTCGCGACGGTCGGTCACGGTCAGCCGTTCGCCACCGCGCAGCGCGCCGATGCCGTCGAGACACGTCGTACCGGGTTCGGCGTCGCCCAGCACGAGGTGCCGCGCGACCTGCCGCCAGTCGACCGCAGGCTTGGCGTCGACCAACGTCATGAGCGACGCCATGTCGGAGGCGATCAACGTTGCTCCCCTGGTCTCCACGACCAGGCAGCCGAGATCGCCGAACGGCGCGCGCACCACGTCGATCCGGGGATCGGCCGGGGCCGGCAGGAACGCGACATAGCTGCCCCAATAAAGGTCGGTCAGCCGCTGGCCGCGCGTTGCGGCGATAGCGGTCTGTTCCGGAGCGTCCACCGCCCGCGCCGCCGTTCGGCCACCGCGCTCGTAGAGATCGCCCAGGACGGCGCCTGACCCGACTGGTAGCACGGGCCGGTCGGCGAGGATGAGCAGCCCGAGCGTGTCGTGGACCATGCGCCAATTCGAGGCCTCGACGAGCTGCACCTCGACGATACGGCGGAGCTCCAGCGGGATGGCCATGCCCGGCATCAGGACCGCGAGGTAGCGCACGCGGTCATACCGTCAGGATCGGGGTGAAGTTGCGCACCACATCGACGCGGTCGCCGGGCAGAGCGGCGCCAAGCTGAACCCAGCAATGCGCCTGGAACGGGCGCAGCTTGACGCCCAGCACGAGGTCGGGTGCATGCCCGAGCGATACCAGCCGGTGCGCAAGCGCGAGCGACGTCGTGAGACAGCGGTCGCGCGCCGGGACGATCAGCGCGGCAGCGGCGAAGGCGCGTGCGATCGGCAGCGGATCGGCGGGTGCGCCGGCGCCGCGTGCCTGACGCTCCTTGCGCCGCGCAAGACGAGAGAGCGCGGCGGCGAGTGAGGTCGCCCGCAGTTCGGCAGCGGTTAGCAGACGTCGCGCCAGTGCGGCGGCACCGCCGCCTCGGCTCGCGGCCCCTGTCAGGTCGAGCAGGCTCGAGACTGGTGCCGGGGGCGAGCGGACGGGCAGGGGGCGTTCGGCGCTCGGCGTTTCGACCAAAAGCCCTTGGGCCACGAGCCGCGCGGCATCGTCGTCACCGCTACGGCCGCCGGCCAGCAGCGCGGCGAAGACCCGGTCGGCGGTGTCGGTCAGCGCGAAATAGCGGTCGCGGTCGAGGTCGAGGAACAGGAACCGGTCGCCGATGCGGCAGAAGCTGATCCCGGGGCGGAGCACATAGCCCATGAGAGGCGGGAACGGATGGCGCGCGGCCGTCGGCCGCGCGCCACGCCGCTCAATCGTTGGCCAGACCGGGCACTAGAATGCCCAGCACCTGGTCGTCGATCGGACCACCAGGGCCCTTGGTCTCGACGCTTGCCGCGCCGAGGTCGATCAGCTCATTGCGTTCCATGATGCACTCCACGGTTGCGCCGCCGGAATTGGCGGCACCGCAAAGGCTATGAAACCATGCGAACGATACCAATTTTATAGTTGGAATATATGCCGATTATTGCCGCGGCCGCGGATCGTAGAGTGCGCGAAGGATCTTTGGCGCCGCGATGAGGCGCCGGCGGTGATAGCGGTCGACCGACCGCAACAGGCCGGGCAGGCTGTCCTGGTCGAACGCCACCGCCAGCCCGCGCAGTTCGTCCTCGAGTGCATCGAGCGTCGCGGCTTCGGCCACTCGTGCGATCGCCAGCCGGTCGTTCGCCGCCGCGATCTGCGCTTCATGTTCGCGATTGTCCGAGCGCGCGGCGAATAGCGCGAAGAAGGCCGGGACGGCGCGACCTAGATCGACCGGCAAGGCATTGGCGCGTGTTCCGTGCGGTGCGGCCCGCCAGGACCGGGCGACGAGCCGCAGCAATGCCGCGTTCCACTGGTAAAGGTCGCGCAGCATCGGTTCGGCGACCAGCGGGAGGTGGAATCCTTCGCTCGCCCGCGTCTCGACCAGCCGTTCGCCCTCAAGCCTGTTGAGCGCGTCGCGCACCGGGGTCACGCTGCTGGTCAGTTCGGCCGCAAACCGCGCCGGCTCGAGCCGCTCGCCCGGCAAGAGGTCGCCCGACAGCAACCGGCGCTTGAGCGCGTCATAGACCCGTTCGGCGGTCACCCCCGAATTCATTGTTGCCGCCGTTGATCGGCAACGAACGCCGCGACCAGGTCGGCCTGGTCAGGGCGCAAGGCGTCGGCGGCGCCGAGCGGGGCGTCGGTCGGCGCGTCGAGCAGCACCGACGGGCAGCGCCCCTCGTAATTGCCAAGATTGGGGCGGTGCTGGCGATAGCCCACCAGCGCGGCGAGTTCGCGCGAAAAGCCGCGGGCGATCGCGGGCGGGTAGGCGAGCCATTGATTTTCGTAGGGCTTGAGCCATCCCAGGCAATAGCTGACGATCATGCCGCGCCGGACCTCGCGCGACATGTTGCCGCCCGCGCCGTGCAAGGTCGAACCGAGGAAGATGAGCGCGTCGCCGGGGCCCATCTCGGCCACCACCGGCGCAGGGGCCGGCGGGTCGACCAGCGCCCGCGCCCCGTGGCTCCCGGGCCAGATCAGGGTCGCGCCATTGTCGGCGCGATAGTCGGTGAAGGGCCACATGACGTTGACCAGATATTCGACCTCGCCGACAGCGCCGCGCCACATGTCCTGGTCGCGATGCGGCAGTTGCGGCAGCGCGCCGGGATGGACCGCGATGGCCTGGGTGAGGTTGAGCTGCACCGTGTCGCACCACGGCGCCAGCACGTCCTGCACGAGCTCGAGGATCGCTGCGTGGCGCACGAAGCGCTCGGCAGCAGACGATCGCGCGAGCAGGCGCCCAAAGCGCTTGGTCCGCTCGCCATAAAAGCCGCCTTCGCAAAACGGCGTCTCGTCGAACGCTGGCGCGAGCTCGCGGTCGAATGCCTCGACCGCACTGGGCGGCAGCGCACCGCGCATGATGCAATAGCCTTGGGCGCTTAGCGCATCCCCCGGCGCGGCATGAGCAGGGATCGCGTCAGGCTGCATGGCGCACCTCATCGGATGGCTGCCGGCAACGGATTCCGGAGCGTTCGAGCAATCGCGGCGTCTCGGCATCGATCTCTATGGCGACCGCGCCGAGCCGCATTCCCGCAATCTCTCGCGCTGCGCCGAGCAGGCGGCAGCGCCAGCCAAAGGCCAGCACCTGGTCGAGCCAGCCAGGTTCGGCGACCCCGGTATAAAGCGTGATCCCCTGGTCGAGCGCCAACTCGGCAAGTGCGCCGACGAGTTCGTCGCGCGCGACGCGGCGGCCGCGCGCGCCGAGCGAGCGGTCGAGGCAGAAGCGGGTTATCTCATAGATCGTGTCGCCGCGCGGCAGCGGCTCATCGCAGAGCGCGGCGAACAGGGTGTCGAGGATATGGGGCCGGGTCGTCGGCAGCAGCCGTGCCGACGCGCGATGGTTGCCGTCATCGCCGGTGAGCATGAGATAGCTTGCCTCGGGCGTGTCGAACTGGTCGCGCTCGTAGCGCCCGGCCAGTACCGGCACATCCCAGCCGAGCAGATCGACGAACACCCGCTTGCGCGCCTCGAACATGGCACGTGGCAACGCCTCGTCGACCTGGGGCCGGCCGCGCCCGAATATGTGCAGCATCGCGAACCTCCTTTGCGAAAGGCTCGCGAGGTGGCGGGTCGGGGGGCGATGCCGCTATCCCGGAAAAGAGGGATATCAGCGCCGCACGATGTCGGCGAAGCTGATCGTCCCGTCGAACAGCGCGTGGACCATCAGCGATGTCCGCTTCTGCACGCCGTACCTTTCACAAGCCTGCCTGATATGCTGGGCGACCGTTTCCTCGCTGATTCCGAGGATCACGCTGATCTCCCAATCGCCTTTGCCCCGTGCGACCCAGATCAGGCAGTCGCGCTGGCGATCGGTCAGGCCGGCATGCGTGGCGCGCTCCGATACGCGCACCTGCCACACCCGCCGCGCGCCCTCGAACGCGAAGGTCCCTGCCAGCTGGGCCAGCGTGAGGCTGGCGAGCGGCAGGGGGTTGCCGATGGCGGTCGCGAACGAGCAGGACCCGTTGGCCTCGCCCGGGATATTGGCCGGCACCGTGAATCCGTCGCCAATCCCGTGATCGGCGGCAAGCGCGAGGATGTGGCGGTCCTGACGCGTGAGCGGGATCATCTGGGGGACACGTCGCCAGGCAAACCCGACCGCGGTGCGCTGGCTGGCGCGATGGATCGGGTCGCAAGCCGCCAGTCCGTTGCGGTCGAAATAGTCGACCCAGCGCGACGGGTAATTGTGCAGCCGGATCGTCGAGGACGGCGCGCCGGTGAGATCGACATGATGGGTCAGCGCGAAAAAGTCGCAGCCCATCTGTCGCGTGATATCGCCGAGCAGGTCGGCAAGATCGGCAGGATCGTTCGCGCCCGAGACGAACTCGATGAACCGGGCCAGCGCATGACAAACGAACATGAGTCACACCGGCTCCGGGCGGTGTCTCAAGCCGCCGTTGCTCCCGGAGCCGTCCTTCCCCTAACCGTACGCACCGCCGTCCGATCCTCGCACCGGCATTGGAACGTGGTTGAAAAGACAGCTTATTCTAATGATTCCGGCTGCGCGATCAAATCCATTCCGGATCGAATTTCGCGGTTTCGGCGCTTTCCGTGCAGCGGTCGTCGGTGAAAGGGGACGAAGAAGGGCAGGAGGGCTGGCGCGACGCCGCGCGTTATCGCCGGCTGGCCGGTATCGACCGCGCCGGATTGATGTGGGAATGGCTCAGGCGCGACCCCGATTATATCGCCTGGCACGCGCGTGCCAGCAGGGTCACCCGCGGCGGCGCGTGCTTGCACGACGAGGCGACAGCCTGGGGGTTGCACTTTCGGCGAGGATCCCGCGATCGCCGCTCCCGAGGCGCGGTTGATCTGGCATGCCGATCTTGATCCCGGCACGCTCTCAGTAGAGGCAGTGCCCGCCGGACCCGCCGGACCCGCCGACCCCGACGCGATCGATCCAGGCACCCTAGATGCCTGGCTCGCCATGACCGCCGATCGCACGGGTCGCGAGCATGCCGTGTTGAGCGATGGCTGGCACCACATCCGCTTCGATGTCGAAAACGGCACCCTGTCGTCGGGGCCGGTGGTGCTGCGCTATCAGCTTGAGGGCAGCATCTCGGCGCGGCCACGATTATTGCCCTTGCGCCGCCTCGTCGAATTCTCGCTCCACCGGCGCTTCGCCCGGTCGCTCTACCCGCGCGATCCACGCATCGCCCGCTGGCTGCTCACGCTTCAGGTTCATGACGGTCTGGCGGCCGGCGCCAGCCAGCGCGAGATCGGCGAGGCGCTCTACGGGACCGCGCGCGTCGCCGATGAATGGGACGGCGCCTCGGACTCGCTGCGGTCGCGCGTGCGCCGGATGGCCGCGGAAGGAGGACGTCTGGCAAAAGGCGGGTGGCGGCTGCTCATGCGGCGACCGTGATCCTTCATTGCTGGAAGGGGCAATCCGGCTGAGCTGGTGTGCCTGGTCGTCGGTGTAGAAAACGCCATGCACTTTGATGCCGCCCTGATGAGCCAGGTAATCAGGCCACCCTTTTGGTCATTGCAGGCCCTGGGAGGGGCCCGACGCCGAAATCGTGCATCTTGTGGAGGAAAGCCGGGACTTCGTCAGGCGTCGCGCGGGTGTTGGGATTGGACAGCCCGGCGAGGGTGAGTTCAGTTGCAGGTTCTACCGTGTTCAGCGGCGGAGTCTCTCCATATTTATATCCAATGTGGTTGGAATCCGAACCCAGCCAAGCAGTCGTGATCATCAAAAAGGCTGGACAAGGACAGGTCGAAAGCGGACTTGCCATTTCCGCCAGCCGCATGCGGGTCTCGGTCGTCAGACATCAGTGCTAGCGCTGATTGCTGACCGAAAAAGCGAATCCTTGCAAATTCGTCGCAAAACACCGAACATCAAGTGAAGTCGTCATTGGAAGACCACTGGGCTTGAGGCGATTATAAGCGACGGTAGCGGAGGACTTCTATGCTTGGAGTTGGTGCTCGTGTCTTGTCGGTGGCGGCGATGATGATGGCTTATCCGATTGCCGCGGCGGCGCAGTCGGGGAACGATGAAGCGATCCTGAGGCAGGTCATCAAAGCAAATAGCGAGGGGACCTGTCCCGACACGCTCATGGCACCCTACCTGCGAGGAATGTGTCTCCAGAATATGCCGGCGATTGGGCAACAATTGTCTGCGTTGGGCGCTATCCAAAGGGTCGACTATCTGGGCAGCCAGAGCTTTCCGAACTTCGGACCGTGCGAGATTTACCGTGTCACCTTCGACAAGGGCTCGTTGATCTGGACCATCAACCTGGGGTCCGATGGTAAGATTGCAGTGCTGAGCTACAACTAATCGACCTAGAAGACCAGGCTCTTGATTCGCCAGCTGCCGTCGCCTTGCCGCTTCATAACTGCGCCAAGTTCCATATTATTACCGGCGCTGTCGAGCGTGAACCGCCTTATTGTCAAAACATCGCCGTCTCCGGCGATCCCCAAGTCCGGCGCATTGAATATGCCGAGCGACATGCGGAAGGTCATTACCGGCTTGCTGTAAAGGGCGCTTCCAACCAGATCGGCTAGGTGGGTGAGGACACCGCAATACATGTCTGGCTTGATTTTCAGCCGCACGCTGATGTCGAGCGAATCTGCATAGAAGGTATTGCAATCGTTATTGAGCAGGGGCTGGACCAGGCTAGGAAAAGCGCGTGCGGCCTCGGCCTCGTCGGTGTCCCGCATATCGGTTTTGACAAAGCGCAGCATTAAGTTGGGATCACTGTTGCCGAGGTCGAATAACAGGCCGTCGCGCGCCACCAGCTTCGTGCTGAAATCGTCGGCCGTGACGACGCTTTCGGTGCACTGGCCTTGGCAGGATGGAGCAACGCCGCGCGCGACTATCGAACCGTCCGCCCGGATCGTCCCGAAAAAATTCCACGTATCGATACGGAAATCCGTTGGCTTGATTGGGGGCCCTGGGCAATTCGAATTGCGATTTCCCAGGTGAACGAGGCTGATGTTCCGAGAATAGGTTCCGTGGACTTCATTGTTGCTGCCGCGCGACAAAGCATAAGTTCGCTTGGTGACCACTATAGCCCGGCATCCGGGATTAGGGGCCCCATTCTCACTGATGAGCACGTTGCTCCAGTCGCCAACAAGTCGGGCCGCCTGGTCCTGCTGCGCAAATCCCGCCCGCGGCTGGGCGGAAAGCGCGAGCAGCATGCCGGCCCCGAGCACCGTCCGGACGATCCCGACCATTACCGTGCAAGCACCAATGAGGTGGACTGCGATCCAACCAGAAGTGCCCCTGACAGCTTTCGTTCGGTGACCTCAAGCGTGCCGGAAATGGGCAATCCGCTTTGACTCACGCCGAGGAGCTTGAGAGTTGATCCGGTCATATAGGCGTTGCCCTTTATCCAGCCGCCCGGCAAGCTCGGCAGGCCTTCAAAGCGCCATGAGTTCGCCTCCGATGTCGAAAAGGTAAGCGTGCCGGCGGGACCTCCGTCCCATATACCTTCGAGCGCCACATCGCATGCGACCTCGATGGTCTGCTGGGGTTGGTCGGACAAGTTGACGGATTGCGGACTGCACGACGTGAACAGTGTGGACGAGCCGATCATCACCATGCCCGATCGTGTGTCCGTGCAGGATCCCGCATCCAGGGGAGCCATTCCCGTTTCACCGCTCACCCGGATCTCCGGTGCGCTGAGAGAGCCTTTCAACGCTAGGCATAAGTGAACCGGAACGCTGGGCTTGGGAAATTCCGTGAGCATCCATCTCAGTCCGGCGGCGTTTGCCGACCGCGCAATTTTCTCGATCGGGATCACGTTGGCGCCCGTCGACCCGATATACATGCCAACGAAGCCGCGACCGCTGAAGATCGGGGCGCCGGAATCTCCTTCGACGCCCGACACCAGGCCGGTCACCGTCAAATCGCCGACCTCATCATGACCGATCGTCCCACCCCAAGGCTGATATTCGATGGCGGTGGGTGTGACAGGGAGTCGCGCCGGGTCACCGTTTTTCGCATAGGACTCCACCACCTTGTTTACCCAGGCATCATATCCGGTGACGGAAAGCGGAACGCGGATCGGAATGAAGGCGAGGTCGCCATCGCCGAGCTGCGGCGCGCCAGCGAGCGGCCAGGCGCCGGCATGGCCACGCGTGTTGATCTCGATGTCGCGATACGGCGTTGGGACGACGGAGTTCTGATCCGGAAAATTCGGATATACGACATGCGCAGCTGTCGCGATCCATAAGATATCGCCCTGACGCGCAAAGATAAAACCGTAGCCGCCCTTGGCTTGAGAAGACTCATTGACGTCGATCTTGACGATGTTGTTGAGGTAGGTGTCGGCAACGACTGCGTTGAGCCGGTCGGATGTCTGACCCGCAGCGGCCTTCACCGAGAGAGCAGTTACGAGCGCCGCAAGAAGAAGAACTGGTATCCGGTCCATAACATTCCGATCACACCGGCAAGCGCGGCAATGAGAGGGCGAAAAATCGGCGAGCTAGTAAAAACCTCGAGAATGCTTGGTCGCAAATCCTCCGGTTCGCTGGTCGGGCCGCTAAGAGATTGCGGGCTGCCGACAATTGCCGACATCAGCAGCCTCAAATGCGGGCCAAGCCGAAGCGTCAGGCTCCCCGTTTTGATGTCCGCAAATCTCAAACGAACCAGACCGCTCAGGGGCGACGTCTTCTGGGTGTCGGCGAGCCGCAACTGACCGGCATCGATGGCGCTGGTTCGCACCTCGGGCGGTGTGGCGCTTTGCAGGCGCGACAAATCGACGCTCACCGGATTGAGAAACACCAAGGCGCGGTTCTCTTCGTGCGTGCAGAAGCTGACGCTTCCCTTGTCCGGCACAAGAAGGCGGTCGGGCGTCCCCATGCTGCCCGGGCGACCGGCAACGACGCCAACCAGTCTGAGGGCCAGGCCATTGGGATTCCTGACGTCGAAGGCGATGCAGCCAGGCTCGTTCTGCGAAACCGTGACGTTCGTACCGGGCTGGAGTTCGAAGCTCGAAATTGATGAAAAGCGAGGTGCCGGGCCGGTCACGCCGGTCGCCTGGAGGTCTGAGATATCGACGACATCGCTGAGTTGTGATCGTCCAGTGGTCGCGGAACCCGCCGCCAAATCGAATCCCGAAATCGATGCGTCGAGATCAAAGCTCGCTGTGCGCTGCTTAAGGCTGCTGGCGCCGCCGACCACAGCCAAACCGACGAGCAAGAGGGACCCGGCGAGCAGCCAACGTGGTGGATCCCAGCGAAGCCTTGCAGCGAGCGCGTCGATGGACGCCAGGGCAGCAGCGCTTTCTGCGAGCGCCGCCGCCGTCACCGGGACGTCTGGATCTTCTAGGGCGCTGATGATCCGAAGTTTCTCTGCGGACAGCCTGGCCGATAACGACCGAGTCACGCGGCCGGTACCATCACATCGATAATGGCGCCGCTTACGGCATTTCGAGCATGGAGGGCCGTCACCTTGACCGTGACCAAGGTCGCGGCGCGCCTTCTCACCAACGGGATCGTGAGCAGACCGCCATCAGGCAGCCCCTGACGTTGAACCGCCATGTCGGAGCATCTGGCGTCGATGCAGGTTTGCCAGCCGATACGCAGTGCGGCTTGGTCGGAGCGTAGAACTAGCTGCAGGGGCGACGATGCGGGGGCGCCCGTCAGCACGGGCCTATACAAGGGTTCGCCGCTCGGTTGGGCGGTCCATGCGAGCAAACCCAAGGTTTGCGCGCTGATTCCGTTGGGAATTGCTGCGGCAGCCAGGTCGATCGCGAGACCGTCATGGGGAATGACGCCGTCCAGTCGGTAACTCTTCCCCGTCCGGACGTCCTGCCCGAGCAGGGCAACCGGCAAGCGGGTCGGGACGCTGACCAACAGACTGGTCGGAGAGACGAATGTGACGGGCCCGACCGTATAGGAAACAACGGCTAACTCCCCGCTATGCGGGACCGAAACCGTCCCGTCGCAATATCCTGATCGCGCCTTGTAGCCGGCGGGCAGCCGTTGTGATGCCGCGACCAGCCGCGCATTGCAGCCGGGAGGAAGTGTTGTGCTGCCGCTGCCACCGCTCAATCCCGCGATGGCGAAAAATGCTAAAAGAATTGGTCGCCAATATTGCATCCGGGCAAACGCCTCTTCGCGGCGGGTTGTTTACTGTCATGAGAACATCAAGGGGAGAGTGATTTCATGCTCCGATGCAGGCCCGTCGTCAACAACGCTCAAAGTAAACGAAGCGGCCGAGTAAGAAAATAATATCCGAAATGGTTTTATCGACCGAGCGGAGCAGCCGCGCCACAACTATGAATCGACCCATTGTAGCAAATCTTGGTCGGAGACAAAGTACGCCGCATTTTGCGATGTCGGCCAGCCACAATTAAGTGCGCCCTAATTCGTCTTGGCGACGGGAAACCGGGTTGCAGTCGTCATTTGTTGCGACCCGTGAGGGCGCCTCGCGCGGACCGGGGCCGCGCGACCGCCGCTCTATGGCTTGGCCCTAGCCGTCGCCACCGAGCCCGTGACCGGTCTCGGCCCCGCGGTGATGATCGGCTGGCGGTGCCGGCTGGCGCCAGCCCTGGTGGAACGGGGCTGATGACGCACACTGCCGACGCAGGCTTTCGGCAGGGTGCGGCGCCTGATGGCGGCCCCGCGGGCACTCCTTCCCCGCGGCCGGGCGGCGCGCCCGGTTTCGCTGGCCGGCGACAGCTGCCGCCTGACCCTGCGAAGCCCGACCGAGCGCCGCCGGTCCGGCCGCGTTCCTTGGGGGTGCCCTTCTTTGTTGGCCGGCGGCGCGCCGCCGGCAGTTGGCTGCTGCGGTCGCCGCGCTGGCGCGCGTCGGCGTTGTTTTGGCCTCTCCCGGACAAGCGCGGGTGGGCGGCGCTCCCGGCTAGGCCCGCCGCGGTCGGCGGCAACCCCTTACGCTTCGCTTCGGGGTGCTCCGCTGCGCTGCGCCCTGCGGTGCCGCCGCCCGCTTGAGCGGGCCTCTCTGGTCGCACGATGCCGCCCACCCCCGCTTTTCCGGGAGGCCTGCTGGTTTGGGGGCGGCTTGGAGGATCACGATGCCCACAGCCACTAGCCGAACCGCTCGCCGCAACGGGCGTAAGGGGACCGAACGGCAAGCCGGGACGGAACGGACGAGCCTTTATGATGAGGTGACCGCCCGGATCATTTCGGAACTTGAAACGGGCCGCGTACCTTGGGTCCAACCTTGGGGACGCGTTGGCGGCACCGGTCCGGCCCTGCCTCGCAACGCACTCACCGCGCGCTCCTATTCGGGCGTCAATGTGCTGATCCTGTGGGGCGCGGTCATCGAGCATGGCTGGCCGTCCCAATCGTGGCTGACCTTCCGGCAGGCGATCGAGGCGGGCGGGGCCGTCCGCAAGGGCGAGCACGGGACGACCGTGGTCTATGCCGATCGCTTCACCCCCGAAGCGGAAAAGGCGCGCGCGGTCGAGAAGGGCGGCGATGCCAAAACTATTCCCTTCCTCAAACGCTTTACCGTGTTCAACGTCGCGCAGTGCGAAGGCCTTCGCCCCGGCCTCGCCGCCGATCCCGTCCCGCTCCCCGAACGGGAGATCGTGCCCGTGGCTGAAAGCGTGATCGCCGCGAGCGGGGTGGATTTCCGGATCGGCGGCAATTGCGCCTTTTATGCGCCGGGCGAGGATTACGTGCAGGTGCCGCCGCAGCCCGCCTTTTTCGAGCAGATCAACTATTACCGCACCTGCCTGCACGAACTGACCCACGCCACCGGCCATAGCGCGCGGCTCGACCGCAAGCTGACCACCGCTTTCGGCACCAAGGATTATGCCCGCGAGGAACTGGTCGCCGAAATGGGATCGGCGTTCCTGTGTGCCGCGCTGGGCATCGTGCCGACCGTTCGCCACGCCGATTATCTGGCCTCATGGCTGGAGGTGCTGCGCGAGGACAGCCGCGCCATCTTCCGCGCCGCATCCGCCGCGAGCAAGGCGGCTGACTGGCTATTGGCGCGGCACCAGCAGAATCTGGCCGAAACCTCGGGCGAACAAACCCTGCCGCGCGGGAGGTTGGCAGCATGATCCTCCTGACCCACGATCTGCGCCTTGCGCTGCGCGTGAATGCCGTGAATTCGCTGGTCGCCGAAGCGCGCGGCAAGGATTTCGACCCGGCCCCCGTGGTCAAATTCTTCTCGCCCATCAGTGCAGCGACATGGCTCGCGACCGAGCTTTACGACGATGACGATACGTTGTTCGGGCTTGCCGACCTTGGCTTCGGCTGCCCCGAGCTTGGCGTGTTCAGCCTGTCCGAAATGGCCAGCGTGCGTCTGCCGTTTGGCTTGGGGATCGAGCGCGACCTGTCGTTCGCGAGCATCCATCCGATT
>Ga0136846_1235123_pt1 | contig 21925 bp, 19 predicted proteins | sample HopSoiMetagenom2_FD_96841 | JGI IMG/M metagenome (GOLD analysis project Ga0136846, IMG submission 96841) | Grasslands soil microbial communities from Hopland, California, USA - 2 Assembly 2016 (version 4) | ecosystem: Environmental > Terrestrial > Soil > Grasslands | place: USA: Hopland... | reverse complement strand
GACTACGTCAAGAACATGGTCACCGGGGCCGCGCAGCTCGACGGGGCGATCCTCGTCGTCTCCGCGCTCGACGGGATCATGCCGCAGACCGCCGAACACGTCCTGCTGGCCCGGCAGGTGGGCGTCGACCACATCGTCGTCGCCCTCAACAAGGCCGACGCGGGTGACGAGGAGCTGACGGACCTCGTGGAGCTGGAGGTACGCGAACTGCTCACCGCGCAGGGCTACGGCGGCGACGCGGTGCCCGTCGTACGGGTGTCGGGTCTGAAGGCGCTCGAGGGCGACCCGCGCTGGACCGCGTCGATCGACGCGCTGCTCGACGCGGTGGACACGTATGTGCCCATTCCCGAGCGGTACGTGGACGCCCCGTTCCTGTTGCCGGTGGAGAACGTGCTCACCATCACCGGCCGGGGGACGGTCGTCACGGGCGCCGTCGAGCGTGGCACCGTGCGCGTCGGCGACCGGGTCGAGGTGCTCGGCTCTGACCTGGAGACGGTCGTCACCGGCGTGGAGACCTTCGGCAAGCCGATGGAGGAGGCGCAGGCCGGGGACAGCGTGGCGCTGCTGCTGCGCGGGGTGCCGCGCGACGCGGTGCGACGCGGGCACGTGGTCGCGGCGCCGGGCAGTGTGGTGCCTCGGCGGCGGTTCTCCGCGCGGGTGTATGTGCTGTCGGGGCGCGAGGGCGGGCGTACGACGCCGGTCGCGACGGGGTATCGGCCGCAGTTCTACATCCGGACCGCGGATGTCGTGGGGGACGTGGACCTCGGTGAGATGGCTGTCGCGCGGCCCGGGGAGACGGTCACGATGACTGTGGAGCTGGGGCGGGATGTGCCCCTGGAGGCGGGACTTGGGTTCGCCATCCGTGAGGGTGGGCGGACCGTGGGGGCGGGGACCGTGACCGCCGTGGAGTGAGGGGGGGCTGGTGTGCGTGGGGGGCTGCGGGGCTGTTGTTGTTGTGGCTGGTCGCGCCCACGCGGCGGAGCCGCATATCGGCACAGCCTCGCGCCCCCTTGGGGCACGCCTCAGCCAGGCACAATGAAGGGGTGAACGACGAGTCGATACCCGTTGCCCGTGCCGTTGACCACGGGTTCGCCAAGCTCATGCCCGATGTCGACCGCAAGCGTGCCTGGCTGCTCACCGTCGACGGGGCGCCTCAGTCGTACGTCGATCTGGACGAGCCGACGCATCTGGAGTTCGAGTACACGCGTCGGCTCGGGCACGTCCTGGACACCGTCGCGGAGCCGGGGCGGGCGCTGGACGTGCTGCACCTCGGTGGCGGCGCGCTCACCCTGCCCCGGTATCTCGCGGCCACCCGGCCCGGTTCCCGGCAGGATGTCGTCGAGGCCGATCGTGGGCTGCTCGACCTGGTCGTCGAACACCTTCCGCTTCCCGTCGGCGCGGGCGTCGCCCTGCACGCGGCCGACGCCCGCGCCTGGCTGGAAGCCGCTCCCGACGCCTGCGCCGACGTGCTCGTGGCCGACGTGTTCGGCGGCTCCCGCGTCCCGGCCCACCTGACGTCCCTGACGTACGCCGCAGAGGCCCAGCGGGTGCTGCGCGGCGACGGCGTCTACCTCGCCAACCTGGCCGACGCCGCGCCCTTCGCCTTTCTGCGCTCCCAACTCGCCACGTTCGCCGCTGTGTTCGAGGAACTGGCACTGATCGCCGAGCCGGGCGTACTGCGGGGCCGCCGCTTCGGCAACGCGGTGCTCGTCGCCGCGCACCGCCCCCTGGACACGGCCGCCCTGGCCCGCCGCGTCGCCTCCGACGCCTTCCCGGCCCGCTTCGAACACGGGCCCGCGCTACGGGACTTCATCGGGGACGCCGCACCCGTGCGCGACGAGGACGCGGTGCCGTCACCGGAGCCGCCGCAGGGGGCGTTCGGCATCGGATGAGGCCGGGGGTGGGACCGACCCGCGGCCGGCCCAGGAGGGGCGGGGCGGGGGAGCCGACGGACGTCACCGGGCAACTGCCGTGGCCCGCCGCCCACTTGCCCATCCAATTCCGCCCAGCCCCGCCCCGACCGGGACCGGCCGATCGCGGTCTCACGCGCCGGTCGGGTCCCCGTGCAGGCGTACCGTGCTCAGGATCTGCATGATCGTCTTCTCGGGGACCTCCCCGTTGACGCCCGTCGCGCCGTACAGGCTCCACGCCACGTAGTCGCCGGCCGAGTTCTTGAAGCCGAAGGTGATCGCCTTGCCGTCGCTCGCGCACTTGCCCTTCTGCGGCGTGTTCTTCGAGTGGGCCCGCGCGAAGCTGCCCTTGATGCCGGACTTCGTCGTGTACGGCGTCGCCTTCTCGTCGAAGACGAGGCTCTTCTTGTCCGGCTGCGTGTAGCCGCCGAAGACCCACCAGGGGACCTGGTTCACGGCGACCTCGTCGGCGTTCTTCGCGCCGCTCGCGCCCTTGGTGCCCACGGCCGCGAGCGCGGTGTCCGACGTACGGCCGTCCTTGTCGTCGTCCGACACGCACCACTTGGACTTGTAGTAGGCCGGTGCGGACATGGTGATGAGCGGCTTGGCGCCGGCCTTGGGGTCGGCGTCCTCGAAGCCGATCAGCGTGCCCGGCGACTTCACCTCCCAGTCCGCCGGCACGTCGAAGGCCGTGCCCCACTTCGGATTCACGACCACCTTCCAGCCGGCGACGGTCGGCTGCTCGGCCTGGGAGCCGCGCGGGTTGTCGTCGGAGGCGGACGCCGAAGAGGACGCGGACGCGGAGGCCGAATCGCTGGGATCCGCGGAACGCGAGGCGGGCGCCGACGCGGGTGCGGACGCGCCGGGCTGCTTGTCCTTGGTGTCCGAGCCCGCCTGCTCGTCCTTGTCGCCGCCCAGGACCAGGAAGCCGGTGACCCCGGCCGTGATCACGACCGCGGCGGCCGCGACGATCGCGGTGATCCTCGTCCGGTTGCCGCCTCCGCCGGACGGCGGCTGCGGTGCGCCGGTCGGGGCCGGAGCGCCCCAACCCGGTTGTGGGGGCTGGGGATAGGGGTTGGACTGCGGATACCCGGTCTGCTGGTATCCGGGCTGCTGGTACGGGTTCGGCTGTTGATAGCCCGGCTGCTGGTACGGATTGTGCGGCGGGACCTGCGGAGGATGCGGGTCCTGCGGGTTCTGCTCGCCCCCGGGCGGCTGCTGTTCTGGCCACATGGCCGGTAACGATACGGCGGTCCACGGGCACTTGGTGTCATGAGTCCCCCGGCCGCTCTGTCGCGAGAGGCCCCGCGTCCCTGGACGGCCGGAAGTTGAAGATTGTGTGTGCCAACGGGGTACTCCTGCACACAACTCGGCACCCCCGCAGAGCCTAATTCCGCAGGCCGGCAGGGATACCGCCGGTAACACATCTGAATTTCTCTCGTTTTGAACTTCGGTCACTCGAACTGCTTGTTTACTGCGAGACGGGTGTGCGAGTGTGAGCCGACTCAGGCGGGGGCAGAGGCCAGACCCCCTATTCCCGCTCGGGATTCCGTGCCGGTCGACCCGAACTCCTCAGGTGGTGAGTCGTAGGTACGAACCAATCGGCATTACTTCCCGTGGATGTGCAATTAGCTCGCGCCGTCCTGCGGCTTGGAAGGAATGGGTTCTGTGCAATCCCCTCACCCCCCGCGTCCGCCCTACCCTCCTCGCCCCGGTGCCACTCCCGGGGAATCCGACATGAACCTCGCCGCGCAACTGCGTGGACGGGTCGAGGGTGAGAGCGGGTATGCCGTCGCACTGCTGCTGGCGCGTCACTGGCAGTCGACGTACGACTATGCGGCCGTCTGTCTCGCCGCCGAGGGGGACCTCGCCACCATGGCGGCCACGGCGGCCTTTCACCGGGTGCTCGGGCGACTTGAGCGCGGTGAGTCGAATCAGGCGCTGCGGCCCCAACTCCTCGTAGCGGTAAGGGAAACGGTCCGCGAGTGGTCCGCCGACGACGGTATTTCGGGCCTCCTTCCGGAACTCCGCAAACCTACTGGCGCCCGTGGTCTACGCGCGGCGAGGGCTCGCACATCCGAAAAGCGGCAACTGGCCGAGCGGTCATTCGGCGTGCTGCCGAGAGCGGCCCAGTGCCTGCTCTGGCACACCGAGGTCGAGGCCGAACCCCTTTCCGTACCGGCCGGTCTGCTGGGGGTGGACTCCGTGAGCGCTTCGGCGGCGCTGGAGCAGGCCCGCGAGCAATTCCGCAACGCCTGTGTACACGCCCACCGTGAACTCGCGCCGACCAGGGAATGCCGCTTCTACAACCGCCTCCTCGACGTCCCGATCCGACGTGGCGGCGCCCTGTTGCCCGATGTCGAACAGCATCTGCTGGTGTGCGGTCACTGCCGGCACGCCGCCGAGCAACTCAGCCATTTCGAGGGCGAGCTCGGCGTTCTGCTCGCCGAGTCGGTGCTGGGCTGGGGAGCCCGCCGATATCTCGACTCCCGCCCGGGACGTGGTGGTCCGGGTGCGTATCCAGGCGGACAGGCCGGCCGGGGTGGGCGCCCCGGTGGTGGGGGCCGGCATCGCCTCATGGCCCGTATGCCGCTGCCCGACGAGCGGTTCAGCCGCCCGAAGGGACGCACGCGGGCCGTGGTCGTCGGCGTCGGCGTGCTCTCCGTCGCGCTGGTCGCGAGTGTGATCGGCATCCGTGACCGGTCGGACACGAGCTCCCTGCCGAAGGCCGACTGGGGCGCGGTGAGCGGCTACACGACCGGCCCGACTGCCGCCTCGCCCTCCGCCGGCCAGAAGTCGGTCAGCTCCGCGCCGCCGGCCGGTGACTCGGCGTCGGCCGGGCACGCCGGCCATCCCGGCGTGACGGAACGCGGCAGGCTGCGCCACCTCGCCACGGGCCTGTGCCTGGACATCCACGGCGCCCGGGTCGTGGCCGGCGCGGGCACCCGGCTCGCCGTGTGCTCGTCCGCCGTGACCCAGCAGTGGTCGTACGAGGACGACGGTCTTCTGCGCAGCCTCGCCGACCCCGGACTGTGTCTCGACTCCCACTCCGCCGCCGGAGAGGTCTTCCTCTCGGGTTGCGTCGGCTCCCGCGCCGACGAGATTCGCTACGACCTCACCGTCCAGGGCGAACTGCTGCCCCACTGGCGTGAGGAACTGGTCGTCGCACCCGTCTCGCTCCGCGCGGGCGCGGGTGTCGTGGTCAGGACCAGATCCGGGGCGGTGGGGGAGAAATGGACGCTCGACTCCGACCCCGCCGCATCCGACGGCTCCGCCGGGACGGACGACCGGCAGAAGAACGTCGGGGCGAAGGGCGCCAAGGACCCCAAGGGCGGGGAGTCCGACCAGAAGGAGCAGAAGGGGGAGAAGGGAGAGGGCGGTACGCAGCAGGGGGCCGAGCCCGGTGCGGGGAACGGGGCTCCGGGATCCGCCGGGGCGCCCTCGTCCACACCTACGGGCGCTCCCTCGCCCGACGCTGGCTCCGGCCAGCAGTTCGAGACGCGGTACGTCGTGGACGACGGCGGCGCGGAGCACGCGCCCGCTCCGGCGACGGCCCTGCCGCCGCAGCCGCTGACCGCGGCGCGGCCGGTCGTCGCCGCGGTGGCGCAGGGGGTCGGCTCGCTCACGGGGACCGTCGGTTCGCTCGCCTCCAGGTGACGGGCACCCGTCATCGTCAATCCCGGGTGTCACCCTGACCCGGTAGGCTTCCCGGCACGCGTCCGTGGCCGGGCGTGTGCCGGGAACGCAGACGTACCGGGCGTACGGCGAGATCGGAAGGAACCGGCGTTGCACGTGCAGGAATGGCTGGAGACGATCCCCGCGGTCAGCATCTACGCGCTGGTGGCACTGGTCATCGGGCTGGAGAGCCTGGGCATTCCCCTGCCCGGCGAGATCGTTCTGGTCTCCGCCGCGCTGCTCGCCTCCCAGCACGGTCACATCAACCCGTTCGTCCTCGGCGCCTGTGCGAGCGCCGGCGCCATCATCGGTGACTCCATCGGCTACGCCATCGGCCGCAAGGGGGGCCGGCCGCTGCTGGCCTGGCTCGGGGCGAAGTTCCCCAAGCACTTCGGTGAGGGGCACATCGCGACGGCCGAGCGGTCCTTCGAGAAGTGGGGCATGTGGGCGGTCTTCTTCGGCCGCTTCGTCGCGCTGCTGCGGATCTTCGCGGGGCCCCTCGCGGGGGTGCTGCGGATGCCGTACTGGAAGTTCCTCATCGCCAATGTGCTGGGCGGGATCATCTGGGCGGGCGGTACGACAGCGGTCATCTACTACGTGGGTGTCGTCGCGGAGTCCTGGCTGAAGCGGTTCTCGTGGCTGGGGCTCGTGCTGGCGGTGCTCATCGGTCTCACGTCGATGCTGGTTCTCAAGCGCAAGGCCAAGAAGACGGAGGGGTCCGTGCGCGAGGCGGAGACTGTAGCGGCTGCTGAGTGATGTCGGGCGCGGGCCGTCCGGGGCCTGTCGCCCCGGTTCCCCGCGCCCGTTCAGGCGGGCCGCCCTACTCGTGGATCTCCTGGTGGGCCTTCGCCAGATCCGCGTACATCGTGCCGTTCAGCGAGATCCCCTCCCGCTCCTCCACGGTCAACTCACGTCTCACCTTCGCCGGTACGCCCGCGACCAGTGACCCCGGCGGAACCTCCATGCCCTGCGGTACCAGTGCCTGCGCCGCCACCAGTGAACCCGCGCCGATCACCGCGCCGTTCAGGACCGTCGCGCCCATGCCGATCAGGCAGTCGTCCTCGACCGTCGCTCCGTGGACCACCGCGTTGTGACCGACGGAGACGCGTTCGCCGATGGTCACGGGGAAGCCCGGGTCGGCGTGCAGGGTGCAGTTGTCCTGGATGTTGCTCCGGGCGCCGACGGAGATCCGTTCGACGTCGCCGCGCAGCACCGCGCCGTACCAGACGCTCGCGCCCGCCCGCAGGGTCACGTCCCCGATCACCGAGGACGTGGGCGCCACGAAGACGTCCTCGTCCACTTTCGGGTCCCTGCCACCGATACCGGTGATCAACGCCTTGTGCGTCATCTCGCCTCCCGCTCCTCGCCTACCCCAGACCGTACGCCACCGCTGTGGGGCGAAGATCACAGGTGTGCGGCCTGCTGGCCCCGCCCGGCCGTGAGTACGGTGTGCGGGTGCCCAAGCCCAAGAACACGTTCTCGTCATGGCGGCGTCGGCTGGCGCAGCGCGCGGTGCACGCGGCCTGGGCCTGGGTGCAGCGCACGGGTTCCGTGACCGCCGAGCACCCCGGGCGGCTGACCTTCCGGGCGATGGGAACAGGTACCAGGCTGGCCTTCCCGCTGGGCACCGTCTTCGGTGAACGCTGGATCGAGCTGGGCTCCCACTGCATCGTCGGCGAGCAGGTGACCCTGACGGCGGGCCTGATGCCGGACCTTGACCTCGGTCCGGACCCCATCCTGCGCATCGGCGACGGTGTCGTCCTCGGCCGCGGCAGCCATGTCATCGCCGACACGACGGTCACCATCGGCAGCGACTGCTACTTCGGGCCGTATGTGTACGTGACGTCCACGAATCATTCGTACGACGATCCGCACGAGCCCATCGGCAAGCAGTGGCCGCGTATGGAGCCGGTCGAGATCGGTCCGGGCTGCTGGATCGGCACCGGTGCGGTGATCCTTCCCGGGGCGCGCGTCGGGCGGAACGTGGTGGTGGCGGCCGGTGCCGTCGTGCGGGGGACCGTGCCCGACCACGCGGTGGTGGCGGGGGCTCCGGCCAGGGTCGTACGCCGCTGGACGCCGGCCGAGGGCTGGGTGCCTCCGCTGCGGACACCGGCCCCGACGCCCATCCCGGCGGGGACCACCCCGGAGCAGCTGCGGGCCTTGTCGGAGCTGGACGCGGTGGCGGTGGCGCGGCTGGCGGAGCTGGACGCCGAGGAGCACGCCGGGGACGTACGCGCCGAGTCCTGACCGCGCGGCCGTGGCGGGCGGTGCCTCAGCCCGTCGCCAGCAGGAGCGTGCCCACCAGGGCCAGGCCCGCGCCCGCCGCCTGGACCGCGCGCAGGCGTTCGCTGAGGAAACCGCGTGCCGCCAGGGCGGTGACCACCGGGTAGAGCGAGGCGAGTACGGCGGCCACGGTGACCGGGCCGTGCTGGGCGGCGATCGAGTAGGTGCCGTTGGCGGCGACATCGGCGAGGCCGACGAAGGCGAGCGCCGGGAGGGTCTGCCAGGGGAAGCCGCCCGCCGGGAGGGCGACGCCGCCCCGCCGGACCGAGACGTACAGCGCGGTGCCGCCGACGGCCACGTTCGTCAGGCGCTGTACGAAGAGCGCGAGGAACAGCCCCGTCAGCGTGTTCGACGCCTCCGCGATCAGGGCGAAGACCGTGCCGAAGCCGAACGCCGCGAGCAGGGTGAGCAGGATCGCCTGCCGCTGCACGGGCGCGCCCCTGAGCTGTGGTCCGCCCGCGAGCACGACGCCGACGACGGCGACCGCGATGCCCGCGAACTGGAGCAGGCCGGGGCGCTCGCCGAGGAAGAGCCCGACGCTGATGGGGACGGCCACGCCCAGCGAGCCGAGCGGGGAGACCACGCCCATCGGGCCCAGGGCGAGCGCCTTGTAGAAGGAGAGCAGGGCCACCGGTCCGGCGAAGCCCGCGGCGACCGCGAACCACAGCCGTGGACCGGCCTCGCTCCAGCCGCCGGTCAGGACGACGATCGTGCCGAGTACGACCGCCGCGATCGACTGCGAGACCACGACCACCGTCAGCGCGGGCATACGCCGGGTCAGCAGTCCGCCGCCGAAGTCGGCCAGCCCCCAGAGCAGGCTGGTGACCAGGGCGAAGAATGCGGTCATGAGGACGCCTCGCAGTACAGTGGAATGAACGGGTCGGTGCACCACACGGTAGTTCAGTGAAGTGAACTATGCCATCCAGAATGATGCACGCAAAAGTGTGCGGCAGGATGAGGTGCTGAGACGACCCGAAAGCAAGGCCAAGACAAGGCCCGAAGACAAGACCGAAGACAAGCCTGAAGACTAAGAGTGTCGGACGAGAATTTGGACGGAACCGTGTCGGATCTCGACCTGTTGACCCAGTCGCTGGCGCGCAGCGTGAAGCGCTGGCGCGCCGAACGCGGCTTCACCCTGGAGACGCTCGCTGCCCGCGCCGGGGTCAGCCGCGGGATGCTCATCCAGATCGAGCAGGCCCGCACCAACCCCAGCCTCGGCACGGTCGTGAAGATCGGTGACGCGCTCGGCGTCAGCATCACGACCCTGCTTGACCACGAGCGGGGCCCGAAGGTCCGGATCGTCCCCGCCGACCAGGCCGTACGGCTGTGGCACACCGACGCCGGCAGCTTCAACCGGCTCCTCGCGGGCACCGAGGCACCCGGCCCGCTGGAGCTGTGGGACTGGCGCCTCATGCCCGGCGACACCAGTCCGTCCGACCCGCACCCCCCGGGCACCTTCGAGATCCTCCACGTCACGGCGGGCGAACTGACGCTCACGGTCGACGGAGTCGAACACCGTGTCCCGGCCGGCGCGAGCGCCACCTTCGAGGCCGCCGTCCCCCACACGTACGGCAACAACGGCGCCGTACCGATGGAGATGATGATGTCGGTGTCGGTCCCGCCGGTGAGCTGAGCCGCCCCGGCCGAGGCCCCGCTCACGGCTGTTAGCGTGCCGTCATGCGCGCCCCCATCGGAAATTTCGACACCGCCACTCCCGCCCCCGACTGCCTCGGTGAACTCGTCGCCCCGGTCGCCGACGCCGTACGCCACTGGGCAGGTGCCGTGCCCGCCGACCAGATCCTGTACGTCGACACCGACCCGGAGTGGGCCGACACCGCCGTCTTCGTCGAGCACTACGGGCGGGAGCTCCTCGAACAGTCGGCGAACTGTGTTGTCGTGGCCGGCAAGCGCGGCGGCGAGACCACCCTCGCCGCCTGTCTCGTCCTCTCCACCACCCGGGTGGATGTGAACGGTGTCGTACGCCGCCAACTCGGCGCCCGCAAGGCGTCGTTCGCACCAATGGACACGGCCGTCGGGGAGAGCGGGATGGAGTACGGAGGCATCACCCCGATCGGACTCCCGGACTCCTGGCCCCTGTTGGTCGACCCGGCCCTCATCGACCTGCCCTGGGTGCTGGTCGGCAGCGGGCGGCGACGCGGCAAACTGCTGGTGCCCGGGAAGGCGTTCGCGGGGCTTCCGGGTGCGGTGGTGGTGGCCGGGCTGGGCGCCAACTGACGTCAGAAGGACGCCTGCTGAGCCGGTGTCAGTGGTCGGCGTCCCTGCCGATGTACACGTCGGCGAACGCCGCCGCGGCCGAGGGGGAGTTCAGGATGCGGCGCAGACGGGCCAGGGTCGTGCCGGAGCGGAACGGGTCGCCCGAGGACGCCCCGTGGTAGATGTCCGACAGCCACAGCGAGAACTCCTGGTACTGCCAGACGCGCCGTAGACACGCCTCCGAGTAGCCGTTCAGGTCGCAGGGGTCGCCCTTCGTGAGGTAGGTGACGAGTCCGTCGCCGAGCAGGAAAGCGTCGTGCAGGGCGAGGTTCATTCCCTTGGCGGCTATGGGAGCGGTGAGATGGGCCGCGTCACCCGCCAGGAACAGCCGCCCGAACTGCATTGGCTCCGTCACGTAGTTGTGCATGTCGAGGACGTGCTTCTCGGTCAGGCGGCCCTCGTTGAGCGGGGGCGCCCCCAACGCGTCGAACCGGTGGTGGAGTTCGGCCCAGACGCGGTCGTCGGGCCAGTTCTCCGGGTCGTCACCGGGCGGGCACTGGAGGTAGTAGCGGGTGACCTCGGGTCCACGGGCCATGTGCCCGGCGAAGCCGCGCGGGTGGATGCCGAACATCACGCAGTCGTTGGACGGCGGCGCCTCGGCGAGGAGGGCCAGCCAGCCGATGCCGTAGTCGTGCCGCGCGATCCGGGTGTGCGCCGCCGGGATCGCCGTCCGGGTCACGCCACGAGCCCCGTCGCATCCGGCGATGAACTCGCCCTGCACATACTCACGTTGCCCTGTCTCCGCTGAGACGTACGACACCGCCGGCCGGTCGGTGTCGAGGTCGTGCACGAGAACGTCCCGCACGCTGAAACGGATGTCGCCGCCACGTACGTCCGCGTACTCGCGCACCAGGTCCGTCACCAGCAGCGGCTGGGGATAGGCGAAGTGGCGGTGACCCGACAGCTCGGCGTACTCGAACCGGTGGCGTCGGCCGCCGAACCGGAACTCGCACCGCGTGTGCGTACCGGCCCGCTCGAGCAACGCGTCGGCCAGGCCCCGCCGTTGGAGGGCACGCACCGCCCACTCCTCGATGAACCCGGCCCGGGGGTGCTGCTCGATGTACTCCCGGCTCTCCGTCTCCAGCACCACACAGTCGATGCCGGCGCCCCGCAGGATGTTCCCCACGGTGAGCCCGGCGGGCCCGGCGCCCACTATCACCACCGGAAAACGCTGAGCCGACGGGGAGTTGGGCGTGGAGCCGGGGGGCGGTGAGGCGAAAGTCACCCGAGCATTATGTCGGCCCGCCCCGGGCGAGTGACTCGCATTTTTCGTTATCGGCGGCCTTGGGGCGCGTCTCCCGAACGGGGCCGTTCGCGGACCTGACCGAGGCGAGGCAGCTCGATGGCCGGGCAGCGGTCCATGACCATGTCGAGTCCGGCGGCGCGGGTGCGATCGTAGGCGGCCTCGTCGATGACGCCGAGCTGGAACCAGACGGCCTTGGCGCCGATGGAGGCGGCCTCGTCGGCGACCGGGCCGGCGAGGCCGCTGTTCACGAACACATCGACGACATCGACGTCGAAGGGAATGTCGGCCAGCGAGGCGTAGCCCTGCTCGCCGTGGACCGTCTCGGCCTTCGGGTGGACGGGGACGATCCGCTTGCCGTGCCGCTGGAGGACCTCGGCCACGCGGTACGCGGCCCGCTGCGGGTTCGACGACAGGCCCACGACGGCCCAGGTGTCGCCGAGCTCGGTAAGGATCTTGCGGATCGTCGCTGGGTCGCCGTACACGCCCGGCCTCCTTGGGATTCGTACAGTCGCAGTCCCTGACGTGCGCGACAACAGCGACGGGCCCCCGGTGATTCCCCGAGTGGTCCCCGGGCGCCCCGCGCGGGGAACCACGCACCAGCACGGGAGGCGCCCCAAAGGGGCGCGGGGAACTGCGCGACCAGCCCCCACCGGCCGAGAGCCAAATGACCACCCACATGAACCACCCACCCAAAGGGGCCGCGAGGAACAACGCGACCAACCCGACGGATCCGAGTAAAAACGACCCCCCACCCCAGCGGAGCGTTACTCTCGGCACCGTGCTCCGCATCCTCGACGCCCGAACCAACGAGCCCGTAGTCGCCGCCCCGGCCCGCCGGGCCCTGACCCGTGTCGAGGCGTATGCGCCACGCTTCGACAGCACCGCCCTGCGCGTGCTCCTGATCGCCGATGTCCTCATCCGCGCCCTCGAAGTCGGCGGCACCCCTGTCTGGCCCGTGCTGACCGGCGGGCAGCAGGTCGCCGAGCTCCGGGCGGGCGCCGCGGCGCTCGGCATCCGGCCCTTCGAGGACCGCGGTGATGTCGGACCGGAGTTCGCGGGGGCCCAGCTGATCGAGGTGGTGAGCGGGGACGAGCGGGCGACGGCCGGCATCCGTCTCGACGTGGCGCCGGCGGACTCCCTGGGTGACCGGGCCGGATCCCTGAGCGCGTCCGCAGACGTCGACCCCGCCACCCTCCGCCTGGCCCTGCTCGCCCGCCCCCGCTCCGAGCCCGTGCGGCTGACCCCGGCCGCCCTGGCCGACGCGGGGAGCGACCTCGCGCACTGGCGCCGGTCGGTCGCCGTCTGGGCGGCGCAGCCGTCCCGGCCGGTGCCCGAGGCCGTACGCCAGGACCTGCGCGCCGCCTGGGAGGACGACTTGGACGTGCCCGCCGTACTGGACGTGCTGCGCCGTGTCGAGACCCTCGACGGGATGCCGGACGGTGCCCGCTTCGAGACGTACGCCTACGCCGACCGCATCCTCGGCCTCGAACTCACCCGCGAGATCGGATCGTTGACGTGACCACCCAGCACGGTGCCGCCCCGCTCCGCCGCCTCGTCGTCCTGCGGCACGCCAAGTCCGCCTGGCCGACGGGCGTCGACGACCACGACCGCCCCCTCGGACCGCGTGGCCTGCGCGACGCCCCGGCCGCCGGACACGCCCTCGCCGAGGCGGACTGCCTGCCCGACCTCGTCCTGTGCTCCACCGCCGAACGCGCCCGCCGGACCTGGGAGTTGGCGGCGGCCGAGTGGAGCGCCCCGCCGCCGGTCCGGCACGAGCCGAGGCTGTACGGCGCCGGCGTACCGGAGTTGCTGGCCCTTGTGCGTGAAGTACCGGCCGCCGTAGGGACGTTGCTGCTGGTGGGCCACAACCCCGGACTGGAGGAACTGGTGCTGGAGCTGGCCGGGGACGACCTCGACGACGCGCTGGACGACGTACGGACGAAGTTCCCCACCTCCGCGATCGCCGTCCTGGCCTGGCGCGGTGACAGCTGGCACGACCTCGCGCCCGGCACCGCCCTGCTCACCGGCCTGATCGTGCCGCGTGGCAAGGCACCCTGCTGACCTGGCCCGCTCAGCCCACGTGAACGCGTGGACGGCGATCGAGGTCCGGTTCGGCCCGCCGGAGAACCTCGCGGGTGACCGGAGCCACCTCGCCGTGGCCGAAGATCAGGAAGCGGACCAGGTGGCTGAAGGGGTTGCCCTCGGTCCAGTTGAAGTAGGCGTGCGGGACCTGGCCGGTGCGGTCGCGCAACTGCATCAGCACCGCCGCGATGGTGTTCGGGACGGTCGCGCCCTCCACGCGCAGTCGGCGTGCGCCGTGCTTCTCGTCGCCGTGCACGGCGAGGTCGGCCGTGAAGTCGGAGGAGTCCCGCACGAACACCTCGAGGAACAGCACGGGACGGCCGTCCGGGATGTGGGTCTGCTCGCGCTGGCTGTACTCCTTGGCCTGGTACTCCCGGGTGCTGTGCTCCTGGGGCTCGTTGGCGACCAGGAGCAGCGGGCCGCTGGCCGCCGCCTCGTCGATGATGCGGACAGCGGTCTCGTCGAACGTCACTTCCGCGGCCCGCAGTTCGAAGGCGCGGCGCACCCGTGAGGCGAACGACGTGACGAGGATCGCCACGATGAAGATCATCGCGATCTTGATGCCGTCGGGCCGCTCGATCACGTTCGTGACCAGCGTGTAGCCGAACACCGCGGTGATCACGCCGAAGCCGATCGTGGCGGCCCGACGGCCGCGCCTGTGCACGGCGACCGCCGACGCGAACGACGCGGACAGCATCAGCACCAGCACACCGGTCGCGTAGGCGCCGCTCTGGTCGTCGACGTTCGCGTTGAACCACAGCGTGATGAACACGGCCGCCGCCATGAACACCAGCACCAACGGCCGGACGGCCCGCGTCCATTCGGGCGCCATGCCGTAGCGCGGCAGATAGCGCGGTACGAGGTTCAGCAGACCGGCGAGCGCGGAGGCGCCGGCGAACCAGAGGATCGCGATCGTCGAGAGGTCGTAGACCGTGCCGAAGGCCTCGCCGAGGTGCTCGTGGGCGAGATAGGCGAGCGCGCGCCCGTTCGCCGGGCCGCCGCTCTCGAAGGCGGACTGCGGGATCAGGATCGTCGTCGCCAGACTGGACAGCAGCAGAAAGCAGCTCATGATCACGGCGGCCGTGGTGAGCAGCTTGCGGGTCTCCCGGATCCGCCCCTCGGGCCGCTCGTGCGTGTCCGTCCCATCGCCCTTGACCTGCGGCATCACCGCCACGCCCGTCTCGAAGCCGGACATGCCGAGGGCCAGCTTCGGGAAGACGAGCAGCGCCACACCGATCATCGCGATCGGTGAGGAGTGCTCCGCGGTCATCGCGTCGGTCCAGTCGCCGATCCTGACGGGGTGGCTGAGCACCTCCCACGCGGAGACGGCGAGGACGATCACGTTGAGGGTGAGATAGGCGCCCACGAGCACCACGGCGATGCCGATGGCCTCCTTGAAGCCCTTCAGGAACACCGCGCCCAGCCCGAGGACCAGGAGGAGCGTGATCCACACGTTCCCGCCGTGCGTCCAGTGCGGAGCGAAAGGATTCTCCACGACATGCGCGGAGGCGTCCGCTGCCGACAGAGTGATCGTGATCATGAAGTCCGTGGCCGCGAACCCGAGCAGCACGAGGACGAAGATCTTCCCCGACCACCAGGGCAGCAGCCGCTCCAGCATGGCGATCGACCCCTCCCCGTGAGGACTCTCCCGCGCGACCCGGCGATAGACCGGAAGGGCGCCGAGCAGCGTCAGCGCGATCAGTACGAGGGTGGCGAGCGGCGAGAGCAGACCGGCCGCGAGGGCGGCGATGCCCGGCTGATAACCGAGCGTCGAGAAGTAGTCGACGCCGGTCAGGCACATGACCCGCCACCACGTGTGCCCCCGGTGGTCCTCGGCCGGAGTGGCGTGCGGCCCCGGATGCCGGGCCGACTGCTCGCTGAGCCCCTCCAGCAGCCAGGCGCGCCAGCGGGCCGCGGACCGCACGGACGCGGTGGGCGTCAGGCCCGGCGGCCCGGCGCTGTCCGTACGATCCATATCGACGCCGGTCATGCGGTGATCTCCTCAGAGTCTTCTTTGCGAGCTGTTTGCTTCTTTGTTGACTTCTCTATGCGTTCGCCCGGCCTGCGGCCTTTTGGCAACGACGAGTGAGTATCCACCACGCCCGCGACCGTAGGGTGGCCGGATGCCGGACGAGTACCGCACAGTCGCCCACGCGGGCGTGCACGAGACGGAGGTCAACCGTTCCCGCTTCCTGTGCGCCCTCGCCCCGGCGGCCACCGAACAGGAGGCCCAGGAGTTCATCGCCGCCGTCCGCAAGGAGAACGCCGACGCCACCCACAACTGCTTCGCGTACGTCATCGGCGCCGACGCCTCCGTACAGAGGGCGAGCGACGACGGCGAACCGGGCGGCACCGCCGGAGTCCCCATGCTCCAGATGCTGCTGCGCCGGGACATGCGGTACGTCGTCGCCGTCGTCACCCGCTACTACGGCGGCGTCAAACTCGGTGCGGGCGGACTCATCCGGGCATACGGCGGCGCGGTCGGCGAGGCGCTGGACGCCCTTGAGGTGCGCACCCGCCGCCGGTTCCGCCTGGCCACGGTGACCGTCGACCACCAGCGGGCCGGGAAGGTCCAGAACGACCTGCGCTCGACCGGACGCGAGGTGCGTGACGTGCACTACGGAGAGGCCGTCACCCTCCAGATCGGGCTGCCGGACGCCGATGTGGAGGCATTCCGGGCGTGGCTGGCGGACGTGACGGCGGGAACCGCCGGGTTCGAACTCGGGGGAGAGGCGTACGGGGACGCATGAGCGCCGCGACGCCCTCGGGGGCCGTGCAACGTGCTGGGCAACGTGCCAGGCACCAGGCCGGGCACCAGGCCGGGCACCGGGCCGTGTGTGAGGCCGCACATCGGGCTGATACGGGAGTAACCACCCGTGATGTCAGACCCGGCTGTTAGTTTCGGGAATCATGAGACGGCACTGTCAACTTTGGCTGGGCGTCAGATGATCAAGAAGGAAAACCCAAGCCAGATCCTCCCTCCGGCAGGCCGATTCGGCGCTTCATTCGCGGAATCAGAGGTGAAGATTGCCAATCACCTTTGTGATCATCTGACGGTACGTCAAAGTTGACAGTGCCTGGCGAACGCGTTGCTGGTGCAGACGATGAAGGCGTCGTCGCTGACTGCGAGGACGGCCGGGACTCTGTCGACGGCGAAGATCAGGTCGGCGGCCTCGATCGCGGCGACCACCGCGAGCAGGGGGGCCGCCACTGCGTATGACGAACCAACGCAGGAAACCGGGTTCGCACGGGGGCCGGCCTCCTGCGGTTGTCGCTACTTGAGGAGCCGGCGGAGGATCTTCCCCGCGGCCGAACGCGGGACCTCCGACACGAACTCGACCGCCCGCACCTTCTTGTATGGCGCCACCCGTTCCGCGACCCACTTCATCAGGTCGTCCGGGTCCAGGGGTGCCGAGGAGACCACGAAGGCCTTCGGGGCTTCGCCGCCTTCCGCATGTGGCATGCCGACCACGGCAGCGTCTCGCACCTCGGGGTGCGTGAGCAACAACGACTCCAGCTCCGCGGGTGCGACCTGGTAGCCCTTGTACTTGATCAGTTCCTTCAACCGGTCAACGACCCAGAAGTTGCCGGACTCGTCCACCTTGACGATGTCGCCCGTCCGCAGCCAACCGTCCGCGACGAGTGTCTCGGCGGTCGCCGCGGGATTGTCCAGGTAACCGGCCATCACCTGTGGGCCGCGGATCCACAGCTCGCCGGGTTGCCCAGGATCGCAGTCGTCGCCGGTGACCGGGTCGACCAGACGGGCCTCAGTGGAAGGCATCAGGCGCCCAACCGACCCCGCCGGGGTCGTCGCGAACTCGGCATCAGGCACCGAGTTCGCGCCGGGGCTGGCCTCGGTCAGGCCGTACCCCTGACGGATCAGGCAGCCCAACCGTCGTTCAGCGCGTTCGGTCACGTCCACGTCCAAGGGCGCCGCCCCGCAGATGGCCAACCGCAGTGAGGACAGGTCGTAGCCACCGACCTCATCGTCCGTGGCCAGACCCAGCACCATCGGGGGTGCCAGGAACGCCCGGGTCACTCGGTGTTCCTGCACCATCCTCAGGTACGCCGGAAGGCTGTAGCGGGCCAGCGTCACGACCGTCGCACCGGCTTTGAGCGCGGAGTTGAGGATGATGGTAAACCCGTAGATGTGAAAGAACGGCAACGCAGCCGCGAGGACCTCGTCCTGGGTAACCGGATATCCGGCGGCGATCTGCTCGAGGTTGGCGACCAGGTTGCGGTGGGTCAGCATCACCCCCTTCGACAGGCCGGTCGTGCCACTGGAGAACGGCAGGGCCGCGATCGCGGTGGCGGGATCGAGGGCCACCCGGGGCCGGGAGGCGCCGGAGCCGGTCAGTTCGCTGAACGGCCGGAAGCCCTCCGCCTCGCCGAGGACGAACCGGAGCTCGATGCCCGCTGCGTCAGCGGCCTCGGCCGCTTTACCCGCCGCTTCCTCCGACGTGATCAGGACGCTCGCCCGCGAGCCGGCGAGCTGCTTGATCAGTTCGCCGGTGGTGAGCACCGGATTGATCGGAGTGACGGCGGCGCCGATCGCGAGCGCCGCGTACACCGCGAGCGGATAACGGGGTTGATTGTGACTCATCACGGCGACGACCTGCCCGGGTCGCACGCCGAGCCGAGCCAGCGCCCCGGACCCGGCGTCGACACCCTCGACGAGTTCGCGATAGGTCAGCCGTTCACCCGAGGTCGCGTCGACCAGGGCGACCTTGTCGCCGAACTCCCGGGCTCGTGCCAGGACATGATCCACGAGCGAGACGTCGGGAACTTCAATGGTTGGCTCGGGACTGCGGTAGATCATGACGACTCCCTTGTCGTACGGTGCTCAACGGTGGAACCGGAACACGGGCTGCTACGCACGCCGGCTTGGCGCCATCTCGGATGTCGACCACGACGTCGGCGGTGATCTGCACACCGCCGACGGCCACTTCCTCGACCTTCGCGATGGCACTGTCAACTTTGACTGGGCGTCAGATGATCAAGAAGGAAAACCCAAGCCAGATCCTCCCTCCGACAGGCCGATTCGGCGCTTCATTCGCGGAATCAGAGGGGAAGATTGCCAATCATCTTTGTGATCATCTGACGGTGCGTCAAAGTTGAAAGCGCCCCGCACACCACTACCGCGCCGAAATGACCGTCCGCTTCGCCATCTGGGAGCAGATCACCGGCGTCGCCGCCCTCGCCACCGCGGCCTGAACACAGCCCGGAACCGGGCTCCACCACGCCGCGACGCACTATCAGACACCCCCCCCAACAACGTGACAGCGCCCTCAAGGCGTCTTGGAGGCAACAGAGGTCTCACCGGCATCCAGGCTGCTCCCGGAGTCGACCGTGGGCGGTGTGGCCGGTGCCCCGTTCAGCTCGCGACCGCGCAGGATGAGCGCCAGGGCGGCTGAGATGATCACGGGCAGCCCGATGACGGCGATGAAACTGCGGTGCGAAATCCCGCCTGCGAGCAGGGCCCCACCGAGCAGCGGGCCCAGAACCGAGCCGATGCGCCCGGCCGCGGCCGCCCAGCCGACGCCGTTGGTGCGCAGCGTCATGGGATAAATGCCGAGCGCGAGTCCGGTCTGACCCGTCACCCCGGCGATGAGGCCGACTCCGGCCAGGCTGGCCAGCCCCAGCAGAAGTCCGCCGGCGAGGGGAAGGAGTCCGGCGACGGCGAGGGCGATCACTGCAACCACCGAGGTTAGGAACAGCACGAGCGGGGTACCGAAGCGCGGCGCCAGCAGCACGACGCCCACGCCGCCGACGATCCCGCCCAGCCCGATGAGCGCGCTGCCCGCGGGCGCCTCGGTCGGCGAGAAGCCCAGCTCGACCAGCACGGTGGGGAACCAGGCCGTCAGAGCGTAGGTGGACAGGAAGATGAGGAACGCGAACCCCCACACCAAGATCGTGCCGGCGCGCAACGGTGCAGCGAACAGGGCTCGTACGGACGGCTCTTCGCGCTCGCCGGCCGGGTCAGTGCTCGCGGCCGGCGTGTTCTTCGCGCGATGGTCCGCTGGAAGAACCCCGAGCAGGACGGGGGTCAGCGCCAGGGCGACGAGACCGGGAATCCAGAACAGACCGTGCCATCCGAGGTTCTTCAACAGACCTCCGCCTGTGGTGCCGGCGAGAGATGAACCCACACCCACAGCGAGGGCCAGTGCGACACCGGCGGAGCTGCGTCGCCGCTCGGAGACACATCCAGCGGAAATCGAGACGGCCGCAGGCAGGATCATTCCGAGTCCCAGCCCGGTGACGAAGCGCAGCGCGGTGAGACCGGGGGTGGAATCGGCGGCCACGGTCGCGATGGAGCCGACGGAGAACAGAGCCATGGACCCGGCCACCACCAGGCGCGAGCCCCACCGGCGCACCAGGCGTCCGGCGGCGACGTAGCCGATGACCGCTCCGGCGTTGGCCGCGGTCAGGGCCAGGGTGAGATCGGTCGGGGCGACGGACCATTCCTTGGCGATGGTCGGTACGACCAGGCTCAGTGCGATGGAGTCATAGCCGTCGGCGATCAACGCGAGGAACAGAACGAGGAGCACCAGGGCTCGGAATCGAGGCGGAGGGGGAGCGGGGAACACGCTAGCGGACACAGTTGCCCTGCCTTTCGGGGTAGCGAGCGGTGTGCGGGGAAGGGGAGTCGTCGTGCAGATGTTGGCTCTGGGACAGCACGCCGAGTGGGCCTGGCTGCGATGCGTCCTGTGGGACGGGCCCTCTTGGCCCAAGGGCGGCTGACCACCTGGTTGCGCAGAACATGTGGCGCGCCGACTGCAGTCAGGTTCTCCACGGCATGGATTGCCGTGGCCGCCAGGTGCTGTTTCCGGTTCGAAGATCCGCCGTCGATGGTGCGGATCCCGTTAAAGCGATTGGGGAGCGTGTGAACCCGACAGGGAGGAATGGCCCGGGTGCCCGCGGGCCACGAAACCGAGGTCCGAGGACCCTGTCGGAGAGTGGACCCGACCGTGCGGCCACTCCCGGCGAGAACGTCGCGCCGCGCGGGCGGCGAACGGTGGGTGAGGGGAAGCCGGTCAAGGCCGGGCGGGAGTGGCACGGAAAGTAGCCACTCACGGCTCAACGTGTCAAGGTGCGCCGAAGGTGAAGGGCTCATCGTCACTCCGGAGGATCTGTGTCGTCCGGGGTCGGCAAACCCGGCTCGGGGTGCGGATCGGGGAATGAAGGCGTTCGTCTCGGAGGACCCAGCCTTTGGTGCCGCCTGCTGAGGTGAGAAGGCTGCGATGGACGGCTACGCTCTCGCCGCAGGTGCAGGTCTGCTGGAGGAGCTTTCAGGCGGCGTTCGCTGGTGGCCCTGCCAAGTCCCAGCGCTGCCTCGGTGGGCGTTTCGGGGCAAGCCTGCCAGGAGAGCCATTCCCCCCCGACCAGATCCGGGAAGACGCGTCAGACGCCGTGCGCCGGCCGTCTAGGCTTCGCCGGTCGCGGCCACGGCCGGCGAAGCCAGGGCGCCGAGCCAGCCGGACACCACCACAGCCATTTCGCGGGGGCGCTCGATGTGCAGGTAGTGCGATGAGCCTTCCCACTCGATCGTGCGCGAAGCGGGATGCGTGAACAGGGTGGTCTCCCACTGTGCGCGGCCCGGTAGCGCATGGAACGACAGTACGGGGCAGGCGCGGCGGCGCAGGTACTCGTCAGCCTCGGGCGACGAGACGGACGACCCTTCCGGTCCGCGTGCCTGACCATCGTAGGCACCCCAGAACGCTGCGGGGTCGATCGCTTCCAGACGCCGGGCGAGCCAGGTCGCCAGGAAGAGTGCCATGACGTCCGAGACGAGAAGAGCATCAGGGAACGTGGCCTTCTTGCCCTTCCACTGGGCGCGTACCGCCTCCCACCCATCGACCATCGGCGACGGCAAGGCGTATGCCGGGTCGACCTCGATGACCGCCTCGACCCGGTCGGGATACTCGACGGCGAGACACGCGGTGACCGTGCCGCTCAGCGAGTGGCCCATCGGCACGAAACGCCGGCAGCCGATGCTGTCGGCGATCGCCAGGGCGTCCTGGGCGAGGTCGGCGAGCGCATAGCCCCCGGATGCGCTGGACCGACCGTGGCCACGCATGTCCATGCTCACGATGCGGTATCTGTCGCGGAGCAGCGGCGTCAGCCAGTTCCAGTCGTTCGAGTCGGAGACCAGGCCGTGTATCAGCAGGAGGGTGACAGGCCCGGATCCCTCGTCGGTGAAGAAGATGCGAGCATCGGGGCGCTCCAGGGTATGGCATGGTGAACTCCTCGTGTCGTGGTGTCGTAGGTCCCTGCGGTGGGCAAGTCGTCGTGAGGCTCTTGGCGCGGAGCTGAAGAGTGAAGAGAACCAGGACAGGTGCCGCGGCCGGGGCCAGCGGGTCCGGGATCGCTCCCGAGGCGTTCGACCAGCACGGCAGCAAGGGCGACGTACATTCTCGCCGTTCGCCGTTCGCCGTTCGCCGTTCGCCGTTCGCGG
>Ga0136846_1238587_pt1 | contig 21926 bp, 24 predicted proteins | sample HopSoiMetagenom2_FD_96841 | JGI IMG/M metagenome (GOLD analysis project Ga0136846, IMG submission 96841) | Grasslands soil microbial communities from Hopland, California, USA - 2 Assembly 2016 (version 4) | ecosystem: Environmental > Terrestrial > Soil > Grasslands | place: USA: Hopland... | reverse complement strand
TGATGCGGGTCGATGCTCAAGCGGTAAAGGGTTTCATCGCTGAGAATGCCTGAGGGGCCGCGCCCTCACCCCGGCCCTCTCCCGCAAGCGGGAGAGGGAGCAACACCGGCAGGACCGCCTAAGCTCTGCCAGAGCCTGGCTCGAGGACTGCACAGGACGAATCGCTCCCTCTCCCGCGTCCCGCAAGGGGAGAAACCGGGAGAGGGCGCAACACCCGCAGGACTGCGTAAGGTCTGCCAGAGCTTGGCTCGAGGACTGCACCGGGCGAATTGCTCCCTCTCCCGCTTGCGGGAGAGGGTTGGGGTGAGGGGCGGGCATTCCAAAACAAAGGCCCTTCGATGAAAGTAGTAGGTTTCAGCGTGATATTCCGGCTCTGGCAAACCACCCTTGTCGAGCAGATCATCAGTCGCCGGGCACGCCTGGTTCAAGGTGATGCGGGTCGATGCTCAGGTGGTAAAGGGTTTCATCGCTGAGAATGCCCGAGGGGCCGCGCCCTCACCCCAGCCCGCAAGCTGGAGAGGGAGTAACACCGGCAGGACCGCCTACTTTGCCAGAGCCTGGCTCGAGGACTGCACAGGACGAATTGCTCCCTCTCCCGCTTGCGGGAGATGGCTGGGGTGAGGGGTGGACATTCCAAACCAAGGTCTTTGGATGAAAGTAGTAGGTTTCAGCGGTTATTCCGGCTCCGGAAAAACCACCCTTGTCGAGCAGATCATCAGTCGGCTCAAGCTTGCCGGGCAACGCGTTTCAGTCGTCAAGCACGCTCATCACGATTTCGACATCGACCACGAGGGCAAGGATTCGTGGCGACATCGTCAGGCCGGCGCTTTCGAGGTGGTGGTGGCTTCCGATCGCCGGCTGGCCAAGATCCGCGAATATGAAGTGGAGTCGGAACCCACGGTGCACCAACTGATCGTCGAGCTCTACGACTGCGATTGGGTGCTGGTCGAAGGTTTCAAGCACGCCGACATCCTCAAAATTGAAGTCTGGCGCGCGGCGGCCAACAAACCGGCGCAATATCCGAACGACCCTTTCGTCGTCGCGATTTCAACCGACAGCCCCGATCAGTTGCCCCAACCCACAGCATTACCCCTTCTGGACCTCAACGACCCGGATGCCGTGGCACATTTCCTTCTTGGAAATCCCGAGCGCTATGAGTACCGATCACCCCTCTTCGACACCGGCGCGCCCGCCCATGCTGACGCTGGCGCAAGCGCTGGACCGGCTGATCGGCGCGACCCGGCCAATTAGCCGGGACGCAGCCGAAACTGTCTCCACCTTTGACGCGCTGGGTCGTATCCTTGCAGAGGACGTCCGATCCTCGCTCGATGTTCCTTCCGCCGATAACACGGCCATGGACGGCTATGCCATGCGCAGTGCCGACATCCCCGAAGCAGGCACGACCCTGCCGGTGAGTCAGCGCATTCCGGCAGGCATGCCGCCTGAGAGGCTTCAGGCCGGGACGGCGGCGCGCATCTTCACTGGCGCGCAGATCCCGCAAGGCGCCGATACCGTTGTGATGCAGGAGCAGTGCGAGGCGCTAGATGGGGCAGTGCGGGTCAATACCGTGCCGGCACCGGGTCAGTGGATTCGCCGCCGTGGTGAAGACGTTCAGAACGGGGCCACGGTACTTGCCAAGGGCGACCGCTTGACGGCGCAGGCGATGGGGCTCGCTGCATCGGTCGGTGCCGCCAAGCTCAAAGTGGCGCGTCGGCCCAAGGTCGCGCTGTTTTCGACCGGAGATGAACTCGTCATGCCCGGCGAGGCGTTGAAACCCGGTGCCATCTACAACTCCAACCGTTTTATGCTGCGCGGCCTGATCGAGTCCCTGGGCTGCGAATGCACCGACTTCGGCATCGTCCCGGACCGCCTCGATGCGACCCGCGACGCCTTGCGTCGTGCGTCCATGGGACAAGACCTGATCGTCACGAGCGGCGGCGTCTCGGTCGGCGAAGAAGACCACCTCAAGCCCGCCGTGCAGGCCGAAGGTCGGCTCGATCTCTGGCAGATTGCAATGAAACCCGGCAAGCCACTGGCATTCGGCGAGGTGGATCGCCCGGACGGCACGAGCGCATATTTCATCGGCCTGCCCGGCAACCCGGTGTCCAGCTTCGTCACCTTCCTGATGGCCGTGCGGCCGGTGATCATGCATCTGCAGGGTGCCAAGGTGCTGACGCCACGGGCGGTCAACCTGCGTGCTGATTTCGACTGGCCGCGACCCGACAAGCGCCAGGAATTTCTTCGGGTGAGGCTGAATGATCACGGTGGTCTAGACCTCTTTGCGAACCAGAGTTCAGGCGTGCTGACGTCCGTGGTGTGGGGTGACGGTGTTGTCGACAACCCGCCGGGCCAGGTCATTCAGCGAGGCGATGCGGTACGTTTCCTCGCGTTTTCAGAGTTCCTGCGATGAATACTGTGAACGTGCGCTATTTCGCTTCCATCCGCGAGGTGCTTGGAAGCGGCGAGAAGATCGATGTCCCTGACGAGGTAACCGTTGCCGCGCTGCGCGACATCCTCATCGGCAAGAGTCCCGCTCATGCCGCGGCGTTGGCGCGTGGCAAGGCCTTGCGCTGCGCGCTGAACCAAGCGCTCAGCGAAGAGTCGGCTTTGGTCGGGCAGGGCGCCGAGGTGGCGTTCTTTCCCCCCGTGACGGGCGGGTAAAGCCATGGGTCGCGCTCGGGTCACCATCCAGACGGAAGACTTCGACTTGGCAGCGGAAATTGCGGCGCTGCGTGCGCAAGACTCGGCGGTTGGCGCCGTCGCCTCCTTCATCGGCACCGTGCGTGACCGCAACGAGGGCCTGGGCGTGAGCTCGATGGAGCTCGAGCACTATCCCGGCATGACTGAGAAGGCCATCGAAGCCATGGTCGACGACGCGCTGTTCCGCTTCAACATCCGCGGCGTGCGCGTCATCCACCGCGTTGGCATGCTCATGCCGCAAGACCAGATCGTGCTCGTCGCAGTCACGTCTGTGCACCGCGAGCAAGCCTTCCAGGCCTGCGAGTTCCTGATGGACTATCTCAAGACCCAGGCGCCGTTCTGGAAAAAGGAGCACACCCCTGAAGGCGCCCGCTGGGTCGATGCCCGCGTGAGCGACGACGACGCGCTCATGCGCTGGGGCCTGTCCAGCAGGAACGCCGCGGCATGATGCCCGCGGTGACGGTTTCACAGGTCCTTGCCGTGGCCGTGGGCGCGACCTTTGGCGCGTGGCTGCGCTGGCTGGCGGGCCTGTGGCTCAATGCGAAGTGGGCGGGCTTTCCGCTAGGCACCTTGTTGGTGAACTGTGTCGGCGGCTTGCTCATCGGTGGCTTGCTGCTGTGGTTCGAGCGCACGCCCAATGAGCTTATGCGGCTGCTGCTGGTCACGGGATTGTTGGGCGGGTTGACGACGTTTTCGTCTTATTCGGGTGAATCCTTGATCTTGATTCAGCGAGGTCACCTGGCTTTGGCCTTGGGGCACACGATGGCGCATGTCGTGGGGGCGCTGGCATGTGCGGCGCTTGGGTATCGAGTCGTCGCGCACCTGCTCGGGGTCGATTGATCAGGCAGCGTCTACCGCAATGCCGACGCACAGCAAATTCAACTGCAGCGCATCTTCCTCGGGCAGCTTGCCCGCACACAAGAGCGCGGCACGCTGAATGGCCCGCAGCCGGAACATCAATTCATCCTCGATTGCCTCGACCTCCGCCGAGTTCTGTGCCGCCACGGCGTGCGGGCTCCACAAGCCGCTCATGTTCCAACCGAGCTGCAGGCGCGACAGCAGGTGTTGCGCCAATTCAAGCGCTGCCTTGTACGACGGCGTCTGTGCCATTGTGAGAAGCGAACTCGCATTGCTCTGCGCGGCCTGCAGGGCATCGCCGAGCTTCGACAAGCGCATGTTGATCTCGTCGATGCTCAAGCTTGCCTGCAACACAGGTTGTGTGCGTGCCGCGTGTGACACGGGCCCCACCCAGCTCAGGTCATATTCGCCAGGTACCACGCGCAGGGCGACGCTCGCATGCGACAGGTGAGGGTGCTCCTTGCGCAGGGCACCCAGGGTTCCTTCCACCACCCCCAGCATGCGCCCGAGCGGCGACACCTGATCGCGTTGCAAGCAATGCGGGTAGCCCGATCCGTCGAGCTTTTCGTGATGCTCCGCGATGGCACGTGCCACTTCCGGTGGGTAGTTGGTGAGCTGCTCGATCAACAGCTTGCCGATGTGCGGGTGGACGACCAGTTGTTGATAGCTGCGGAAATCGAGCGCGCGATCGGAGTCGGCTTCGCCGAATCGCGGGTCGATGTACATCTCGCCCAAGTCGTGCAGCAGTCCGCACAGCATTGCCACGCGCAGCTCGCGCGTGCTGCCGCCATGCGATATGGCGAGCGCGCCGCACAAGGCCATGGCCTGCACCGCATGGTCAAAGGAGTCGGGGCGCGACGCCTGTCCAGCGGTGAGCAGCAGTTGCGCCACAGGATGGATGGGCAGGTGTACCGCAGCATGAACGATATCGTCGGCATGCGCTTGCAAGAGCGGTTTGAGTGGCGTGTCTTGTTCGAGCAGCTTTTCGACGGCGAGCAGCAAGCTGCGCGAACTGACACCGTTTTCCGCAATCAGGCAGCTTTCGAGCGGCTGGCGCAGCTGCCGGTCGAGCAGCTTGCGCTGCAAGGCCTGCGACACCGGCTGGTCACGCGCCCAGAGCTTGGTGCCGGAAATGTCGAAGATGTCGCGCGATGCAATGATCGACTTTGTCTGGCTGGCGTCGAGGATCGTTGCCAATGCATGCCGATTGGCAATCAGGAAGCCGGCTTGCGGCGGGGAGGAAGTCATGGCAGTTCTCCAGTGGCCCTGTCATCTGGATTTCGACAAGGCACTGGAGGACTCAAGGGCAGAACTGTGACAAGGCGTATACCGATTTCGCAGTCTGGGTGAATGCCTTGGCCGGGCTGGGGAACATCCCCTATCAATCGAAATCCCCGCCCCCACCACCTGTGTCGGAGCTCCCACCGCTGTCCCACCCGCCGCCATCTCCCGAACCGCCCACATCAATGCTCGGCGACGCATCGCCGCGGTCGAAGTCCTCGATCGGTGTGTAGCCGCCTGCGCCGCCGGTGCTTGCGCCACTGGTGTTCGCGTGCGCGCTGCCACTCATCAAGCTACCCAGCACGGCACCCGCCGCCAAGCCGCCCAATGCCGCTCCGGCGGTGCCGAGACCCGATCCTGAATTGCGCACCCCCATTCCCATTCCCATGCCTTGGTTGCCCATGTTGGCGTTGCGCATGCGCTGCAGTTCCAGCTCGCGTTCCGCCTCGATCTCGCTTGGCCTACGCTCGCCGCGTACCTCGGCGGCGATGTCGCGAACGCGGCGCAGCAAATCGACCGATTGCGTCAGGTCGCTGCGATTCGCCATCGTTGCCAGGTGAGCCGACACATCGCCCTGCGCACGAACAACGCGGTCGGACAAGGCAAGGCGCTGCTCCATGCTCAAGTCAGTGCGGAAGTCGATCGATTTCCCAGCATCGCGCAGGTCATTCAACGCTTCCTCGAGTTTGGCCTTGATGGCGGCGCGTTCCCCCGTCAGCCCGCGGTTCCTGGCCGTCCGCACGGCCCAGAAGATGAAACCCACGAGCGCTATCAGGCCCGCCCACATCCAGAAGTTCGACCCCGATTTCTGCGGCGGTGCAGGCGAGTCGTAGCTGACGGCCGGCGCACGCTCGATCGGTGCAGGCAAGGCCTGGTGCGGCGCGACAGGCTCGCTGCGCACCGCTGGAGCGCCTGTTGGCGTCAACGCCCGCTCCAGCTTAGCGAGACTTGCCTTGTCTGACGCGAATGCAAGTTTTGGGTCTAGGTCCTTCGCCGCCGACAGATGCTGACGCGCGTCCTTGAGCTGTCCTTCGCGGTACTTGACCTGCGCCTGCCAGTAGTGGGCCAGCGCGTTGTCGGGATGCTTGCTCAGTACGTCCGTGAGCCTCGTGTCCGCCTGCGACCAGCGGCCGGCCTGCATGTCGGCCTGGATGTCTTCTTTTGCGCCGGCCTGAGCCGACACGGCGGCGAGGGCGACCAATGCGCCGCATAGAAATCGAGTGAGTGATGTTGGCATGCTGCCTCCTTTGTGGCAGTGGTGAATGGCGCCAAGCGTACCCCATTGATGTGAACGCACACCGAGGCAGAATTGCGGCGGATGGAACTTCCGATATGGTGGTGAAACGACGGTTGCGCAATGCCCCGGCCTGGAATGTTGAGCCTGAGAGGCTGAGAGTATTTCGAACAGAGATGCACCGCATCTGCCACCGCAAGATCCACGCGACCTTCTCTGAGAAGGAATTGGCGCGGGAGTTCCACACTTGGCAGGCGCTGCGCGAACATCCCGTCATCGCTGATTTCGTCAAGTGGGTCGCGGGCAAGCCGCCAGAGTTCTATCGCCGTAATGCGCGGGCGGCCTGCAAGGGCTGACGAATTGGGCGAACACGCAGTCGTTCGCTCTTCTCTCCACTTGCCATTCCAAGACGTTCAAATCCCCGGCTCGGTGTAGGCTCTAGTGCGTTTGCACTTCTTGAAAGAAGGGTTCGAGCGTGAGCAGCGTTCATACGGATGACTTCAAGGGCCGCACCGCCGTCGTCACCGGCGCAGCTTCGGGCATTGGCCTTGCCTTGTCGCGTGCCTTGCTCAATGGCGGCGTGAACGTGCTGATGGCGGACAGCAACAGCATCGCCCTGGCCTGTGCCGTCGAGAGCCTGTCTGTCCATGCCGCGCAAGTGCAGCACGCTGCGGTTGATGTCACGGACGCGGAAGCCGTGCAACTGCTCGTGGACTTCGCCGAGGCCCGACTGTCTCGAGTCGACTTCCTGTTCAACAACGCGGGCATCTCCGGCGTTCCTTCAGTCGTCGATGCCTCGCTCGATGACTGGAGACGCATCGTCGACGTCAACCTTTGGGGCGTGATCAACGGGATCCACGCCGTGCTGCCGCTGATGCGCCGGCAAGGCGGTGGGCACATCGTCAACATTGCGTCGATCGCGGGCCTGCTTCCGTCGCCAAGCAACGTGCTCTACACGACGACAAAGTTCGCCGTCGTCGGCCTGTCCGAGAGCCTGCGGCACGACCTTGCCGCCGACGGCATTGCCGTGAGCGTCGCCTGCCCTGGCGCTGTGGCGACGAACATCTGGGGCGCCAAGGAGATTCCGCGCGATGCCATCTCGGCGGAACAAGCCGCCGACGAAATCCTGCGCGGCGTGGCCCGCAAGCAAGGCATCATCGTCTTCCCGGGCCGCATGCGCCGAGGCTGGTTGATGCAACGCTGGTTCCCTCGAAAGATGGATCGGATCCTTGCCAAGATGGCCCGGCCGCGGGCGCAGGTACGCTGATCGCAACCACAGGTGCCCTTCATGGATACATGAAGCGCACTTGCCAATCGCAGGGGCCGGGCCACATCGTGTAGCCGGCCTTGGAAAAAATGATCAGTTCGTCGCGATGTGCCTTGAGCCTCTGAGCCTCAAAACACCCAGAGGTCGTTCTTCGGAATCTCCAGCCACTGTTCGCCCGTCGACAAGGACTCGCGGCCGTACGCACGCAAGCGCATCTCCCCCAGATGGAACAGGTACTCCCACTTGTCCCCAAGGTACATCGACGTCACGAGCGGCAGCTTCACGCGGTTCTCGCCCGGCCCTTCGGCCACGCGCACGCGCTCCAGCCGGATCATCGCGGTCGCCTTTGATCCGCTCGCCTTCGCCCCACCACGCGATTCGCCCCAGAGGCTCCATCCCGGTCCGGCCAGCAGCGTCGCGCCATTGCGCACTTCGCTTACCGTGCCTTCGATCTTGTTGTTGCTGCCCATGAAGTCCGCGGCGAACAAGGTCTGCGGGCGACCGTACATCTCTTCCGGCGTGCCTTGCTGTTCGATCACGCCGTTGTTGAGCAAGAGGATGCGATCGGACATGGCCATCGCTTCGTTCTGGTCGTGCGTGACGACGAGCGCCGACAACTGCATCTTCAGGATCAACTCTCGCAGCCATGCCCGTGCCTCCTCGCGCAGCTTCGCGTCGAGGTTGGACAGCGGTTCGTCCATCAGAATGACCGGCGGGTTGTAGACCAGCGCTCGCGCGATCGCGACGCGCTGCTGCTGCCCGCCCGAGAGCTGATGCGGTAACCGGTCGCCCAGGTGCCCGAGGCCCAGGTTCTGCAGCGCGTTATCCACCCGCTGCTTGATCTCGCCGGAAGGCACGCTGCGCAGTTTCAAGCCATACGCCACGTTGTCGAACACCGTCTTGTGCGGCCACAGCGCGTACGACTGGAACACGAGGCCCAGGTTGCGCTTCTCGGCAGCCACCTCGAAGTTCTTGCTGCCGTCGAACACGGGCTTGTCTTCGATCTGAATGACGCCTCGAAGAGGGACTTCCAGGCCCGCGACGGCGCGCAAGAGGGTCGTCTTGCCGCTGCCCGAGGGCCCCAGCAGCGAGACCACTTCGCCTTGCTGTAGCGCCATCGAGACGCCCTTGAGGATGGCGTTGTCGCCATAGGAGAGATGCAGGTCTTGAACGGCCAGCTTAGTCATGAAGATTCACTCCGAATCGCAGCGCGATGGTGAGGCCGGCGGCCACAAGAACAACGTTGATGAGGGACAGTGCGGCGACCATGTCTGCGCCGCCGGTAGACCACAGCGAGACGAGCAGGGAGCCGATCACTTCCGTGCCCGGACCGAGCAGGTAGACACCCGTCGAGTATTCGCGCTCGAAGATCATGAACACGAGCAGCCAGCTCGCGAGCAGGCCGAAGCGGATCAGCGGCAGCGTGACGTGCCGATTGACTTGGCCGCGCGTGGCGCCCACGCTGCGTGCAGCTTCTTCCAGCTCTGGGCCGACTTGCAGCAGCGAGCTCGACACGAGCCTCATGCCGTAGGCGAGCCACACAACGGTGTAGGCGAGCCACACGCTGAAGATGGTGCCGCGCAGTGGAGCCAGCGGCGGAAAGAACAAGAAGACCCACAAGAATGCCAGACCGGCCAGCAACCCCGGCACCGCGCGTGGCACGAGGACGAGGTAGTCGACGAATCTCGCCCAGCCGTCGTTGCGGCGATGTGTGGTGAGACCTACAGCGGTGTAGCACGCCACCGCCAGGGCCCCGCCCACGACGCCAATCAACACCGTGTTCACAATGCCCCGAACCAGCGTCGGCTGTTCGAACACCGTGCGGAAATGATCAAGGGTGAGCACTTCGGACAGTTTGATGCCTTCGCCCCACTGGCTCACGAAAGCACGCAAGGCAATGCCTGACAGCGGAACGATGATCGTGAGAAAGAGCCAAAGCGCAACGATGGCAGCTGCCACCCAGCGCCATTGGCCCAGTGGCAGCGGGCGTTGACGCCCAGCCTTGCCCTTGACCGTGACGTACTTGCCGGCGTTCTTCAGAAGATGCCGCTGCAGCATGACAAGTGGAAAAGTCACCGCGACGATGCAAACCGCCACCGCCGCCATCAGGTGGTACGAGGGCGTGCCCAGCTTGTTGGTGAGCTTGTAGAGATAGGTCGCGAGCACCAGGTGGCCTTCTGGATCGCCCAGCACCAAGGGCAAGCCGAAGATTTCGAATCCGAGGAAGAAAACGAGCACCCCGGAGTACAGCAACGACGGCGTCACCATGGGCAGGCTCACGTCGCGAGCCACCTGAAAGGGCGATGAGCCCGTCATGCGCGCCGCTTCCTCGACGTCCGAGCCGAGGCTCTTCAGCGCCGAAGATGAATACAAATACACGTGCGGCACATGCGTCAGCCCCGCGATGATCGCGATGCTGGTGAGGGAATACACGTTCCATGGCACGCCGCCAAGAATCTGCTTTGCCCACACCGAATAGAAGCCCACCGGCCCGGCCGACACGACGTAGCCAAAGGCCAGCACCATGGGCGACACGAACACCGGAATCAGCAACAGAGGTTCGATCCACCGTCGACCCGGCAAGTCCGTGCGAACCATCAGGAATGCGAGGATGCCGCCGAGCGGCACGGCGATGAGCACCATGCCGCCGGCAATGACCAGCGAGTTCTTGAACGAGTCCCAGAAGTCCGAGTCCGCAAAGATGAACTCGAACGCGCCGGCCCCGATGGTCTTGTTGGGCATGAAGAATGGGGCATTCAACATGCTTTGATAGAAGATCAGCCCCAGCGGAAGGAACACCGCGAGCGCGGTCAGCCCAATGACGCTGACACGTGGCAGCGAGGCCCGCATTTACTTGCTTCCCTTGATGGCCTGTTGCCAGTGCTTCAGGAATTCCAATCGCTTGGTCTGGTCCAGGAAGCTCAGCAGCTCAGGGCCGACGGGAATCGGCTTGAGCGTTGCGCCCAGCGTCTTCGTGAGCCCTGCGAGCGTCTGGTCGCCTTCCACGTCGGCGCGGATCGACCCCAGCTCAGCCTGGTTGGCGACGATGGTCTGGCCGCGCTTGGACAAGATGTAGTCGACCCACAGCTTGGCTGCGTTGGGGTTCTTCGCGCCCTTTGAAGCGAACATCACGCGCGACATCACGAGTGTGTAGTCCTTGGGATAGACGACGCCGATGCTCGGGTCTTTCTTTGCGCGCAGCAATGCGTACGAGCTGAAGATGTTGAAGCCCAGCACGTTCTCGCCGGAGCTGATACGTTCCATCATCGTCCCCGAACTCGACTGGAAGCGCGGGCCGGCGGCACCCAATGCCTTGACGAAATCCCAGAAGGCGGGGTTGTGCTTGCTGTCTTGCGTGATGAGCATGAAGCCCACGCCCGACTTCTCAATGTCATAGGTGGTGACCTTGCCCTTGACCTTCTCGGCCTTCTGCGTGAACACGCGCATCATGTCTGCGTGGCTTTGCGGAATCTCGTCGCCGCTCAACAGGCGCTTGTTGTAGACGATGGCGATCGGCTCGTAGGTCGTACCGAAGGCTTCGTTCTTCCACACCGCCCAGTTCGGCACGTGCGGCAGTTCGGGCGATGCATAGGCGAGGGCGCTCCCATCGTTCACGAGCTTGATCTGCAAGTCCATCGACGAGCTCCACAGCACGTCGGCGGAGCCGCCGCCGGCTGCGCGTTCGCTGATGAAGCGGTTGTACAGCTCGGTGGAATTCATGTCGTTGTATTCGACCGAGATGCCGGGATAGAGCGACTGGAAGTCCTTGATCAGTGGGTTGGCGGAAGCGGTGTCGGTGGTGCTGTAGATCACCACCTTGCCTTCCTTCTTTGCTGCAGCAATGGTGTCGGCGTAATTGGCGGGGTAGCCCGCGGGAACTTGCGCCTGGGCCAGGAGCGGAGCGGAGATCACGAGGGTGAGCAGCGAGCCCAGCATTGCTTTTCGGATGTGTTTCATTTGCGTCTTCCTTGTGAGCGTCAAGTGACGGTGCTGGGCGCTTTCTGGCCCTGTGCTGGATCAGATCAGAAACGCAAGCTCATGCCAACGCCCAGCCCAGGGCAGGGTCAAGGACATAGCCCAACGATTTGGTTCTGAGAGGCTGAGAGTATTTCGACCCCTGCTCGTCGTCGCAAATGCTCGCCATAGCTCGGCTCTAGTGCAGTGTTCCGCATGGCGTGGAACACTGCACTTGATTAGGGAAAGCCCGTAAAGGTTTGCGTACGCCCCGGGCGGCGTGGGATTGTCCGCGGCAGTCGTGTTTTTGAAGTTGGTTGACGCAAGAGTGACTCGGCGCCCGCGCTACAGTTCCTTCATGTCTCGCCCGCTCATTGCCCTTGACGCCGACGGTGTCCTCGTGGACTTTCATGTCGGCTATGCGAATGCATGGCACAGGGCCTTCGGAGAAATGCCACACGAGCGCGATCCGCTCGCGTATTGGCCCTTCGACCGGTGGGACGTCGATCGACTCTCGGGCAAACGACTGGCGCATTTTCGCGATCACTTCGACACGCACTTCTGGTCCTCCCTGCCGGCCATCGATGGCGCGGTCGATGCGTGCCATCGCCTACACGATGCCGGCTTCGATTTGATCTGCGTGTCGGCCCTGGAGGCGCATCACCAGAGTTCGCGGCTTGCCAATTTGCGAAAGCTCGAGTTTCCGATCGAGCGTGTCATTGCCACCGGCAACGCCCCTGGTGAACGAAGCCCGAAGGCCGATGCGATCGTCGAACTTTCGCCCGTGGCCTTCGTCGATGACTATCTCCCCTACATGCGCGGCGTGCCCGAGCAGGTGCATCTGGCGCTGGTGCTTCGCGCGCCCAATGGCAGCCCGAACGAAGGTGCGGACTTGAAACTCGCCAAGTCGATCCATCAAGATCTGCGCGACTTCGCGGATCACTGGCTGTCGCGCACATGAATCGGCATTTCGATCTCTTTGGTGACTTGCACTTGATCCCCAATGCTTTCGTGGCCCACCACGATCAACGCGCCTGACGTCTCTTTCGACACTTCCGACGCTGCCGGAAGTCCCGCGGAGCGCGTGTCAATGAGTTGGGCTGTCGAGGTTGGTACCAATCTTTCGTGCGGCGTACCCCCTAGTTTCAAGGCGGTCCACGCGCCGCGTGGCTGGCATCATGCCGAGCTTCGAAACTTTTTCTCCGTGGCACATGAAGCAACTCACCGTGATGGCCTTGGCTTTGTCGTGCCTGACGCTTGCATCGTGCGGGAAGAAGGCTGCCGAGGCTCCTTCTGCTCCTGCGGTCGCAGCTCCGACCCCGACCCCGGCCCCGACCCCGGCCCCGGCCCCCACTCCTGCCGCCAAGGCTCAAAACACCGAAGGCCAGGAGGAGCTTGCGAGAAAGCAGGCCCTGATGGAATACGCCACGATGGAGGACAAATACCTGAATGATCCGCGTGCGCAGTGGGCAACAGGAGGGCAGGCGAGTTCGAGTTACGTTGACGGCGATGGGAAAACGTCGGACACCTACTCCCCCAAGAGCGCCGCCGGCCCCGTCGATGGAAATTATTGGTCGAATAGTCATTCCGACCTCGGATTCGACTGGTTGGAGATGGCGTTTGCCAAGCCTGTCTCGGCCACCGAAGTGCGTATCGTGTTCCTGGGCGGCAAGGGCGCCGAGGCTGTGAACAAACTGGAGCTGCAAGACACCGACGGTAAATGGAACACCGTCTGGTCGGGCATCTCGGACGTGAAGCGTGACGAGCGCGGCGGCCGCACGTGGTTCGTCCGAACCTTTGAAAAGACAGCCTACAAGGTCAAGGCGGTCAAGTTCACGATCGCGAACAACGTCCAACACGGCTATAAGGAAGTGGACGCGGTGCAGTTGGTCGGCGATTGAGGAATGCGTTGACTGAGAGGCAGGCAAAAAAAGAGAGACAGGGCAAACCTGTCTCTCTTTGTCAGTTCGGGCCACTGTGGCGCCGAAATATTTACTTGCCGGTGGCGGTCTTCATGTCGGCCTTGGCGTCGGCCTTGACGGCTTCGGTCGTGGCCTTGGCATCTGCCTTGTCGGCGGCGGCTTCGACCTTGACCTTATCAGACTTGGCATTGGCCTTCACCATCTTCTTGGTGGCCTTTTCGTCGGCCTTGGCATCGACCTTGTCGGCCTTGGCTTCAGCCTTCATTTTGTCTTCGGAGTCTGCCGTGGCGACCTTTGCGTGAGCCTTGGCCTTCTTCTTGGCAGCATCTGCCTTTGCATCAGCCTTGGCTTCGCTGGCTTTGGCATCGGCCTTGGCGACCTTGGCATCGGCCTTCGCGTCGACCTTGGCTTCAGCTGCTGCCGCCTTGGCAACATTCTTCTCGGCCTTGGCTTCGGCCTTCATTGCGGCGGGTGCAGAAGCCGCGGGAGCGGCGGTCTGAGCAATAGCCACGGATGCGAAGAAGCTGGCGATCAGGGTTGCGAGCAGTTTGTTCATCAGGTGCGTCCTACAGAAGTTAAGGAAGGGCCGGACCGAAGTGATCGGGCGTGACTCAACAACGCCATCTTTCCTTGCCCGTTGACCGGATTGGTAATGGCCCTACAAGACATGGGTCTTCGAATGCAACGCCCCATTCCGTCAGGCACACGAGTTGCCTGAGAAACATGGGCCCGTGCGAGTGAATCGTTTTGCACGGACCATTTTCAACATGACAAGGAGAGCTGATATGGCCAGCTACGGTAAGAAAGCATCGGAGAAAGTCGAACGCGCCATGCACGAGCGCAAGCGCGGCGAACTCAAGAGCGGTTCAGGCCAAACGGTGAAGAGCCGCGCGCAGGCGGTTGCCATCGGGCTGTCGGAGGCGCGCAAGGCCGGCGGAAAAGTGCCTGCGAAAGCGAAGAGTTCGGCGAAGAAGTCCGAGCGTAGCAGTTAAGGACATCGCCCAAATTGGGAAATTGTCCCGGGTTGCGCCCGCGCGACCACGGCTCGCATTCACGCGTATTTCAACTCGCTCGCCTTGCCGCCGAACACGCGGTAGGCGAGCACGGTATAGGCCGCGATCGCCGGCACTGAGATCGCCACCCCGATCAAGATCACCTTGAGCGCCGCGGGGCTGCTCGCGGCCTGCCAAATCGTCATGCGGTCCATCACAACGTAGGGGTACAGGCTGTAGGCGAGGCCGGTGAAGCCGAGCATGAAGACCGTGACGATCAGTGCAAAGGGCAGCCAGCACAGCTTGCCGAGCACGCGGTGCGAGTTGAGCATGCCTCGCGTTGCGAGCAAGGCGGTGATGGTCATCAAGGGAATTGGGAAGAGCGCGATGAACGCGGGCATCGAGAACCAGCGACCGCGCACGGTCGGGCTCACGATGGGCGTGATGATCGAGATGAGTCCCATGCCGACGACGACTGGCAGCCACGCTTGCTTGGCCCATGCGACCGCAAGCTTCTGCAATTCGCCTTCGGTTTTCAGAATGAGCCAGCAGGCGCCGAGCAGCACATAGGCCGCGGGCAATGCGAGGGCGATGGCTGCGGCAAACACCTGGTACTGCCAACCGGCTTGCAAGCCGGTGATGTAGTGCCCGAGCATCCAACCCTGCGCCGCGGCCGTCACCCCCGAGCCGATGAAGAACACACGGTTCCACATGTCCTTGTGGCTGTCATGCGCCTTCACTCGGAAGTCGAAGGCGACACCGCGCAGGACGAGGCCGATGAGCATGAAGGCCACAGGCAGGTACAGCGCGGTCAGGACCACACCGTGCGCCTTCGGAAATGCGATGAGCAAGATGCCCACCCCCAGCACGAGCCAGGTTTCGTTTGCGTCCCAGAAAGGGCCGATGGTGGCGATCATCATGTCCTTCTGCGCGTCGTTGCCACGCGGCAGCAAGAGCCCGACGCCGAGGTCATAACCGTCGAGCACGACGTAGGTCAACATGGCGAGGCCCATCACGGCCATGAAGATCAGCGGCAGCATGTCGTCGAAGCTCATGTCGTCCTCCCGGCGGCAGCTGCCGCTACCGCGCTGCCGCTTTGCGGCGCCTGCGGTGTCTCATCGACTGGCTTCTCGGCCATGTACTTGATGACGCTCACATAGGCGACGATGAGCGCCAGGTACAGCGTGACATAGAGCGCGAAGGTGGAGACGATCATCTCCGATGGAACTTTCGATGCGACATCCGCGGTGCGCAGCAGGCCGTAGACGATAAAGGGCTGGCGACCGATCTCGGTCACGTACCAGCCCGCCAGCGTGGCAAGCCAGCCAGAGAATGTCATGGCCGTGAGAACCCACAACAGCGGGCGCGGCAAGCTCTCGGCCCCCCATCGGCGCCGCCAGTACAGGAGCAGGCCCACCCAGCTCGATGCCAGCATCAACAGGCCCACGCCGACCATGATGCGAAAGCCGAAGAAGAGCGGCGCGACCGGCGGATGCACGCCTTTGAAGTCGTTGAGCCCCTTGATCTCACCGTCGGGATCGTGCGCGAGGATGAGGCTTGCGCCGCGCGGAATGCCGACCACGAAGCGGTTGGTCCGCTGCGTTTCGTCGGGCCACGCGAAAAGCAGCAGCGGCGCGCCTTTTTCGGTGTCCCACACGGCTTCCATCGCGGCGATCTTCTGCGGTTGATGGTGCAGCGTGTTCAAGCCATGCTGGTCGCCGACGAACACCTGCACCGGCACGATCACTGCGGCCAGCGTCAGCGCCACGCGAAGCACCAAGCCGGTCGATGCATTGCGCTTTCCGCGCAGCAGTTGCCATGCACTCACACCGGCGAGGAAGAAGGCCACGGTGAGCGTCGAGGCGAGCAGCATGTGCGTGAGCCGGAACGGGAAGGACGGGTTGGACAGTATTTCCAGCCAGCTCGTCACATGGAACACGCCGTCGCGAATTTCATAGCCCACCGGGGTCTGCATCCACGAGTCGAGGCACAAGATCCAGAAGGCGCTGATGGTGGTGCCCAGGGCCACCAGAAAGGTGGCGGTGAAGTGCAGCTTCTCGCTCACGCGGCCGTGGCCGAACAACATGATCCCGAGAAAGCTTGCTTCGAGGAAGAAGGCGGTCAACACCTCATACCCGAGCAGAGGCCCTGCGATATTGCCCACGTGCTCCATATAGCCCGGCCAGTTGGTGCCGAACTGAAAGCTCATGGTGATGCCGCTGACGACGCCGAGCGCGAAGCTCAGTGCGAACACCTTGGTCCAGAAGCGGTAGGCCACAAGCCACGCCGTATTCTCCGTCCTGAGCCAGCGGAAGCGGAAGAAGAGCAACATCCACCCCAGCGCGATGCTGATCGTCGGAAAGAGGATGTGAAAACTCATGTTGGCCGCAAATTGGGCGCGGGCGAGCAGAACGGGGTCCATGTCGCTTGAGTCCTTTAGGATCTGGCTCGATATAACACTTCGATACCTCAGGGCAGGGTATGCCTGTGGCGTATCGAAGCCTCAACCCTCGGTGGAGGGCATGCAGGCGGCTTGGCTTTGCGAGATCAACTCGGGCAAGCGCTGCGCCTGCCAGCCCATCTTCATGAGCTGCGCGACGGTGTCATGTCCTGGGAGGAGCCGCTACACCCGCGCCCAGAACACGGCAAACCAGCCATCTGCCGATGTCCAGCATTGGTTCGATTGAAACCCGGCGCGACCAAGCAAAGCTGCAAACGAATCCACCGTGTACTTGCAAGAGATCTCTGTATGAATCCGCTCGCCTTCGCGAAACCACCGTCGCCCATTCGGCCAGCGCACGTCGACTTCTCGCCGCGCCTCCAGGTGCATCTCGATGCGCGAAGCCCCTTCATTGAAGAGTGCGACATGCCGCCATTGCCTCGGATCGAAATCAGTCCCCACGCTGCGATTCAGGTTGCGCAGCAAGTTGAGATTGAACGCCGCGGTGACACCCAGAGCGTCGTCGTAGGCGGCTTCGAGCACGGCCTTCGGCTTGACGAGATCGACGCCGATCAACAATCCGCCGCCATGTACCTGCGCACGAATGCCCGCGAGAAATGTCGCCGCCTCGTCCGGCGTGAAGTTGCCGATGCTCGACCCGGGGTAGAAGAACACCGTCCGGTCTTCCTGCGACAAAACACCTGACGGCAAGGTCGGCGAGTGCGAGAAGTCCATGCCCACGCCCACGACGTCCAGCGCGTGATGCTCCTTTTGCAAGCGGCGAAGCGCGTCTCGCAAATAGTCGGCGGAAATGTCGACGGCAACATACCGCGCAGGGTCGAGCAAGGGCAGCAGGCTGGCGGCCTTCGCGCAGTTGCCGGCGCCCAGGTCGATGAAGGTCGATCTGCCGCCGATCTGCTGGGCCATCTCGGCCCCATGGGCTGCGAAGATGGCCGCTTCGGTTCGCGTCGGGTAGTACTCCGGCAGCTCCGTGATCGCATCGAAAAGATGCGAGCCGAGCCGGTCGTAGAAGTACTTGGGCGATGCATCGGCGGGCGTGCGCATCAGGCCGGCGATGGCAGCCGAGCGTTCGTCGTGTGAATCGCTTTGATGCGTCTGGATGAATCGGGGCTTTCGTCTTGTCATCATTGCCTCGTCAGGTTTTTCGGGGCATCTTGCCCTGGAGGGGTAGCCCTGTCGATGACAGGGATGCAACCAGACATAATTCCGCCACCTCGACCGTCGGTTTTTCCTCCATGCGTCCCATGCAGATCGGTTTCTCGATCAACGAAATCCTCTTCCTCATTTCGCTCGTCACCGGGCTGTGCTGGGTGGCGTGGCGCGCCAAGCTGCGCACCATGAGCGAGCCTCCGTCCAAGAAGCCGCTGTGGGTCAGTTTCGGCTCCGAGCTCTTCATCGTCGTGGCACTGATGTTCACCTGCCGCATCGCGCTGGCCGACTGGCCCAAAGTGCCGTCGGGCTCGATGGAGCCGACCTTGCGCGTGGGCGACTACCTGCTCGTCAACCATCTTGCCTACGGACCGCGGCTGCCCTTTACCAACACGGCCATCGAGATGGGCAAGCCGCAGCGCGGTGACGTGGTGGTGTTCCGCTTTCCGCTGGACGTGTCGCAGTTCTACGTGAAGCGGCTGGTCGGGATGCCGGGTGATCGGGTGCAGTTCAAGGATGGCGTGGTGAGCATCAACGGCGCGCCCTTCGATGCACAGGACGTTGGCGATGGCACGGCACCGGAAGATTTCAACCAACTGCTGGTGCGCGAAACGGTTGGGGGAAATACCCACATCCTCAAGATCAACCCGCTGTGGCGGGGGCGTCATCAGCTTCACCTTGAGGTTCCGGAGCTCGCCGCCAACTGCAAGACCGAACGCGACGGTCAGTGGGAATGCGTGGTGCCCGAAGGCGAATACATGATGCTCGGCGACAACCGCGACAACTCATCTGACTCGCGCGTGTGGGGCTTTCTGCCGCACGAGCAGATCTATGGCAAGGCGGTGCGGGTTCTTATCAACTTCTCAGACTTGAAGCGCGCATGGACAGCACTGTGAGTGCCCCGCAGGACCTCGCCGGCCGTCACATCGTACTGGGGCTTACTGGCGGTATCGCGTGCTACAAGGCGGCCGATCTGGCGCGTGAACTCGTCAAAGCGGGTGCGACGGTGCAAGTCGTGATGACGGCAGCCGCTGAGCAGTTCATCACCCCGGTGACGATGCAGGCCCTGTCCAATCGAAACGTCTACGCCAGCCAGTGGGACGCGCGCGAGCCCAACAGCATGGCGCACATCAACCTCACGCGCGAGGCGGATGCCGTGCTGGTGGCGCCGGCGAGTGCTGATTTCATGGCCAAGCTCGTGCACGGTGCCGCGGATGATCTGCTGAGCCTCTTGTGCCTCGCTCGGCCCATCGAGCGCTGCCCGCTGCTGGTGGCACCCGCGATGAATCGCGAAATGTGGGCGCATCCGGCCACGCAGCGCAACATGGCGCAATTGCGCACTGACGGCACGACCATCCTCGGCCCCGCGGCCGGCGACCAGGCTTGCGGCGAGATCGGCGATGGGCGCATGCTCGAAGCGGAAGAGTTGTGCGCGGAGATGATTGCCTTCTTCCAGCCCAAATCGCTGCTCGGAAAGCGCATGCTGATCACGGCTGGGCCGACCTTCGAGCCCATCGACCCGGTGCGCGGCATCACCAATCTTTCCAGCGGGAAGATGGGATTCGCGATCGCCCGTGCCGCGATGGAAGCGGGTGCGGACGTGACCCTGATCGCCGGGCCGGTGCATCTGCCCACGCCTCGCGGCGTGCGGCGCATCGATGTGAAAACGGCTCAGCAGATGCACGATGCCGTCTTGCCGGCTGCGGCACAGCACGATGTATTCGTCGCGACGGCCGCGGTGGCTGACTGGCGGCCTGCATCTCTGTCTGAGCAGAAGATCAAGAAGAACGGCAACAAGGTGGCGCCGACCTTCGAGCTGACTGAAAACCCCGACATCCTTGCCGCGGTGGCGCGCATGCCTGACAGACCCTACTGCGTTGGCTTCGCCGCGGAGAGTCACGACTTGCTCAAGCACGCCAAGGAAAAGCTAGAGCGCAAGAATGTGCCGCTGATTGTCGGCAACCTCGGACCTGCCACTTTCGGGCGGGACGATAACGCGCTGATGCTGGTGGATGCAAATGGGCATCGGGCGTTGCCACCAGCGGACAAGCTGACACTGGCGCGGCAGCTGGTGGCGGAAATTGCGTCGCGCCTCGGCAAGCTTTCCGCATGACTCTGCGGGAAGCCGTGTTTCTTCAACCTTGAGTTGCCCCTACCCAGCCCTATCCCCTAAGGTTCCCTATGGGGAGGGTGACAAACGAACTCCTATGCAATTGAATGAGATTGACGTCAAGATCCTCGATGCCCGCATGGCCGACCAGATGCCGGCTTATGCGACACCCGGCAGCGCCGGCCTCGACCTGCGTGCCTGCCTGGACAGGGCATTGGTCCTCGAACCTGGCCAATCGCAGCTCATCCCGACCGGTTTGTCCATCCACATCGGCGACCCAGGTCTCGCGGCCATGATCCTTCCGCGCTCCGGCCTCGGGCACAAACATGGCATCGTGCTCGGGAATCTGGTGGGCCTGATCGACTCCGATTACCAGGGGCCGTTGATGGTGAGCTGTTGGAATCGCGGCGCGACGGCTTTCACCGTGCAACCGATGGAACGAATTGCGCAACTTGTCATCGTTCCGGTCGTGCAGGCGGCTTTTCGGGTGGTGACCGAGTTCGGCGCTTCCGAGCGCGGCGAGGGCGGATTCGGTTCGACGGGCAAGCATTGAGGAGTCTTTCTCCTCGTGCTCTCGACCCCACAAGCCCTTCGATCGCGAAGCGACCCTGTCCTGAGGTATCGAAGGATCAGGGCGAACGGGTATTGGTGGGAGAGCGACAAACAAGGCTCAGCCTCCCAGCCGATCAAAGGCCTGTCCTGTCAGTAGTTCATTCGGCGGTCCGGATATCGCGATGCGGCTGAAGAATCGTCAACCCCGAGGTGAATCCGAGAATTCAACGCTGCGGCATTTCGGCATTTCAGGAAAAAGAATCGGCCAGTCCGGCTATCGCATAAGCCTTGTCTCTGATGTCGCCGAGGCCGATGGCAGCGGCGACGAGGCGCTCGCGCTGACCCTCGTTCAGATGGGCCACTTGCGCGCCCAGCGCGGCTATCGGGTCGGCCTCGCCTAAGCTTTGGAAGCGGACAAGAGGCGTTCTTGCTGTTGATGCTGCGGATTTAAGAGTCCGAGCATGGGTGCATACGCCTCAACACGCTCTGCGGTGCGCTGGCTTCTGCTGGCCCAGGCCGGTGAGCCTGCGAAGCAGGCATGGTGTAACGAAGCCGGTCCCGCCAGCCTGTGCCTCCTCTGCCGCGTCGGCGATATCTACCTGCTCGACTGCTCGACCGCTTCCGTGAACGTGCAAGCCACCTCGGTTTGGAATGCGACACTCTCGAAGACCCTGGCGTACACGCGGTCGATGTTGTTGTGCATGGCCTGCTCCAGTACGCCGCCGGGCGCGAGATCTTCACCGCGAGCTATGTGGCAGTCACGGACCAAACGTTCCATGGCTTTCATCCGGCGACCCAGTAGTCGGTATTTGGGGAAGGAGTCGACTTCATGCACCAAACCCCGTAGAGCGCGAGACGTCTCCGACAGGGCGATCAGATTACGGGCCTGCGAAGGTGCGTCGCTCGGCAAGCGCTTCAGGATCTCCTTGTGGATATCCCGGGGGAGCATGTCGAAAGTTGTTGTTACTCGTGGCGCGATGCTGCCCGAAGACGATGCCCTCGCTATCAATGCGGGCGGCCCGGAAAGGCCGCTCTCTCGGGCGGGTCGTGATGCCGGTGTGGGATCACCTTGCTGTCCCGCCGCTCCGGTTGGCGAGTGCTGCGTACCCGTGACTGGCCTGGAAAAGTTGAAACCCATGATGACTTCGTTTGAATTTGATGTGAATGAAATGGCCGTCCAAAGTAGACCCTTTCCCGCCCACAAACCATGGCGTTCAACCGAAGTGCTGTTCAAGCAAACGAACAGACCCACTACGCACTCATCCCAGAGTCGAGCTCTCCCGGAGGGCTGACCTTTACGTACGCTGGACACGCGGAAGATGGCCGTTGGAGCAAATTTTTCCCTTACGAGGTTTGAAGAAGGCGGGGTTGACGCATGACAAGTTCATGTTTGCTCAGAGGCCCAGGCCCCTCACCCCAGCCCTCTCCCCGAAGGGGCGAGGGAGC